>Ga0308158_10001729_pt1 | contig 22175 bp, 20 predicted proteins | sample PhyBR2_FD_201038 | JGI IMG/M metagenome (GOLD analysis project Ga0308158, IMG submission 201038) | Phyllosphere microbial communities from UC Gill Tract Community Farm, Albany, California, United States - DLSLB.R2 | ecosystem: Host-associated > Plants > Phyllosphere > Unclassified | place: USA...
ATCGGGACTCTTCTCCATATCGAAGTAGGTCCAATCACGCAAGGCGCTGGCACTGCTTCCAGCATCAGTGGCCGCACCCGTGTCATTCCGGTAAGCCTGTGTCATACAGGTTGCCAGCACCATGTCCCTATAATTTTGCGCATAGGTGCGGGCTCCAGCCTGTGGAGAAATGCGTGCTTGATCGGAGGCGTGGACTGTGAATGACAGCAATGTGGAGGTCACCAGCGCCAGGCACAACTGGATCGACTTCATCGCAAGCCCCAGAAGTTCGCACGGTCAGTACAATATTTCGCTTCCGGCTCATTGAAATAACAGTGGTCGTAGCAGGATTGGCCGTTGAAAAGGGTGGCATGCATTCTTCTCAACATTTGCTCCTATCGCCTTTGCTACCCTGGCGCCCGAATTGACGGGGTCATAAATTCGCTGCGAAGCTGCCCATGCAGTAATAAAGGAGGGGCGAGGCATGTTGTTCATCCTTGTTAGGGATTGCATCGGACTGGTCATTGTGGCGTCTGCGGAGAATCACGCAGCCGTCGGCCGCCTGCTGGCCCCGACGCGCGGTACAGACAGGCCGTGGCGATTATCCGCAATCCGTGCAGATCGGACTGGACGGCTGGCAAACCAATGATTCGCTCGCATTGATGAACCAGGCCCGCCGACAGAATTCTCCCTTCTATCCGCTGCGTGAACGTTTCACCCGCCTTGCGCGATACTTCCTTCACGGCTGTTTCGCGGACGATGCTTCGTTGACCTGACCCGGTCTGGACACATGAGCTTGCGGTGCTGTATTTATGGATGAGCGAAGTGGACATTGACAGGCGCCGAGCCTGCGAAGTCCAGAAACGACAATGCCAATCACGATGGATTGGCGTTGTGCAAGGTATATTCTTGGTGGCCCGGGGCGGAATCGAACCACCGACACAAGGATTTTCAAGTCTGACGTCGATAAGCGGGTTTTGACAATTTTTCAGCAAGATTAAGTTTGCTAAATAGGCAACATTCCCAGTACACTCGACAGTAAGAACCAAATTCCGCCTCGTCGGATTATTGGCGATATGGCATAAATCCAAGATGCACGGCAATTATGCTCTCGGATTCTGGAAGGGCAGGTATCTGTGCATCGGCGCGCCGTATAGGCAATCACGGGGTGAGTATTTGCTCAGTGATCCTCCGGTTCGCTTGTATTTTTCCTCGTATCGCTTCTTTTTGCAGTTTTCTAACGTTCGGTGGTTTCTCTTGGGTCATTTTCTTTCCGTTACGTTCCAGATCGTTCGACGCAACCTGTTTTTATTTACTTTCATTGTGCTCATTCTCTTTTCGGGAAAATTCATTCGGAGCGAATGGACGCACATGCGGAGTACTGTCAACGAACTGCCAGCGCTGTTGACCGCTCAAGCAGACGTGAGCAATCATCAGGTGGCACTGTCGCAAGAAATGTCCCGGCGGGTCGAGCGGCTGTCCGAAGCGACCGTTCAGCGTCTTGATGTAAAAATTCACGGTCTCGACAATGAAATCACCCGGTTGCAACGCGAACGGAAGAACGTATCCCTATCCTCTGGCGCACTGAAGGGTGCTGATTGGATAGTGGAAGAGCTGCGGCAGGAGACTATACGTAGAGTCGAAATCGAACTGCGGCATCAAGCAAGGGCCTATCTGAGTACGTTGCGCGCACACGCTGTCGTACTAAGCAACCGACGGGCGGCGCTTGAACAGCTTGAGAAACTCCGCCTGGCACATGCGAGAATATATGAAGGTCTCCAAAGTACGGAGCAGCAACTGACCAAAATTCAAGCGGATTTAGGTGTGCTGGTAAAGATCCCCTTCACGAAGTGGTACGAGCAAGTAGAGAAGCTGAAAAAGGACGTTAAGGCCGGCAAAGCTGCGAATAGCCGGGTACATAAGGATTATCTCGCGCAGAAGGCAATTCTGGCCCGACTATCGTTGCCCGTCACGCTGAAACAATTTAAGGTCAATGAACAGCAGCTTGCAGAAGCTGTCTCTACTCTGCGCGACCGAGTTCTCGAGTCCGAGCGCTTGGCGGCACAGAACCACCTCTGGCAGGCGTACCAAGCCGTGCGTCCAGTACTCCCGATTGCTCTGGCTATGCTGATCGGCTGGTGGCTTGTTCCGGTAGCCGTTCGCACACTCTTCTATTTCGTTCTGGCGCCGCATGCTGCACGCAGGCCTCCGATTGTGATTGGTACGAAGCAGGGGAGCACCATTTTAACGTTTTCAGACCAACGCTCAGCTCGTGAAGGCTCGGTTATCTCTGCAGTGTCGCAGACGATGACGTTGGCTCCTGATCATGAAATGCTCATCCGCCCGGACTACAGCCAAAGCCAGCCCACAGGAGTAAACACCACGACGAAGTTGCTATTCGACTGGCACCATTGGCTCACAAGCATCGCTGCGCACTTGTGGGTGTTGAAGCGACTTCGTACCACACAACGTGCTGATATCGTGGTGTCGTCCACCACCGACGCACTTGATGAAGTCGCCCTTCTGGAGATTGCTCCGGGCGAGGCCATTGTGCTCCAGCCACGGGGGCTCGTCGGGATGATGTACAAGACTGGGCAGCGCCCGAAAATTCGCAGCCACTGGCGCTTGGGAACCCTCCATGCATGGCTGACGTTCCAGTTGCGTTACCTCGCCTTTGAAGGACCAGCTACGCTCATCGTCAAGGGCTGTCGTGGCGTGCGGCTGGAAAGCGCCTCCACCGGTCGAACGATCAGCCAGGATGCGACCTTGGGTTTCAGCGCCAATGCTGTTTATGCTACCGTTCGCGCTGACCCGTTTATTCCTTACCTGAGAGGTAGGCAGTCGCTTTTCCACGATAAGTTCACTGGACAGAATGCCTATTACCTGTACGAGGAAGTGCCGCGCAATGCGCGCCCAGATGGGCAAAAGCATAATCCTTTGGAAGTGCTGTTCGATGCCAGCCTGAAGGCTTTCGGAATTTAAATACCACACCATGCCCCGATTTCACTGAACGATCTACTGCAGATACCTGCGGCGTGTTGACCCTTTTGGAGAAGAGATGAGTGAAATTTTGCTGCACGCAGTTGATCGGGCCGCGCTCGAGCGAGCGCTTGACCGCTGCAAAAAATGGGCTGCACAACATCAAGCAGAGGTAGGAGTTGCAGAGATAGCACTTGGTGCTGCGATAGTGTCTTGGGGAGTGATGAATGGCCAAGTTGTGCTGGGTCGGGACCTGGCGGGGAGTCAATTAGCAGACATAAGCGGCTTGACGGGGCTTGGAATCGGAGCCGCCGGCTCAGCGACTCTTGCCATGACACTGCTTAAGGGCGTATTCGTCGGAGGTATCGGAATGGTTGCCGGTGTCACCTGCGTCCCTGCAATGGTAATCGTTGGGGGAGGAGCGGCAATTCTGGGCAGCTTTGGCTACGTGTTAGGGGACAAGGTTGACGCGCTACTCAACGCGCCCAATGGATTCGGGGACTTGTTGCTTGAGGGGGCAATTGTCGCGGTAGGTGTAGCGTTAATTATCGATGGGGCACGTCGAGTTGTGAACGATGAGCGGGTATTGTCATCAGCTTCAAGATTTAGGGAAGGCGTGATCAGTCTAGTTCCTCAAGCGTCCGAAGCGGTTGCTGCCACGTGGGACGATCTGCAAGATCTTGTAAAAGAGGCAGCGGAAAGCCCCTCGGCATACGCAACCGGGGGGGCGACAGCATTAGCCGGTGCTGCAATAGGAAGTTCCCTGGCTGCTGGCTCGGTAACTGTATTGGGTTCGAGTGGGCTTGGAGCAGCTGCATTATCGCTGGGACTAGTTTCCGCACCCATTTGGCCCATCATAGCTGGGGGCGCGGCTGGCCTGACGCTTGGAGTAGCTGCATGGAAGGGGATACAGCATCTGCGAAAACAGGGCGATCCATCCGAACCTGCTGATGAAGGGACTAAAATGCTCCCACCACCAGTGTAAGCGGGGGAAGTTAAAGTTCGGAACTCGTTCATCACTGAAGGGTTCCGGAAATAGACCGGACACAAGGACTGTAAGGTCCACAAAAAAACGCCAACCATCGTTGGTTGGCGTTTCGTGAACGATGTTCTTGATTGCTCGGGGCGAAATCGAACCACCAACACAAGAAACCTCAATCGACGCGGCTCGTTGTTGGCCATTCCCGGATACCCTCACCTAGTTCATGGGTTTGTCTCGACTTGATTTCCTGAATAATTGTCGCGTAGTGCTTTTGTACAGCCTGATGCCTGCCGAATCGTGCGACTGCAGGGTGCAACGTCCTGAAACACTCAATCTGATCATATGTGAAGTGCCAAAGCTCTTTCGGCACGTGGATACACACAGTCTGGCGCTTCGGTGCCTCAAAAAGTGACTTGACGACGGCATCGTGGGTCGCACTGCAGCCGAAGATGATCACATCGGGCCGAAGCAATTCGCGTTCGTAGCGGAAGAGGTTGGCTGAAAACTCCGTTAGCGCCCGTGAGTGGTTCCTGGCATTCCTTGACTTTCCTTTTCCCCTGTAGACGTCCATTTTGAAAAGATTGTTCCAAATGACCGAGCCGGGGATGCCTCCAGTAAGCTCTCTCTCAAGAAGAAGCCGGGTCCTCAAGAAGTGCGAGTGACCGGGATCGGCAAGAAGACCCTTTGCGTAACGGGCGAGGAGGATGGGCATATGGTTTGTTGGGTCATTGAGCACTTCGGGCAGGCGGCAAACCCATCCCTTGGTTTCTTGACCAATGAACATAACCCGAATGCGTGCGTCAAAGTAAGCTTTTGCAGCATGAACGTTGAGTAGGAACGGGGCGGAAAGCATTCCTATCTGTTCCGCCTGCAATCCTTGCGAGAGGCGCAGCGTGGAAAGTGCGTCCAGATAAAAGCTGGACAACTTGTCCTGGATCGCTCCCACATCCTCATTCATGATTGTCATATCGTTCCTTGCCTTTTCTGTGCATTTTGATTCTGAGGAGGACTACAAAGTAACCTGCAAGCCAGGTGCACCGGAAATAGATCGGACACGAGGACTACGAATCCCAGAAACGACAACGCCCACTTCGATGAGTGGGCGTTGCGTGAACGATGTTCTTGGTGGCCCGGGGCGGAATCGAACCACCGACACAAGGATTTTCAATCTTCGCGCCGGGGCGGCCACTGTACGAGCAATTTGGTGGACTCAAGCTCGCCTAAGGCCTACCGGCTTGCCATGGAGCGTTGCCGATACAACACGCCGGCAGATAAGCTGACGCTTCGCGCAGCGGTTCTGCCAGCCCATAGCGTATTTCCTCGCTAACATTACGGTCGCTTAAGGTCGCGAAAATTGAACACAGGACCGGCAGTGGACCGGCCAGTCTCAGTATAGAAAAACGGATGAGATGAGGTATCTTCCTAGCGCGACAGTTTCAGCTTCGCCCATCCCTTCTCGAGTTCAATACGACAAGACCGGCGAACGACAATCCTGTACCTTATTCAAGAATTTTCTTGAATCTTGAGAACGTCATCTAGGGCAGCTTCTTCGTTGTCTTCGGGATTTTCATAGCCGTACATATCATCTAGGGATGGGCGCTCATCGTCGTCATCTGAGAGATCATCGTCGTCGCTAATGTCATCGTCGTTGCCACTGTCCTCGTTCTCGCCACTATCGTCATCGTCGTCGCCACTGTCATCGCCGCCGCTGTTGTCTTCGTTGCGGCCATTAGCGCTGCTCTGGACGCGATTCTGTTCATCCAGATTGCTCACATCTTGGGCAGCTTGGTCTAAGGTAGTTCCAGCGGCGATCGAGGCTTTTCGTTCTGCGAGCACAACCTCGGCAGGGATATCTAAATGACCTTGCAAAGCTGCATTGTTGATCTTGTCCCATCCTTTGACATCTGTGGTAGACGCATTGATGCCATTGCGCTGAAGGTTTCTTGCAGTCAAATTTTCTGCAACCTCAGGGTTATAGTCTTCCTTGAGTTCGCGAAAAGCTGTAACTTGGGCTAGTAGGTTGGCGGTGCCATTGCGTTCAGACATAATTTCCCTGATGAAAAATTTTGTACCTGCCTTGGTTGGCTGGCTGATTTTTCATGTTAGCACCGAATTGTTCGCCTGCGTACCGAAGCAGTGGCAGTTTCAGTCGCTTATCGCGCCCATCGATCCTAGTGCTGCGCCGGTACATCTTTACGCAGGGACGGCGACTCGATCGCGCGCGCAAGATAGCAATGACACTCCCGGCTGTTAGCGCCCTTGCGCAAATAGCCGGGCTAATGTTGCGTATCCAGGTTGTGGGAGCAGCAACCGGCCCGGGGGCAGTCGCTGCCGTGGTTTGCCTTCCGACATCTCGACCGAGGTGTAGATATCCTCCTTAGTTCGTGATCTGCGGTCTGTTTGTTAGCTGCATCGAGTTTCGCCTTCATTTTCAGCATGGCTCTGCGACCTGCTCGCCGCTGGCGCGAACAGGCGATTACATTTTCAAGGTGCAGGAAGGAGGTAGACGATCAGGCTATTTCGTGAAGCTGGCCAGGCGCGTGACCAAGATGCTCCGGCTGCCAGAGTGGTGAAAGGCGATGCCGATACCGCACGCACGAAGCGCTGGCTCCATCTTCTTGAGGCGTTTGCTTAATGAGTGAGGCGTCTGCGGCCAGTAGTTGCTGTTGACATTGGTGCTTGGGGCAAATTCATCGAGTGCTTCCAGCAGGGCTGTTGGCGTCTTTGCATAAGAGGTGCCAACCTCCATTTCGGTCCTTACCAGCGCGCGCATTGCAGCGGCCAGTGGATCGTCACCAAGCGAGTTGGTCATCTGTTCTTGCTGATTCTGTTCGAAGGCCGCATTAAAGCTGCCCTTTGGCCAGCTCAAGGCGCGTTCGACTGCCATCCCGAAACGGGCGAAGTCGGCCATGCGGGCGGTAGGCGCTTCGGTGATATTGTCAAGCTCGGACAGGGTCTTGCTCAACGTATCCATCAGCCCGGCGAAAATCGCACCATGGCTGGCGGCGAAGGTGCTGTTGAGCTCCTCCTCAGTCCGGCGCGTTGTGATCACGGGGAGGTCCATTAGGATGCAGCGACTAACGAGGTCAGGCTGAGAAGCCACATCGTCAATACCGTTGAGAATGCAGGGTTTGGTAACGTGGATCAGCGTTTCTTCGTCGTTCGTGTACAGCGCCCGTGTACGGTAGCCGCCACCGGTCGCAATTCGGCAAAACGCATCTGACAAATCCATCGACAGCTTGCGCACATTGTCGAAAACCAAGAGGTGGGAATTGTTCGCCGTAATCATCAGGTCCGAGATGGACTTGGGCAGTGCTTGAGTAGAGACCGAGCTTGGGTCGATAAGCATCCGCACGAGGCGGCTGAAGGTGGATTTGCTCGATCCAGCGATACCCGAGACGACCAAGATCACGTAAGGACCGAAAGGGCGCAGTGAGTACACCATGAAGACGACCAGCAGCCGCCAGTCTCCGTCCGATCGCAGATTCAGGAAGTCGCGCAGCAAGCCGAGATTGGGGGCGATGCCGACCGGATCAGGCAGCGGCATCATCCCCGAACTACCATAGAACAGGGGTATCTCTGAAGCGAAATCGTGACGGCGATAGCCCATCTTGTCGACCTCGATCACGGTGTGCTCATCGTTGCGCAGATCCACGAAAATCTGACCATTTTCGCCAGAGGCGACGCGGTGGTGTACCTCCAGAACTGGAATCGTTTCGTCGTCGGCCTCCTCAAGTAGTTCCTCTATCAACTCGGTAACCATCTGCTTTGAGACGCGCATCCGCGTCTTTACTCGGAGCACCCTTTTGATCTTGTTGGTAAGTCGGGACGACTGCAAGCTTGTCGTCTCGAAGATGCCGTTGTCGGAGGTCGTTGCGTGGCGAGTTCCCGACCTATTTCGGGTGATAACGATGCAGTCACGAGAAATATCGAGCAGCTTCCGGAAGAGTTTCTCGTTTGCCAGGGCCTTGCCGCTAAGCGCTCCGTACTCTTGTGCATCGTCGTCACTGACTTGATCCGGCAGTTCAATTTGGTTAGTCATAATGGTTTTTTCCTAATAGGAGTTATACCGACGGGCGAGCGCCAGGCTCCGCACTGGCGCTCTTCGCATCTGTTATTTCAGGGTGTCGCTGGCGCCTGTTGCGCCGTGGCGACCGTAGGTCCGGCGCTGATTGCATTGGGCGCGAGCCCGTAATAGGTAGGCAGCGCCTCGGCGTCATGGCGCAGTAGTCGCGACTCGTTGCTGGAAGTGCGCGGGTACTCGAAGCGGTAACGGAAATCTGCTTGTGCCGAATCAGTCACGTTACCGAAGACTTCGCGTGCAAGCTTTAACCAAATACGCTTGTAGTCGTGTTGGTTCACAGTGCTATCGAGCAGGAGAACGATGCAGCACGAGGGACGTGAATACGTATTCGCATTGTTTGGCCATACCAGCCCAGTCAAGTCCTTTGCGACGAGCCAGCGGTAGACCTGAGCAGTGCTAACGTCCCCCAACGTGAGTGCGATCAGATCGGCACCAATTTCACTAACGCCTCGTGTTTCTTGCCGAGCGTAAGCCGGGCTCCAGGATGACGTGATCTCGTCGAATTTGGGTGCGGGATGAAATGACTGTGCTTCGAAATCCATCGAGGCATCAAGGTAGCCTGAGCAATGTTCGGTGGCGGTCGGGTGCAGATCCAGCGGGCCACTCTCGCAGTGCGTCCAGACGACGTTGCGAAGCAAAGTTTTGCTGGGTTTACGGTGATTGTTCATTGAGATATTCCTAATGTAAATCAGTTTTTCTTGGTAGCGGACAAGGTCACGAATACCTGTGGGCGTGATGCCTTGTTACGCTGTTTGGTTCACTGCATCGCGCGCTGTCTACCTCGAAGCGCGGACTGGGATTACGCATATCGGACGTAGGCCTACAGTTGTCCGTAATTTGATGAGCAGCAGGGGGCGTAGTTGATGGATCAAGCTGGCGAAGCGTTGTCCAGTACGTAGGGCGCGCATCGAAAATGCGCTGATGAGTTGAAAGCACGAGTTGCGCAATTATTCTCGTGCTAGCCCGTAGGTGCTATATGCCGTAAAGAGGATAATTGTCCGAATCGACCAATCGACCAATCGACCATTCCTCGGCATCCTGCATGTTTTACAGTATCGAAAAGTAGCGGGTCAGCTAGACGATATTGTCCTTAGCACCCAGGTTTTGTAGTGTGTATGCTTGTAGCGCAGCAAAAAAAATGTGCACGCCCATTTCTAGGGTGCACATCGACTGCTTTTAGTTGGATTTAGGCGGGCCGCGCAGTGTCGGCAGCTTCCTTACTGGCCCGGCTGATGAGCGCCGAAACAGTTTCCGATGCGTCACGCAGGGTTTGGTTCGACAGGTGGCTATAACGCTGACTGGTAATCGGGTTGCTATGGCCGAGAGCCTTTTGCACAACAAACAAACTAGCACCCGAGTTTACAAGTATAGAGGCGTAGGTATGCCGAAGGTCATGTAATCTCACATTCTCCTCAATTTTAGCATGTTTTAACAAGCGAGTAAAGCATTTTCGTGGGTTGTTGATGGGTTTATTCTCATCGCGGTGTCCGGGGAATACAAATAGTCCCTTGCCGCGAACAATGCTTGTGAGTAGTTCCTTTGCTGCCGCGTTGAGCTGTACGTAGCGGGAGCCGGTTTTACTGTCCGGCAGGAACAACGTTCCTGATTCAATGGAGACATCTTCCCATTTGAGCTTCAGGATTTCTTCCCTTCGGCATCCAGTGAGTAAAAGCAGTTTGAGGGCATTGACCGCCACCTTGTTGTCTTCGGCTTCCATGGCCTGATACAGCCTGCCGATTTCGTCGGCGCTTAGGAAGCGCTGCTTCTGATTATCTTCCTTGAACTTCTTAACGCCCTTAGTAGGAGAGCGTTCGAGTATGTCCCACTGGATTGCTACGTTGAACATCATCGACAGTAGCGCAAGATGGCGATTCGCAGTTGCTTGCGACAGCTTCTTGGCTATCATCATGTGGTAGGCCTGAATGTCGCGGGTTGTGATGTCGCACAGGCGGCGATCGCCGAAGTAGTCATTCAGGTAGAGTCGCAGCTTGCTTTCGTCCGCGTTGGCAGACCGTTTGTAGCCTCGCACGAATCCAAGGAAGGCATGGGCGTGTTCTTGGAAATTGGGCATTCCCTTCATGCGGTCCGTGGTTCCCTGCGGATCGATGTTGACGTCGAGCTTGGACTTATTTTCTTGTACCTTTTGTCGAGCACTTTGGATCGAAGTTCTTGGATACGTACCAAGGCGCATTGCACGCTTCTTGCCGCCGAAGACGTAGCGGTGATATAAAACGATTTCCCGAGATTTTGATACTAAGGCTTTGAGGCCTGAAACTTCCAAGTCAGAGTATTCAGTCGCTTTCGATGCCGAATCGACCAGGCAGGGTGGAAGTGCGTCGAATGAGCGGTTGGTAAAGCGGAATTTGCGCGTGACCATCTGGTATGCCTTATGAGAATAGGCCACTTTACCGGCACATGTGATGCGTTTGCGCCGGTGCATAGGCCATACCCGTACGGAGCCGCATGCAAACCGTGCACGCGGTTCTACAGGTCTAAATTATTAAAGAGCTTGATGGCATGCGCGGTTGTCGCGTAAGCCGGACTGGTGATGCGATTTGGGTTGGGATTTTTTCTTCGATGCCCCAAGGACTGGGGCCTCTACACGCACTTGAAGGATTGCGTTTCCCACGGCTTCTAAACTGAAACCGTGACAGCACATACGGGGCTGCTACCTCATGGGGTCGCGTTGATGCGATTGGTTGTCAAGGTACATTAAATATTTCCTTTTGTCAAAGAATTTCTAAGAGCGAATAGTACTCACCGTTCGACACTCGTCTTTGAAATCCCAGGGTCAGGGCGGCTGCATACAGTTCACTACCACATTAACCCTCGTGCTGGCTCGGTCCATGCGGTAGACAGGGGGCAGGGCTGCTCACCTAACTGCAGCCTCCGGTCCATCTCCGGGGTTTCTGGAGGAAACCGACTGCCTTGCTCGACCGGTAACGGGGGCGCGGCCAGCAATACCGTCGCCGTGTTTATTGCGTGGGGCGTTATGGCGTAACCGTGAGTTCGGCCCGCACACCGGCTGCTCCACCGTCCCAATTGTCCATTCGTCCATTTCTCCGCTGTGCTTTACGTTGGAGGTTAAAGACGTTTGCACGGGCAGGCCGGACAGGACAGCGCTGCTGGAAGCGTCCCGGAGGAAGTAGCGCGCGGACAGTTTGCTCAGGACCCGCTTGGCAGAAGGATACAGAGTGGAATGCAGGGTGCGGCGTGGTCGGATGGACGAATCTATCATTCGGTTGCCTTTCATGTAACGCAGTCAGCACCGACCCGGCGGTCGGAGATGACTGGCGGCCGTGGTCAGTAATAGAACCCGTAATCGAGTTCTTCGTAGCGCAGGATGTCGATGTAGATATGCTGCGGGTCGGGTGAGCGCCTTATGTCGGCCACTCGCAGGAAGATGCGTTCGACACGCGCAGAGGTCACGTCGTAGGGCTTCTCAGCAAGGAAGCCGCCGTTGTCCAGGCCGAGCAAGTCGTCATCGATAGGCAGCGCGACGGAGACGAAATCGTCATCCGCTGCATCGACAATCAGCGCGCTCAAACCGGAGATGGACACGACGACGCCTTCGGAAAGAAGCGCGTCGATAAGCGGCGTACCGGCTCGCCTGCCGATTAACTTCGGACTGGCTTCCAGCGCTGCTAGAGACACTTCGTAGCGCTGTGCCGGGCATTGGTAATACATCGCGCAGTCGGAGTTCGCGTTGATCGGTGAACCAGACCAATAAGCGATAATGCGCTGGTAGTTGGGAGGCAGGTGCGGCGCGCGCTCGAATATGCAGCCGCGAAGCTCCGTCGGGAAAGCCACTTCGGCAGCGCCGGCATCGAGCCGCAACGTGACGTGCGCCGCGTCGGGCAGGACCGAAACGGGCAGGTACGACAGGTCCTTGAGATAGTATCCTTCCCTGCGGGTCGGATCGGTTGCAGGGTGGTCCGAAAGGATGCAGCGGTCGTAGTAGTCGAGCGGGGCGATCAAAAGCATTGTGGCGAGGGACGCCGGGGTAACGTAAATGGTAGCGGGCAAGGTGGCTCCTGTTTTGTTGTCGTGGATGGGGAAATTAGTCGATCACGATGTACCCCTTGCGTCGCAGGCGTACTTCGTAGTGATGCTCAATCTGCGGCCGGTTTTTTGCGAAGAGGGTCATGTCACGCGCTCCCTGGACGCGGGTGGCGCGCTTTGCTCGGATCGCGTTGCAGAGCGCGCCGAGGTCAAAATTTGGATCATAAAAAAGGTGATGGTTCGACAGGGCGAGGCGATCGATATCGAGCTGGTTGTTCATGATGTATCGCATCGCTTGCTCGTGCGAGCGCAGCAATGCGAGGTGAACGATCTTGGCGTCTCCGTGCCCCGCCTTCCCGACGAAGTAGGGCGTGCGTGTAATGGTCATCTTCACCCGCCTGAAGACGATCCCGAACCGTTCGGTCATGACCTCCATGACCTTGGTGTCGAGCGCGATTACGTCCACGTCACCTAGGGGGGCGGTGGACGCGGGATCGATGATCCTTTTGAGCAGCCCCCCGTAGATGTATAGGCCGTTGACGCCGATCATCCAATGCAGCAGCCCTTGGGGAAGCCTTTCGGAATCGGCCAGCGCGGCAAGATGCGGACCTGTAGTCGTCGAGCCGCTTGCCATTATTGGGGATTTTTGGCTGGGATTTCGAGCGTTTTCTTGTGTTCCTTATGGTCTAGTACGGCGTCGCTTTCGAGCGGTTTTTCGCCAACTTCGGCTGACGACTCGATGCGCGTGCCAGTCTCCGCAAGCATGGTTTTCTCCCAGAGTGACCAGTTACCAATAACAACGTGCTGGGTCTTAGATTCGGGTGCCGCCGCGAGCAGGCCGAGCGCATGCAGCACCGCACACAGGAAGCCTGCATTGTTGGCCGACTTCGATATGAAGACATCCTTGAGTACCTTTGAAACAAAAGAAGGTACGCCTGATTTGTACCGTTCCAAACACGCCACGATCGTGCGGAAGGGAACCCGTTCACGGCTGAAGTAGCCACCACCTTCGTTTCTTGTTACTGCGATGAGGATGCCAAGGCGGTCGTTATCCGCGAGAACGTGATAATTGAGAATGCCAGAGCTGTGTTGGCCTAGCTTCTTGGCTGTCCCGGCATTGAGAAGCCAGAATGGAGTAAGCGCGACCTCTAAACTCTCGTCAATAGGGTTAGGCGGTCGGGCACTCTCGGATAATTTACTTGGGGAAGTGTTCTTGCTCATTTCTCTTCAGTTGTTTATGTAATTACTACGAATAAGAAAAGGCACATGACAAGTTGGTGTCATGTGCCTTTGTGATTGAATCTAGGGGAGCACCGCGTATACGGCACTATCAGCAGTAATAGATGACGTGCAGTCGAATTAGCGCCGATACTTCAACGAGAAGTTCAGGTCCAAGCTTCGGGGCAGCAATGCTTGCTTAAATTGCGAGATGCCTGCGCTGTTTGTTCGTGTGCTGAGCGAGCGTGCTGAAGTGTTCTTTCCTGACAACTGCCAAGTGGGACTTGCGGTGATTTTAATCATTAATGCGATTTCCTTTTATAGTGTGAAAAAGCCCATGACCTCTTCGGCGCTTGGGCTTAGGCTGGGTTCAACCATAAAAATGATATATATGCGAAACCTGTCTCAGTTCAGCAGCGGCGCTGTTGAGAACTTCATTCCCAGTTTTTTGCGATATCGCGAGGAAAGACACTCTATGATGAGTGGACGCTTGTACTATATAGAGTGAAGGGAAACTGCATGGCCGATGGCAGGCAAGGGAACTTACTGACCTCACTCAATGAAATCGATGCTAGCCGTGTGCTGCTAGTTGATCTACACGATGACCTAACCGATAAAGTCGCTCGCTTTCATCAGCTTGCCGATCTCTCCAGCATTTTTGGAGCGGGCGGGACAATGCTACTTGGCGGTGAGACTGCTTACGCAGTCTGGACCAAAGCGAGAATCAGTTTTGTCCATGGTAATTTCGTGGCGACTGTCATGCTACACCAAGGGCTAGCTGAAAACGTGCTTGCAGCCGAGCTTGTGTTAGGCATCGATGGAAACGAGCTGCCTAAAAAATTTCATTCTACGAAACTTTACGTCGATGCCTTGCAATGAAGATACTAAGTCTGACTGATGTAGATGATTTGCGTCGCCTGATGGAGTTGCGAAATCCGCTTCTCACTTTCGAAAGCTCTATGATCCATCGAACCTTTCGAGACGTGACCTAGAATCCACACTTCCTGCACATTCTCATTTGTTACAAGACGCGACCTTTGCCATCAGGATGGTGGCTCGTTTGTTGGCGTTACCTTAATTCCGGGGAGGAGATGAGGTGGAAATTTTTCTCGATAGGCATTTGCAAAAATGTCTGCCGGGCAGCTGACGACGTCATGCGCCACATAAGTGAGGAGAAGATATCAATTAAATTAATTGACTGCATAAGTATGCAAGCTGCGCTAGCTGAGAAAGTAAATGGGTGACAATTTTTGATCTATTTGCAGCCTGCAGGTGGTGCGGAAATGAGGGCGGCAAGAAGCGATAAATATCGCCGATAGGTGCCGCGCCTTATTGCGCATGTCGATTCAAGCGCCTTGAGATTCACGGCAAGCCTGGCAGGCCGAGTTCTTTGAGGAATGTATTGTGTTTGTCCCGTGCATCCTTAACGTTTTGCGTTAGGGTGATCAACTCAGTATTCATTTCCTGTAAATGGACTGTTGCCCCGTCCACCGCCGTACTGATGTAGCGTGAGATATTTAGGTTGAAGTCGTTCTTCTCTATCTCCGCCATTTCCACTCGGCGGGAGTAGCGGGGCTCTTCTTTTCGGAATTGGTAGGTGTCGATGATCTTGGCAATATGCTCCCCGGTCAGTTGGTTCTGGCGTTTTCCTTTTACGAAGTTCTCGGCAGCGTTGATGAAAAGAACGTCGTTAGGCTTCTTGCACTTCTTCAGCACAAGGATGCACACGGGAATACCAGTGGAGTAGAAGAGATTGGCGGGCAAGCCGATAATGGTGTCGATATGACCATCTTTGATCAGCTTGGCACGGATGCGTTCCTCGGCAGCGCCACGGAAGAGTACGCCGTGCGGCAGGATTATCGCCATCACTCCTTCGTCCTTGAGAAAGTGGAAACCGTGTAGCAGGAAGGCGAAGTCGGCTGCTGACTTTGGGGCAAGCCCATGGCTTTTAAAACGCACGTCGTCGGCCTGCGCGCCGGTTGGCTCCCACCGGTAGCTAAATGGTGGATTGGCGACAACTGCGTCGAAACTCGGCTTCTTTGCTGGATTCTGCTCCCGCATCATGTCCCACTCATTGAGCAGTGTATCGCCGTGGAAGATTTCAAACTCCGTGTCCTTCACCCCATGCAGCAGCATGTTCATGCGCGCGAGGTTATAGGTGGTAATGTTCTTCTCTTGGCCGAAGATTTTGCCAATGGTGCCGCCAGCTTTCGCTACCTTCTTGCGCACGTTGAGCAGCAAGGAGCCGGAGCCGCAGGCGAAGTCCAGCACACTATCTAGCCGCTTTTTAGTCCCGGTTTTCGGTTCCTGGCTGTCTAGTGTGACGATGGCAGAAAGGATGTCGGAAATCTGCTGCGGAGTGTAGAACTCGCCGGCCTTCTTGCCGGACCCAGCCGCAAACTGGCCGATCAGGTATTCATAGGCATCGCCCAGTGCGTCAATGTCCGTGGAGAACTCCGACAGTCCATCGGCAATCTTCTGGATGATGGTGCAGAGCTTGGCGTTCCGGTCCTCGTACTTTTTGCCCAGCTTGGGTGAACTTAAGTCAATCTCGGAGAACAAGCCTTGAAAAGTACTCTCGAAAGACTCTGTCTCAATGTACCTAAATCCTGCTTGTAGTGTGTTCAGCAGGCCCGTGTTCTGGGTACGCGCCAAGTTGGCGATGCTGTTCCAAAGGTGCGCAGGCTGGATGACGTAATGCACCTTGCGCCGCATTTGTTTCTCGAACGCTGGAATGTCGTCCACGTTGTTCGCATACCAGAGCCCCAGCGGCACCTTGCGTGTATCTCCGGCCACATCCGGGTAATCCCGTCCCAGCTCCTTCTTCGCTGCCATCTCGTAGTTGTCGGAGAGATAGCGCAGAAAGAGAAAAGACAGCATGTAGTCGCGGAAGTCGTCCGCGTCCATGGCGCCGCGCAGTTGGTCGGCGATGCTCCAAAGGGTCTGATTGAGCTGTTTTTGATTGGAATCGTTCATGTGTTCGTTGCAGGTGCGGCGGTGGTTTCGGTTGGTGCTGCAGTCGGTGTCGCCTCAAGAATGCCAGGGAGAGCGAATTTGAATTTGGTGGTGAAGCCTTCCAGAATGCGACGGAACAGCTCTTTGTTGTCCTCACCCATTTCGATCGGTTCGTGGATGGCATATTTGCCGTGGCTAAGAAGGTTTAGGGAGCGGTTGTAGAGCGCTCTGTCCTCCTCGTTATCCAGCATCTTGAGGCAGAACGAGATGTCCGCGTGCCCGAAGAAGGAAGCAGTCTTCTCCATGATGCTTCGCAGTGCGTTGAAATGGAAAGTGTAGAGCTTGCCGGTAGTGGAGGTGGCAACCAGTTGGAGTTCGGCTAAGGATGCGACATGGTGAAAGAACGGCGTGTCCTCGGTGGCTCGCAAGGTATAAGCCGCACCTCCATTGGGGCGGTGCAGAAAATACCGCTTGTGAGTAACCTTCGGTTCCCCCTCTTTTACCCTGCCGATCTCGTTGCACATTACGTTGAAGAAAAGAGCGTGGTGAGAGGAGAAAACAACCTTGATGGGTGCGGCAGCGCCATTCTGGTCTTTTCGGCTTGCAGCTCGGCGCAGGAGTTGAGCGAGGTCACAGGCAATGGCGATGGCGTTGTTGTCATCGAGCGAGGAGATGGGGTCATCGATGTAAAGATACTTATTTGACTGGTATGAGACGTGACCGTCTAACATCCGCTCACAAATGGCCATGAAGAGGCACCAGATGAAGATGTTTTGCTCGCCACGCGAGATCTTTATGTTTTCCGCTTCACCTTTTCTAAAAGAAACCTTCCATGTTCCGTAATCAATGTCGAAGTCAAAATCAGCATAGCGATTGAGATAACCCGCAATCGTTTCGTCAAGCGCGAGGTCTCTAAGCCCATTGAAAAAAGTGGAGTTAGGATTGAGCTGTAGATGCCTCACGGCATCGCCGTTTAGGTCATTGTCCCAAGTAAATAGGTCTTCGGTGTAGGCGTTGAAATAGAGGGTGTCGGGGCTGCCGTTGTTCTTACGCTTTCCCTCGTCTTTGAACTCCATAGAAAGCCGCGTCTTGCCAGTGCGGTTATAGGCGTAGAGTAGAATTAGCTGTGTCGGCTTTGTCGGATTATTCAGGTCGTCGCGCAGTCTTTTCACCAGATTACGCAGACTTTGGTAAGTGCGGATGCCGCTCATGGCTCAACCTCCTCCAGGGCAGGAAAAAGCTGCTGCATCAGACCTTTCTTATGTGTCTTCAGGGCTTCGAGCTTCTGGATTTCAGCGGCAATCAGAGCATCAAGGCTGCTCAAACAGGCTGTGACTTTGCGCTGTTCGTCCTCGCTTGGCGGAAATGCGAACTGGATTTCTCGAACGAGCCCTTGGCTGAGATTCTCCTGCCCGCCGCTGTTGCTCATCTCTCTAATTTCCTCGTATCGCCCGGCTAGATTTAGAAAGACGAAATATGAATCAATGCCTTTGCGAGGAAGGATCGCAGCACAGGCTTGATTTGTTGCTGCCTTGATTCCCAGCAAGGCTACTTGCCCGCGTGTCTTGCCTTGGCCATACATAGCCATCAGAACGGTACCTTTTGGGAGGAGCTTCGCTGAGGAATTTTTCAAGCCCTCCGCAGTTATAAACTCTTCAGCGTTGGTAACTATACGGAAGTCTACAAGAGACGTGGTGATCCAGGGAACATCTCCGTTCCAGTATGCCTTTTCAGAGCGACTAGGGGTACCACCGGAGGTTGTCTCGAATATATTTCCCAGTGAATCACTGACCCATGCCTCGGCGTTTTGGAATTCTGGAAAGCGGAGGCGTGGCTGTGTTGCACCTTTTTGGGGGAACAGCTGCTGCATCAGCCCTCTTTTATGGGTTTTAAGCGCGTCAACTTTCCGCGCTTGCGCGGCCATCAGCTCATCTAACGAAATCAGACACTCGGCGATTTTTTTTTGTTCGGCGGGTTGGGGAACTGGCAGTATCAGCTCTGAGAACTGCGCGTAGCTGATCATTTTCCCGTCACGTAACCCTTCGAGGTTTTTGGTGAGAATGCGGATGAATCTATCAGTCTTGAGGTATTGCTTAAAGTATTCGTTGCTTCCTTCACGGCGACGACGGAGGATGACATAAGCCGGGCTACAGATGCCGTCATAGCGCGAATACTCGATACCACCTTGGAAAGACCTGAGGCTGATAATGAAATCGCCAACACGAACAACTTTGTAACTCGCAATGCTTTTCTCTGTAACTGAGACATTGTAGTCAATCATGTGCCGAGGAATTGCCCCGTGTTCCTGAGTAATTGCCAATATGGGAAGGCCCGGCTCAGGATTCCGATCATTGATTTGATCAAACAACGAGTCACCGGATTCAAGTGACCATGCCGCTGCCCCTCGAAACTTCGGAAACCGCAGTTTCGGCACCAGCGAGGGCTTTGCCACATCCTTCATAGTGGTGGCTTTTGTCTTATTGCTCATAGGCACTGAGTCCAGAAATGTCACGGCCACCGGCGCGTTTGAGGAGGAGGGGGTGAAGGTCGTCCATTAGGGCGAGCTCGGCCTGGGTGCGGGCTTTCCAGTTGAGGTCGAGCGGGGCCATGAGGTCGCTGAGCTGTTCCCCATCGAAGATCATGCGGTCGAGGATTCCGTCCACAAAAGCTTGCAAGGCGATGGCAGCGAGGCCGTGCTTCGCGGCGATGGCGACTAGCTCGCTCGAGTTTTTCTTGGCTTTGAAGCGCGTGTAGCCCTCGCGGATGGTGGCCTCGGAGAGGCCTTCTCCCGCATTGAGCGTGCCAATGTATTCAGCAATGTCGTCGCGCTCGTTCATGAACTTAGCATCGGCGCTAATGAGGCCGATGAGTTGCTCACGGGTCATCTTTGCTTTGCCCGGCCCTTTAGCTGAGAACTTGGCAATCAGGCCTATGATGTAGTCGTAGTCAATCACGGCGGATGCGAAGAGGACGAATTCAAAGTCGAGCTGATCCACGGCGTCATTGATACCAGATTTGTCGTCCCCTTTGCCCTGCTGCTCTTTGAGCCGTTTGGCGGTTTCCAGATACTGCCCTTTGAAGCCGCGCAGGTTTTCGTTGGGCAGCACCTGCTCGATAGTGGTTTTGTTTTGCTCGCTGAGGTCGGTGTATTGGTCGAGTTGGGTCTTGAGCCGCTGAACCTCTTTGAAGTGGGTGATGAAGGCGGCGCGCGCCGCATCGCCCTTCAAGTTTGCCACAGCGGAGGGCGTGGAATCTAACCCCTGAGACTTCATAAAGTCACCGAGCTTCTGCACTGCCGTTTCCAGCTTCTGTATGACTATGGGCGCCTTGTCCACCAACCAGATTTCCCGCGCTTCCCTGCCAGTTGCTTCGCCGGAGAATAGCGCAATGGCGGCATCCACCGAATCCTGCTGCTGTCGGAAATCAAGGATGTTGCCATAAGGCTTGGTGCCGTTGAGCACGCGATTAGTGCGGGAGAATGCCTGGATTAAGCCGTGATGCTTGAGATTCTTGTCCACATAGAGCGTGTTAAGGAACTTGGAATCAAAGCCCGTGAGCAGCATGTCTACCACAATGGTGATATCGATCTTCTGTGCTGGCGGGTAGTCGGCATTCGGCCACTGCTGGTCTTTTATACGCTTTTGCACATCCTGATAGTAGAGATCGAACTCACCCAAGCGGTGATTGGTGCCATAGCGGCAATTGTAGTCGGCGAGGATGGACTTGAGCGCAGCCTTCTTACCCTCCGGGTCTTCTTGATTGTCTGCCTGCTCCTGCGGTAGATCGTCCTGTATTTGCTTTACATCCGGGTCGCCCTCAGCGGGTGGAGAGAACACGCATGCGATGTTCAGCGGGTTAAAGTCAGGATCGGTAGCCGCCCTCTCCTCCTGCATGGTCTTAAACAGCGCATGGTATTCGGTGGCGTCATTGATGGACGCGGTGGCGAAAATTGCATTAAAGCGGCGTCCGCCAGTAGCGGCATTGTGCTTAGCGAGGATTGCCCCAACGACTGCTTTCTTGGCAATGGCTTCGCCAGGTTTGGGGGGCTTCTTGCCCTCGGGCTTAAAGTAATCGATGTGGAAACGCAGGACGTTTCCATCCTCGATGGCATGCGTGATGGTGTAGGCGTGGAGCTGCTTCTGGAAAAGGTCTTCAGTGGTACGCATCGAGGCAGTGTTGTCCTCGATTTTCTGTGACGAAGCATTGGCATCAAAGATGGGCGTACCGGTGAAGCCGAAGAGCTGGGCCTTGGGGAAAAATTCCTTGATGGCCTTGTGATTTCCCCCAAACTGCGACCGGTGGCACTCGTCGAAGATGAAGACGATACGTTTGTCTTCTAGGGCTCCGAGCTGCTCCTTGTAAGTGGCTTGGCGGTTTTTGCTACGCTGCTTGTTGCGCTTGCTGTTTTCATCCAGTGCGAGACCAAGCTTTTGAATGGTGGTGACAATCACCTTGTCGGCGTAATCCTCAGAAAGCAGGCGGCGTACGAGGGCAGCAGTGTTGGTATTTTCTTCGACACAGCCTTCCTGAAAGCGATTGAACTCCTCTCTAGTCTGCCGGTCGAGGTCTTTGCGATCTACCACGAAAACACACTTGTGAATGTGGTCGTTTTCCTTCAGCAGCGTGGAGGCTTTAAAGGAGGTGAGCGTCTTGCCGCTGCCGGTGGTGTGCCAGATGTATCCGTTGCCGTTGTCATCGTCGATGCACTTTATCATGTGCTGCACGGCGTAGACCTGATAGGGCCGCATGATCATAAGCTTTTGCTCTCCGGCGAGCAGCACCATGTAGCGGCTGATGGTCCGGCCGAGGTCGCACTTTTTTAGGAAGTGCTCGGCGAACTCGTCAAGTAGGGTGATCTTGCGGTTGCCCTCGTCTGCGAACTCATAAACGGGCAAGAATCGCTCGTCGGCATTAAATGCAAAGTGGCGGGCGTTGTTGTTGGCGAAATAGTAAGTACGATCGCGGTTGCTGACGATGAAAAGTTGCATGAAGCAGAGCAGCGTCTTTGTGTAGCCGTTGCCGGGGTCATGCTTGTATTCGACGATCTGCTCCATGGCGCGGCGCGGATTCACGCCAAGGGTCTTCAACTCAATCTGCACTACTGGCACGCCGTTGATGAGAATAATCACGTCGTAGCGGTGGTGGCTGTTGTCTGTGTTAATGCGGATCTGGTTGATAACCTCGAAGTGGTTTTTGCACCAGTCCTTGAGATTGACGAGGGAGTAGTTTAGCGGCGTGCCATCATCCCGGGTGAAAGCATTGATGCTACGCAGGGTCTTAGCAGCGGTGAAGACGTCCGGGGTGACAATTTCATCGAGCAGCCTGGCGAACTCGGTATCCGTGAGGCGGACATGGTTCAAAGCTTCGAATTTCTCGCGGAAGTTTTTCCCTAACGCGGCGCGGTCAGTGATGTCCGCGCGGTATTCGTATTTAAGCTCTTGCAGTTTGTCGATGAAGCTTGTTTCGATTTTTTGTTCAATCATTTTTGGTGCTCTGCAATTTTAGTACTATCCTTGGCATTACAAGGCACTGGTAAACTGCCACAAATAGCCAATCATACAGTGTACGAACGGAACGGGCATACGTCTACTCAGCAAGATGATAGTCACTTCGTCGGCCACCGGATCTAGCCTGATCACGGTCCGTTGGGTGACCCCAGCTCGTAGGTCAACCAAGACGGGCGATTGGACAATTTGGTCGATTGGACAGCTGTCGTTGCAATGTCGCTGTAGTCCGGAAATAGACCGTAGAAGAAATTTGCTTGGCAAGCCGTTCAAGGCTGTCAGAAAGGCAAGAAGCAAGATTGATCGTGCGAAATGCAAAAGGGCTTAGCCGAAGCTAAGCCCTTAATATTCTTGGTGGCCCGGGGCGGAATCGAACCACCGACACAAGGATTTTCAATCCTCTGCTCTACCAACTGAGCTACCAGGCCAAGAGCGCGCAATTATAGCAGCGTTTGTGGCAAGCAGACAATCC
>Ga0308158_10001732_pt1 | contig 22148 bp, 20 predicted proteins | sample PhyBR2_FD_201038 | JGI IMG/M metagenome (GOLD analysis project Ga0308158, IMG submission 201038) | Phyllosphere microbial communities from UC Gill Tract Community Farm, Albany, California, United States - DLSLB.R2 | ecosystem: Host-associated > Plants > Phyllosphere > Unclassified | place: USA...
GCCGGTAACGGAAGAGGTTTCCACTGCATGAACCGTGCATCGGCCTGTTCATAAAAACCGGCTTGTTCCATGATGACAATGGCTTTAAAATCTTCAACCAATCGTTTATAGTCACGTTTTGATAAACTTTTATCTTCCAACCATTTCGTAATGTGTGCCGTATTAATCGTCTCTAGTTCCGACCGTATGAATTTAGATAAGTCCATCGTTTAAATCCACCCTTAAATTATTCGTATTCAGTTAAGTATATCAAAAATACTGCTCCAACTTTTATTTTTAGTGCGAAAACAAAAGTCAGAGCAGTATCCTGTTTTAATTGATTTCTTGAATCTGTCCATCTTCCATCCGTAAGACACGGTCACAATACGTCAGCATCCGTTCGTCATGGGTGATGACGATGACCGTCTTGCCGTGCTCATGTGCCTGTCGCTGCAACAACTCCATCACCTGTCGGGCATTCGTATAATCAAGACTCGCCGTCGGTTCATCCGCCAGAACGAGACGAGGATCATTGACAAGCGCCCGGGCAATCGCCACCCGTTGCCGTTCTCCGCCGGATAAAGCGTGCGGCAAGTGATGACGTCTCTCACGTAATCCGAACACTTCCAGCTGAGCTGCTGCATCAATCGTTCGTCCGGCTTCTTCCGCAACGAGCTCCAGTTGTTCCGCTGCTGTTAAGAAGGGTACAAGATGGGATTCCTGAAAAATAAAGCCGATTGCCTCAAGGCGCATCCGGCGCCGTCCTTCATCCGACGTATCTCCAAGCGGACTTCCATCAAATTGAATCAGACCGGCGGATGGTGTCTGCAACAGCCCCAGCAATTGGAGTAACGTACTTTTCCCGCTGCCGCTCGGTCCGACAAGCGCAATCAATTCTCCTTCCCGGGCTTCGAACGAGACGTGTTGCAACACCTTCATCGCACCATATGTTTGTTCGACATCTATCAGCTTAATCATCCTGTCATTCCTCCAATCGCATCAGCCGGTTCCAGTTTTCTCAAAGCACGCAACGGAATCAGACCGCCCAGCAAAGCCATCAGGATAATCAGTCCACCATACAGCAGACTGGTCGTCCATTCAAACCGGAATGGTAAATCGTCCGGCAACAATTGTCCGACCGTCCAAGTCAAAAGCAGACTGACTGAAAACGAGATGACCGTCAGCAGGAAAACCTGTAGGACGAGTCCTTGCCCAATCGTCCGCGTCCGAATCCCGATTGCCTTCAAGATACCAAGTTGTTTCATTTTTTGCATCGTCAAGATGTAAAAGAAAGCCGTCAAAATCAACGAACCGATGATGATGAGTGCGAGCCGCATCATTTGGAACGAGTTTTGTTCCGCCTCGTAACCCGGCACTTGTTCGACGATTTGCTGTTTCGTATACGTCGCAAGCTTTGTTTTAATCGAATCCCGGCTGATGAATGCCGAGACATAACTCGAGTCCATCTTTTTTTGCCAGGCATCCCATGTCGAAATCGTCATCCAGACGACCGGTGCATGGCTGTAGCGTCCGTCGTTGACCGTACCGACGATTTCAAACGTCTGTTTCGTCCGGAAGTCCGTGACCGAATCGCCGACTTTCGTGCCGCTCTGTTCGGCGTACTGTCGATCGACCAGGACTTGACCTTCCTTTAAGTCCGCTAATTGCCGCGGTCCGTAACGCGTATCACTCGGAGAAGCAAACACCGTCACATCTTCTTTTGTCCCATTTTTCTTTTCAAGCACCATGTTTTGCACACCTAATGCTTCCGTCGCCACCGGTTGATCCGTCCGTTCCAAAAAGGATCGTGTCAGCTGCCCTTCCGCATCTTTACTCAAGGCAACCTGCTCGATCGGCAAGTTGCGGACAACCGCTCCATTGTCATAAGCCAGTCCGTCGGCCAGTCCGGAAATCATTAAAATCAACAAGACGATCAACGTCGTCACGATTGCCATCAAGAAGAAGCGTTGTCGCATCCGAATCAATTCACGCCATCCCATCTTCATCTTTCATCCCTCCTGTTTGTACGTTACAGGTTTGATTGTAGAGGTGAAAGATGAACGGAACATGAACGACTCAGTCCTGACTTACAAAAGTCAGCACAATCGTCGTTCCCGCATCCGGAATCGACTCGATTCGAATCTGTCCATCCAATTGATCCATCGTTTCCTTGACGATTGCCAGTCCGAGACCGGTTCCGCTCGTCCCGCGTGACGCATCACCTTGATAAAATCGTTCGAAGGCATGAGCGATTACTTGCTCCGTCATGCCCGGTCCTTGATCTTTGATCTGAACGATGACAGAATCCGCTTGTGTGTCGACTTGAATCGTAATCAAGTCGCCTTCCGCCGAGACATGTAAGGCATTTCGAATCAGATTTTGAAAAATCTGTTCCAGCGCCAATTCGTCTGCACGAATCACCGGATCATCTGATGCATCGAGTGCGACGGCCACTCCACGTTCGTCCAACTGATAACGAAGTGTCTCCAGTGTCGCCTGAATCGACTGGATGAGCTGAATCGGCTGGCGTCTCAGCGGACGCCCCTCGTCAAGCCGTGCCAAGGTCAGTAATTGACGGGTCAATTCGGCCATTCGTGTCGCTTCCTGTCCGATTGTCCTTAATTTCGACCGGTCTTCGGGTCGTGCAGACCGGTCGAGTTGTCCGGCGTATCCTCTGATTGTCGTCAGTGGTGATTGGAATTCATGTGAGACATTGGCGACGAATGCTTTTCGTTCGGCGTCCGACTTGGCAACGGCCTGCGCCATCTCGTCGAACCGTCGCGATAATTCCCCGATTTCATCTTGCCCGGTCGTCGCGACCGAAATCGAGTAATCCCCCGTCGTCATCCGTTCCGTCGCCGTCGTCAATCGTTTGATCGGACGCACCAGGTAACGGATCGAAAAGACGAGCAGCAGGAAGCTGAGCAGGATGAGTAACGCCAGGAACGCACCGACGAACAGATGCAGCTCACGAATCTGCCGGCTTAAGTCCGGACGAATGAACACGGCATCCGTCCCCGTATCCGTTTCTAAGGACGTTCCGTACGTATTGATGACTTCATTATCAAACAATCCAAGCAGGAACAAATGGAACGGGTAGTCCCGCATCCCTTGATAGACCTGTCCTTCTTGCACTGATTGAATGACAGCAGGTGCGATTGTCTCATTACGGAACGGATTCCCGTACCGCTTGACCTGTCCGGATTCCGACACGACATAAAGTTGAAAGCCGGTCGCACTGAGCATCTCGTAAAACGAATCGACACGCCGGTCCCCGTGTCGTTCGTAATAAGCGAACGATGTCTCGACCGCCTCTTCTACCTTCTGACTGTAAGAAGCTTGCCACACGGTGTAATACAAGACATTACTGATCAATAAGGCAATCAATGCGGAGACGAGCAGAACCAGACAGACGAGCCCGACAATTTTCACATACAACGATTTCATGCCGTCGCCTCCAACCAGTATCCGAGACCGCGGACAGTCTGGATTTTGATTGCGTCCGTCTCCTGCAGTCGTTTGCGCAGTCGCTTGATATGGACGTCAACCGTCCGGTCGTCCCCCATGAAGTCGAGTCCCCAGACGTGTTCGATCAATTCTTCCCGGCTGAAGACCCGTCCCGGAAAGTTGGCCAATTGGTGCAACAATTCGAACTCACGGCGGGGAATCGTCAACCGGGTCGTTCCGATCGTCAGCTGCTGGCTCTGTTTATCAATCGTAACCTCACCAAATTGTATGATGGGGACAACGGCTTTTTGATACCGCCGGGCAACGGCATGCAGACGGAAAACCAGTTCTTCCGGATCAAAGGGTTTCGTGATGTAATCATCCGCTCCCGATGAAAAACCGTCACGTTTATCGGTCAGTTCTCCGAGAGCTGTCAGCATCAAAATCGGAATTTCATGACTTTCCCGCAACAAGGTACACAATTCAAAACCGGTTCGTCCCGGCACCATCACGTCCAGCACGGCTGCTTCAAAAAGCTGTTCGCCGATCCAACGGGCCGCTTCGTTCCCGTCCGCCGTCGTGACAATCTGATGGCCGTCCGCTTCAAGTGTCTCCCGGACAAGTCGCTGAATATGCAGATCATCTTCCACGACTAAAATCTTCATCATCCTTCACTTCCTTTCCGATTAGCTGAAGGTCATCAAAAAAAAACCACCCCGCACTTCTCATCAATCGAAAAGGTCGAGGTGGTGATTGTACGCTTAAAACTTAACCGCGTTCCGGGTAAAGCGGGAAACGACCTGTCAATGCCAGAACTTGCTTGTGGGCACTTGTCAGTGTTTCTTGATCTTCCGGGTTTTTCAGAACGAGTTCAATCAGCTCTGCGATTTGTTTCATCTCGGCTTCTTTGAATCCACGCGACGTCATCGCTGCCGTCCCGATTCGGATTCCGCTCGTAACGAACGGGCTCGCCGGATCAAACGGAATCGTGTTTTTGTTGACCGTGATGCCGGCTTCGTCCAAAGCATGCTCCGCAAGCTTGCCCGTGATGCCTAGCGGTTGGAGATCAACGAGAAGCAGGTGGTTGTCGGTACCGCCAGAGACGATCCGCAGTCCACGTGCCGTCAACTCTTCGCCGAGGACTTTCGCATTGGCCACGACTTGCTCGATGTACTCCTTGAAGTCAGGTGCTAATGCTTCCGCAAAGGCAACGGCTTTCGCTGCGATGACGTGCATGAGCGGTCCGCCTTGGATTCCCGGGAAAATCGATTTATCGATGGCTTTGGCATGTTCTTCCTTACAAAGAATCATCCCGCCGCGTGGTCCGCGAAGTGTCTTGTGCGTCGTCGTCGTGACGAAATGCGCATGTTCGACCGGATTCGGATGGAGACCTGCCGCGACGAGTCCCGCGATGTGCGCCATGTCGACCATCAAGTAGGCACCGGCACTGTCCGCGATTTCACGGAATCGTTTGAAGTCGATGACGCGCGGATAAGCCGATGCTCCCGCGACGATCAGTTTTGGTTTGTGTTCTTCCGCAAGCTTCGCGACGACATCGTAATCGATCATCTCTGTTTCTGGATCGACGCCGTACTCAACGAAGTTGTATTGAACACCGGAGAAATTCACAGGACTACCGTGTGTCAGGTGACCACCATGGGAGAGGTTCATCCCGAGGACCGTGTCGCCCTGATCAAGAATCGTGAAGTAGACCGCCATGTTGGCCTGTGCACCTGAGTGCGGCTGAACATTGACATGTTCTGCTCCAAAGATGGCCTTCGCACGATCACGTGCCAAGTTTTCCGCTAAATCGACGAATTCACAACCGCCGTAATAACGACGACCCGGATAACCTTCTGCGTATTTGTTCGTCAGCACGCTGCCTTGAGCTTCCATGACCGCTTGTGAGACAAAGTTTTCTGACGCAATCAACTCGATATTATCGCGTTGACGCCCTAATTCCTTGCGCATAGCCGAAAAGAGTTCCTCATCTTGCTGTTTCAGATACGTTAGTGGTGTTTGTTCCATCTGAATTCCCCCATTCATTTCGATAGACCTATCTTAACACGAATAATCACTTGCTGGCACCCTCTAAAAATCCATTAAAAAAGCAAGGGGAGTGCAACCCCTTGCGCAAATCATTCGTATTTAGCACGCGCGCCACCAATCAGTTTTGGTCGCGTGACGGCAGCTGTCACATGTGCCTCACCGATTTCGCGGTGCGGCAGACGGACCGGAATCGCCACTTGCTTCAAGTGCATCCCGATGAATGTGTCTCCGATATCGATCCCGGCATCGGCCTGGATCGCTTCGACGACGACCGGTGCCGAAAAACGTTGATAGGCGACACTCGCCATCGAACCGCCTGCTTCCGGAACCGGTACGACCGTCACCGCTTCCAGTCCGAGCCGTTCGACGATTTGCCGCTCTAGCGTCAAGGCACGATTGATATGTTCGCAACCTTGAAACGCCAGATCGACTTGATGCGAACGACGGAACGTATCAAAGACATCGAACAACGCTTCTGCGACTTCGGGCGAACCCGCCTTACCGATTTGTTTGCCGATGACTTCGCTTGTCGAACACCCGATGACGAGTAGTTTCCCTTTTAACGGGAATCGTTCATTCAGTTCCGTCAACGACGCTTCGAGATCTTGTTTGATTTGTTCCAGATCCATTTACTTCACCTCATAATCTGAGATTTTGCAGACGCGGTTTTCGTGACGTCCGCCTTCGAACTCCGTCTCAAGCCAGATTTTCGCGATGTCACGCGCAAGACCCGGTCCGATGACACGTTCGCCCATCGTCAAGATATTCGAGTTGTTATGCTGACGTGTCGCTTTGGCGCTGAACGTATCATGGACGAGTGCTGCCCGGATGCCTTTGACTTTGTTCGCAGCGATACCGATTCCGATGCCTGTCCCGCAAATTAAAATCCCTCGGTCGAATTCACCGTTCGCGACCGCTTCCGCGACCGGAATCGCGACGTCCGGATAATCGATTGATTCAGACGAATACGTTCCGAAGTCCGTATAATCAATTCCGAGCTCCTGTAAGAGTTCATTCAGTTCCGCTTTTAACTTAAAACCACCATGGTCTGCTCCGATTGCTACTTTCATCGTTAACTATTCCCCCGTTTGTTTAGGTTGTTTTTTCGGAAGCTTCCGGTTGTCCGGTGCTTTTCTTCCGTTTCCGTTCTGCGTCAATTTTAACACAAGACGGTTGACGAGGGGTTCGAGTTCATTTCGGACCTGGCGGTAAACGTTCATCGATCCGCCGTACGGATCATTGATATCCCGTTCAAGGCCGGTCACGTACTCGTACAGCGTAAACGTCCGGTCTTTCAGTTCCGGGTACCGTTCGCCGACTTCCTGTTTATGGCTGCGTGTCATCGTCAAGATGATATCCGACCAACGCCCGAGGACGTCGTCAAATACTTGCGTATAGTGTTCAAGTTCAATGCCGCGCTCACGTAAAACCTGCAATGCGTTTTCAGAAGCATCGAATCCTTGCATCGAACGCAGACCGGCGGAACGGACATCAAATTCTTGATCGGCCACTTTTGACCGTAATAATGCCATTGCCATCGGACTGCGGCATGTGTTTCCTGTACAGATAAACAATACACGACGTGTGCTCATCTCAGTATCCTCCTTCTTTACGGGCGAATGATCCGACCACCTGCTGCCTTGTGGAGCCGATTTCGGACTGCCAGCCCAACCCCTTCTTCTGATAGATCCCGTACAAAAATCTGATCTACTGTCGTCTGATCAAATCGCCGTAAACAATCGTAAAGACGTTGCGCAGCTGTTTCCATCGTCGTTCCGAGGAAACAACGGACATCGGCTTCGATGTCTTCTCCGTCAAAGAGAATGACGCCTGTCTTTTGTCCGGTTTGGCGTGCTTCATCGATGAGTTGCTGCAGGAATGAGAGGTCACCCGCTACAACGGATAACGTTGCTTCCGGTGCATAGTGCGTGTACTTCATGCCTGGTGCCTTCGGTGTCTGGTCTTTCATCGATAAGGCAGGATCAAGTGACACGTCCCCGATGATCGATTCTATCTGTTCCCGCGTCACACCACCCGGCCGTAAAATCACCGGTGGATTCACGGTACAGTCGATGACCGTCGATTCGACACCGATTCCGGTCTCCCCGCCGTCGACGATTGCGGCGATGCGGCCCGAGAGGTCATGTGCGACGTGCGCAGCTGACGTCGGTGAAGGTTTTCCGGAACGGTTGGCACTTGGTGCTGCCAGACCTAACCCGGTCGCTTCGATTAACTCAAGCGCTAGCGGATGGTCCGGCATCCGTAATCCGATCGTATCCAGTCCTGCGGTGACGAGTGAGGATGCACGTCCGTTTGATTCTAAAATGATCGTCAAGGCACCCGGCCAAAACGTATCCATCAATTGAGTCGCGACATCCGGAATATGAGTGACGAACTGCTTTGCCTGTTCGATGGATGCGACATGGACAATCAACGGATTGTCGGAAGGTCGACCCTTCGCGGCGAAAATTCGCCGAACGGCCGTTTCGCTCGTCGCATCCCCTGCGAGACCATAGACCGTCTCCGTCGGAATCGCGACGACTTCACCTTCTTGTAATAGTCGTACCGCTTCATTTAATGTCTTCTGCTGAATCATTTCCGTCTTCACTCTGGACAATCCTTTCGTTCCGCATACACGATACGGTCTTTACCGTTTATATCTTTTAAAATACCCGTTTCTACAGTTGGATAACGTTTTTTTAACATCATTTGCACTTCATCGCCCTGATTGTGTCCGATTTCGAACGCAATCAAACGAAAATCATCGCGCAGGATCCGACTGCTGTCTTCAATCAGGCGGCGGTAGAACACGAGTCCGTCTTTCCCGCCAAATAACGCGAGGTGGGGCTCATGGTCAAACACGACGTCACTGAGCAATTCATCTTCTTCAATATAAGGGGGATTCGAGACCAACACCCGGACCGAATGGTCAGCAAGCGGTGCCAGTAAATCCCCTTCCAAAAAGGTGACCTCTCCGCCAAGCGTCTGTTGATTTTCTTTGGCCACCGCAATCGCCTCCGCCGAAATATCGACCGTCGTGACCGGTTGTCCGAGTTCAAGCGCAAGCGTCAGACAAATCGCGCCGCTGCCGGTTCCGATATCGACGATTTCACCCGGTTTGAATGTTTCTCCCTGCAGGCGTCCCGTCACGAATTCAATCAATTCCTCCGTCTCCGGCCGCGGAATCAAAACAGCGGGCGACACACGGAAATCCCGTCCGTAAAACGGTTGGTATCCGATCAAATGCTGGACCGGAACACCATTTAAATGCGCCAGTAAATATTCACTGAACAACAGGTCCTGTTCCGGCTCAAGTTCGTCCGACAAGCGGATCAACAATCCGGTCCGGTCGACCTGTAAAACGTGCATAAGTAACCATTCGGCACTCGAGGCCTCGCGTCCTGCCGTCACGAGCATCGTTTGTGCCTGATTCAGACGTTTTGCGATTCGCATCAGTTCGCCGCCTCCGATGCCCGGGCCTGATACTCCATGACGAGCGTATCGATGACTTCATCCATCTCACCCTGGAGAATCCGGTCGAGTTTTTGAATCGTCAAACCAATCCGGTGATCGGTGACACGGTTTTGGGCAAAGTTATACGTCCGGATCCGTTCTGACCGGTCACCCGTTCCGACCGCTGATTTCCGTTTTTCATCGTACTCGGCCTGCTGCTCGCGTTGAATCTTGTCGTAGACACGGGCCCGCAACACCTTCATCGCTTTTTCTTTATTTTTAATTTGCGACTTTTCATCCTGACAGCTGGCGACGATTCCCGTCGGTACGTGCGTGACCCGGACTGCCGACTGGGTCGTGTTGACCGATTGTCCGCCCGGTCCGCTCGACGTGAACGTATCGACGCGGACATCCTTGTCGTGAATCTCGACTTCGACATCTTCTGCTTCCGGCAAGACGGCGACGGTTGCGGTCGATGTATGAATCCGTCCGCCCGACTCCGTTGACGGGACACGCTGGACGCGGTGGGCGCCGTTTTCGTACTTCAGCTTCGAGTACGCCCCTGTCCCTTTGACGATGAAGATGATTTCCTTGTAGCCGCCAAGCTCCGTATAGCTGGCATCGATGATTTCAATTTTCCAGTTCTGTTTTTCGGCGAACTTCGAATACATTTTAAAGAGATCGCCGGCAAATAACGCCGCTTCATCGCCTCCTGCCGCTCCGCGGATTTCGACGATGACGTTTTTGTCGTCGTTCGGGTCTTTCGGCAGGAGCAGAGCTTTCAGCTTCGTCTCGAGTTCCTTGATTTCCGGCTCGAGCACGGCGACTTCCTCTTTCGCGAGATCACGCATCTCCGGGTCCGTCAACATATGACGCGCCTCCTGATAGGCTTCCATCTTATCACGGTAGACACGGTACACTTCAACGGTCGGTGCCAGTTGCGACTGCTCCTTCGACACCTCACGCAGTTGATTCGTATCTTTAATGATGGCGGGGTCCGCCAACAGGTCATTTAATTTTTCATAACGGTCTTCCAACGCACTTAATCGCTCTAACATTCTCGGTCATCCTTCCTGATGATTCTTCTGTCGTCAGTATAGCAAATATTTAGAGTCGCGTTACGCCGGAGCAACATTTCTTCCTTATTAGCAGCGTTTCCCGCCACTCCTTTTTTTACTCCACTTGACGTCCTGGATGGATTTTCCTATAATTAGTGTACTAATTGAATTAATACACTTAAGGAGGTAATCGAATGTTTACGGTTGACCCTAAAAGTTCGTTGCCGATTTACGAGCAACTGGTCGCCCAAATCATCCGTGCGGTTGCCCGCGGACTTCTCCGGTCCGGTGAACAGATGCCGTCGGTCCGTGAACTGGCGAGCACGTTACTCGTCAATCCGAATACCGTTTCCCGTGCCTATCAGGAACTCGAAAGCCGTAACTTCATCGTCACGATGCGCGGCAAAGGTTCCTTTATTTCCGATTTACCGATCGAACAGGTCAAACAGGCTGCGATTCAACCACATGTGCAGACACTGTGCAGCGTAGCCGATGAATTATCGATATCCAATGCAGATCTTTATCAACTACTTATCCAAACAAGGGAGGATTCCTCATGTTGACCGTGTCTCACCTGACCAAACAGATTGATTCCAAAATGATTTACGAAAACGCCTCGTTCACGTTGCCAGCCGGAACGATTACAGCACTGATCGGACGAAACGGTGCCGGCAAGACGACGTTACTGAAAACACTCGTCGGAGCACTTGAGCCGTCCCGCGGAAAAGTCGAATGGAACCAACAGTCCATCCATCACGTTCCGTCAGCCCGGCAACATCTGTTTTTAGTTCCGGATTCAATCGGCGTCTACCGTCAGATGACACTCGGGGAATTGATAGGCTTTTACAATGCGTTTTATCCGAATTTCGAACGGACTTTTATTGAAAACTATTGCCGGTCGTTGAATCTCGATCGTGGACGCCGTGTCACCTCACTCTCAAAAGGTCAGGCCCAGCTGTTTTTACTGCAGCTTGCTTTCGCAACCAACGCACCGGTCCTGTTGCTCGATGAACCGACGGACGGACTCGACCGGATCAATAAACGAAATTACTTAAAACAGCTTGTGACCTTGCTTGCTGAACGTCAAACGGCCGTCCTGATCGCGTCCCATCAGTTAGAGGAACTCGATTCACTGGCCGACCGGATCATGACGATCGAACAACACCTCGTCAAAGAACCACAAACACTCGAAGATGCGAAATCGAGTATGCAGAAATGGCAACTCGCCTATGAGACGGTCCCGGATTTCCACCATAACGATGTTCACGTCCTGTCACAAACCGGCCGGGTCGTGACGCTGATCGTCCGCTCGGAAGCCGGTGCCGCTTACGTCGACAAGACAAATCCGTTACTGAGAGATGTGTTACCTGTCCAACTCGAAGATTACTTTTTAGGAACGTTCGGAGGCGATCAACATGTATAAACAACTGATCCGTTATCATATCAAGCAGGGCATCTGGCCACTCGCTTCTCTTTTCCTGCTCGCTGTCTTCAGTTACGGCTTCGGCAGTTACACGGTCATCGATAACTTCGGTACATACGGTGGAGCAGAAAACGAAATCATCCAATCCGTCCTCGTCAGTCCGAGTTTTGCCGGATTCGGCGCGATTCTGATGGCGGTCTTCGCGATTTTAATCCTCGGAAAAGAGCGTGGAAGCGGCCGGAGCTTAATGCTTCACGCTTTGCCGGTCAATAAAAAAACGCTCTACTGGATCAAATGGAGTCTTGGTGTCGCCATCCTGCTGATTTTGCCGATCATCGGTTTCTTCGTCAGCTGGCTGATTTTACAAGGAATCGGCGGCATTCATCCGTTTGACTACGTCAGCCTGTCTGACCTGACGCTCGATTTTGTCTCGTATTTTCTATTCGATCTCGTCGTCTTCAGTATCTTTTTACTCGCGGGAACGATTGCCGGCGACGTCATCGGCCAATTATTACTCGGATTGTTCTTTCTGTTTTTAAACTACCTGACCTTTTTTGCGATCGCCGCCATCACGACACTCGGATTTGGTCTCGCCGATGAGGAGGCTTCGTTGTTCGATTTCCTGACGACGACGGCTTCACCGTTCACCTTGTTGTTCCAAGACGAACAGTTGATCAGCGCCCTCGTATTCAACCTGGTCTTGCTGGTTCTCTTAATCAGTTGCGGCAGTCTGCTTTATGTCAGAAGTGAAAACGAACGCCTTGGCCGTTTCACGGTTTTCCCGAAGATCCATCCGCTGTTGATCATCGTTTTCTCCGTCTATACGACCATTTTGCTCGCAGCTGTCATCGGTGTGATCTCGTCTGAAAATCAATTTCTCTACTGGCTTGCCGTCGCGATTCTCGCCTGGCCTGCTTTTAGTTCGTACCGCCGGATGATTGGGTGGAAACGTTGATTCCGTGCTACACTATCCCCAACACTTTGGATAAAGGACGGAATCGATGATGCCAAAATATCTTCAGATTTATCAGCAATTGGTCGACCAGATTCAGGGCGGGACGTTACCGGCCGAAACCAAACTTCCTTCGGAAACGGAATTGATGCAGGAATTCGGTGCCAGCCGCGGCACGGTCCGCAAAGCAATCGATGCCTTGCAGGACAAGGGCTTCGTCCGTAAACACCAGGGAAAAGGAGTCTTCGTACTCAGTCAGGATGCGATTGCCTTTCAGTTCAACGGCATCGTCAGCTTTTCTGAAGCAAACCGGCAAATCGGCGAACATGACGTCAAGACCGATGTCATTTCCTGTGAGCTGCTCGAAGCGACCGAGGAACTGGCCCAGTTGTTCCATGTCACACCCGGTACGTCGCTCACGCAGGTCAAACGGGTCCGGTCGATTGACGGGGAGCGGGTCATCTTTGATATCAACCTGTTCGTGACGTCCCTTGTCCCCGGTTTGACGAAAGAAATTGCCGGTGCGTCGATTTATGCGTATATCGAACAGACACTCGGACGGCAGATCAGTTATGCCAAACGAAAAATCGAGGCCCAACCCGCGACGGTGGAAGATCAGCAGTATCTGGATCTCGAGGGCACCACCCACGTCATCGTCATTACGAATGATACGTATTATTACGAGGGTCAGCATTTTGAACGGACACAGTCGCGTCACCGGCTCGATAAGTTTCAGTTTACGGATATTGCCCGCCGCTAAGGACTCTAAACTCAGAGTCCTTTTTTTGTTTTTTTGAACGAAACGTTCATTCTTCCATTTGAATGTTATATTATAAAAATGTGAACCAAATTTTAGGTTTCTTTTTATATTTTTTAACTGGAGGTTTTGCCATTGTCATTTAAGAAAGGACTACAGACCCTACTAAAACGTGGTCAGGACGTATCCACCATTGACGAACACTTCATGGAAAACCATCCGGATGCGATTTATACACTCGACATTTTAGGACGTGTCACGCGTCTAAACGATAAAACATCCCTATTACTGGGCTATACGAGAGACGCTTTAATGAACCACTTCAAACATTTTGTTCATCCAGGCGATCAAGACAGCACAGTGTTCCATTTTCAACAGGTCATGCAGGGACAAAGCGAAACGTATACGGCACACATCCGGCATTCGAAAGGTCATTATCTCGAAATGATGATCGTCAATATTCCGATCTTCTCCAATGGTCTGATTGTCGGGGCTTATGGAATTGCTCGCGATTTAACGACAAACCGACTGATGAAACAACAGATGGACTCGATTCAGTTTGATCAGCAATTGGTCGAAACACTTCCGGGAATCGCACTGGCCGCATTCAATGAGCACGGTAACTTGTTGCGCTCCTCCGACTCGTTCGCGGAATTATTCGGAGTCCGGCCCGAACAGCTCAAACATTTGTCTAAACAAGAGTTTTTCCAACGGATTCATCCTGCTGACCAACAGGAGTTTCGTGAATATCTCGATCTGTTGAAAACAAACCGCTGTTTGCCTTCACTCGACATCGAAACACGTGTCCTTCATCCACAGCATGGTTATCAGGATATCTTCTGCCGATGTGCGTTCCGGCAAGATGACCGGCAACAACAGGCAGAGCTCACTTGTGTTCTCTATAATCTTTCGGAACACAAATCATTGGATAAACAACTTCATGATGAAAAAGAAAAGTTTTTAACGTTCCAACAAGTGTCGACGAGTGCGATTTACCGGTACGATATTGATCAAAAAAAGATTGATTTTCACACACGGGGATTTGAAAATATCTTTGAAGGATTGCTGCACCGGCACCAACAGGTCGACGGGCTTTGGATCGAGGATTTGATTCTTCCTGAAGATCGATCAAAAGTCGAAGCGAGTTATCACCGGATTCTTGCCAATCATGAGTCCGAAGTCTCCTATCGTATCCGTCACGACGATAGGATTCATTGGATTTTAGAAAACCGGACACCGATCCGTGGCGCAGACGGTGTCGTCTCCGCTTTCCAAAGTGTCATTCAGGACATCACACAGTTAAAACAACAGGAAGAGAAAATTTTTCAACTGGCGATGCATGACCGGGTGACGGGACTGCCGAACCGGACACTCGTTCTTGAACAAATGAACCAATGGATTGCTACTTATCCCACGTTCAGCGTCTTGACGGTCAGCTACAATGCCTTACAGGACATCAATCATGATTTCGGTTATCCGATTGGTGATAAGTGGTTGTCAAAAACAGCAACACAATTGTTACACCACCTGCCGACTGCTTCTTACTTTGGTCACCTCTACGGAGATGAATACATCGTCCTGTTCCCGAACGTCGTCGAAGAATGTTCAATCAACAAGATCTGTGAACAATTGATTGAACTGTCCAAACAAAAAATCGTCGTCGATTCCTACGAATGGTACCCGTCAATCGGTATCGGCGTGAGCCGTTTTCCGGAAGATGCGGATTCGGCGGAAGACCTTGTCAAAACAGCGAGCATCGCCCTCGGTCGGGCCCGTGTGAATGAATACAGTGTCTATTCCTCGACGTTCAATATCGAGACTTACCGGCGCCATCAACTTCAAAAAAGTATCCGAACGGCTATCCGCCGGAACGAACTGTTCCTTGAGTATCAGCCAAAAGTTAACGCGTGGTCCGGAACGATTGTCGGAGCTGAAGCGTTAATCCGCTGGCAACATCCGGACTGGGGCCGGATTCCGCCAAACGATTTCATTCCGTTATCCGAGGAAAGCGAGATGCATATCCTGATTGCCGACTGGGTGCTCGAAGAAACATGCCGGAATATCAATCAATGGATTCTTGCCGATTTACCGATCGTTCCGATTTCAATCAACGTTTCTCCAAAACGCTTGATTCACGGGAACTTTGCCGAGACCTGCCAGGAAACACTCCAGCGCTTCGGTGTTTCCCCAAGCATGCTTGAAATCGAAATTCTCGAGACCGATGTCTTGTTTGATAACAGTAAAATTCAGCAGTCACTTCAGATGCTCAGTCAAATGGGCATCAAGATTGCCTTGGATGATTTCGGAAAAGGCTATTCATCAATCTCTTATCTGCAACAGTATCCGATTGATACGATTAAGATTGACCGGCAGTTCGCGACGACGCTGATCCAGGACAAAAAAACACAATCCGTCGTCCGGAGCGTCCTCTTCATGGCAAAGGAATTCGGCATGGATGTCGTTGCAGAAGGTGTCGAGACGATGGGACAACTCCACTTCTTACGAGGACTCGAATGTACGACCATCCAAGGATACTTGTTCAGTAAACCGTTACCTAAAGTCCATTTCGAACGCGCCATGCGCGAACGGCAGATTGCAGCGACGGAAGCGATGACTGCCCCAATCAGCACCCGGACGGTCGATGCTTCCATTACGATTCAACGGCTGAACGGACAGGATATCCACGTCGGTCGAACAAATATCGTGGTCTCCAAAGGGACCATGCATAGTGTCTCCTTCTATTCCCCGCTACATCTGCCTGTTCATGAAGGGATTGAACTCGTTTTGATTTTGAAACAACAGCCGATTCCGGTCCGACCGCTTCAGGCGATCGAACTGGATAACGGTCAGATCGAATATGAATGCCAGTACTTGGATGTGAAGCAGTCCCATCTCGTCTTCGAAGCGATGCAATCTTCCTGAAAAACAAGACTGACTCAAAAAGGAATCTCTCGTCTTTTCACGCTCTTTCCTGTAGGAGTTGCGTGAAACAGTGATTCCTGTTTAAACGAGAAAAGGGCGGCAGAATTAGAATCTGCCATCCTTTTCTTTGTAGGGACTGACTTTTGAGTCAGCCCCTTTTTTATTGATCAAAGCGGTTTCAAACTTATCTATATAAGTTGTTGACTTAACTTATATAGATAAGTTAAGATGAATGTGCGCATATAAGAAAACGTTTTCATTTCAAAATGAGTCTTCAGTTCAATCCCAAAGGAGAATGTGAGATGAAACCCAACTATCGGCAAATTGCAGAACAAATCATCGAACGAATCGGTGGCAAAGATAACGTCGAGCAGGCAGCCCACTGTGTCACCCGCCTCCGCTTGACATTAAAAGATCAAAGTTTGGTCGAACAAGAAGCGTTACTTGAAGTCCCGCTCGTCAAAGGCGCTTTCCTGAATGCGGGTGTCTATCAGATTGTCATCGGTGCCGGCGACGTTGACCGTGTCTACGCCGAGTTCATTCAATTAACCGGTTTACAGGCGACGACAATCGCTGACGTCAAATCGTCCGGTGCCTCGAAAATGAATCCGTTCCAAAAACTGATCAAAGTCTTTTCCGATGTCTTCATGCCGATCATCCCGGCCATCATCGTCGCCGGACTGTTAATGGGAATTAACAATCTGTTCGGCATCGAGTTTGGCGGCAAGACGATGATCGAACGGTATCCGAACCTGCAGGGTTTATGGGATTTAATCAACATGATGGCGAACACGGCGTTCGTCTTCCTGCCGGCACTGGTCGGCTGGTCCGCCACGAAACGCTTTGGCGGCAGTGAAATCCTCGGGATTGTCATGGGACTGATGCTCGTGCACCCGGATCTCCTGAATGCTTGGAATTACGGTCAAAGTGCACTGAAAGGGGATATTCCGACATTCAATATCCTCGGCTTATTTGAAATCGAAAAAGTCGGTTATCAAGGACAGATTTTACCGGTCCTCGCTGCCGCTTACGTCTTAAGTACGATCGAACGTTGGCTCAAGAATCGTGTTCCGAATGCGATTCAGCTGCTCGTCGTCCCGATCACGACCATCACATTAACCGGCTTCCTGGCCCTTGCCGTCATCGGACCGGTCACGCGTCAAATCGGGGACTGGATTACAATCGGCGTCGTCAATACGTTTGAAGCCGTTCCACTTCTTGGTGCGTTGCTGTTTGGTGCGCTTTATGCCCCGCTCGTCATCACGGGAATGCACCACATGTTCATCGCCGTCGATCTGCAACTGATCGGTCAAAGCGGGACGACGTTCATCTGGCCGATGATTGCCATCTCGAACATCGCTCAAGGATCGGCGACACTTGCGATGCTGTTCCTCGCGAAAAACGTCAATGATAAAAACATGGCATCGACTTCCGCCATCTCGGCTTACTTCGGAATCACCGAACCCGCCATGTTCGGGGTCAATCTCCGGTTCAAGTATCCGTTTTATGCGGCACTGGTCGGATCCGCGATTGCGTCTTCCTTCATCGCTGTCAGCGGAGTACTCGCACCGGCAATCGGTGTCGGCGGTCTTCCGGCCTTCATCTCGATTGTTCCCGGATCGATTCTGTCCTTCATCATCGGGATGGTCATCGCGATCATCGTTCCGATCGTCTGTACGTTCCTGTTCCATTACGTCTCGACGAAACGTGCCCGCAAAGCGGCACTCAAAGAGGCAGCATAAGTTTTAGAAAGGTGTGACCTGATATGACTCTTACGACAACCGACTGGCGTAAATCCGCCGTCTACCAAATCTATCCGAAAAGTTTTTACAGTCCGGAAGGCAAGCCGACCGGCACCCTGCGTGGTGTGACGGCAAAACTCGATTACTTGACGGAGCTCGGCGTCGATTACCTGTGGCTGACGCCGGTCTATGCGTCCCCGCAACGCGACAACGGCTATGATGTCAGTGACTATTACGCGATTGACCCGTCTTACGGTACGATGGCAGACTTCGATCAATTGATTGCGGAAGCAAACAAACGCCAGTTATCCGTCATGATGGATATCGTCGTCAATCATTGTTCGACCGATCATATGTGGTTCCAGCAAGGACGAAATCCCGACAGCCCCTACCACGATTACTTCATTTGGCGGGACGAACCAACGGATTGGGTGTCAAAATTCGGTGGACCGGCCTGGTCGTTCGACGACGTCGCCGGTAAGTATTACCTGCATCTGTTCGACGAGACGCAAGCCGATCTCAACTGGGAAAACCCGGCGCTCCGGGAAGCCGTCTATCAGATGATGGGCTTTTGGCGCGATAAAGGCGTCCGCGGCTTCCGGCTCGACGTCATCAATCTGATTTCAAAAGATGACAGTTTTGCAGATGACCCGACCGGTGACGGCCGGAAATACTATACGGACGGTCCGCGCGTGCATGACTACCTGCAGGAGATGAACCAGCGTGTCTTTGCCGGTCATGACTTGATGACCGTCGGTGAGATGTCGTCAACGACACTCGATCATTGCCTTCGTTACTCGAATACAAATGAGCAGGAGCTGAAGATGACCTTCAACTTCCACCACTTAAAAGTTGATTACCCGAACGGAGAGAAATGGACGGCAGCCCCGTTTGATTTCCTCGAGCTGAAACGGATTCTCTCCGACTGGCAGGTCGGGATGCAGGGAAATGCCTGGAATGCGATTTTCTGGTGTAACCATGATCAGCCCCGCGTCGTCAGCCGGTTTGGTGACGACACGGTTTACCGGATCGAAAGTGCGAAGATGCTTGCAACGACGTTACACGGATTACAAGGAACACCGTACATCTATCAGGGCGAAGAAATTGGCACACCAAACCCGGACTTTACCGACTTGGCGGATTACCGGGATGTCGAGACGCTGAACGCCTATACTGAAAAAACAACGCTCGGTGAAACGGAAGCTGATATTTTGGCCGCAATCCGTCAAAAATCCCGGGACAATGCCCGGACACCGATGCAATGGGATGCGTCACCGCACGCCGGTTTCTCGACCGCGACACCATGGATTCCGGTTCCTGAAAATCATACTTCGATCAATGTTGAAGCTGCTCTCGCCGATCCGGACTCGGTCTTCTATCATTACAAGAAGCTGATTCACCTGCGCAAACAGTATGATGTTTTGACGAACGGCATTTACCGGCTTCTGACACCTGATGATCTTGCGCTCTGGGCGTACGAACGAATCACTGATGAGGAACGGCTGCTCGTCTTGTCAAACTTTTACGGTACGACAACTTCGTTCACGTTACCGGACGAGTGGCTTGATCATCAGATCCTGATTCAGAACTATCCGGATGTCTTAGAGACGTCAGGGCAAGTCACATTACGCCCGTACGAATCCCTCATGCTGTATCAAACGGCTTAATCAAACAAATCCCGCACTCTCCATATGAGAATGCGGGATTTGTGCAATGTCAGAGATTCTATGAAATTCGTCGTTCGGCCTCCTCCCGTTTCAACTGTTCCCGGAACAGTCGTGTTTCCGCAATGACGACACCGGACAAACCAATCAAACCAATCAAGTTCGGGATGGCCATCAGTCCGTTGAAGACGTCGGAAATCGCCCAGACCATGTTCAAGTTCGTCGTCATCGCACCAAGTCCCGCGACGAGTACAAACAGAATCCGGTACGGTAAAATCGATTTTTGACCAAACAGATAATAGATTGATTTTTCCCCGTAATAGGACCATCCGAGGACTGTCGAGAAGGCAAACATGACAAGACCAATCGTCACGATGTACTTCCCGGCCGGTCCAAGGAACACTTCAAAGCTGGCTGTCGTCAATTCGACCCCTTCCAGCTTTTTATCGAGCTGACCACCCATGACGAGTGTCAAGCCGGTTATCGAACAGACGACAAGCGTATCGAGAAAGACCTGCGTCATCGAGACGAGTGCCTGACGCCCCGGGAAATCCGTTTTTGCAGCGGCGGCGGCAATCGGTGCAGAACCGAGACCTGCTTCATTCGAGAAGACCCCGCGGGCGACCCCGTAACGAATCGCGGCACCGATTGCTCCGCCGGTGATGGCTTCGTTCGAGAATGTACTGCTGAAGATGGTCGCGAGCGCACCCGGAATCAAATCAAAGTTCATGACCATGATCAAGAGACCGCTTCCGACATAGAAGAAAATCATGAACGGGACAAAATAACTGACGACTTTCCCAATCGACTTAACTCCACCAATAATGACGACCCCCGTCGCCACCATCAGGACAATCCCCGTTACATACAACGGCACGTCGAACGTCGATTTCATCGCCAGTGCAACAGAGTTCGTCTGAACACCGTTACCGATCCCGAAGGCGGCAAGCGAAGCAAACGCGGCAAATAACACGCCGAGCCATTTCTGTCTTAATCCCCGTTCGAGATAGTACATCGGCCCCCCGGCCATCTGTCCTTTCTCATCGACAACACGGTACTTGACGGCGAGAATCGCCTCGGCATACTTTGTCGCCATCCCGAATAATCCGGATAACCACATCCAGACGATCGCGCCCGGTCCCCCGAGGACGACGGCTGTTGCAACCCCAACGATATTCCCTGTACCGACCGTTGCCGCAAGAGCTGTCATCAATGCCTGAAAATGACTGATATCCCCTTCCGACGTGTCGTCCTGATGTTTCGTGAATGCCAGTTTTAAGGCATACGGAAGCTTGGTAATTTGAATGAATCCAAGTCGTATCGTCAAGTAAATCCCTGTACCGACCAAAAAGATAAGCAACGGCGGTCCCCAGACAAAATCCGATACCGTACCAATCCACTCACTGAACGCTGTCCCCATTCTGTTTCCCCTCCTTCAATTCGATATGTACTTTTCTATCTTTTCAGAATTTACAGATTATTGTCAATGGTTAATTTTCTGTGCAGACGATTGCCTAGCTTATATTGTTGTATTCTTTTTACTGCTCACTAAAAGGGGCTGACTCAAAAAGGAATCTCTCGTCCTTTCACGCCCTTTCCTCAGGCGAGACACAAGCCAGTTTCCCTTCCTGATCCAGGCAGGAAACCGGGTCTTGTTTGTCTCTGCCAGCGTGAAACGAGTGATTCCTCTTTAAACGGGATAAGGGTGGCAGAATTATAATCTGCCACCCTTATCTTTGGAGAGACTGAATTTTGAGTCAGTCCCTTTTCAGGTCAATCAGTTTCTTCTTATTGCTTGCTGCTCGGCAACTCCTGTGCGTCTTTTGCTTCCGCCGGCAACTCAATCGATTTAATCTCATTGAATTTCGAGAATACGGATTCGTTTTTCATCGTAAATTCCGTTCCTTCTTCAATCTCAAACGCCATTTCCATATCAAGCGTCTTTGGATAGTAGGTTTTTGCATCATACGTCATCGAGTACTCCATCTTTTTATAATCCACTTGATCCATGACCTCTTTCATTTGGGCAAGCTGTCCGGATTGTTCAAGAGAATCCTTCATGAAGGCTTTCAGTTGATCGCCTTTCAAATCGACATCGATTTGATAGACATCACCTTCTTTTTTCATCGTCCAATTGTCTTTATATTTTTTGAGTAACTTCAGACTTTGTTCTGTCGATGCCGACGACTCCATGTTTTCTAACATATCCCCTAGTTCCGATGTATCTTGTACCAACCATTGTCCGGATTGCGACATATACATTTTATCATCCACGAGATACAGTTCCGTTTCGACATCGGTCCCGTCTTCTGCATTTTTCATTGTCATCTTTTGATACATCGTCATCGGCTTTTGGATGATGTCTGCCGAAATCTTTTGACTGATCGGCATACCGCCAACTTCCGACATCATGTCACTGTCCATATGAAACGACTTGATGTTTTCTTGTGCGCTTGACGCTTTTTTCAGCAACTCCGTATTCGAAAGCTGTTTGGAACCGTTCTCCCCTTGACCATCTTCTATGGTCTCGTTATTACACCCTGCCAGTCCAATCGTTGCCGTAAGGAGACCGACCGTCATCCACCTTGTCTTCTTCATCGTCATTCCTCCTTGAAATTGATTATCTTTCTTTACGAGCTGTCACTGAAAAATGTTTCAAAACCATTTCTTATCTTATTACCGTTCTGACTGTTTTTTACTCA
>Ga0308158_10001734_pt1 | contig 22145 bp, 21 predicted proteins | sample PhyBR2_FD_201038 | JGI IMG/M metagenome (GOLD analysis project Ga0308158, IMG submission 201038) | Phyllosphere microbial communities from UC Gill Tract Community Farm, Albany, California, United States - DLSLB.R2 | ecosystem: Host-associated > Plants > Phyllosphere > Unclassified | place: USA...
CCGAGGGGATGGCTGCCAGCAAGGGAATGGACGGGAGCGGCCCCACCGCTGTGGCCAGCGGACCGACCTGGGAACCGGCCCCCATCGCAAAACCTGCCCCGGAGGTCCACGCCAGGGCAAAGACCACCAGGTTTGGCAGGAAGCCCAGCTCCGCAATGGTGAGGGCGGCGCCTCCCACGGGCCCTGCGCCGAGCGCTTCGTAAACGGAGACCACGAGGTTCCAGTGGATGAACAGGTCCACGGCCAGCAGTGCTGCGGCGAGGGTCAGCGCGGAAACCGCCGCCACGAATCCTGCTTTCGCGGCCGATGCTAAATAGGAGCCGGCCCAGCGCGAATGCTGGCTGGTGCGGGAAATCCAGTCCACGGCGTCGACGCCGATGAGCCGGCTCCAGGAGCCTGCTTCCCGCCGGGCGCCAACCACCATGCCCAGCCCGTACGGAATCAGGGGAACCAGCATGGCGTACCAGAGGTTGATGGCGACGTCGGCAGTGCGGCAAACGAAGCCGGTGGCTACGCCGAAGGCCGCATAAACCGCCCATGAACCGAGCAACGCCTGCCATAACTGGTCGGTGTAGGAGGCACGGGCGAGCCGGCGGCCGGCACGCCAGGCGAGGAGGAACGGGATCAGGGTAAGGCCCAGGGGAATCAGGCTCAGGACGCCCGAGCCGCCATGGCTGGCAGTAGCGGGTCCTGCCCCCGAAAGCCCAAGCGGCACGCCGTGGACCAGGAGCCAGGACTGGCCGGCCAGCCGGGCGAGCACTTCGAACTGCCCGTTCTGGAAACCGGCGGTGGCCCACACGGCAACGATGGGCGCCACCACCACCAGTGCGGAGATGACGGCCGCCTGCGCCGTTTCAAGGGCTCCCTGCAGCCACAAGGGCATGGGAAGGCCACGGTCTCCGGTCTGATCAGCGCGCAGTTTCATCGTGTTCCATGGTGTCACGGAGGGTGCGCCGTGCCCGCGAACGACAGGCTCTGCCGCCGTACTGATCGTCAATCAAACGCCTGGCCCGTCGGCGCTTTTTCCTGGGTCCGGCCGTAAAATTGGTAGAAACCGACACCCGCCCCCCGCAGAGGGGGTACCGCGATTTCTGCTGGCCGCCGGCCGCCCGGCACCAGCGAGGGCCCGGATTGCCGTAAGCCGGGAAAACAGGAGCCGCGAATGAGAGATGAACTGTAAGTTCTGAAGATATTCGTCCTACTGGCTGGTGCGGCCGCCGCTTCCAGCGCGGCTGCACCAGCGTTCTAAACGCGACGGCGCCGGGAGCCTCCAAGTAGGCTCCCGGCGCCGTTCACTGTGGCAGGGGTGCTGATCCAGTCAGCTTGCCCGCCGGCGGGGTGAATCCCTGCCGGATCAGCGGCGGGTGTCGCCGTCCGTTTCGATGTTTTCCTTGCGGACTTCCTCGTTGACCGTGACGTCGTCCCGGACAACGTCCTTGTCCAGGCGGACCCGCTCCACCGGAACGGCCTCCTTCTCCACTACGGGGCGCTCCTCGTGCAGGACCACCTCATGCTCTTCCTCGCTGATGGCCGGGCCGTCAAGAGCCGAACCGCGGTTGGCGTCCGTGATGGGTTCGCGCTCGATGCGGACTTCTTCACGTTCCACGGGAATGGTCTTGGTGACGTTCTCCGTGGTGACGTACTTCCGCAGGCGGGCGCGCCCGGTGGCTTCGCGCTCCGTGCCAACGTGCAACTGCTCCTCGGAGCGCGTCATGGCATCGTCCGTCGTGGGGCCGGACGTATCGTGCCCCACTGCCCCGCGCGCCTCGGTGTCGCGATCGTAGGTGTCGCGTCCTGCGCCAATACCGGCAGTAGGCGTTCCTGCGTTCAGGTCGGCGTCGCCCTGGAGGTCCACGTCCCCGGCCGTGCCGGACTGGGCTTCACTGTAGGTGCGTGCGCCACGGTCGTAGTACGTGTACAGCCGGTCCTCTTCCTCGGGGCTGAGGTGGCCGTCCGCATCCACACGGGGGGCGTCCTTGACATGTTCCTTGGAGAACGGAACCACCAGGTCCTCCCCCTGGTTGTGGGCGCCTTCGACGGGGACGAAGGATTCAGAGGTGCCGAAAAGGCCTGTCTTGACGGTGACCCATGTGGGCTCACCCGTGTCGTCGTCTGCGTACAGCTGTCCAATCGAACCGATCTTGCTGCCGTCGGAACCGACGACGTTGCCGCCCTTGGTGAGCAGGTTTTCAAGGTTTTCCCTGTTAAGCATGACGTCTCCTTGGATTGTCTTTGCATTGGGGGCCAGCAGTGGATATCCCGGACCGGGGCGATCTCCCGACATCCGGCCTCCGCCCCGGCTGCTTGAGGCTCTGCGCTGACTGCCCCACTACCGTAAGCATGCTTAGCATCAAATGCCAAGCCTACTTAGTAATTTTTTTGGGGAGAGTGAGCAGTTGTTCATCCGGCCTTTTCCTCCGGGTAACGCTCCCTCCCCCGCCATTTCAGGGAAGGCGCCCACGGTTGAGGGGTGAGGATCGCAATCGTTGCAGAATCTTTCTTGCCCTTGATGAACGGCGTCACGCATTCCATCCTGCGGGTCCTGGACCATCTCCAGGAGCGCGGCGACGAGGTGCTTGTCATCGCCCCTTCGGCCCATGACGGCGAGGCGGCCGCCCATGTGAAGGGAGCGGAGGTTCACAGGCTTCCGGCCGTTCCGCTGGCCGGCTATACGAACGTGCGGGTGGCACTGGGAGGGGTGTACCGGGTCAAGCGAATCCTTGCCGAGTACGCACCTGACGTGGTGCATCTTGCCTCGCCGTTTGTCCTGGGCTGGCGGGCCGCCCAGGCTGCGGAGCAGTTGGGCATTCCCACGGTGGCGGTCTACCAAACCGAGGTTCCCAGCTACGCTGCACGGTACGGGGTGCCCTTCCTGGAAAACTGGGCGTGGAGCCGGGTGGAGAACATCCATCTGCTGGCCACGCGCACGCTGGTGCCCTCAACGTTCGCGCTGAACCAGTTGCGCGGCAGGGGCATCCCCAGGGTGCGGATGTGGCGCCGCGGCGTGGACACGGCGCGTTTCTCACCGGAAAAGCGCGACGCCGGCTGGCGGGCAACGGTGGCCCCCAACGGTGAGCGGATCATCGGCTACGTTGGCAGGCTCGCCGTCGAAAAGCAGGTGGAGGACCTTGCCGCCCTCACCGACATCCCCAACACAAAGCTGGTAGTTGTCGGCGATGGGCCGCAGCACGCGATCCTCAGGGACGCACTCCCGGGCGCCCTGTTCACCGGGTTCCTCGGCGGTGACGACCTGGCCCGGGCCATGGCGTCCTTCGATTTGTTCGTTCATCCCGGCGAGTTCGAAACCTTTTGCCAGACCATCCAGGAGGCCATGGCATCAGGGGTGCCGGTAGTGGCCACGGGGCGCGGTGGCCCCCTGGACCTGGTGGAGAATTCGCGGACCGGATGGCTTTACGAACCCGGGGACCTGGCCGCGATGCGTTCCCGTGTCCAGGACCTGGTGGGTGACGACGCCAAGCGCCGGGCATTCGCGGCGGCTGCGCAGGCCTCAGTGCAGGGCAGGACATGGCCGGCGCTTTGCGCTGAACTGGTCCAGCACTACCAGGACGCCGTCGCGGCCGTTCCCGCGGTGGCCGGCCCAACGAGCCACAAGGGGGCACAACTGTGAAAATTTCGGTGATCGGCTGCGGCTACCTGGGCGCTGTCCACGCTGCAACCCTGGCTTCCATGGGCCACACAGTGGTTGGAGTCGACGTGGACCCGGGCAAGGTGCGGCACCTGGCAGGGGGCGTGGCGCCCTTCCACGAGCCCGGCCTGGACGAACTCCTCCGGGACGGCAGGGCCAGCGGCAGGCTGCGGTTCTCCACCAACCCAGCGGACGCCAGGGACGCACAGGTACATTTCCTGTGCGTGGGGACCCCGCAGGGAAAGACTTCCGACGCCGCAGACCTCACCTATCTGGTCTCCGCCACCCAAGCACTGCTGCCGCACCTGGCCGCGGGCGCCGTCGTCGTCGGTAAATCCACGGTGCCCGTTGGCACTGTGGAGATGCTCCGCGGCGAACTGGCCACCCGGCCGGACGTGCTGCTCGGCTGGAACCCTGAATTCCTGCGGCAGGGTACCGCGGTGAAGGACTCGCTGGTGCCGGACCGGCTGGTGTATGGCGTGGAAGGCGGGCGGTGCGCAGCCTTCCACCCGGCCACCGGTGCAGCGCTGGGAGTGACGGCCGCGCTGGATGCGGTCTATGGACCGCTGCTCGCCGCCGGCATCCCGCGGCTGGTGTGCAGCTTCGCCACGGCAGAGCTCATCAAGTCCGCCGCCAACGCGTACCTCGCCACCAAGGTCAGCTTCATCAATGCGGTCGCCGGCCTGTGCGACGCAGCCGGCGCCGACGTCACCGAACTCAGCGAGGCCATGGGGCTGGACCCAAGGATCGGCGGCCGCTACCTGCACGCAGGACTGGGTTTCGGCGGTGGGTGCCTGCCCAAGGACATCCGCAGCTTCCGGGCGCAGGCTGCCATGCTGGGCATATCCGCCGTGGAGGACTGGATGGGCCTGGTGGATGCGGTGAACGTTGGCCAGCGAATGCGCACGGTCAGCCTGGCTGGGCAACTGTGCGGCGGGTCGGTGGCCGGGCGTGCGGTCACCGTCCTGGGCGCCGCCTTCAAACCCGACACTGACGACATCCGCGACTCCCCTGCCCTGGACGTCGCGGACCGGCTGGCCGCCGCCGGCGCCCACGTCACCGTCACGGATCCCAAGGCCGTGAACAATGCGTGGCTGCGCCATCCAGGCCTCCGCTTCGAGTCTTCAACGCCGAAGGCGCTCCAGGACGCTGAGCTGGTGCTGCTGTTGACCGAATGGGACGAGTACCGGCACCTGTGCCCGGCCACGGCCGGGCAGCTGGTGCGGCGGCGGGTGGTCCTGGACGCGCGGAACGTGCTGGATGCCGCTGCCTGGCAGGAAGAGGGCTGGGTGGTGCGCGGCCTGGGAACCGCAGCCACTTCGGGCGGCGTGACGGCAGCGGCGTCCCGCTGACGCCCGGCCCCGTGCAGCTGGGGCGGGTTCCGGACCTACCCCAGGAGTCCCAGTTCGGCGAAGGCCACCGCAACGCCGTTGCCGGCTGGCGGGGCGGTGACCCTGTCCGCCACGGCAAGCACTGCGGGGTGGCCGCCTTCCACCGCGATGCCGACGCCTGCGTACTCAAGCATCTCGATGTCGTTGGCGCTGTCACCGATGGCGATGATGTCCGCCCGGTCCAGGCCCAGGCGTTCTTCCACCACCTGGATGCCCACCGCTTTGTGGGTGCCCGCCATGAAAATCTCCCCCGCGCGCTCGCCCAGGGCGGACAGTGAACTGGGGATCAGTCCAACCTCCGGGCCAAAGTGGTCCATCATCCGGCCGAGCGGCACGGGCGAATCGAAGCAGGAGATTTTTGCGTACGAGGTTGACCGCAGGTCATCGCTGTACTGCATTGGTCCCAGGATGTCCTCGAGCGGATCCACGTCCGTGCTCAGGATCCCATCATGCTGCGGGCGCCCGGCGAAGATGGGGCCAAGCACCTCCCTGAGCCGCTGGTCCACGCCGGTGCGTCCATAGAGAGCCTCCGGGGCTTCGAGGATGTAGGCAGCGTTGTGGGCGTCCAGGGCGTCCACGATGCGCGCCGCCAGTTCCGGTTCGAACCGCGCATCCTTGAGGATCTCGCCGTTAACTTCCACCCTGGCGCCGGCACCCGTAATGGTGCCGTCAAAGCCGGTCTCCAGGATGTGGCCGGGAACCATGGCCAGCGGCCGGCCCGTGCAGACAAAGACGAGGTGGCCAAGCTGCCGGGCAGTCCGCACGGCATCCACGTGGGCTTCGGGGGCGAGGCCGTGGTCGGCGTAGGTGCCGTCAATGTCAAGGAAGATGGCACGGGACCTGGCGGTGCGGCTGGGCATTCGTGTGCTCCTTGGGTCTGCTGCAGAGGGTGCCATCATACGGGCGAAGTGCTTATTGGCGCCGGAAACTGACAGCCATCCTGTGATATTCAAAGTCTTGCAGAATAGTAAGCCTGCTGATTGAATGATGGAACCGGAAATGGGGACCCGGCACAACTGACTGACAAGGAGTGGCAACATGGGCATTATCGGATTTCTTATTTTGGGCCTGATTGCTGGAGCCATTGCAAAGGCCATCCTGCCGGGGCGCCAAGGCGGCGGCTGGGTGGTGACCATGGTCCTGGGCGTTGTGGGGGCCATCCTGGGCGGCTGGATCGGATCGTTGATCTTCGGCGGCGGCCTGGCGGAGTTCTTCGACATCAGGACGTGGCTGCTGGCAATTCTCGGGTCCATCATCGTCCTGCTGATCTACGGCGCCGTGACCAACCGCAGCGGCCGCAGGGTATAGCCGCTCCACGAATAAAAACATCAGTAAGAAGCGCCGGACTCCAAAAGGGAGGACGGCGCTTTTTACGTTAAGCATCCACACGTCCTATTTGCCCTTCGCCATTCACGCCCAATTAATGCCATCGCCCTTTATGATGGCGAAGGGGTGGTGCAATGACCGGTTTTCTGGAGCATGGCAACAATGTGGCATTACAGAGTTTTGGCGTGGTCCTGGACGCCAGCCCGGACGCGCTGCTCGCGTTGACCGCTGAAGGCACCGTCCTGGCAGCGAACGCCGCGGCAGCAAGGCTCTTCGGATTACAGCGGGATGCCTTCACCGGACTGGACCACCGCCTCCTGATCGCGGAGGGATTCCGCGAAGAGGTGGGCCAGCTGCTGCAGGAGATCCTCAGGCAGCCGGACGCTCTTCCGCCACCGCGTGAGGTTCAGGGGCTGCGCAGGGACGGAACCGAGTTCCCGCTGGAAGTGGCCGCCGCCCTCCTCCCCCGGACAGGCGGGGCCGGGGCGCCGGATTCCCATACGGCCCCGGCGGACGCGCCCGGTGCCCGCTTGGTGTTGTCTGCCCGCGGAACAGCGCACCGCAAGGCCGCCGACGCCAACCTCCGGGAGGCAATGTCACTGCTGACGGCCACCCTGGAATCAACTGCCGACGGCATCCTGGTGATAGGCACCGACGGCCGGGTGGCAGGGTACAACGAACAATTCCTCTCCATGTGGCGGCTTCCCCCTGATGTCATGGAGGCGGACAGTGAGGAGCCTGCGCTGCGGCTGGTCATGGAGCAGGTGGCCGACCCTGAATCCTTCGCGGCCCGGCTGGGTGAAGTCCAGGGTGATCCGGCGGCGGAAAGCCACGACGTGGTCGAGCTTCGCGACGGCCGCACCTTCGAGCGTTACTCCCGTCCCCAGCGGGTGGGCAGCAGGATCGCGGGTCGGGTATGGAGCTTCCGCGATGTGACGCCCCGGCGGAGAGCACAGGAACAGGCGCACCGGGCCATGATGGACCTCGCAGTGCAGGCTGAAAAGCTGCGCGCCATGGCCTTCCAGGACCCCCTGACCGGCCTCGCCAACAGGGCTGTCTTCAATGACGCCCTTGCCGAGGCATTGCAGGAACCGCGGCTGAAATCGGTGGATGTCCTGCTCCTGGACCTGGACGACTTCAAGGAAGTCAACGACATCCTGGGCCACCAGGCCGGCGACGACATGCTGATCGAAGTGGCACGCCGGCTCCGCGGCTGCGTCCCCACGGCGGACGTGGTGGCCCGGCTGGGCGGCGACGAGTTCGTGGTGCTGCTGACTGCCTGCCCTGACGCGGACGCGATTGCGGCCTGCATCGTCCGTTGCCTGCACGTGCCCGTAACCATCAACGGCACGGTCCAGCGTCCCAGCCTGAGCCTTGGCGTGGCCTCACTGGGCCAGGACAGCGTAGGCCCCTCCGAGCTGCTGCGGCATGCGGACATTGCGATGTATGCGGCCAAGGCTGCCGGCAAAAACCGTTTCCTGCGGTTCCATCCCGACATGATGCAGGCCCTGGTGCAGCGCACGCATATGGAGGGCGGGCTGCAGTTGGCCGTCTCCCGCAATGAAATTACCGTCGACTTCCAGCCAATCGTTTCGCACCGGATGGGCCAGGTGGTGCAGTTTGAGGCGCTGGCCAGGTGGGACCGCGGTGGCGAACGGGTGCCTCCATCGATCTTCATTCCCCTCGCCGAACGCACCGGGCTGATCGGCGAGATCGGCACCGAAGTAATGGCCACCGGGATGGTGCAGCTGGCGGGGTGGCTCAGCAGGGATCCCTCACGCTCCCTGGCGGTGAACGTCTCCGGTGTCCAGCTCCAGGAACCGGATTTCGCCAGCACCGTCCTGCAGCTGGCCGAAGCCAGCGGCGTGGCGCCCTACCAGCTGGTCCTGGAGGTGACCGAGAGCGTATTTTTCGACGCCGACTGCGGCCTGATCCAGCAGATGAGCATCCTGCGGGACGCCGGGGCCCGGGTAGCGCTCGACGATTTCGGCACCGGCTACTCCTCGCTGGGCCGGCTGCAGGACCTGCCGGTAGATACGGTCAAAATCGACAGGACGTTCGTGTCGATGGTGCGGACCGGCAACGAGCGCCTGCCCATCTTGAGCTCCATGATCAACATGGCCCACAGCCTGGGCCTCACCGTCACGGCCGAGGGAATCGAGACGGCGGCGCAGGCGGACTATCTCGCAGCCCTGGAGTGCGACTCTCTGCAGGGCTACCTCTTTTCGCTGCCGGAGCCCGGCGAACGGCTTGGCCACGCCCTCCACCACGCCGAAGAGGCGCTGAACGCCTTGAAGGGGCGGTAGCAGGAGGACCGGAAACCGGGTACGGTCCTAGGCTGCCTTGCGTCCGGGCCGCGGCGCCTTGGTGGGCGGGGACGGTGAAGATGCAGGCTGGGAAGCACCGGCAGAAGGAGCGCCCTGCCCGGATGCGTGAGGGTCGGAGTCCGACGGCGCCGCATCACCCACGGGCGCAGCAGCAGGTTCGGCACTGGCGCCCTGGACAGTGCCGGCCTCCTGGACAGCGACGCTCTCCTGGACACTGACGCTTTCCTGGATGGTGCCGGCTGCCTCGACGGCGCTGGTTGCGGGGCTAAGGGCGGCAGCACGGTTGCGGCGCCAGCGGCGCAGCAGGTCTGCGGCGGCCAGCAGCCCGGCGATGGGGGTCAGCACGGCGGCGGCGTAGACGAACAGCAGCCAGGTGAGGGTGGTCAGCGGCGGCTGGTTGTTGTTGAGCAGGGACAGTCCACCCAGCATGCCCACCGCCCAGAACAGCAGCACGCCAGTCAGTACGGCGCCGGCAGGGAAATACTGGTTGGTCACGACTTTTTTCAGGGTTTCCATGCACTTCCTCCTGCGTGGCCGGGGGGACGGCAATAAAGCCGTTCAAAGACCAGTATGGGGCCCTGCCGGGACGAAACCGCGCAAGGCAACACGGCGAGTGATGAAGCTAACGCGACCACCCGCCGTCGTACTCCACGCAGGACGGAAAGGTAGCCCGAAAGCCTTCCCGGATGGCACCGCGCCTAATACCGTAAGGCCTGTCCGCTCAAACTTTTGGAGGCTCCATGCGCAACGTCACTGCCGGCCTGTTCCACTCCGTGGACGGAGTGGTGTCCGAACCGTTCAAGTTCCAGTTCGACAGCTTCGACGACGAACTCGGCGAGGGGCTGGCGCGGATGATGAACACGGTGGACACCGTGGTGCTGGGCCGTATCAGCTATCAGGAATGGGCAAGCTACTGGCCGAACGCCTCGGCAGACCAGGACTTCGCAGCCTTCATCAACCCGGTGGAAAAGTACGTCGCCTCGCGCACTTTGACCGGGCCGCTGGAGTGGCGGAATTCGCAGTTGATGGACGCGCCGCTTGAGGAGTTCGTGGGCCGCCTGAAGGAGCGCGAGGGTGGGGAAATTGCTGTGTGCGGAAGCATCTCGGTAGTGCGGCAGCTGCTGTTCGCCGGGCTGCTGGACTCGCTGCAGCTGATGACCCATCCGGTCATCGCGGGGACAGGCCGGCGGTTGTTTGAAGACGGCGATCCGCTGACGCGCCTGGTGCTGCAGAAGCAGAAGACCACCAGCAAGGGCAACGTCCTGAGCACTTACGGGGTACGCGCGTAGGCTCAGGCCGCCAGTTGCGCGCCGAACAGCTCCCCGGCAAGCCTGGCAAGGTGGTCAGGGATGTCCGCCTCCGCGCCGTGTTCGCCGCGGCCCAGGAACACCGCGGTGCCGCGGATCCCGTCAAGGTCCAGGCCGCATTCATGCATCATCTGCCCGGCGCGGAAGTTTACCGGGAGGAGCATCGTGACGCTTTCCGCATTCAGGTAGACGTGCCAGTCGCCGCGGATTACCGACTCCAGGGGGCCGCCCACCAGTGCTTCCAGAGCGTGCGGATCCGGGTCCACCTGCCCAATGCGTATGGGCTCCGAGTTGGCGGCCGGTACTACAAGTGCCGTGTACGTCCTGCTGTCCATCGTTCTCTTCTCCATAGCTGTTAACACCTATGGAGAGCCCGGTGTTCCCGGCTGCTATGCGTGTGCGGCCACGTGCGCGATGTCCCGGGGCGTGGTCCGGCAGCAGCCGCCCACGATGCGGGCACCCAGTGCCAGCCATTCCCCGGCACTGCCGGCAAGGCTTGAAGGGGCTTCGGCACGGACCTCGTTCCACGTCTTGGTGGTTGGATCATAGGTCTCCCCCGAATTGGGATACACCACCAGCGGCTTGTCCGTGTGCCTCCGCAGGACGGCGAGCGCCGGGCCCACCAGATTAAGCGGCACGCAGTTCACCCCCACCGCCGCGACGTGGGCCTGTCCGTCCACCAGCTGCGCCACGTCGGCTAGCGGCGTTCCGTCGCTGATGTGGCCGCCGTCGCGAAGTGAGAAGGAGAACCAGGTGTCGACGCCGGATGCCCGGCCGAGCTCCATCAGCGACTCCGCTTCGGCGAAGGACGGCAGCGTCTCGAAGGCGAGGAAGTCCACACCGGCATCAACCAGCGCTGCTATGCGGGGAGCATGGAAGTCCTCGAACTCCCCCGGGGTAAGGGCGTAGTCCCCCCTGTACTCGGAACCGTCTGCGAGATAGGCGCCATACGGTCCAACGGAGCCGCCAACCAGCAACGGCCCGGCATCCGGATGGTCCGCCAGGTGCTCCTGCCGCGCCTCAGCCGCCAGCCTGGCGGACAGCGCGACCAGCCCGAGGGCTTCCTCCCGGTCCAAACCCCGCGCAGCGAAACCCTGCGGTGTGGCCTGGTAGCTGGCTGTGGTGGCGATGGTTGCGCCGGCAGCAAAGTAATCCCGGTGTACCTGCCGGATCAGTGCGGGTGTTTCGAGGAGGACCTTGGCGGACCAGAGGGGGTCGTTCAGGTTGCAGCCGCGGGCTTCCAGTTCCGTGGCAAGGGCCCCGTCGGAGACCAGCGCCGCCCGGCGTGCAATGAGACCGGACAGGGATTCACGGTGGGTCATGGTGGCTCCGGGGGATCGACAGTAAGTTCTTAATGTTCATCATATGCAATTTTGCATGCTTGTAATGAACATCACTCTATGCCACCATGACAGGCATCTACCCGTCACCATAGGAGGACCGCACGTGAGTGTGCAGCTGAATACCGTCCGCAAACTTCGCGTGCACTGGCCCATCAGCGCGGAAACTTTCACCCGCATCGCCGCCGGGGAAGCCTCGGCGCTGCAGCTGGACCCGGGCGTCGCCGACCTGCTGAACACCGTTGAGCAGTTTCAGGACCTGGGCGACTTTGGGAACTATCAACACGTCTTCGAGTCGGGGCTCGGACTGGAAGGGTTTACCTGCGGCGAAGACGCCGAACCAACTCTCGGCAGGGTCGGGGAAAAGACCGTTTCACCCACTTTCGTCTTCACCACCTACTTCGACGCGGCCACGGAGAACGCCGTGGTGGAACAGTTCCTGCAGGAGTTGGTGGACATCCACCCATGGGAACTGCCCGTCATCGAAGTCACGGGGCCCCTGACCGTTACCGGTGGCCTGCACAGCAAGGCGCACTCCGGGGCGGCATCGTGATCGACACCGCCACACGCCTTTGGCCCATGCTGAAGTCCGCACTGAGTGGGAAGACCTTCATCGACCTCACCCATGCCTTCCATTCCGGCCAGCCCCATTTTCCTGCCTTTCCGGATGAACAGCGTGAGACCCTTTTCGACCTGGAAAAAGGCGACGGCTTCACTGCCCACCGGTATTCCATCGTCGGTCAATGGGGAACCCACGTGGATCCCCCGTCCCACTTCATCCGCGGTGGCCGCACCCTGGATCAAATCCCGGTGCAGGACATGATCCTGCCCCTGGTGGTCCTCGACATCACCCACCGCGTTGACACCGACCCGGACGCCACCCCCGTCCTGGCGGATGTCCGGGAATGGGAGGACCGGAACGGGAGAATTCCGGAGGGCTCCTTCGTGGCCCTGAGGACAGGCTGGAGCCGGCGCTGGCCGGACAGTGCGGCCATGGCCAACCGGGATGGTGACGGTGTCAGCCATACTCCCGGCTGGTCCCGGGAAGTGCTCTCCTTCCTTGTCGAGGAGCGGGCGATTTCGGCCATCGGCCACGAGCAAACGGACACGGACCCGGGTGCAGCAACGTCCAAGGGAGACTTCGGCCTCGAGACCTACATCCTTGCGCAGGACCGCTGGCAGATTGAACTTCTGGCCGACCTCGCCGGCGTTCCGGAAGCAGGCGCGGTAATCGTTGCAAGCTGGGCCAAACCACGTGAAGGAAGCGGGTTTCCCGCACGCGCGTTTGCCATCTGCTGACCGAAGGGACAGTCATCTAGACTCGGACCATGTCGAGGACTTCAAGCATGGGACGGGGACTTTCTGCAGTCCTGGCTGCCGGGGAGCGCCATGCACGGGGCCTCCCCGGCGGCACTGTGGCAGAGATCGCCGCCGACCTTGGAAGGGACCGCAGCCAGGTTTCACGCAGCCTGCGGACAGCAGAGCAGGAAGGGTTCCTGCGGCGCACCCCGCAGCGGACGTTCGCCCTTGACTGGAGCCTCCTGACCGACGCGCACCTGCTGACGCGGCGTCGCCTGCACACCGACGGAATGCTGGCCCTGGAGCAGCTCTCGGACGAAACAGACGAAGGATGCTTCCTTGGCGTCCTTAGTGGGGACAGCACGGTGACGGTGGGCGAAAGCATCCCGGCAAGCAGCAAAATGGTGGGTTCGTGGCTGGGACGGCCCTACCCCGCGTATTGCAGCGACGCCGGGCAGGCCCTCTTCTGGGAGGCGTCCGACGAGGAGATCCGCAAAGTTTTCGCCAAAGTCCCTTTTCAGCGGCACGGCCCGAACACGCCCACCGACGTAGAGGACTTCCTGTCACGGCTGGACGCCGCCCGGTCGCGCGGCTACTCGGTCGTCGACGAGGAAGCGGAACCGGGCCTGTATTCGCTGGCTGTTCCCGTCCGGGACTTCAGAGGCGAAGTGGTGGCTGCGCTGCAGGTCGTCGGCCTAAAGAGCCGGCTTGAACCGCTGGCTGACCATCATTCCCGCGCCTTGGTGGCCTGCGGGAAGTGGCTTGAAGCCATGCTGGGCTGCCCTGCCGCGAACAACTAGCAGACGGCGCCGCCTTTCAGCACGTCATGCTCCCCCGCCGGGACGAGCAGAGCCCAGCCTGGTGGCAGCCTGATGAAGAACGCCTGCGAGTTCGCCGGCACGGGAAGCAACCTCCGCACTGCTGCCCAGGACGCTGAGCGAAGCCAGGATTCCACCCTGCGCCTCCCGGACGGGCACCGCCACTTCGACGGTGCTGTGTTCGAACTCCTCCACCGCGGCAACGAAACCCTGCTTCCTGTCCCGGACCATCAGCTCCCACACGTCCTGGGCCGAATGGGCGGCCCGGGGTCCGCCCACCCCGACGAAGTTCACGTCGGAGAGCAGCACCTCGACGCCGTGCTGCTTATGGTCCCACAGCAGGGCGCGGCCGGCCCCCGTGCACCAGACGGGCGTCACCATGCCTGGCTGCACAAAGCTGCCGGCCCGGGAATCGTTGCTGGATGCCAGCAGGAGAATGACCCTGAATCCGTCCCGGACCGAGACCCGGGCGCGCAGCCCCGTGGCAGCCACCAGTGCTTCCAACTCCGCTCCGGCGTCGCGCAGCCACCCGCTATTCAGTGTTGCCGCAAGGGCGAAGAAGCCGCTTCCCACCCGGAACGGGCCACGTTCCCGGCGCTCCAGGAGGCCCAGGTCGCAAAGCTCCTGCGTCAGGCGAGATACCCGGCTTTGGTCCATGTCCAACTCGGCGGCCAGCTGGGAGACCCCCAGGAGTTGCTTGCCGGCCTTTTCCCGGTCAACCACCACGCGCACAATCCGCAGTCCCTGCGCCAGCGACGACGCCTCGGGGGAGGTATCCACCCTTGCTGCTCCTTCCGACCGGCAACCAGCCTATCTTCACACGGACAACTCTCCGGGCAGGCAGGACAACCCGGGCGATACGCGGCTGTGGCCCGGCGCAGGCGGCGCCGCCGCCTGCGCCAGGCCACAGAAGTGCGGGTGGTTCTACGCTGCCGGCTCGTGGGCGCGGGCCCTGCGTCCATACCTGAAGTGGAAGTAGACGTAGCAGGCTGCAACGAAGGGAATCCCGAAGTAGAGGGCCGCTACCTGGGTGGGGTCAAGTGCGATGCCCACAAGGGAGACCAGGCAAAGCGTAAAGGCCAGGACGGGCACCAGGGGGAAGAACGGGGCGCGGTAGGAAAGCCCGGCCACGTCCCCTCCGTTCCTGACAAATGACCGCCGGTGGAAGAAATGCGAGGCGGCAATGGACATCCATACCCCCACGACGGCGAAGCCCGCTACCGATACCAGGGCGAGGTACACCGTCTCCGGAGCGACCACGCTGCTGATGAGTGAGGCCAGCCCTCCAAGCATGCTTACCGAGAGGGCGATCATGGGGATACCCCGCCGTGTCAGCTTCTTCAGGGCCTGGGGCCCATGGCCTTCATCAGCGAGTGAGTAGAGCATTCTGGCGCACGAGAACAATCCGCTGTCGCCGGCCGAAAGCAGCGCCGTGATGATGACGAAGTTCATGATGTCGGCGGCGAAAGGAAGACCGGTGGCCGTAAATACCGTCACGAACGGGCTCTCGTCGAGTCCCACCTCCTGGTAGGGGATGGTCGCGGCGATAACGGCAATGGCACCGACAAAGAACACGAGAAGGCGGATGACGGTGCTCCGCATTGCCTTGGGGATGCTGGTGGCGGGATCTTTGGTCTCGCCTGCAGCCACACCAATGAGTTCGGAGCCGGAAAAGGCGTAGAAGACGGCGAGCGCCGTCACCAGAACGCCGGTGAATCCGTTCGGAAACAATCCGCCTTCCGTGTTGAAATTTTCAAAGAGGAACGGGTGGTTGCCGGTTTCACTCAGCGGGTGGAAGCCCAGGAGCGCCGCACCGCCCAGGACGATGAGCGCGATGATGGCACCGACCTTGATGATGGCAAACCAGAACTCCGACTCGCCAAAGAACCTGGACGACACAGCGTTCAGGCCGAACAGCGTGGCTGCGAATACGAGGCACCAGACCCACACGTCCACCCCGGGGAACCAGCGCTGCATGAGCAGGCCAGAGGCAGTGAATTCCGAGCCGATGGCAACCGCCCAGCACAACCAGTACAGCCACGCGGTGGTAAAACCCGTGGCAGGGCCGATGGAACGGGCCGCGTAGATGTGGAACGCACCCGACACCGGATAGGCAATGGCCAGCTCCCCCAGGCAGGCCATCACCAGGTAAACCACAAAGGCGCCCACCAGGTAGGCGATGACTGCCCCAAGGGGGCCCGCCTGGGAGATGGTGTAGCCGGAGCTGAGGAACAGGCCTGAACCGATCACGCCGCCCATGGCGATCATGACGAGGTGCCGCGGCCCCATGGAGCGGCGAAGGCCTGATTCCGCCGAAAGGGATGCGCCCCTCTCTGGCTTGAGCGGGACTGGGGTAGAAGTTTCCAAGAGATGCCTCCAGTGGGGGGATGGTCGTAAGGACGGCCGCGATTCGGCTGCCGTGTCCAGGAAGAGCTAGAGCGCGTCGACAGTGACGAAAGTAACACAAACACCGCTTTTTAGTCATCAAAATCATACGAGGATGCCAATGTTGCACGTTTACTACGGTTACCTCTTATGTCGATGTGGCGGTGGAATGGTCGTTTCGCCTGCCCCTCAGTGCGTTTGGACATGGGGTCACGGACAGCCGGCGGGGCCACGATTGGAGCATCCAATCACCAAAGCGAAGGAACACCATGACCACTTACAACATCGCGCTGATCGGTTTCGGCGGCGTCAACAGGACACTCGCCGAACTGATCGCGACCAGGGGCGGCGAACTCAGCCGTGATCTTGGCTTCGGTCTCCGGGTTGTTGCCATCACGGACCTTCGGCTTGGCTCACTGGTGCGCAGCGAAGGCATCGACCTCGAAAAGGCCCTGCGGCTGGTGCCGGGTGAGACGACGTTCCGGGACCACGGGGGTTCCGCGGATGCGGACAACGAACGCGTCATCCGGACGTCCCCCGCGGACATCATCTGCGAGGCGACGTTCACCAACCCCGCAGACGGCGAACCGGCAGCCTCACATGTCCGCTGGGCCCTTGACGCAGGCAAGAGCGTTTGCACAACCAACAAGGGTCCCGTTGCCCTGCACGGCGCAGAACTCAAGGCCATGGCCCGGCAGAACGGACTGCATTTCGAATTCGAAGGCGCCGTGATGAGCGGGACACCGGTCCTCCGCTTCGCAGAGCGGCTGTTTCCAGGCCTTTCCGTTCAAGGGTTCGAAGGCATCCTCAACGGCACCAGCAACTACGTTCTGGGCAGGATGGAAGACGGCCTCCGCTTCGACGAAGCGGTCCGGGAAGCCCAGCAACAGGGTTACGCGGAGGTGGACCCCACTGCCGACATCGAAGGCTACGACGTCCAGCTCAAGGTCCTGATCCTGGCAAATGAACTGCTCGGCGCGAACTTGACGCTTGCGGACGTGAAACGCGAAGGCATTTCCGCGCTGACCCCCGCCGACCTCAGGCAGGCAAGGAGCGAAGGCCGGCGATGGAAGCTGGTCGGCTCCGCCCGGCGGAATCCGGACGGCACAGTAACTGCGGAAGTCGCCCCGGCAGCGCTGCCCCTGGACCACGGGCTGGCGGGGGTTTCCGGGGCCAACAACGCCGTGTCATTCAGCACCGATCTCCTTGGGACGGTAACGGTTTCCGGCCCCGGGGCAGGACGGATGGAAACGGCATACGCCCTGCTGTCGGACATTATTGCCATGCACCAGGCACGGAGCCGGGAGACGGCAAATGCGTGAATCGACTCTGGTACCCCTTGACCAGGTACTGCCCGCCTTCCGCGAGGTGCTGAGTCCCTACGATGGCCGGGTGGTTGGTGCAGTTCCCCTGTCCCCGCCCGGGGCGGTGGACCGGATCGTGGCCACGGCCCGGTCCGGAGCGGCGCAGGCCCGGGCCCTCTCGCGGCATGCCAGGGGGAAAATTCTCGATGACGCCGCCTCGATGATTGACCGGCAGCGCGAGGACTTTGCGAAGACCATTACGGCGGAAAGCGGGAAAACCATCCGGCAGGCACGCAAAGAAGTCCTGCGGGCGGTTAACACGCTGAGGTTGTCCGCAGCCGAGGCACGGAGGAACGCCGGCGAGACCATCCCGTTTGACTCCTATCAGGGCTCTGAAGACCGCACCGGCTGGTTCACGCGCGAACCCTTGGGCATTATCGCGGCCATCACGCCGTACAACGATCCCCTGAACCTTGTGGCCCACAAGGTGGGTCCCGCCATCGCAGGAGGAAACGCTGTCATCCTCAAGCCATCGGCGCTGACACCATTGTCCGCGCAGATGCTGGCAGACGTCCTCGCCAGGGCCGGCCTGCCCGGCGGAGTCCTTACGGTGGTCCATGGAGACAGGGAAGTTGCGGAGGCGATCGTCAGGAACCCCGCGATCCGCATGGTGTCTTTCACGGGCGGATTCTCCACGGGCGAAGCCATCGCCCGGACGGCAGGGCTCAAGAAGCTTTCCATGGACCTTGGCGGCAATGCGCCGGTCATCGTCATGGATGACGCGGACCTGAGTGCCGCCGTTGAGGCCTGCGTCTCCGGAGCGTTTTGGGCCGCGGGCCAGAACTGCGTTGGAGTGCAGCGCATCCTCGTGGCCGACTCCGTGTACGGCGAGTTCCGCCGTCGTTTCCTGCGGGCGACGGCCCAGTTGCGGGCCGGCGACCCTGCCGGCGAAACCACCGACGTCGGTCCCATGATCACTGCGGGCGCCGTGGACCACCTCACGGCCAAAATCGATGCGGCCGTCGCCGCCGGGGCGGAGGTCATCGCCGGCAACATCCGGGAACACAACGTGCTGCACCCCACGGTCCTGGAAAACGTGCCCGAGGGCAGCCGGCTGTGGACGGAGGAAGTGTTCGGACCGGTGGTAATGCTCCAGCCATTCGCGACCCTCGACGACGCTGTGGCACTTGCGAACGCCGTCGACTTCAGCCTGCACGCCGGAATCTTCACCAGTTCCCTTGGTACGGCGCTGAAGGCGGCCGGCAGCATCGACGCCGGCGGGGTCATGATCAACGATTCCTCGGATTACCGTTTTGACGGCATGCCGTTCGGCGGATCCAAATACGGGAGCATGGGCCGCGAAGGAGTCAGGTTCGCTTTCGAGGAGATGACCCAGCCCAAAGTTGTCTGCATTAAACACTAGGAGGGAAGGTGCCCGGCCTCCCCCACCGACCGGGAGGACGCGGAGCGTGAAAGCGTGGTCCTACGTTGGCATCAGCGGTGCAGCCCGGCGCACGTAGTTGGACAGCGTCATCGCCGTAACGGTATCCGCGACGCCGGGGGTGGCTGCTATTTGCTCCCAGATTTCCTGGATGCGTTCCAGGGAGCGGGCTTCCACCCGGACCAGCAGGTCGAAGTCACCGCTGACCACATCACACAGGACCACTTCCGGGATTGCCTGCAGTACGGCGATAACGTCCGCTCCGCGGACCCTGTCCTTCCGGTAAACCATGAGGAACGCGGAGACGAGGCCCTGCCCGGGTGCACCGGCCACCACCGTATAGCCCTGGATGTACCCCTGCCGTTCCATCCGGTCGATCCGTTGTCGGACGGCATTCCGGGACAGCAGCACCTTCGCTGCAAGCTCCGCGTGGCTGATCCGCGCGTTGCGCGTCAGTTCGGCCAGGATGCTCTGGTCGATCCGGTCAAGACTCGCCCGATCCATGTCCACCTCTCACCGCATGACTTGCCAACAGCAGACAAGAGTCGGCCCGGCTCCAGAACGAAAGCACAAAGAGATGATACTTCGGCACCAGCCCGTCCAAAGCCGCCGGACGGCAGCCAGCTGCGTGCTGTTCGACATGGATGGCACCCTCCTGGACTCGGCAGCGGGCGTGACGGCCAGCGCCGCGCAGGCCCTTGCGGCCGTGGGGGCACCCGTCCGGGAGGAGGAGCTGCTCCGGCTGGTGGGGCCGCCCATGCTCGAATCCTTCAGGGATCACCTGGACAGGGACGAGGTCCGTTCCCGGCTGGCGCTGGAGCATTACCGCAGGATCTATGCGGAGCAGGGGGCGCAGCAATCAGTGCCCTACACGGGGGTTCGGGAATTGCTGGAGCAGCTGCGCCTTGCCGGTATGCCGATGGCGGTGGCCACATCGAAAGCGGAGGACCAGGCACTCCTGATGGCCCGCCGCTTTGGCCTGGACCACTATTTCGTCAGCATCTGCGGTGCGTCGGACCACGACAGGAGATGGACCAAGGCGGAGGTGATTGCCGAGGTGCTGGACAGGCTGGCCGCGGCGGGCGTGGACGTGTCCCGTCCGCTCATGGTGGGCGACCGGAGCTATGACGTCGCGGGAGCCGCCGTCCACGGAATTCCCGCCGTCTTCGCGGGGTGGGGCTACGGTGCCGCGGAGGAAGAAGCCGGGGACGCCTTCGTGGCATCCTCACCTGCCGCAGTCCTTCCGGCCGTCCTGGGCTAGCGGCCCGGGCGGGAAGGTTCCTTCAAGGCACGACGACGGCGCTCCCCCGGGGGCCGCCGTCGTACCTTCCCGTCGTGGCCGGGAAGGCGACCGGGTAAACTTGACCAGTCATGCGCTGTTCCTACTTTGATGCCGGCACCTGCCGCTCCTGTACCCAGATGGGCACGCCGTACGCCGAACAGCTGGCCGGTAAGCAGCTGCACTGCCAGGGCCTCCTGTCCGATCACACGGAACTGGAATGGCTGGAGCCAGTGGCCAGCCAGGAGTCCGGCTTCCGCAACAAGGCCAAGATGGTGGTCGGCGGCACGGCGCAGAACCCCACCATCGGCATCCTTGACGCCGACGGGCACGGCGTGGACCTACGCAAGTGCGGCGTCTGCTCCCCCGGCCTGCGGGCCGTCTTCCCCGTGCTGGCCACCTACATCCGCCGCCTGCGCCTGACCCCCTACGACGTCCCGCGCCGTACCGGTGAACTCAAGCACGTCATCATCACCGAATCCCCGGACGGCGCGATCATGCTCCGCCTGGTCCTCCGGTCCGAGCAGACGCTGCCGCGGATCCGGAAACACCTGCCGGACCTCCTGGTCGACCTGCCGCAGGTCGACGTGGTCTCCGTCAACCTTCTCCCCGAGCACAAGGCGGTCCTCGAAGGCGAGCGCGAGATCCTGCTGACGGAGCAGTCCACCCTGGAGATGCGGGTCAATGACATCAACCTGCACCTCCGCCCGCAGAGCTTCTTCCAGACCAACACCGACATGGCCGCGGCCCTGTACCGGCAGGGACGCGAGTGGGTCAGCGAGCTGGCACCGGCCTCCGTGTGGGACCTGTACTGCGGCGTGGGCGGATTTGCCCTCCACAGCGCCGCCCCGTCCCGCACGGTCACAGGCATCGAAACGAGCAGCGAGGCGATCGTCTCGGCCCGGCTCAGCAGCGTCGAAGCAGGACTGGACGGGGTGGAGTTCCACGCCGGCGACGCCACGGCCTTTGCCCTCGCGGCGGAGCAATCGCCGGACCTGGTGATCGTGAACCCGCCACGGCGCGGCATCGGCCGGGAGCTGTGCGGCTGGCTGGAATCCTCGGACGTGCAGCACGTGGTGTACTCCAGCTGCAACGCCCAGTCGCTGGCCCGCGACCTGGCCGCCCTCCCCTCCTTCACGGCGCGTCGGGCCCGGGTCCTGGACATGTTCCCGCAGACCACGCACTACGAGGTGATGGTGCTGCTGGAACGTGCCGCCTGAGGCTCACCCCATCCGAACGCGTTCGACGGCGGCCGCAGCGGCTTCCCGCCCTTCGGCCCGGAGGCCCGCCGCCACCCCTGCGGCGTCCGCGTCGGACCGGTTCTGGCTGAGTTTTTCCTTGGCCTCGATCCTGGTGATTATCAGTTCCACGCCCACAATCGCCCGCAGCTGCCCGGCGATAAATTTTTGCGGGGCATCCTCCACGGCCCACGGATGCTCGCGGCCGCCCTCGTGCAGCCCGGTCAGGTGGCGGACGTGCCGTGCCAGCCAGCCGGCGTCGTCATGGATGGTGAGTTCCCCGTACACGTGCAGGGTGCTGTAGTTCCACGTCGGCACCACGCGGCCGTGCCCGGCTTTGGACGAGTACCAGGACGGCGAGATGTAGTCGTCGGGGCCTTGGATGATGGCGAGCGCCTCCCCTGTTGCAAGGGTGGACCACTGCTGGTTGTTCCGTGCCATGTGCGCCTGCAGCGCCCCCTGCTCCCCCACCTCGGGCGTGAAGGCGAAGGGCAGCAGCGTGGCCAGCAGCCCGGCGTCGGTCATGGTCACCAGGTTGGCCGCGCCGGGGCGGGCCAGGAGGTCCTGGATGGCGTCGGGGCCGGCGGCGAAGTGGGCGGGGATGTACATGGGGATCCTTTCATGAGGCGGGGGTGAGCCGAACGCGGACGGCCGCGGCGGCGAAGAGGATGACGGCAAGGGCGCCCACCGCGGTGGTCCAGGCGAGTGCTTCGCCCAGCAGCAGCGCTGCCCAGGCAATGCTCATCACCGGCTGCAGCAGCTGGATCTGGCTCACGTGCGCCATGGGGCCCAGGGCGAGGCCGCGGTACCAGGCAAAGAAGCCCAGGAACATGCTGACCACGGCGAGGTAGCCAAAGGCGGCCCACTGGACGGGAGAGGCCGACGGCGGCTGGTCCAGGAAGGAGAGCACTGCCAGGACCAGCATGGCCGGCAAGGCGAGGACCAGAGCCCAGGCGATGGTCTGCCAGGAGCCAAGTTCCCGGGCCAGCAGGCCGCCTTCCGCGTATCCGACAGCGGCGCAGGCCACGGCGCCGAGCAGCAGGA
>Ga0308158_10001735_pt1 | contig 22144 bp, 16 predicted proteins | sample PhyBR2_FD_201038 | JGI IMG/M metagenome (GOLD analysis project Ga0308158, IMG submission 201038) | Phyllosphere microbial communities from UC Gill Tract Community Farm, Albany, California, United States - DLSLB.R2 | ecosystem: Host-associated > Plants > Phyllosphere > Unclassified | place: USA...
CCGCCGACGCGGCTCGCGCCGCTGCTACAGAAACACCGCGATCCCCTGTAGCAGCGGCGCAAGCCGCGTCCGGCCTCGACGCGGTCCTTCAGATGCATCGCGCAAGCCGCGTCCGGCCTCGGCGCAGTGGTTCGGGTACACCGCAGAGCTCGGATCAGAACTCGATCCGCACATCCCCCTTCGGTACGCTGCAGCAGGACAGGATGTAGCCCTCGGCTTCGTCATCCTCGGTGATGCCGCCGTTGTGCTCCATCTCCACTTCCCCACCCAGCTTCAACACCTTGCATGTCCCACAGATCCCCATGCCACACGCCTTGGGAATCATCATGCCGAGCTTGGAGGCCGCCGCGTGCACGGTTTCGCCCGGTGCCACGCGAATGCTCTTGCCGCTGGCGGTGAACTCCACCAGGTGCAGTTCGGAAACGTCTACCTCCGGCGCATCGGCTGCCTGCTCGGCCTGTTCCACGGCGTCGGCGCGCGCCTCCGGGGGCGTGGCGCCGAACGATTCCTCGTGGTAGCGGGTCATGTCGAAACCGGCGGCTTCCAGCAAGCGCTTGACCGCGTTCATGTACGGGGTCGGCCCGCAGCAATACACCTCGCGCTCCATGAAGTCGGGCGCGATCAGTTCCAGCAGCTTGTGATTCAGGTAGCCACGATAGCCCGACCAAGGTTCGCCCAGCCCGTGCTTCTCGCAGATGATGTGCAAGCTGAAATTGTCGACCCGCGAGGCCATGTGCTCCAGCTCGCGGTGGTAAATGATGTCCTTGGGCGAGCGCGCGCTGTGCACGAAGACCATGTCGACGTTGGCATTGGTGTCGTAGAACCAGCGCGCCATCGACATCACCGGCGTGATACCCACCCCGCCGCTGAGGTAGAGGATCTTCGGCGCTGGAAAATCGATCGCGTTGAACAACCCAACCGGCCCGTGCACCGCCAGCTCCTGGCCTTCGTGCAGGGTGTCGTGCAACCAGTTCGACACCCGCCCGCCCGGCACCCGCTTGATGGTGATGGAAAAGCTGTACGGCACCGACGGCGCGCTGGAAATGGTATACGAGCGCATCACCGGCTCGCCTTCGATTTCCAGCTCCAGGGTCACGAACTGGCCCGGCTTGAAGAAGAACAGAATGGGTTGGTCGGCCATGAAGCAGAAGGTGCGCACGTCCCAGGTTTCCTGGATCACCTTGACGCAACGAACGATGTGGCGCCCGTTGGCCCAGGTCTGGGTATTGACGGGCATCAGGAAGGGGTTGGACATGCTGTTCTCCAAGGTCGATTACCGACGGTGCGTGCAGCGATTCTGCGTGCGCGCTGCCCCTGCCACATTCCCATCCGCGACATCCACATGCTTATGGCGACCAGGCCCATGCTGCCTAGCCTGCAGCGTCGGGAATGGATTTGGCCATGTCGCCCATGGATAAGGTTGCCGACGCGCCGAGTCGCACACTCCACCGCATCTGAACGCAGTTTCAGCCGCCTTGCGTCGACAACCGTAACCGCCACTTTTTTCGCGGCCACACTGCATGGCCATGAGGATCAACACGATGGATGCCACCACTACCCTGAGCCTGGGCGATCCACTGGAACCCGCACGCAAGGCCACCGCCCAGATGCTGCAGGAGCGCGAACGCACCTTCTCGCTGCCACAGCCGTTCTACAACGACGAGCGCCTGTTCCAGATCGACATGCAGGAGATCTTCAACAAGGAATGGCTGATTGCGGGCATGACGTGCGAGATCCCGGCCAAGGGCAACTACCTCACCCTCCAGGTCGGCAGCAATCCGATCATCCTGGTGCGTGGCGCCGAAGGCGTCGTGCACGCCTTTCACAACGTCTGCCGCCATCGCGGTTCGCGACTGTGCACCAAGGAAAAAGGCAAGGTGGCCAAGCTGGTCTGCCACTACCACCAATGGACCTATGAACTGGACGGTCGCCTGCTGTTCGCCGGCACCGAGATGGGCGCCGATTTCGACATGAAGCAGTACGGCCTCAAGCCCGTGCATGTGAAGACGTCCGGCGGCTACATCTTCATCAGCCTGGCCGAGAACCCGCCTGCGATCGACAACTTCCTCAGTACGCTGAACCATTACATGGAACCGTACGACATGGAAAACACCAAGGTCGCGGTGCAGACCGATCTGCTGGAAAAGGCCAACTGGAAACTGGTGCTGGAGAACAACCGCGAGTGCTACCACTGCGGCGGCTCCCACCCTGAATTGCTCAAGACCCTGCTGGAATGGGACGACGTCACCGATCCACGCGCCGACCAGGCCTTCAAGGACCACGTGGCTGCTTCGGCCGCTGCCTGGGATGCCGAGAAGATCCCCTACGCCCACGCCAGCCACGGCCTGCGCAATCGCATCGTGCGCATGCCGCTGCTCAAGGGCACGCTGTCGATGACGATGGACGGCCAGGTCGGCTGCAAGAAACTGATGGGCCGCATCAAGAACCCGGACCTGGGCTCGATGCGCATCCTGCACCTGCCGCACTCCTGGAACCACTGCATGGGTGACCACATCATCGTCTTCACGGTGTGGCCGATCAGCGCCCAGGAAACCCTGGTCACCACCAAGTGGCTGGTACACAAGGATGCCGTGGAAGGCGTGGACTACGACGTTGCGCGCATGCGCCAGGTGTGGGACGCCACCAACGACCAGGACCGGCGCCTGGCCGAGGAAAACCAGCGTGGCATCAACTCCACCGCCTACCAGCCAGGCCCGTACTCCAAGACCTACGAATTCGGCGTGGTGAACTTCATCGACTGGTACAGCGAGCGCCTGCTGAGCAACCTGGGGGCGGAGCCTGCGGCCTATCTCAAGGGTGTGGCTGTGCACGAGTAACCGTAGCCGCGGCGCAAGCCGCGTCACTGGCCACCGCGGCGCACCTGGACAGTCGCAGCGATGGTCGACGCAGCTGGCGCCGTTGTCACTTCAGCACTGGGTGCCGCGCAGGAGAGGCTGCGTTTGTAAGCGTTATTCATACCAAAAACGCTCGTAGTGATTACCCTACCGATAGGAGATAAACGAGAGAACTTATCAGATCCAGGCAGGGCACTATGTCACCCTCTCGAAATACCTCGGAACAACTCAGCCTTCAATACCTCGGCCTTCACAGCCTTACCCCTACCTTGGTGATAGCGGACCCTCGATGCCTTCCCGTACGTCGCATCGACTACTACCGATGCCAAGCCGATACCGCCGCAGAATCACGAATCAACGCTCAGTGGCATGACCACGCCGGACGTCCGACCGATCAGTGGGATGCACGTCAGTTCGCCCATTTCCAGGCCGGTACCAGCGCGACGCCGAACCAGCACACTGCATTCAGCCTGACGGGCAATGTTGTGATAGAACACAATGTGGACAGCGGCGGCACAACCAACCTGTACGATGCGGCCGGTCGTTTGGCTGAAAGCTGGAACGCCAACGGCGCCGGCAAGCAATATCGGTACGACCCCTGCGCAAGGCCGGTGGCCATTCTCCAGTCAGAGGCCGATGGCGGCGTGCGGACCACTCAACGCCTCAGCTACGGGGCGGCGGATGCAACGTCCGCGGCACGCAACCAGTGCGGGCGGGTCTGCCGACACGATGACGACAGCGGCACTCTGTTGTTCGAGTGCTATACGTTGCGTGGCGAAACAAGCGCCCAGCGACAGCGTTTTCTCACTGATATCGCGGCGCCGGACTGGCCTGTCGAGACACCCGCGCGCGATGCCCTGCTCGAACCCGGCGACGGTTACCTGAGCCTGAATCAGTTCGATGCTGTCGGTGCACCGTTGACCATGACGGACGCCAAAGGCAACCGACAAACGCCCAGCTACGACATGACCGGGCAGGAATACGCCCGTACGCTGCACACTGCCGCTGGCGCACGGCATGAGCTGGCATCGGCCATCGAATTCGACGCCGCGGCGCGCATGATTCGGCAACGTCTGGGCAATGGCGTGACCTGCCATACTCAGTACTGCGAGCGGAGCGGGCGGCTGGTGCAGTTGCGCGCGGTGCGCACGCAAGGTGAGGTCGTGCAAGACCTGCGCTATGACTACGACCTCGTGGGCAATGTGCTCAGCGTCACCGATGCCACCCAGGCGACCCAGCATTTCGCCAATCAGCGCATCGAGCCCACGCAGCGCTACGCCTACGACACCCTTTACCAACTGACGAGCGCCAGCGGCCGCGAAGCGGCCAACGCCGAGGGCCATGGGCCAGGGCTGCCGGGCCTGCAACCGCTGAGCGACGACAGCCGGCTGCGCAACTACACCCAGCGCTACAGCTACGACTCTGCAGGCAACCTGGTGCAGTTGCGTCATGTCAATGGCCAGAGCAATTGGACCCGTACGCTGAGCGTGGCGCGCAACAGCAACCGGGCGCTTCCCGAGCGTAATGGCCAGCTGCCCGATGAGGCGGCCATCGCCGCAGGCTTCGACCGCGCCGGTAACCTGCGCGAGTTGCAACCGGGGCAACGGCTGCTCTGGAACGGCGACAATCAGCTAGCGCAGGTAACACCTGTGACGCGCGACGACGGCGATGACGATCATGAGCGTTACGTCTATGGCCACGACGGTCTGCGCACTCGGAAGGTGGCCAGTGCGCAAGGCCGAATGGGCGCACGGATCAGCGAAGTGCGTTACCTGCCGGGCTTGGAAATTCGTACCGACAGCGCTCGCGGCGAAGAGCTGCATGTCATCAAGACCCAAGCGGGGCGAAGCAGCATGCGCCTGTTGCACTGGCAATCCGAACCGCCCGAGTCGCTGCCCAATGATCAACTGCGCTACGGCCTGGATAACGCCTTGGGCTCGTGCACGATCGAACTCGATGGTACGGCGCAGCTGCTCAGCCGCGAGGAGTATTATCCATTCGGTGGCACGGCGTGCTGGGCCGCTCGCAACGCCGTGGAGGCCAGCTACAAGACCGTGCGCTACGCGGGCAAGGAGCGCGATGCCAGTGGCCTGTACTACTACGGTCTGCGCTATTACGCGCCTTGGCTGCAACGCTGGATCAACCCCGACCCCGGTGGCCTCATCGACGGCCTGAACCTGTACCGTATGGTCAGCAACAACCCGATCACCCGACGCGATGAGCAAGGGCTGAAGGGCAAGGACCTCAACGATCGGATCAATACGCGTATCCACCGCTTCGAAGGGGTACTGGGCGATAAGGAGCGCGCCGCGCAAAATATCAACGACGCCATCGAGAACGAGCGCAACAAATGGCTGAAACGGGCTCGAGCGGTGGGGCGCGCGACCGTCGTTGGCTTGGGCGCCGCAGCTGGCTATGCCGGTGGTGGCGTGGCAGGTGCCGCATTTGGTTCGTGGGGTGGCCCGCCTGGCATGGTGGCGGGCATGGTCGTCGGCACCTTGGCAGCCGGTGAAGTCTTTTCCCAGTCAGTTGGCAAACTGGCCGATGAAGTGGGCTTGGGAGCACCGCTCAATATCATGTCCCACTCATTCGACTGGGACTATGACTCCCATGAGCAACAGGACTCGCTCACCATTGGCAGACGGATCAAGGAGCGCATCCGTGCACTCAAGCCAAAAACAGAAGTCGAGTGGGCCGATACCTTCAAGGACGTTACCGAGCGCGCCCTGCCCTTTGGTGAAGCCGTCAGCCAACAGTATGTGGTCGCCTCGGTGGTGCCCTCGGCTTTCACCCTGGGCGTGGAATATCTCAAAGGACCCAAGAGCGATGAGAAGATCAGCTCCTTGATCGACCAGGGGGATGTATTGGTGAACTACATCAATTGGGACTTCGCCGAGATCAAGACGTTGCTGGCCCAGGATGGGGCGCAATATCCGAGCACCGAGACGCAGTTCAAGGCGCTGCCCTACGCCAAGGATCTCGACTCCCTGGAGCGCAGGAAAAACAACCTGATCACCCAGATTCGCACGACGCAGGCCAACTTGCGCCAGCACCTGGAAAATCGCAAGGCGGCATAGCCTGCAGCAGGCGGCATCAGTCCGCATGACTCAAGAAGCTGGATCAATGGAGTACACATCCGGACACTGTAGAAAGTGTTCCCCAAAGAATCCGTGAACTAGTGTCGCCCCGACAATAAAAAACAGGGGGCGCCACCATGTCATCCACTTCTCATCTGCCAAGCAAGAACCGTCGACCTGCCGGGGGCTATCTCCCTGGCATCGACGGCTTGCGTGCCATCGCGGTACTTGCCGTGATCATCTTCCACATCGAGTTCCTCGGCTTCCTTCCGGGGGGCTTTACCGGTGTGGACATGTTCTTCGTCATTTCCGGTTACGTCATCAGCCAGTCCCTGGCCGAACGAGGTGACCGGGCTTTGCATGCCTACCTGCTGGACTTCTACCGCAGACGGGCCTTGCGTATCCTCCCGGCGCTGTTGGTGGTGCTGCTGGTCAGCGTGATGCTGTCCGCCCTGTTGGTGCCGCCGGTGTGGCTTAGCAACCAGAACGATGAAACCGGCCTGGCCGCGTTCCTGGGCGTCAGCAACTTCACCCTGGCCTGGCAGGGCGACACGTATTTCTCTCCCAGCGCCGAATTCAATCCCTACCTGCACACTTGGTCGCTGGGCGTGGAAGAGCAGTTCTACGTGATCTTCCCGGTGCTGTTTTTCTGCTGGCTGCGCTACCACGCCACGCACCTGCTGGCACGGATCGCGTTGCCACTGCTGACCCTGGCGTCGCTGCTGTGGTGCGCGCTGCAGACCCAGGCTGCACCACTGTCGGCGTTCTACCTGTTGCCCAGCCGGTTCTGGGAGCTGGCGGCCGGAGCGCTGTTGTTTCAGATGTTGAGCAACACGACCGCTGCTCGACGCGAGACAACGTGGCCGGTGGTTCTGCTGGGCGCCGGGCTGGGGGTGCTGATGGCTGGGTTTGTGTGGACACCTGTGCGCGGCTTTCCCTTTCCCTGGGCGCTGGTCACTGTGGTAGGTACTGCGCTGGCCATCGCGGGCATCGTGCTCGCTGGCGGCGGGCGGCCTGGCTTGTTGCACCGAGCCTTGAGCGCGTGGCCGATGACCTATGTCGGGCGCCTGTCCTATTCGCTGTACCTGTGGCACTGGCCTGTGGCGGTGTTCCTGCGCTGGACCGTGGGTCTGGAGACATTGTTCGTGCAGATGCTGTACCCGCTGGTCGTGCTGGGTCTGGCTGCCGCTTCCTACCACTGGATCGAACAACCCATACGCCGTGGCCGCAGTGTGTTTCAACGTCGTGCCAGCCTGACCCTTGGCGCGGCCCTGCTGGCCGTAGGTCTGTCCGCTTGGGCCGCCATGTGGACGGTGGACAATACCGAACGCCTGTCGTTGAGCACGGTCGCCGACAGCTACACCTGGCACGCCTACAAGCACTACCCCCGCGAACCCACCCAAACGGTCGAGGACCCTGCCCTGCAAGGGCGTCAGCTGTTCGTGCTGGGCGACTCGCACACCGCTGCCTACCGCACGATGTTGAATATCGTCTCGCTGCGCTTGGGCATCGAGGTGGTGGAATACGAACGCGGCGGCTGCGCGGTGGTGAGTCTGCTGGCGGCCGATCCGCCAGCCTGCGGCGCCTGGCGAGACGCCGCGCTGGCCGATATTCGAGCCCGTGCCGAGCCTGGGGATGTGGTGTTTCTGGCGTCCTTGCGCATGCCGGAACTGACGGGACGCGATTGGCAGGGCGATGAAGAGGCGGTCTTCGCCCAAGCGCTCGGCGAGCGCACCGCGCAACAGGCACAGGAGGCTCGCGCTGCCGCCGACGCCGTGCTCGCGCCTCTCCAGGCGGCTGCGCTGACGGTGCTGATCGACGCGCCGGCACCGGTGTTCAAGGCACCGGCGAACCGTTGCTCCGATGTGTTCAACCGCATGAACCCTGTGTGCGCACCTGGATTGACGGTGGAGCGTGATCGGGTAGTGCAGCTGCGTGCGCCGCAGATGCATCTGCTGACGGTATTGGCCCGTGAATACCCGGCGTTGAAAATCTGGGACCCGTTGCCGATCCTTTGCCCGGGCGCAACGTGCTCGGCGTATGACATGGACGCACAGCCGCTGTTCGCCGATGCCGACCACCTGAGCGGCCATGGCAATCGCGTGCTGGAACCTTCATTTACCCAACTCTTGATACGCCTTTACCAACCGATGTAGACGCGGCGGCAGCACGGCCTTGGCGTGTTTCCGTAGCAGCGGCGCGAGCCGCGTCGGCGGTGCATGCGGTGTATCTGGAAGACCGCGTTGAGGCCGGACGCGGCTTGCGCCGCTGCTACAGGGATCGCAGTGTTTCTGTAGCAGCGGCGCGAGCCGCGTCGGCGGTGCATGCGGTGTACTTGGAAGACCGCGTTGAGGCCGGACGCGGCTTGCGCCGCTGCTACAGGGAATCGCGGTGTTTCTGTAGCAGCGGCGCGAGCCGCGTCGGCGGTGCATGCGGTGTACTTGGAAGACCGCGTTAGGGCCGGACGCGGCTTGCGCCGCTGCTACAGGGATCGCGGTGTTTCTGTAGCAGCGGCGCGAGCCGCGTCGGCGGTGCATGCGGTGTACCTGGAGAGCCGCGTCCGGGGTCGGCGCGTTGGCACTGCAGCAACGCGCGATGATCTCAACGCACCACACCTTCCTCGATCAACGCCTTGAGCACCGCCTGTGCGCCCTCCTCGGCGCTCAGGCCCTTGAGCACCTGCCCCCCGCCGCCGCTGGCCTTGGCCGTGGCGGCTTTCATGCGGTCGGCGCCGCTTTTGGCCTTGATCACCTTGAGCCGTTTGGGCCGGGGCTTGGCCGGTTGCAGTTCGGCGCTGTCGAACAACTCGTCGTTGATCACCTCCACCTCATCGACCGCCAGCCTACCCCGTTGAGCAGGCCCATAGGCGCTTTGCCGGGGTTTGGGCGCAGCGTTGTCGACCGTGGCCAGCAAGGGCAGGCGCACGCTCAACCGACGTCGCTGACCACGGGGCAAAGCCTGCAGCACCTGCGCCACCCCGTTGTCGATGGACTCCACCTCCGCCAAACCCACGATCATCGGCCAGCCGAGCTTTTCGGCCAACAGAAACGGCAACATGCCCGAACCTTCGCCGGTTTCGGCCTGGGTCCCGGTCAGTACTAGCTGGGCGCCGGCGCCTTGCAGGTAGTCGCACAGCACCGGAAGCGCATCGGCGCCCTGGGGCTGCTCAAGCACGTGCAACTGTTGCAGGCCCATGCCCAGATAGGCGCGCAGGGCCGGCTCGGCGACGTCACCGGCATGCAGCACCTGCAAGTCGTCGCCCGCCAATTGCAGGCCCAGCTCCACGGCGCGGGAGTCCTGGTCGGCACGCCTGGGCCGGCCGGAAGTCGGGTGGGCGCCGATGGAAACCAGACTGATGACCTTGGTGTTCATGATTGAGCCTCTCTCATCGAGTCGTGCCTCAGGCAGCGTCGCGTTTGGCCGGGTTGCGGTAGGCCTGGATGGCGTCGATCAAGGCCAGCATGATCGCCTGGCTGTCACCGATCACCGACAGGTCCGCGCGCTTGATCATGTCGCAGCCGGGGTCCAGGTTGATGGCGATGACCTTGTCGCAGCCGCCGATGCCCTGCAAATGCTGGATCGCACCGGAAATACCCACAGCCACATAGACCCGCGCGGTGATCCAGGTACCACTGGCGCCCACCTGCCGATCGCGAAGCATGAAGCCGTCGTCCACCGCTACCCGCGAAGCCCCTTCGGTCGCCCCCAGCGCCTGGGCGGTGCGGTGGAACAGTTCCCAATCCTTCACCCCGTTGCCGCCTGAAAAGATGAATTCCGATTCAGCCATGGGGATCGCCGCAGGGTCGACCGCCACGGCGCCCAGGTCCTCGATGCGCGGCAGGCTGCGCGCCACGGCGGTGGACAACGTCACCGGCAGCACTTCGTGACGGGTTTCATCCACCGGTTCGGCGCATTCGGCGGCCGCCAGCATCAAGCGCGGCAGCGGCCGGGCAATGTCCTGCTGGCCGGCACCGGCACGGCTGACACACTGGCCGTCCTTGACCTGCCATACCCGCGTCGCGGGGCGCTCACCCAGACGAGCGGCAAAACGCCGTCCCAGTTCGCCACCGCCAGTGCGGCTGTCCGGCAGCAGCCAGTGACGGGGTGAAAACTGATTATCCACCGCCTGTAGGCCCTGAATGCGCTGCTCGGGCGCATAACCTTCGAATTCGTTGCCCTCGAGTGCCAGCAAGCGATCCACGCCGGCTGTGTCGAAGGAAGTTTCCTTGTGCTCGCCGAAAACGATGGCCAGTACCGCGCCGCCCTCTGCGGCGAGTCGATGCGCCAGGCCCAGCAGATCGCGGTCATGACTGCTCAGGCGACCGCCGACCATGTCCGGTACCACTGCAACATAGAACGCTGGCGCCGCCACCTGATGCAGCGGCAGTTGCACGGTCGTTGTCGCCGAGCGCTTGCTGCCACCGCCCTGTTGAGCGCCGCTGCGATCGATTCGCTTGACGCCGTTGGGACCGAGGAAACCGATGCCATGGGGGTTCTTGCGCATCACCCCGTTGGGTCCCATCCAGGCGCTGGCCTGTGGCTGCATCGCGCTGTGCAACGGGTGCAGACGGTTGCGGGCGATCCACTCGGCCCGCGGGTCGCGGCGAATAATGTCGCTCATCAGCTCATCTCCTCAGCGACTTCACGCTTGGCCGGAACCGGCTTTACTGGCGCGACAGGCTCTTCCTGCAATGCGTCGGCCACCAGCTCGGCGATGTCCTTGATCAAGGGTCGGGGTTCGACCACGCCTTCGAGCATGGCCGTGCATTGCGGGCAGCCGACGGCGACCAGTTCGGCCTGAGTCTCGCGAATGTCTTCCATGCGCATATCGGGGATCCGCTGCTTGCCGGGAATGTCGGTGATCGGCGCGCCGCCGCCACCACCGCAGCAACGGGAACGGAAGCCCGAGCGCTGCATTTCCCTGACCTCGATGCCCAAGGCCTTGAGCACGTCGCGTGGCGCCTGGTACTCGCCGTTGTAGCGGCCCAGGTAGCACGGGTCGTGGTAGGTGACGCTACCCCCCTTGTGCTGGCCGAGCTTGAGCTTGCCAGCAGTGACCAGTTCAGCCATGAAGGTGCTGTGGTGCAGCACTTCGTAGTGACCGCCCAAGACGCCGTATTCGTTCTTCAAGACATGAAAGCTGTGCGGATCGCAGGTGACGATGCGCTTGAAGCTGTACTTGCCCAAGGTGCCGATATTGCGCTTGGCCAGCAGCTGGAAGGTCGCCTCGTCGCCCAGTCGCCGTGCCACATCGCCGCTGTCGCGCTCTTCGAGACCCAGTACGGCGAAATCGACCTTGGCGGCTTTCAGCACTTTGACGAAGGCGCGCAGGGTGCGCTGGTTGCGCATGTCGAAGGCACCGTCACCGACCCAGAACAGCACGTCGGCGTTTTTCTTGTCGCCGAACAGTTGCAGATTCAGGTCCGCGGCCCAGTTCATGCGGCCGCCGGGGTTGAAACCGCCGGGGTTGTCGGTGGCGATCAGGTTGTCCAGCACTTCGGCGCCCTTGTTGGGGGTGGCGCCTTTTTCCAGCGTCAGATGGCGGCGCATGTCGACGATGGCGTCGACGTGCTCGATCATCATCGGGCACTCTTCCACACAGGCGCGGCAGGTGGTGCACGACCACAGCGTGTCGGCATCGACCAGCCCGTTGACGATCGGCTGATGGGGATTGCCGCCGTGCTCGCCAATGGCCTTGCCAGGGTACGGGCTGCCCGCGAACCTGGCATCGGTGCCACCGGCCAGGCCCACGACCATGTCCTGAATGAGCTTCTTGGGGTTCAGCGGCTGGCCAGCGGCGAACGCCGGGCAGGCGGCCTCGCACTTACCGCACTGCACGCAGGCATCGAAGCCCAGCAACTGGTTCCAGGTGAAGTCCTTGGGCTTTTCCACACCCAGTGGTGCCGTGGGGTCGTTCAGGTTCAGCGGCTTCAGGCCGGTCGAGCGACCGCCGCCGAAGCGCTCGGCGCGGCGGTGCCAGGCCAGGTGCAGGGCGCCGGCGAAGGCGTGCTTCATCGGCCCGCCCCAGGTCAGCCCGAGAAACAACTCGGATACGCCCCAGGCCACGCCGATGCTCAGCACCGCGGCCAGCACCCAGCCGCCGAAGTTCATCGGCAGGATACCGGCCACCGGCAAGGTGGCGATGAAGAAGGTCGCCGAGAACATCAGCAGGCTTTTCGGCAGGCGCATCCACGGGCCCTTGGACAGGCGCGCGGGCGGGTTGAGACGGCGGGCGTAGACGAAGCAGGCCCCGACGAACATCAGCGCCGTGGCTAACAGCAGCGCGTAGCCAAGAATGCGGTTGTGCAGGCCGAAGCCGTGGACGAGCACCGCCAGCACCGCCGCCAGCACCGCGCCACCGGCCGTGGCCACGTGGGTATTGGCGATGTATTTGTCGCGGGCGACCACATGGTGCAGGTCGACCATGTAGCGCTTGGGCATGGCCAGCAGGCCGCCCAGCAGATCGACCTGTGAAGGCCGGCCGCGGCGCCACATATTGATTCGCCGCACGGCGCCCAGAACGGCCAGGGCCAGGGCGGCGAACAGCAGGATGGGAAGCAGTGTATTCAGCATAGTGAAGCCCCTGCGGACCAAGAGGTCCCAATAACGGGAAGCCGACGCGGACTCTGTGGGAGTGGGCTCTGCCCGCGAAAGAGGCACCGCGGGGGTCCAATTCGCGGGCAAAGCCCGCTCCCACAGAGATCACAGTGCACCGGGACGGCGTCAAAAATCCTTGCACAGGCGCAGCGCGTCGTAGATCGCGGCGTGGGTGTTGCGCTGGGCCACGCAGTCGCCGATGCGAAACAGCAGATAGTCGTCGCCCGAGGTACTCAACGACGGCTGCGGCTGGATCGCGAACAGGGCGTCGATGTCCATCTGGCCCTTGTTGCGCGAACCCTGCTTGAGTTCGTAATAGAGCTTCTCGTCGGGCCGCACGCCGTTCTCCACCACCACCTGATCGACCACCCGTTCTTCCTTGGCGCCGGTGTATTCGTTCTCCAGCACCGCCACCAGCTTGTCGCCTTCGCGGTAGACCTTTTCCAGCATGAGGTCGCCGGTCATGATCACCTCCTTGGGGTACATGCTGCGGTAGTAGGTCGGGAACGACGTACCGCCGATCGCCACGCCCGGCTTGATGTCGTCGGTGACGATCTCGACCTGGCTGCCCTTGTCGGCCAGGAAGTCGGCCACCGACATGCCGGTGAACTCGCAAATGGTGTCGTACACCAGGACGTTCTTGCCCGGCGCGACCTTGCCATCGAGCACGTCCCAGCTGCTGACCACCAGACCCTCGGCGGCGCCCCAGTGCTCGCCCTGCTCGAGAAACGGATGACCGCCCACGGCCAGCACGACGATGTCCGGGCGCAGGTCCATGATGGTGTCGGCATCGGCGGCAGTGCCCAGGCGCAGATCGACTTTCAAGCGTGCCAGCTCCAACTGGAACCAGCGGGTGATGCCAGCGATCTGGTCACGCTGCGGCGCCTTGGACGCCGTGGTGATCTGGCCGCCGATGAATTCCTTCTTCTCGAACAGGGTCACGTCGTGGCCGCGTTCGGCCGACACGCGCGCCGCTTCCATACCGGCCGGGCCGGCACCGACCACCACCACCTTGCGCTTCACGCCGGTGGATTTTTCGATGATGTGCGGCACGCCCATGTATTCCCGCGACGTGGCGGCGTTCTGGATGCACAACACGTCCAGGCCCTGATACTGCCGGTCGATGCAGTAGTTGGCACCCACGCATTGCTTGATCTGATCGACCTGGCCCATCTTGATCTTGGCGATCAGGTGCGGGTCGGCGATGTGCGCGCGGGTCATGCCGACCATGTCCACGTAGCCGCCTTCCAGAATGCGCGTGGCCTGGTTCGGGTCCTTGATGTTCTGCGCGTGCAGCACCGGGATGTTCACCACTTCCTTGATACCGGCCGCCAGGTGCAGGAACGGCTCCGGTGGATAGCTCATGTTGGGGATGACGTTGGCCAGGGTGTTGTGAGTGTCGCAACCCGAGCCCACCACGCCGAGAAAATCGAGCATGCCGGTGTCGCTGTAGTATTTGGCGATTTCCTTCATGTCCTCATGGCTGAGGCCGTCGGGATGGAACTCGTCGCCGCAGATGCGCAGGCCCACGCAGAAGTCGTCGCCGACTTCCTTGCGCACGGCCTTGATCACCTCGATGCCGAAGCGCATGCGGTTTTCGAAGCTGCCGCCCCACTCGTCGGTACGCTTGTTGACCCGCGGGCTCCAGAACTGGTCGATCATGTGCTGGTGCACCGCCGACAGTTCCACGCCGTCCAGGCCACCGGCCTTGGCCCGCGCCGCAGCGCTGGCGTAGTTGCCGATCACCCGCCAGATCTCTTCGGGCTCGATGGTCTTGCAGGTGGCGCGGTGCACCGGCTCGCGAATGCCCGAGGGCGACATCAGCGTCGGCCAGTGCTCGCCGTCCCAGCGCGAGCGACGGCCCATGTGGGTGATCTGGATCATGATCTTGGCGCCGTGCTTGTGCATGGCATCGGCCAGGTTCTGGAAGTGCGGAATGATCTTGTCGGTGGCCAGGTTCACCGATTTCCACCAGCCCTGAGGGCTGTCGATGGCCACGCTGGAGGAGCCGCCGCAGATGGCCAGGCCTATCCCGCCTTTTGCTTTCTCTTCGTAGTATTTGACGTAACGATCGGTGGTCATGCCGCCATCGGTGGCGTAGACCTCGGCGTGCGCAGTGCTGAGCACGCGGTTGCGGATCGTCAGCTTGCCGATCTGGATCGGCTGGAACATCGCTTCGAAAGCCATGGCGGCGTCTTCCTCGACTTACAACGGTTTCACGGTGAAGAGGCCATCTTCGTGGCCTTCTTCGGAGCCGCCGTAGACTTGCTCGGCGACGGTACGAATGCTGCTGCCGCGTGCGGCGAGAATCTGGTCCATGGCCCCGGCGAACCAGCCGGTGAACATGTAGTCGACCTTGCGCCCGACCTTGCCGTACACGTAAACGAAGCAGGAGTGTTCCAGCTTGACGCTGCAGGTGCCTTTATCCAGATCGATGTCCTGGATCTTGAACAGCCCCCAGCCACGCTGCGACAGACGCTTCATGTAGTGCTCGAACACCGCGACGCCTTCCAGGCCATGGCATTCGGCTTCTTTCTCGCACCAGTGCCAGGCGGATTTGTAGCCGGCCTTGTAGAGGATCTCGGCATAGGCGTCGGCGCCCAGCACTTCCTCGATACCCATATGGTTGTTGACGAAGAAGTGGCGTGGTACGTACAGCATCGGCAGGGCGTCGGAAGTCCAGACGCCGGTTTCGCTATCGACTTCGATGGGCAGTTGCGGGGCGATCTTGGCCATGTGCTTGAACTCCGGAATCAGTAGTTGGCTGCCACGAGCAAACACCGGGTTGCGGCGTTCGCGGGCAGAGCCCGCTCCCACAGGGGTGAGCGGCTGGAATAAGAAATGCGGCATGTCAGGTCGGGCGTTATTGGCCCCAAACGTCCTTGAGGACGTTGACCCAGTTCTCGCCCATGATCTTGCGCACCACGCGTTCGCTGTGGCCGCGCTTGAGCAGGGTTTCGGTGAGGTTGGGGAATTCGCCCACGGTGCGGATGCCCAGCGGGTTGATGATCTTGCCGAAGCTGGTCAGGCGGCGGGCGTAGCCCTTGTCGTGGGTCAGGTATTCGAAGAAGTCCTGGCCATGGCCCTGGGTGAAGTCGGTACCGATGCCGATGGCGTCTTCGCCGACGATGTTCATGGTGTATTCGATGGCTTCGGCGTAGTCGTCGATGGTCGAATCGATGCCCTTGGCCAGGAACGGCGCGAACATGGTCACGCCGACGAAGCCGCCATGGTCGGCGATGAACTTCAGCTCTTCGTCGGACTTGTTGCGCGGGTGCTCCTTGAGGCCCGAAGGCAGGCAGTGGGAGTAGCACACCGGCTTCTTGGATTCGAGAATGACTTCTTCACTGGTTTTCGAGCCGACGTGGGACAGGTCGCACATCACGCCCACGCGGTTCATCTCGGCGACGATTTCGCGGCCGAACCCGGACAGCCCACCGTCGCGCTCGTAGCAGCCGGTCCCGACCAGGTTCTGGGTGTTGTAGCACATCTGCACGATGCCCACGCCCAGCTGTTTGAACACTTCCACGTAGCCGATCTGGTCCTCGTAGGCATGGGCGTTCTGGAAGCCGAAAAGAATGCCGGTCTTGCCGATTTCCTTGGCCTTGCGAATGTCGGCGGTAGTGCGCACGGGCATCACCAGGTCGCTGTTCTCGCGCATCAGCTTCTGGCTCTTGCAGATGCTGTCGACGGTGGCCTGGAAGCCTTCCCACACCGACACCGTGCAGTTGGCCATGGTCAGACCGCCCTTGCGCATGTCCTCGAACAGCTCGCGGTTCCATTTGGCAATGATCAGCCCGTCGATAACGATGCTGTCGGCGTGCAATTCGGCTGGGCTCATCAGGCGGTCCCCATCAGGCAAGTCAGGCGCCGAATCGTATGCCGGCGCTTCATGGGGCCAGCATATGCCTGCGCGACACGGCGACCGGATGCAAAAACGACAGGGGAATTGCCGAAAGCGTCAACGCCCGACGCAAAACGGAACCGTGCCCGGCCACTCCATGAAAAATGCTGCCTGCCATCGCTCTGCCCCTATGCTTTACCCCGCCCCTGAGACAGAATCACCGGTAATCATCACTGTTCAACGGGTTAGGTAGATCCTCATGAGATTCACGCTGCTGATGCTTGCCCTGCTGTCCTTCGCCGCCCAGGCCGAAGAGTCCGATGGCCCCACCCCGTGCGACAACGTGGAAACCGATCAGCAGAGCTACGATTGCTCGGCCTACAACCGCAAGACATCGGAAACCGAAATGAGCGAGTCGTACACCGACCTGCTCGACCGCATCAATTCCCAGTTCCCCAAGGGCTCGCCCGAGCTCAAGGCGTTCACTGACAAGCTCAAGGCGGCCCAGGACCTGTGGACCAGGTCGCGCGATGCCGATTGCGACGTGTACACGGTCAATGCCGGCAAAGGCACCAAGACCTATGAAATCGCCCAGAACGATTGCCGCGCGCAGAAGAGCGACGAGCGTTCCGAGTTCCTGCAATCGGTGGGCCTGGAGTGAGCGTGAAAATAGCCGGGGTCGAGATCAAGGGCAGCGAAGCGATCTTCGCCGTGGTGCAATACGGCGATGCCGGGTTGGCGCATCTGCCCACCACGCTGAAGAAGATTGCCCTGGAAGACGATGACATCGCTGCGAACGTGCGGCAGTTTCAGGGACAGGTGGCCGCTTTCGTCCGCGATAACGGGTTGAAGATGCTCGCCGTCAAGAAGCGCGGCAAGAAAGGCGAGTTCGCCGGCGGGCCGACCACCTTCAAGATCGAAGGCGTGCTGCAACTGCTCGAAGGGTGCGAGGCGGTGCTGGTATCGCCGCAGACCATCAGCGCCCAGGCCAAGAAGCTGGCCGAGCTGCCGGGCAGCTTGAACAAGTACCAGCACGAGGCCTACAAGGCTGCCTGCGCGGTATTGCTCAAGGCCCGGTGACCATGGGGGCTCAAGCGCCCGTCACTCCTCCTCGTTCACCCGGCAATCCAGGCTGATGTCCGTTGGGTTGTCGGCGTCCTGCGCCACGAAGGCGCGTGTCCTGCGTTCGGCATCTGCCAGGCTGTCGGCCTCTACAGGCAGATCCACCAGGGTGTTGTTCCAGGCGTCGGTTGCCTGATTGTCGATGACGCGACAGTCGTACCAGGCGGCCGATGCAGGCCCGGCCAGTGTCACCAATGCTGCGGTAACCAGGCTCGATGCAATGATTTGCTTGCCCATTTCGATGATTCCTTTATCGATGAATGAGCGCGCAGGTTAGCGGCCACGTGGCGTGCAGGGACGGTACATATGCATTGGCTTTACCGGCGCCGATCCTCCCGCGGGCAGCGGGCGAACCGCGCTCGATAGCTGCGGGTGAAATACGACGGTGAATCGAAACCGCAGGCGATGCTCACCTCCAGCACGCTCATCGGCGTCTGGCGCAGCAATTGCCGGGCTTTCTCCAGACGCAGGCGCAGGTAGAAATTGCTTGGCGTGTCATCCAGGTGCAGCCGAAACAGGCGCTCCAGCTGGCGTCGGGTAACCTTGGCCAGCTCGGCCAGCTGCAGCGTGCTCAGTGGTGGCTCGGTGTGCTGCTCCATTTCGCCGATCACTTGCACCAGCTTCTTGTTGCCGATGCCGTAGCGCGAGGCGATCTGCATGCGCTGATGATCCTTGCGCGGCCGGATGCGGCCGACCACGAATTGCTCCGACACCTGGATCGCCAGCTCGCTGCCATGGGCCTGGCCGATCAGATCGAGCATCAGGTCGATGCAGGCGGTACCACCGGCGCAGGTGATGCGTGCGCTGTCGGTTTCGAACAGCTCCTGACTGGCGCTCAACGCCGGATAGGACTCGCGGAAGGCATCCAGAGCCTCCCAGTGCAGCGCCACCCGGTGGCGCTCGAGCAGGCCCGCTTCGGCCAGGACAAAGCTGCCGGTGTCGATGCCGCCCAGGGTCACCCCTTCGCGATCCAGCCGGCGCAGCCAGTCGCGCAGCGCCCCATCGAAGGTCGCCAATGGCTCGAAACCCGCCACCACCAGCAATGTCGCGCCTTTGGCCAGCGGCCCGAGCGCGCCGTCGGCATTCACCGACATGCCATTGCTGGCCAGCACCGCGCCGCCATCCAGGCTCACCACCTGCCAGCGATACAGCTCGCCACGAAAGCGGTTGGCCACCCGCAGCGGCTCGATCGCCGAGATGAAGCCCAGTGCGGAGAAACCGGGCAGCAGCAGAAAGTGGAAGTCTTGGGCCATGGCGTGCTCGGTGATTTCTGCGGCGCGATCCTGTGGGCGCGGGGCGGACGGCGAGCCCTCTGCCCGCGAAGAAGGCCTCTGTGAAACACCACTAATACCCAGCACGTCGCCACTGTGCAAGCGCCGGTCGCCGCAGTGCGATTTTTCCCGCAGCAGGCTGCGTACCTTATGCAAACGGTGCGTAGACACCGCCCCCATAACAATTCGAACTGCCGCTTGAGGGAGCCATCATGAACAGACTGATCAGCTGCTGCCTGCTGATGCTTACTGGTACCGCACTGTTGACCGGCACCGCCAGCGCCGCGGAACCGGCCAGTTGCAAGAACGTACGCCTGGGCGTGGTCAACTGGACCGATGTGATCGCCACCAGCGCCATGACCCAAGTGCTGCTTGAAGACCTGGGCTACAACGTCAAACAGACCAGCGCTTCCCAGCAGATCATCTTCGCCGGCATTCGCGACCAGCGCCTGGACATGTTCCTGGGCTACTGGAATCCGCTGATGACCCAGACCATCACGCCCTTCGTGGAGCAGAAGCAGGTGCGCGTGCTCGACCAACCGAGCCTCAAGGACGCCCGCGCCACCCTGGCCGTACCGACCTACCTGGCCGACAAGGGCCTGAAAAGCTTCGCCGACATCGCCAGATTCAAGAAGGAGCTGGGCGGCAAGATCTACGGCATCGAGCCGGGGTCCGGCGCCAATACCCAGATCAAGGACATGATCGCCAGGAACCGCTTCGGCCTCGGCGACTTTCAACTGGTGGAGTCCAGCGAGGCCGGGATGCTGTCGGCGGTGACTCGCGCGGTGAAACGCAACGAGGCCATCGTGTTCTTCGGCTGGGCGCCGCACCCGATGAACGTCAACCAGGACATGACCTACCTGACCGGCAGCGAAGACGCCCTGGGCCCGAACGAAGGCATGGCCACGGTGTGGACGGTGACCGCGCCGGACTACGCCAGCCGCTGCCCGAACGCGGACAAATTGCTGAGCAACCTGACCTTCACGGCTGCAGACGAGAGCCGAATGATGCAACCGCTGCTGGAGCACAAGGACGCCTTCGATTCGGCCCGACAATGGCTCAAGGACCACCCGCAAGACCGCCAGCGCTGGCTGCAGGGCGTGACCACCTTCGACGGCAAACCCGCCTCCTGAGCACCCTGTAGCAGCGGCGCCTGTGGGAGCGGGCTCTACCCGCGAACGGTTCACCGCGACAGATGGATAAGACCGCGCTGCATCAGCAACACCGCGAATACCGCCGACGCGGCTCGCGCCGCTGCTACACCGGCCGGCGGCGCCTGTGGGAGCGGGTTCTACCCGCGAACGGTTCACCACCGTAGACGGAGGACCGCGCCGTACCTGTGGGAGCGGGTTCTACCCGCGAAGGGTTCACCACCGTAGATGGACAAGACCGCGCTGCACCAGCCACACAGCACAGACCCATAAGGACCACTGCAATGAACCACGACGTCATCATCACCTGCGCCTTGACCGGTGCTGGCGATACCACCGCCAAAAGCCCCCACGTTCCCGTTACACCGAAGCAGATCGCTACTGCGGCCGTGGAGGCCGCCAAGGCCGGGGCCACCGTGGTGCACTGCCACGTACGCGACCCACAGACCGGCCGCTTCAGCCGCGACGTGGCGCTGTACCGGGAAGTGATGGAGCGCATCCGCGAAGCCGACATCGACATCATCGTCAACCTCACCGCCGGCATGGGCGGCGACCTGGAAATCGGCCCCGGAGAAACGCCGATGGCCTTCGGTGCTGGCACCGACCTGATCGGTCCCCTGGCGCGCCTGGCCCATGTCGAAGCGCTGCTGCCGGAGATCTGCACCCTGGACTGCGGCACTCTGAATTTCGGCGACGGCAACAGCATCTACGTATCCACTCCCGAGCAACTACGTGCAGGCGCCCGGCGCATCACCGAGCTGGGGGTGAAGGCGGAGCTGGAAATCTTCGACACCGGCCACCTGTGGTTCGCCAAGCAGATGATCAAAGAAGGACTGCTGCACGATCCGCTGTTCCAGCTGTGCCTGGGCATCCCCTGGGGCGCGCCGGCCGATACCACCACCATGAAGGCCATGGTCGACAACCTGCCGGCAGAGGCGGTGTGGGCCGGCTTCGGTATCGGCCGCATGCAGATGCCCATGGCCGCGCAGGCCGTGCTGCTTGGCGGCAACGTGCGGGTCGGGCTGGAAGACAACATCTGGCTGGAGAAAGGCGTGCTGGCCACCAACGGTCAACTGGTGGAACGGGCCGGCGAGATTCTGACCCGGCTCGGGGCACGGGTGCTGACGCCGGCCGAGGGGCGGCAAAAGATGAACCTCGTTCGGCGGTGATTTTTTTGTGCCCTCAAAGGCCTCTTCGCGGGCAGAGACCCGCTCCCACACGGTTCGTGACCATCTTGTGGGAGCGCGAAGAGGCCCTCACCCCACACACTTCTCCAGGAACAACCCATGACCTACATCACCCACATCAACACCTTCGCCGCCCTGGGCAGCGGAGTCATCGGCAGTGGCTGGGTTGCCCGCGCCCTCGCCCATGGCCTGGACGTCGTCGCCTGGGACCCGGCGCCCGGTGCCGAAGCTGCCTTGCGCCAGCGCATCGCCAATGCCTGGCCCGCCCTGGTCAAGCAGGGCTTGGCGGCGGGTGCAGCGCAATCGCGGCTGCGCTTCGTAGCCACAGTGGAAGACTGCGTGCGCGACGCCGACTTCATCCAGGAAAGCGCTCCAGAGCGGCTGGAACTCAAGCTGGAACTGCACGCCCGCATCAGCGCCGCCGCCAAGCCCGACGCCTTGATCGGTTCCAGCACCTCTGGCCTGCTGCCCAGCGAATTCTACGAGGGCGCCACACACCCGGAACGCTGCGTGGTCGGGCATCCGTTCAACCCGGTCTACCTGCTGCCGTTGGTGGAGGTGGTCGGCGGCCGACACACTGCACCCGAGGCAATCCAGGCGGCCATCAGCGTTTATGAAAACCTGGGCATGCGCCCGCTGCACGTGCGCAAGGAAGTGCCCGGTTTCATCGCCGACCGCCTGCTCGAAGCGCTGTGGCGCGAAGCCTTGCACCTGGTCAACGACGGCGTGGCCACCACGGGTGAGATCGACGACGCCATTCGTTTCGGTGCCGGCTTGCGCTGGTCGTTCATGGGCACCTTTCTGACCTACACCCTGGCGGGCGGCGACGCCGGCATGCGGCATTTCATGAACCAATTCGGCCCGGCCCTGAAGCTGCCCTGGACCTACCTGCCCGCGCCGGAGCTGACCGACACGCTGATCGACGATGTCGTGGCCGGGACCTCGGCGCAACTGGGGGAACGCAGTATCGGCGCCCTGGAGCGTTACCGCGACGATTGCCTGCTGGCGGTGCTGGACGCGGTACGGGTGACCAAGGCCCG
>Ga0308158_10001738_pt1 | contig 22075 bp, 22 predicted proteins | sample PhyBR2_FD_201038 | JGI IMG/M metagenome (GOLD analysis project Ga0308158, IMG submission 201038) | Phyllosphere microbial communities from UC Gill Tract Community Farm, Albany, California, United States - DLSLB.R2 | ecosystem: Host-associated > Plants > Phyllosphere > Unclassified | place: USA...
CTCATGTTGCGGGCAATGAAGTCGGCGACTATCTGCGCTTCGTGGCTATCGCGGTCCAGGTTTTCCGGCAATTCGGCGCGTGCGGCCTGTGCTGCCGCAACCGCTTCTTGGGCATCGGGCCGCTGCAGCGTAGTCGCCATCACGGCCTTGGCTTGGTCGCTTCGTAGCGAATTGATGCTCTCCACCTGTTCATCTACTTGATCGCTGATGACGGCCATGCGTTCGGCATCGGCAAATACAGCTTTCAGTTCTGGTTCGGCGGTGCGGGTGTTCTCGGCTACTTTCTCGGGTGCCAAGTTGTGATTCGATACCAAGAACTGCGCTACTTTGTCGATCTGCTCTACCAGCGTTTGCAAAAGCTGCTCGGCTTTATCCACGAATGCTTGTGCCAAGCCTTTGCGTTCCAAATAGGCGTTATCTGTTTCGGTATGAGCTGGGTCAATACCAAACACGGCAGACAGACGCTCGATTGCCCGTTCGTAGAAGTGATCACGTTCGGCACCAGTCACGTCTTCGACGGTGAAAATGCCTTGGTCACGCAAAGCATCTTGAAGAGTTTCGCCGCGCTCCGCGCCCTGGTATGCCTCGAAGTGGCCGAACGATGATGTGCGGTCCATGAGCACACTGCCAACGTCAGCGGTCAATACGGCGCGTACGGCCGCTGCGTCCCGTACTTCCTGAGTAGTCGCAATCGGTGGCTGCTGTGTTTCCACGCGCTCCGCGTCCGTAAGACTAGCGGTAGCGGCCTGCTGCTGGACCTGTTGTTGTTCAAGACCTAGTACATATCCATGGATTTTCTCAGCGTCGGCCGCAGCCCGGAAGATTTCAAGAGGATCTTCTTCTAGTGCCTTGATCCAAGAACCGACGTATGCGGCGTGCTGGCCGGGATCGTGGCCAATGCCCAGCTCGTCGCCGAGAATCATGCTCGATATCTCTGCGCGCAACTCTTCCTTGGCGTAACCCTCGCTGCCGAACGGGTGTACCAGATCGCGGTCGAGGCGGGAGCTGTGACCTGTCCAGTGGCCCAGCTCGTGCAATGCCGTTGCGTAGTAGTTGTCCGCTGTCGCAAATTGGCTCTTGTCCGGCAGGTGAATGCTGTCTGTGCCAGGACGGTAGAATGCTCGGTCGGCTTCGCCATGGCGGATCGTGGCGCCCGACGCCTGCAGGATTGCCTCGGCTCGTTCCACCGCGTTCCAGGTTTGTTCTGGGCGTGGTTGTTGCGCCGGCAAGCCATCGATCTGTTCTGCGTTGAACACGGTAGCGAAGAAAACTCTCGGCCTTTCGAGTTTGACAGTTTCCTTGACTGGTTCGCCCTTCGCATCGAGGATCGGCTTGCCGGCCGAATCGACCTTGTTTTGTTCTTCGCTGAACTTCCAATACTGGATAGGCGTTCCCTTTTCGCCCTTACGTACCTGGGCGTCAACGGCAGTCGCCTGCTTGTAGGTCATCCAGCGCTGGTCTTCGCGGCCTTGGCTCATCAGCTGCAGTGCGTTGATTCCCTTGTAGCGGTTTCCCGTGGTCGGGTTGAACGGCATATTGGAGTTCGCTTCGCCCGGCTCCCATGGCTTCTGCCAAGGGGCCGTACCTTGCTTCAACTGCTCAATCAGCTTTTCCGCGACGATTTCGTGGAACGGCTTTTTTTCGCTTTCCATGTTGCTCCCCTTTCGCTGTGCGTCATAGTTTTCCCATGGATGCTCCTGCAGCGTTCTGGTGCGGTCTTGCATGCCTTGGGCAACCATCGACGTAATGTTCATCAGGTCCCGTTCGGTCATAGGTCTACTGGCTTCAACGCAAACCTCCCGAAACGATTTTTCTGCCGCCAGGGGATCGACCGGCCTGTCATGGCTGATGCGCTCACTCATGAACGCATACACTTCCTCGGCCTTGATACGTTCGCTAACGTCTGAGTACCACTCATCGATTTTGCGCCATAGGGTCCGCAACACTGGTTGGTCGCGGGCCTCGGTAATGGCGTTTAGGACTCCGGCTTTTTCGTCAGCGGTAAAGGTGTTGATTCCGAAGTGTCCGAGGACTTCGTGTCTAAGAGTTCCTTTAAACTCGTCCGCGTCACGAAAATTGGAAGCGGCGAAGTCCGCTTGTCCGAGTTCGGGATGAAACGAACCGAGGATGGTTCCGACGTTTTCTTTGGTGGCTTCTGGTCCATATAATTCCTCTTGGTGATCACGGATTTTGTAGGATAGTTGTGCGGCAACGGGATAGATCGAGCAAAATTCCAAAACCATTTCTTGGCACTTCTCGATAGTAAGGGCCATTGGCTTACTCCTTCGCAGAGTTGGTGCGTGCCGCGAAATGCAGCGTGTCGTGTGAGCTGGCTAGCGCGTCGGCCTCGCTTAGTGCGTCCTCTTCGAACGCGCCGGCCGCCTCAGCTTCGGCCGGGTCGAATTCGGCCTGGTAGCCTGGCGTCAGCGCATCCTGCAGCTTTTCCGAGACCGGGCCGGTGGTTTCGTTATCGGACCCAACCAGGTCCAGCGCGGCTTCGGTCTTTTTGGTATTGCCCTCGAAAGGGATAATGATTGCGGTCTGTTTAATCATGATTTGCTCCTGAAAGATAGGTTGTGGTCGTATGGCCTATGCAGCGCGCTTGCTGTAGTCGGGCCTCCCCTTGGCGTCGTTGTACGACTGTTTGCACTCCGGGTAGCCGCTGCAGGTCCACCAGAACGCTCCCTTCTTCTTCGCACTCGGTCGGCGCGACAGACCTTTCCCGCATGCCTGGCACTTGTGCAGTTCCGAGACTTTCACGGTCTCCTTGGCGCCCGCAATCGTCACCGAACCGGTGTTGGCCTTGGTGACTTGATCACGAATGAATTGCTCTTGCTTCGTGATAAAGGCGTCCAGGTCGGACGTACCCTGCTCGATACCCTTTAACATGCGTTCGTACAGTGCCGTCAGCACCGGGCTTTTCACGACTTCGGGCAAGGCATCGACCAGGCTGCGGCCCAGCGTGGTGCTGATGATTTGCTTGCCCTTGGTTTCCAAGAACTCGCGCCGCTTCAACTCGGAAATGATAGAAGCTCGCGTTGCCGAGGTGCCGATTCCGTCACCCTCGCGCAGCATCTTCTTGTGTTCGGCATCTGGCACGAACTTATGAATTTCTTCCATTGCGCGGCCTAGCGTGCCTTCGGTGAAGCGTGCGGGTGGCTTCGTCTTGGCGTCGTTTCGAGTGGCCTTTGTGCAGGCCACGTCATCGTTCTGCTTCATCGGTGGCAGGGTTTGACTATCGGTCGATTCCTTACCGCCCTCGCCAGCCTCTTCGGTGTCATCAACGGTGTACACGTCGCGCCAGCCGTTGCGCGTCGTGACCTGGCCCGTGACTCGGAAGGTTTCGCCGTTCACGTCCACGGCAACGGCGGTGCTCATGTACTCATACACCGGGTAGAACTGGGCCAGATAGGCACGCACGATCAAGTCATAGATGCTGCGTTCTTTCTCGTTCAGCCCTACCGCGCTGCCCTGGTGCATTGTTGGAATAATCCCGTGGTGCGCCGTTATCTTGGAGTCATCCCAGGTTTTCGACTTGATGGTGGGGTCGGCCTTATCGACTAAGCCGGCAAGAGCTGGATTGACGTGTTTGACGGCGGCCAGCACGCGCGAAGCGTCGGCGTGTTGCGACTCCGGCAAGTAGTTGCAATCGGTACGCGGGTAGCTGGTCAGCTTGCTTTCATACAGCGACTGGCAGGCTTCCAGAACTTCGGCGGCGGTATAGCCGAACTTGTTGGATGCCACCAGGGTTATGTCCGAAAGCGAATAGGCTTTCGGGTGCAGCTTCTTCTTCGGTTCCTGTTTGTACTCGGTGATTCGACCCGGCTTGCCCGTCACCGCCTCGATGAGCGTGTTTGCCACGGCGGTATCGACCAAGCGGCCTTCGCTGTCTAAGCCCGCCTGGTCTTCCTTGGCTTCCCAGCGTGCGACGAAATTGCCGTTCGCGTGCTGAATGCTCGCGGTGATGGTGTGGTATGGGATCGGCTTGAAGGCTTCGATTTCGCGGTCACGGGACACTACGATTGCGAGGGTCGGTGTTTGCACGCGGCCCACGGTTAGAAGCGCCTGCGAGCCGCCACGGCCGGCGCGCAAGGTGTAAGCGCGACTGAGGTTCATGCCGATCAGCCAATCAGCGCGGCCGCGAGCCTGCGCCGCCGCTCCCCAGCCGTGATACTGGCTGTTGTCCTTCAATGAAGCTAGCCCGCGCTGCACTGAAACGGAATCTTGGGCACTGACCCAAAACCGTTTCACTGGCTTGTTGCTGCCGAAGTGTTCGAGCACTTCATCGACCAGCAACTGACCTTCGCGGTCGGGGTCGCCGGCATTTACGACTTCACTGGCCTGCTGGAGCAATGTCCCGATCACGGCAAGCTGCTTCTTCGCGTCGGCCCGTGGCTTCATGATCCAGGTTGCGGGGATGATTGGTAGCTCTTCAACACGCCAGAGTTTCTTGCCAGTCTTCGGGCTGGTAGGCACGTCGTCCGGCGTGTAGGCGTCGGGTTCAGCTTGTTCAAGCATGTGACCGAAACACCAGGTGATAGTGTCGTCGCCACACTGGATGAAGCCGTCGCCCTTACTGGTTATACTCAGTTCGCCGGCAATGGCTTTCGCTACGCTTGGTTTTTCTGCAATAAACAATCTCATTTACGCCTCCTACCAGGTAAAGACCGGGACAATCACGGTCTGGATTTGCTTCCGAAGAATTGGCCCGAAATAGCGACTATCAAACGACTTTCTATTTACGTCGCCCATCACGAGAACTTCGTTTTCGTTGACCGTGAACTGAGTGTGCTGGTAGCGCGGCATCGGCCGACCCCATTTATCGGCTGCCATGGGCGCGCTTAGTGGGATCAGTGCGCCATTGACGGTGACGCCAACGTTGCTGATGGTGACAACATCGTCTTTAGCCGCTAAAATTTTTTTCATCATGTAACCGACCTGGCCCGGACAAAAGCCAGCCCCAAGGTAGCCACGCCGCTTAGCTTCGGCGATAGGCTCGCTAGGCGGCGGGCAGAGCATCACATAGGCGCCCTTCTCGACCGGCGTGTTACTGGTCCAGTAGATGCCGAGCGGGATGCTCTTTGTGCTGTTCACGCGCCCGCCAGTGATGTAGAACAGGCCGCCAAGGCCAGCAGCGCCGATGGCGGCGATGCTGGCCACGATGGATGCTTGACGCAGGACGATTTTCAGTTTCATAGCGAGATCGCCTTTTCTACTGAACTGGTCTCGACGGTGCGCAACTTGTCGCTGTATTTAGGTTCCGGCACAGCAGCACGAGCGGTGAACGTCTTGTCTTGGAAGTACAAGGGCTGGCGGCCATAAATAGCTGGGAATCCGGCAACGTACACAACCATGTCGCCGGCTTCCACAATAATTTCGCCGTCCTTCTTGGGGCCAGGCATACGCATGGCTTCATCAGTTGTCAGGAGTGGGCGTTGCACTTCCTGAATAGTTCTCGACACTTGGCCAAGCAAGCCGCTGGTGCGCTTGCCGCTCGTAGTGATCTGTTCTTTTGCAACCGTTGTTGTACCTGTCAGTTTTGAAAGGTGGTCTGCAGTCTCGACCCTATTAGGCGGGTAGGCATTCTGAACGTGGCAGTTCGATGTAATGGTCTCGTCCGGGCCGTAGCCGGCTTCCCGGCTCTTGAGCTGGTTGATATCCTGGCAAATCAGGTAGAACTTGATGCCATAGCCAGCCACAAAAGCTAACGACTCTTGCAGGATTTCGAGCTTGCCGAGGCTTGGGAACTCATCAATCATGCCCAACAGCCGATGCTTGTACCCCTTTTTCGAGCGCACGTAGCTACTAGCAACCTGTTCGAAGCCAGCCTTCGCAAGCATTTTGCGCCACCATGGCATTCCTGCCTCGATGCGTTCGAACTCCATCTTGTCGGCTAACAGGCGGACGATCTGGTTCATCAGGATTCGCACCAGAGGCCGCAGGCGCGGTTTGTCGGTCGGTGTTGTGACGATGTATAAGCTGACCGGCTTGTCGTGGTTCATCAGGTCTTTGATGCGGAAGCTTGACTTGCTCACGTTACGTGCAACGATTGGATCGCGGTACAGGGCCAAATACGATTTGGCGGTAGAGAGCACAGAACCGGCCTCTTCTTCTGGCCGGTCCATCATGTCGCGGGCAGCTGAACCGACCGCTGGGTGATTCTTTCCGTTGACATGGGCGTACGTCGCCATTTCCATCCACAGTTCAGCCGTACTCCGGTCGGGATCGGCCAGCATATGGTCCACATAGGGCAGCGATGCTGGCGTGCCGTCATTCTTATGTTTGTAGAGCGCATGCAGAATCACGCCCACTAGAAGCGCCTGACTCGTTTTCTGCCAGTGCGATTCCAAACCTTTGCCATCGGGATCGACAATCAACGTGGCCAAGTTCTGCACGTCGCCAACTTCATTGCCGGTGCCGATCCGAATTTCATCAAGCGGGTTATAAAAGACGTCGCAGCTTGGATCGGCCGGCTCGAATCTCAACACCAAGTTGTTCGCATGCTTTTGCCGCCAGCCAGCCGTTACCGCCCATAGTTCACCTTTCAGGTCAGTGACAACGCAGCTGTGTGGCCACGAAAGCAGCGTCATGTTCACTGGTCCTACCCCTTTGCCGGATCGCGTCGGCGCATACATCAGGCAGTGTTCTGGGCCGTCGTGTCGCAGATACTGCAACTTGCCACCAGCATCGACCCACGCGCCCACGTACACACCGCGGCTGGGCTTAGGCTGAACACCTCGAATGATTTGGTGCCACTTGAGGGGACGCGGCAACAAGCCGGAGTCCTCAATGTCCTTCTTATTGGCCCAGCGCGCCGAACCGTGCAGAAACTCATTCACCTTCGAGGTATTGGCCATCACCATCTTGGCCACGACCAGACCAATTAGGCCGATACCGGCAACCGACACGCCCATGCTGCCAGCGCGCATGAACGCATCTGGGTACTGCGAATACCACTTAGACGCCCATTGGATGATTCCCCACGTCGGGTAGTAGTGGTTGATATGCGGGCCAAGGGCATCTTGATAACGCATATCGTTCGCAAAGAATTGGGTGGCGGCCTGCAGGCCCGCGCCCATGGTCACTACCGCCAGTGCGGGGATGACTTTGCCTGGCCCTTTTTTCTTGGCCCGGACTTGCGGGCCTACCGCATTGTTGAACCGGTCGTTCATCTGCTTCGTCCTTTCGTTTTGATGGCGCCCTTGGCGGTGACACTGATTTGATCCCCAACACTCACGCGTTTCAGGCGGCGTACGGTTGCTTCGTCAATTGGTAGCACAGCGACTTCTTCGTCTTGCTTGAGCAAGGCCAGAGCCTGCCCATCGACTTGACGCACACCGCCAAAAAGAACGGTCGAATCACTACCAAAATTATACTTGACATGCTTCGGTATATCGAACATTTTGGCGCGTTTTTGCTCCCGTTCAGCGATATATTTCTCGGCTGCGTCCTCGCCTGCTGGCCTAGTTTCCAGCCCAAATATATCGTGGCGTTTGCCTGCCTCTTTCGTCACCGATTTCGGCTTTTGTTTCGGCAACTGCGCCTGCGGCACGGTCGCCGTTTCTGTCAAGGGAACTAGCACTGCGGCAGGTCGGTTTGGCTGACCAACAGTCGCCGTCGCCATTGGAGGGACCGGCGCTAGTGCAGGCGACGGCGTAGCCGCCTCTCCAATCACCATCGTGCGAAGCTGGGACAACGAACCAAGCTGGGACAATGGCCTCAATCGGTCCTTGCTGGTTGACGGCGGGGACATGCCTACTTTGCCAATCCGCGTCTTCCCACGGCCTGGCGCAGCGTGGCCGTGGGATGCGGCAGGCTGTACCGATGTGGATCGTCTTACTGTTCCTGACCGATGTAGATCCCGTCGCACCCCGTGATCTGATTTGGAGCCTTGCTCTCCCAAGTGACCAGGTACATGACCCGGCAATAGCACTTGACCTCCTTCGGGGACGTGAACCAGACCGCGTTCGGGCAGGTCTCGCATAGCGTTCCGGGCTTGGGGCGGCGGATTTCGGGTAACGCTTCTAGCGTTGGGCTTGGCACCATTGGAATGTCGCTCACGCTCGCCGATCCGGTCAACTCCTGCGGCTCCTGCGGCTCGGGTGGCTCCTGCGGCTCGGGCGGTTGAGGCGGCTCGGGCGGCTGCAGCTCGGGTGGCGGCGTGTCCAAGGCCGCCAGTGCTAGTTCGATCAACTCGTCCTCGGTTTTGTCTGTCGTGGTTGACATGGGTTTTCTCCTTCGTGGTGAATGATTGGGTTAATTGTTGGCGGCGTGCTTCCAGGGCTACGTCGTCAAACGTGATTGCAAGATTGGCAGCGGCCGCGACGTGGGCGATGCGCTCCATGAACTCGGCAGTGCCGTTGACCGTAATACGATTGCCGTAACGTTCCTGTGCCATGTGCAGCGCGGCAAGCATGGCCGCATCGTCGGCGCCACGGGACACCTTGAGTTTGTCGCCATCATCGCGGACAGCACTCTCACCCACTTTGTAAATGATCGTCCCGCGCTTGGTGATGCTGTCGCGTTGAAACGGTGCCTCAAAGGCTTTTGGCGCACCCTTCCCGGCCATCGTGTTGCCAGTTAGCCCCGTAGTAGTCTCTCGGCCACGCAGTGCCTCTAGGGCCTCCTTATCGCCTTTAGTAGCTTCGCTGCGGAGCCAGTCCGCCCACGTTGCGCTCTGGTATTTTTCGTATATCTCCTGCCGCTCTTGCATGTATTGCTTGTTGATAGCGGCGATATCGGCCTGCAAGGTCGCGCTCGTTGCGGCATACATCAGCTTTTTACCAATGCCAGGCGCACCACTTATCTTGATAGCCGCCCTTTTCAACCTGCCGGCGCGCTTCGCATCTTCGACCAACCGATTTTTCTTTGCGATGGCCTTGGCCCATTCGTACGCCCGACCCACTTTCGAACTCTGTTGTTTATTCTTGTACCTGGCGTGCAGTTCAACAGTGTTGATCTTGGATCGCATCGGCTGCTTGGCATAACGCTTGCCGGGCGTGCCGGGACCCGACAGCGCCGATTTGGTAAAAGTGCCAAGGCGCCCTTCTAGCTTCTGCTTTGAGAATTCCCGGCTAACTGAACTAGCCTTAACTGTGATTCCGTTATCGGACGCAATGACTAAGCCATTGCCATGCTCCCGCATTTCCAAACCGTGATCCCGCAACACCTGGTGAAGTAACGACCAAGATTGAGCGCCGCGTATCTGATCTTGGCACTCCCGTTTTATCCAGCCCAACAGGCTTTCAACGTCTGCGTGCCTCTCCATGTCCGAAGCGCGGTTCTCGCTACCGGTCTTGTTGGCCTTATGGTTGTCCTTCTGCAGACCGTACTCATCTTCCAGCTTGTCGCACAGCTGCCCTAATGTGTGATAGGCGTTGAATGGCTCATGAATGGTGTAGCGAGTTGGATGAATCTTGTTGATAGCGATATGGATATGCAAGTTATCGGTGTCGTGGTGTACAGCGCTGACACGTTGATGATCGGAAAATCCAATGCCGGCACAAATCCGTTCTTCGATAGCTTTAAGCGTAGCCTCGTCGGGCGACTCTCCAACCCGAAAGCTGACAATCAGGTGGTAAGTCTTATCCGCTTCTGACCGTGTATTGAGCAGTTGCGTATTTATCACTTCCAGCGCCGCAATATGGGCCTGCTCGTTATAGCAGTTAGTTGTGCTGATGTTCCCTACGCGCTCGTGCTTGTCTTGCTCATTCGTGATGTACTCGACCAGCTCAGAAAAATCGCTTTTCTGCAACGTCTTCATGGGAACGTGCTTAGCGATCATTCAGTACGCTCCGAAATTTAGCGGCTAAATTTTTCATCGATCAGCCTTCGGCACCAGGACTTCACGCATGACAGCCTGCATCTGATCCTGGGTCGCCTCAATCTTGAATAGCACAGCCCGAATTGTTGCTTCACTGAATTCTGCTGTGCGCTCGTCGTTGGTCAACCAAAGTTTCAGCAAGCCGCCTAGCCGGCCAAGGTCGCCATTGATCCGCATCAGTTCCTCCACCCGGCGATTGTCAACAATGCTTCTAACCGGATAACCCAAACCAACATTCAACAGGTAAGCAGACACACTTTGGTTCGACGTGGCAGCAAGAGCCTGAATTTGACTTCGTTCATCTGGAAGGCAATACACCTTGACTGGAGGGGTAGACTTTCTCGTTATGTTTGCCATTGGTTCACCATGTATTTGGCGGCGGCAGCCGCTTGGCCTCGCAGAGCAGGACCTTTGAGCACAAAGTGCGAATAAGGAAAGTGAAGGAGGAACACCCCCTCGGGGGTGGGCCTACTTCACCTATCCTGCCCGACTCTGCGAGTCAGTTACGCCAAGAAATGATACCACTCCAATTTCGATTTATCCTCTGTTAAAACACCAAAAAAGGACTATTCTGCAACGGATATGGCGAAAATCGACGTATACGCCCTATAATCGCAGTTAGCCGAGAGAAAAACCGCTGAAAATCGGCCTTAAATTGAACAACGAGTAGACGAAAAATTGATATGGCGAAGTCTTACCCCGATCAACTTGCCGAGTGGGTCAAGCGGCGGGAATCCAACACAAAACGCGACAAGAACTTGGTTGCGTTCTTAGCTATACGTGGCGATATCCAGCAGGCCATTGAGGCGGGATATGCGGTGAAAACCATATGGGCGAACATGCACGACGAAAAACGTGTCGCCTTCGGATACGACACATTCCTCAACTACGTCAACCGGCATATTCGGGCAAAGGCAGCAAAGGCAGCAAAAGCGGCCGACCCTGTAGCTACAAAGACACCCGCCACCCTGCAGCAGCCGACAAAAAAGGGCGGTAGTACAACGACCACGCCTGCCAGTTCAGAGCCGAAAGTCAAAGTGCCCGAGGCCACACCTGGCTTTATATTCAACTCGCAACCTGACGCTAAGGAATTAATATAATGGCAAAAGTACATATCATCTTGCAAGGAAAAGGCGGCGTTGGTAAGTCGGTTTCCGCTGCGATCCTGGCTCAATACAGCACCGAGAAAGGTAACGACCCAACCTGCATCGATACCGATCCGGTTAATGCAACCTTCCACGGTTACAAAGCTCTAAACGTGAAACGGCTGCAAATCATGGAGGCTGACGAAATTAACCCGCGCAGCTTCGATACCCTGGTAGAAATGATCGCGGAGGCAAAAGGCGATGTGATCATTGATAACGGCGCTAGCTCGTTCGTACCACTCTCCCACTTCCTGATCAGCAACCAGGTGCCGGCACTGTTGGCAGAAATGGGACATGAACTGGTAGTTCATACCGTCGTGACGGGTGGCCAGGCACTGCTCGACACTGTTAGCGGTTTCAACCAACTGGTGAGCCAGTTCCCCGATGAGGCACTATTCGTTGTCTGGCTCAATCCTTTTTGGGGACCGATCGAACATGAGGGTAAAGGCTTCGAGCAGATGAAGGCATACACGACTAACAAGGCCCGCGTGTCTGCCTTGATCCAGATACCTGCGCTCAAGAAAGAGACGTACGGGCGCGACCTAGGCGACATGCTGCAAGAACGACTGACCTTCAACGAGGCCATTGCGCAAGAGTCGCTGACAATCATGACTCGCCAAAGGCTCAAGATCATTAAGGGACAGATTTACAGTCAACTGGACAACGCGACGGTGCTGTGATGAGTGAACAAATAGAAGAACTCATCAAGGAGATCGCTCAGAAGCACGGTATTGCCGTGTCTAAGGACGATCCGATTCTAGTGCTGCAGACGATTAACAATCGACTTCTGCAAGATAGTGCAAAGGCTCAACAGGAGCAGCTTGACCAGTACAAGGAAGAACTGGAGGCCCTGGCACTCAGGTGGGGAAATGACGCTAGGGAAAAAGCTGAACGCATCCTGAACGCATCCCTCGCCGCTGCTAAGAATGCCATTGACCAGGTGATGCAGGAAGGAGCGCGCAGTACGTCGGCCGGTGTCGCAAAAGAAATTGATGCTGCTTTGGACAAGCTAACAGCAACCGTTCGTGATGCCAAAAGAGTTGCTACGTTAAACGTTTTTGCAGCTTGTGTGACGATGGCAGCTGCTGCAGTAGCTCTGTGGGCAGTGGTACATTGAAACAGTAAAATTAACAAAAGCCCGGCTTTGCCGGGCTTTCGTTATGCTCGCGTGTTGACGGATAGGATCAGCGCCTGCGAGCCTCCTAAGCCTTTTCCGAGGCCGACGCTCTGCTGTCGTTGCTCCATTTCTTTCTTACGCTGCAAGGCTTGGTGGCGTCGGATTTCGGCCTGCTGCTCATCCCATTCGCTAGCCAGACCTGGTTCCTCATGGCGCAGTTTTTTTATGGCCAGTTCCTCGATGCGAGGACCATGCGCGCCCATGCTGTCTTTGATTTCCCGTACCATCTCCAGGCGACCTTGCAGGCGTTGCATGGTACTTTGTTGCTGTTGGACTTGCTGCTGCCATTTTGACTTCGTGCTTGGCAATGCGATCAAACCTGGTTGCTGCGAACGCGATTGCTGCAGGCGGGACGAGTGCTGTTCGATCAGGCTTTCTAAGCGATCTTCGATGCGCTCTACCTGATCATGCTTACTCCCTATCTGAGCGGCAAGAGCGGTGGCATACTGGCTTTCAATGGGTGGCGTGTCAATCAAGGCCGCCTGTTCTGCCTGCTCTGCATTCGCTCGTTCTAGCAAACCGTCCGCTTGCGCTTCCGAATCGAACGATGAACCGATGGCCTGCTGTGCTGCTTTAGTCTGCTGCTGCAGTTCCTCCCGCTGCTGATTCATGCCCACCTCCAATTTTAGCCGCTAAAGTTCCTAGGAAATTCCGCGTCCAAGCTTCATTGAAGACGCGGAAACGGTCGCCTTTCCATTATCGTACTTTATGGTGGAATTGCTACCAATTTCAGGGACTTTATCGAAATCTGATCGGTCATGCTTGACAAAGCTCCTGCCGATCTGCTGATAAACGTGCTCCTTATCAGCGTGAATGACAGGGCCGTCGTGGGCCTTCGCCTTGTCGGCTTGAGTGGAAAGATGAATGTTGTAAATACCTGGCTTGACCGCACCAGCTTTGTCTACTTTGTCCGTATTCCATTCACCGCCTTTTTCGCTCTGAACTAACCGTTGGCCGTTCATTACAAGAAGGCGCTGCTTCATCGAATTACTCCCGAAAGTGATTGGTAAAAATAGCATTGTCAGTAACTGCACACTATAGGTGATGTTACATTCAAACAACATCATTTTAGCCGATTAGTTTTCGATTTTTTATGGGAAAAAGCCGTGTTTCCGACTCTCAACCAAAAAATAGTGAGAATTGGTGATATTCCTACAACATAAACACCAGGGAGAAGGCATAGACATTGAACGGCTCCCACTCATGCCTTCTAGCCGGGTTTTGTCTAGACATTCTTGAAGCACTGCTTGAACTGGGCACTCTGCTCCGTGATCGTATTCAGTTCTGATCGCAGGATCGCGGCTCCGGGGCAAGGCTGCTATTTGTGTAGCTTAGTCACATTCGACTTTTTTTCAATCTATCTGTCGCGCAAGTCGCCTGGGGGCGGCAGCCGCTTGCGTGCGCTTCACCTATAGTGGCGCCTGCGCCGCCTCGGCCTTGGCCCGGACGTTCGCTACGTCACGATGCTGCGCCTCGACGGTGTTAGAGGCTTTCAAAGCCACTTCAACTGCCACGGTGCCGTATCGTCCGTGCGGCCCTACTGAGACGCTATACGGCCCTCAGTGCCTCAACCTCGGCTTAACGTACCCTGACGTCCCGCTACCTGCTCTTCGCGTACTTGGGCGACCTCCTGGTGCGAATGATCCAACTCTGAAATTTAGCTGCTAAAGTTACGGCAAAAAAAACCTCCATATAGGAGGCTGGTAACAATGCGCCGAAAAGTACGTTGCAAGACAATTTCAGCGTCGGAGTTGCAAGACAATTTCAGCGTTCTGTCTTCAAAAACTGGGCAAGGTCTATCGCAGCGGTCGGGCGACCGCTGCGCTAACATTGTTATCCTTCAATCAAGGCCATCAACTTCACATCTGCGAGGCTTGCTTCAAATTCCGCGCCATCATCTTCATATTTCATCCAAGCATAACCGTCTGCTGGTGGGCGGCGGGTTAGGATGAGTCGGGCAGGCCGGCCATCATGTTCAACCTGGATAATCGCTTTCTTCAATTTTTCCGGGTCGGCCTCCTTCTCCTTTTTCGCTTGATTGCCCTGTCCATCGTTGCCGGCCTCATTGTCGGTTTGGCCACTTACCAGGTCAACCGTGTCCGGGTCGCGGTCCCCTTGTTCGTTCTTGCGTTTCTCGTCCAAGAATTCACGCAATAGCTTGACTTCGCCCCGTGTCACCTCTTGGTTCTCGTCCTCAAGCCATGCGCCGACTTCCTGTGGATTCTTCTTGTAGGCCGTTACCAGTTCGCTTACGACCGTCACATCATTGGCACGACCCGTGTTGAAAACTTTGGCGATAGGTTCCGGTAGGTCCAGCAGCGCGGCGTGTTGGGTAATGAAAGAGGGCGATTTTCCAATTAGATCAGCGATATCTTTCTTCTTCAAACCCTGTTGCAGCTTACGGCCGATGTAGGCCGCGATTTCACGAGGCAGCATGTCTTCACGCTGCACGTTTTCAATAACCTGATCGTCTTCATTGTGGTCGTTATCGAGGAATGCGCCGATCTTAGGCAGCCCCTTGAACTCCGTGGCCAGGTAGCGGCGTTCGCCATGGTTAATCATATAGTGGCCTGGAATCTCGGGATGCTCTCGCACTGAAATTGGCGACTTCGGACCATTCGGGCCGAACGATGCTGCCAGTTCAGCGATGCTTCCTGGGCTGAATCCTGGATTGTCCCGCGACCGCGGCTGTTTTGGATCAGGATGAATCTTGTCCAAGTCGATCATCATTGGCGCGCCGCTTGATTCCGACGCCGCCTGGCCATCCAGCGGCGAAGCTATCACGCTGTCGGCAGCGGTGTCGTTCAGCAAACCGGACAAGCGGCCCTTTTTTTTCAGCGGTGCGTTCATTATTTAATCTCCATTTTTTCGATTGCGTAGGCGGCAAGGGCGCGCATTTCCTGAGCTGCTTTGCGGGCCGAGGTCTTCTTGATCTTCCAGACCGGCATCTGGTCGGCTAACGCGTCGGCGATGCTGCTGCGCAGGCCTATCGAAAGCGGAATCATCAGGTTCGGATATGCTTCCTGGAGTTCGGCCAAGTTTTGGACATGGCTTGGATTGCGCATATCGACCATGCTGGGGACCATGCCAAGGAACTGTAATTTGGTGTTGATCTTGCGGACGTTGGCGATCACCGTCAGCATCTTTTTGATTCCCATGATGCTGTAATACTCGGGCTTAATCGGGGAGATAACGCTGTCGGCCGCGTAGAGCGAGGCGGCGAGCGTCGTGCCAAGCGACGGCGCGTTGTCAATCAAAATCACGTCGAAGCCGGCCTTGGCCAATGCCTCGATGTTGGACTTGAAGCACTCTGCGGCCTCGTCAAAGCTGAGTTCTTCCATGTCGGCCAAATCCTTGTCCGATGCGATCAGACTCAACAACGGGCCGTCAGGGAGGTTGGCGAAGTGTGCGATGAGCTTGTCGGCGCTATCACTGAACATAGCACTCGCCACGTAGCCGCTAGCAAAGTGTTCGAGGGTGTGGGAAGCGTTGCCTTGGGTGTCCAGATCAACGACCGCCACGCGATGGCCGCGTTCGAAGTAATCGAATCCGAAATGCACCACACTTGCGGTTTTGCCGTCCCCGCCCTTCTGCTGCGCGACTGCCATGGTATGACTCATGCCTCGGATTCCCTTTTTCTGGCCGCTTCCTGCGCCCATTTTTTCACCGTGTACGCTTGATGTTCCGGCAATACTGCCGTTACTCGTTCGTACCCCTGGGGCAGATTCGATTCTTCGAACGCTGCCCACACTCTCTGCACCGCCTGCCACACTGCACCCTTGGTTAACCCCAGCTCCTTCACGAAACTCGCCTGCGGCTTGCCGTCCACCAATACGGCCCGTGCTATCTCGATCGTTTGTTGACCGGCCACTAGGTTCTTGGTGCACGCTCGAAACTGCGCTTCGGTTAACTTCTTTTTCATCAAATTCACCCATGATTTTTGCTCCGCGCCTTGGTTTAAGAATACTGGTGTCAGCCAGCTACTAAACAAAGTATAGCTAAACTTTTAGGGCGGGTCAAGAATTTTAGCAGCTAAAATCAAAAAGATAGCTATACTTTAGAGTCCTTTGGGCCTGTAGCACGACACGAAATATGTAAGTGCAACCATGATGCTAAAGTGCAAAGCAAACGTCATCCCTGCGTGTACACCTGGCGTATTCCAGTAGTACATAGTCCGTATCAGTTGCCAGACGCAATCCAAGGCCACGACCCATTTTAGAAATGGCCACAACAGTACCGTTGTGACCCAAATTCCTTTTAGCCACCGTGGATCGCTGACCGGCTTTTTTACCTGCTGTGGTATTGGTTTGGCCGGCTCCGGTCCGGTGCGCTTCGTGCGTGGAAAATTCACAATGTTCGTCATTGCTTGACCCCTTCATGTATTCCGGTTCAAATACAGGTTGCAGGTGTCCGCGCCTGGGCTTAAGTATGTCAGTGCTAAAGCCGAACACCCCGGATCACTCCGGGGTGTTCCTACTTATCCTGTACAGCGCTTCGCCTGCTCTACCTCTTTCAGCGACCAGTGTGCTTTCGCGTCGCCTTCCAACTTACATGCCTGGAAATAGGCCTCGCCCAATAGGTGAACCGTATCGCTCGACGGCTGTTGCGCCCGCATAGCAATAGCTTCAATTTCATCACGACGGGCTTGGAAATTTGTTGCCTCGACATTGGGCAGAACATCGATCCACGGCATAATTTTCTTCATGGGACTCTCCGGTTATGACCTGGGCAAACTGCCTGGCCTTGACTACATGATAGGACATTTTGCCCTAGTCGTCAACGGATTTATCGAAACGCATGTAGAATTTTAGCCGCTAAAGTTCTCTCTTGGCGTAAATCGCCTCTTATTCTTGATTTTTCTTCCAAATCGTTCCCAAGCCGGCAAAATCACAGAGCAACGCCCACGCTGCATATGGAATGTCCGATTCAGCGCTAACCCAACGGCGCACGGTTCGATCCCCTTTGTTGCTCAGGCCGAGAACCTTTGCGGCCTGACCACCCGTAAAGCTGGCCAAGCGCAAAACCTCGCGCACTTCGTCGCCTGTCGGCTGTTCCCATGACACGGCAGGCTGCAAACAAGCCTCTCTAATTGCTTCAGTCATACCATCCCTTTCAGTTGTTTTAGTCGTTGCTTCCAAATACCAAGTCGGCGGGCCTAGCGCCCATTGCTGCCGGTCTTTCTTTCACCAGTCAGGGTCGATCAGTGCAGTTTCCGCATCAACGATTCTGCGGATTTAATCTGGCGCCGTGGGGTAGTCATAGATCGCCGCTACAGCGACCGCGATGCCTCCGCCGCACGTTTGTACCAGCAAGGCGGCAAGGCGGCGAGGCGGGGCCTTTCGGCCCCTCGTGTCACCTCCGACTAGCGGCCGTGGGCGTACTGCCTAATCCTTTCCATCAACGTGATAACCACTGCGCCCTCATCCACTCTCCGCTCCTGGTAGCTAAACGATTTCTAACGAGTCCCATCCGTAGACAGTTTCGACACACCGGGGATCATAGTCCACGACCATGCGGCCATTACGATTTTTCCGGTAGGTAACTGGCTTGTCGTCGTGTGCGAAAACATTCCGGGTGCCATGACACGTTCTCGTTATGACGATAATCTTGCCAATGTCTTTATCAAAGCACGGATGATGCACGCTGACGATCCTCCAACGCTGACCAGGTTTCGGCGCCTCAGGATCGGGATCGACAATGCCGTCCCCTTGGTCGGCCTGCACAGCCGAGCCATTGTCAGGCACGTCCACGACAACGCTCGTCGCCGTCAACCTATTCGATTCTCTCGTCGCGGCCTTGATCTTCGGGCGGGCTGCCTCGGCCCACTTACGGGCAATGAAGGCCTGGCGTGAGGTCAGAACAACGTCCACCAGCTCGAACCCATCCGGCACCGGCAACGCCTCAGTTTCACGTACGGCCGGCAGGCGTCTCGGGGGTATGCTCAGATTTTTGATCCATTCCGGTAGCTCGCCTTGGGCTTTCCGGTCCTGGTAATCCGGTTCAAGATACCGCCGCTGCTTACCCAGGAAGTCGGCGAAAACTTCCATCGCGGCGGTGTCAACGGTTTTGCCGCGCACCGGGCCGCAAAAATGGCAACGGTAGCCTGTCTCGGATATGAACGGGGCATCTAAGTCCACGACATTGAACTCAAATTGGCCCCGCAGCACAGAGCCAAGGCCACCGCCGTATTTGACCCAACAGCGAATATCCTTGACGGCGATCATGAACTCGCCTTGCTGACCCCATAGGGGAACTTCACCTGGCACGGCCTGGCAGTGTCGGCTGACCACTGATCCAGCTGACTCATCGCCAGCATTGCAGCCAAAATATGTGCCGCCGTTGAGCTTCCAGACAACAGCATCGTACCGTTCGCCAATGATCAACGCCGCGAAGTCTGCTCGATTCATTACGGCATCGTTGTACAGTTGCACGCACTCCTTCGCCACGTCCAGCAGCGCGGCCTGGTCAGTCGGCAATGACGCAGCGACGGCGGCAGCAGCAGCGTCACGCGCTGCGCTGTGCTGCTCGTTACGATCCGTAGCCGTCTTCGCTTTTTTGTGCGGGCGTTGAGCCGTCACGCCGGGATCGGCTGGTGCCGGATCGGCGCCCTCGGGATTGGGTTTCTCTTGATCGTTCATCGGTCTCATATTGGCCCCAGCCTTACGGCCGGGGCCAACCCCTTAGTCGATGGCCTGGAAGATCGCGCCGCCCTCTGGATGCGCGTCGGCAAATTCAAGCAGGAAGTGATAGCGATCGATCAGCGGTCCGCATTCGTCGGCGTCCTGAACGGTAGCGGCCAGCTGGCCAAGCGCAAAGAACGTTGCGATGATGCCGGCCGCGTCCGCCGAAACTTCTCCACGATAGCCGTTGCCCTCGACCTCGATGCGGTACAGCGTGTCGTCTGCTGGAGCCATGTAGAAACCGCCGTTCGAAACCTTATAGAAGTTCCAGAAGCCACCCGTGTAGTCTTCCGACAAGCGGTCGAGCCAAGCGTAGACAAGCGGCTCGCCAAGCACAAACGACTTGCGGCCGAAATAGTGTGGGAGGAAAGAAAAACGCTCATTCTCAGAAACGAGGGAAGCGGTAACACATTGATCTTGTTGCTGATTTTCCATCGGAGTTCTCCGGTAATTGACCTGGGCGATTACCCGGCCTTCAAGAACAGTATAGGACAAATTGCCCTAATAGGCAAGGACAATTTGTCCTAAATACATTTTTACATCAAGCAGCAGCGATAACAGCGGCGATTACGTCACGGGCTGCAGGTGGACACACGGCGTTGCCGAGCATATGCACAGCCTCAACGTGTTTAGCCGGCAAGATATATCCGGCCGGAAAACCCATCGCGGCGCGACACTCCTGTGCCGTCAGCATGCGAGTATGGTCACCGTCCACTACACCCCAGCGGTCTTTTGTGGTGATTGTGCCGATAGGTCGATTAATGCAACGCCCTGTCAACCCTGATCCACCACCGTAGTAAGGCATCACGAAGCGGTTGCCATGTGCGGAACGACCAGCTGCGACACGTCGCAGCGTTGCGACGGCTCGGCCTGGCTTTTGAATCGGCTGCCAACTGCCAGCATTAAAGTCGATAAAGCTGGCTGCCGAAGTGTGCGGCCGTTTTGTCAACTTGAACATGAGCGGGTGTTTCGCTCGCACTCCGACAATAAACAATCGTTCGCGGTGTTGAGGAACGCCATGATTTGCCGCGTCAACGATCATTGGGGTCATGCGGTAGCCGAGGGCTTCCATTGCGGCGTGCCAAGCGGGGTACAAAATCCATTCCATAAACTCAACCACGTTCTCTATCACGACAACTGCCGGCTTGTGAAATTCGGCAGCGGAAACGACTGCCCAAGCGGTCGAACGGCTAGCATCATGTTGCGGGTTGCCGTTCGCCTTGCCCCGCGCCTTGCTGTGTCCTTGGCAGCAGGGGGAGGCTAACAGTAGATCGTGCGCTGGCACGTCGCACCATTTGGCCTGGTGCAGATCCTGGCAAGGATGCGCGGCGTGTGGGTGGTTTCGTGCATGGATATCGACAGCGGCCCGCCAGTGGTTAGCAGCCCACACGACATTAACCCCAGCCATAGCGGCGCCAGTGCTAAAGCCTCCAGCGCCGGCGAACAGGTCGATAGCCTGCACCTTTCGGCTTGTCGCATGGCCCTGCAGGACTGGGATTTGGGAAAGGGAAGAAGCCGAATGCTCGGCATGATTGATAAGCATGTTTGTCATCGGTGAGTCCGGTCTTTGACCTGGGCGATTACCCGGCCTTCATAAACAGCACAGGACAAGCGGTCCTATGCTGCAGGAACTATCAATTATTTATCCGGCTGCGCCTGCAGCCACTCATGCGCGCCGGCCGTGTTGCGCATCTGGTGCAAGTGGTGGCCACCTTCGCAACGGTCATCCCAACCCTGGTGCCATGCCACGAACAACGCTTCTTTCCAGTTTCGGAAACCGCGCTTCTTGCACGCCGCAGCGTTGAAACGCGCCTTGAAGGCCTCCAGCGTCACCAGCTGGCCCATCGTGGGACTGTAGACATGGCAGCCATCATCAGGCGTATCAACGTCGGCCATATCGCGGCCGTCAAGAAGGGCAAGTTCTGCCCTGACGGCCCGGGCCTGGTCTTGCAGCGTGACGAAGCGGGGAAGGGTGCGGATTGGAAGTAAAGCTGGATTGGTGAACAGTTTTGCCATCGAATTCTCCGGTAATTGACCTGGGCGACTGCCTGGCCTTCAAGAGTATTATAGGACAATTTGTCCTAATTCTCAAGATGTTTTCGAGTCTCTGACACGCGCTGGCGTGTTCCGCTCGATACGTTTCATGCGGAGGCTGCATGAGCGGGCTTACGCGGGACTTTCGCAGGCGACCGGCACCTTGGGGCGGGAATGGGGCCGATATCGGCGTGGTGGGCGTCCCCGTGCCTTCCCTTGGAGTAAAACAGGGCGTAGCCCGCGCGTAGCGCTGGGTTCTCTGGGAATCTCAAGATTGCTGTCGTAGTTGTTTTGCTTGAGTTGCCTGTGAGGGGGCCAACAAGCCGGCAAGGCCGGCGTCTAGCCCCCTTTGGGGGCGTGGCTTAATGGTTGCTCGATGTGGCCTGGTCAGGTGTGTTTTCTATCGTGGGGGCCATCAAGCCGGCTTGCCGGCGAACAGCCCCCTCGGGGGCCTGATTTTCCTCACGGTGGAGGCGCATTGCGCCGGGGGTGGGGTTTGCCGGCGTGTATGAGTTGATTTGTTATCGAAGTTAGAGACTAGGTTTTGGTTAAAAGCAGTTAAAAACAAGTTAAAGCACGCCAAAAAACAGTCTAAGACCATGATTTCAAACAGTAATTTTGATTTCAGATATTTCTCATAATGAGTTTAAATATTTCTCATAATGAGTAATCCGCTTTTCTCGTGAGTGGTTGATTCTTCATAATGAGCAGTTGATCCTAAGCAAATTTCCCAAAATGAGTGCTGAATTTCCCAAAATGAGTAAGAGCGCTCCGAGGGTCGAATTTTCCATAATGAGTAAGCGTTCAGGATTTTCCATAATGAGCGATGGGCTGTAGTGGCTAGCTTAGGGTCTAAACCCCTGCTTACCCTGTTGCTTACAGCGCATATGCTGTTTCCGTGACGACATTTTTACCCTTATCCTCGTGGCTACGGCCTTCTGCAATCATCTGATAATGCAATGTTTCCTAGAAACCAATAAGTTTAGCTACAACTTGAGTCTAGAAATTTCCCAAAATGAGTGCTGGCAGGTTCAGATTTCCCAAAATGAGTGAATCGTAGCCAGTGTCTCTGCTGAGTAGCGTGGCACGTCGTCGGGAAGACGCAATTTACTCATTTTGGAGAATCCTTCTTCGGCTCCGGGCGCTCCCTGACAACTGACACAAGCCAATCAGTCCCATCTGCCGACTTCTTGAAACTGAACTCAAAGATATCTCC
>Ga0308158_10001739_pt1 | contig 22063 bp, 18 predicted proteins | sample PhyBR2_FD_201038 | JGI IMG/M metagenome (GOLD analysis project Ga0308158, IMG submission 201038) | Phyllosphere microbial communities from UC Gill Tract Community Farm, Albany, California, United States - DLSLB.R2 | ecosystem: Host-associated > Plants > Phyllosphere > Unclassified | place: USA...
CAGATATGTGGATAACGCGGATTTTTGATTGTGCAGAGAATGCTCCCGCCGACCTAATTATGATTGTTGCCGATATGGCGCGTACTCACCCTCCGCTGAGCAGTGCCTTTGTCGCTGAAATGGTTCGACGTCTGCAGGGACATGGCAATGCTCTTGTACTCCCTCTGAATTGGATTGAACAACGTCTTGCAGAGCAGGGTGTTACAACTGAGGTTCTGATTCATCGCTTCAACCAGCAGCTTGCCGCCAGCCAGCTCTCCGTCAGTAACAGTATTTCGAGTTTACGTCTGCTGAGTGAAACGAACTGGTCTGATTTTGCAGAGAACATCAGCGTAGTCGAGCAAACGCTACGCCTTGACCCAACTGGTATATATCCTCACATGCACTTCGACACCAGAGATCATTATCGCCATGTGATTGAAACACTTGCCAGAGATGCGAAATTGAGTGAACCGGAAGTTGCAAACCGCGTGATGGCAATGTCTTGCGAACCGAGTCTAGATCCTGAGCACCGACATATCGGTTATTTTCTGCTTGGAGGTGGAAGGCCACAACTCGAAAAACTGTTGTCAGTTGAAAGGTCTCTATTGAAACGGCTGCGGCAGAGTATGAACAAATCGCCCCTTCTGTCATGGCTTGGTAGCCTGAGTCTTTTGACCACGGCCGCTACGGCTACCATATTATATGAAACTGCAGTACAGGGTATATTCTGGCTACTCATCCCCCTAGCCCTCCCCCTTATTGTTGCCATTAGTCAACTCGCCAGCGATATGCTTAGCGAAGCAACGACACGCTTCCGTACTCCCAGACCTTTGCCACGGATGGACTTTTCAAGTGGGATACCAGTTGAATATGCCACAATGGTTGCAATCCCTTGCATGCTGACAAGCTATGAAAACCTCAGCAAACTTCTCTCTCGCCTCGAAGTCTGCAGCCTTGGCAATCAGGATGAAAATCTCTGCTTTGCACTTCTTACCGATTTTGCGGATTCATCAACTGAGGATACCGAGGAAAACACTGTCCTTTTAAGACAAGCGATTGCTGAGACGCAGAGACTTAATCGGCGAAACCCTGGCGGCCGATCTCGATTTTATCTACTGCACCGCCAGCCGGAGTGGAACGATTCGCAGAGAGTCTGGATGGGATATGAACGCAAGCGGGGCAAACTAGCTCTTCTTAACAGCTGGTTACGCCAACCGGGAACTCAGTTTTCGAGCGTTGCAGACCTTTCCTCGCAGGCTTTGCCCGGAAGGATTAATTACGTCATCACTCTTGACAGTGATACGCTCCTGCCTCGCGATACCGCTCATAAACTGGTGGCCACAATGGCGCATCCGTTAAACAAACCAGAATATGATCCAACGTTCCAACGAGTCGTTAAAGGGTATGGAATTTTACAGCCAGGCTTGGCAGAGGAAATGCCTCTTTACGGTCAGGGGCGCTACGCCGCCATGCGCAGCAGCGTCCCGGGTAATAATCCCTATTCGATGATGTCTTCGGATATATATCAGGATCTTTTCGGCGAGGGATCGTTCGTAGGCAAGGGTATCTATGATGTAGATATTTTTGTCCAGTCCACTGCCAACGTCTGTCCGGAAAATCTCGTACTCAGTCACGACCTGCTGGAAGGATGTTACGCCCGCTCTGGACTGCTGAGCGACGTTTTACTTTACGAACAATATCCAACTAATTATCTCTCAGACGTCGCACGTCGTACGCGCTGGATCCGCGGAGATTGGCAACTTCTCAATTGGTTAAGGGTTCGGGTCAGAAAAGCTGACGGAAGCAGAGAAAAAAATCCATTGTCCATTCTTTCTCGCTGGAAATTATTGGATAATCTCCGACGCAGCCTGGTAGCGCCGTCGCTCATGCTGCTTGTATTTAGCGCGCTGCTCTGGCTCCCCAACCCTTTATACTGGTTTAGCGTGCTTACGCTAATATGGTTTCTTCCTGCGGCGCTTAGCATATCATGGGATCTCGTTCATAAACCGCACCGCCGTCCCCTTAAACAACATCTGCAACTGGTCTCAACTGGAGCCTTGAAGCGCATTTCACGTATCGGTCTCACGTTTATGATACTACCCCACGAGGCCGGTTACTCATTATACGCTATTGGAGTTACGCTTTGGCGACTTGGTGTAAGCCAGCGTAATCTCAACCAATGGGTAAGCTATAACCCAGATAACTACCATTCCAGTATTTCTGTTTTAGGTTTTTATCGGGCAATGTGGCTGAATGTTGCCTGCGGTCTGAGTCTCACATCACTAGAATTGGTGTTTGATCCGCTGATGATGTTCATCGCATTGCCCATTAGCGTCGGGTGGTGCATAGCTCCCATTATTATGGCTTGGCTGAGCCGCCAACCCGCGCGTAAGCCCTTTCTGCCAGATCAGAAACAGAAACTTCTGTTGAGACAGACAAGCCGAGAAATATGGTCTTTTTTTGAGACCTTCGCCACAGCGAAAGAAAATTGGCTCCCCCCTGATAATTATCAGGAAATACCGCAGCCGACGATCGCGCACCGTACATCCCCAACCAACATTGGATTATCACTACTGGCTAACCTTACTGCTTGGGATTTTGGCTATTTGCCAGGCGGTAGCGTCTTACAGCGTATAACGCTCACGCTCGACTCTCTTGATAATATGGAACATTTTCGTGGTCATTTATATAACTGGTATGACACTCGAACGCTTGCACCGCTCAGTCCGCGTTACGTATCAAGCGTGGATAGCGGTAATATGGCCGGACATTTATTGACTCTGCGAGAAGGGTTATTAGCCATGCAAAACCAGCCCATTTTGAATGGCGAAAGAATATTTGCAGGGTTAAACGATACATTATTACTTCTTGAAAAACACTGGGGGCCAGGGGCACCGGATACGCTTAAAGAGCTTCAAAAGCAGTGTTTCAGCTCAGCGGAACTTCCTCTGGGAGCTATTTACAGCGAACTTAAAAAGATGCGTACTCAGTGCAAACATCTCACCGCTGCAAGTCAGCATGAAGGCGATATTGTGGTGCGCTGGGCCGAGCATCTGGAGCATCAGTTGATTGAAATATGCCACGAATGGTCATATCTGCTCGCGTGGTTACCCCCTACATACAAAAGCGAGACACTGCCAACACTAAGCTGGTTGGCGCAGAGTACCGACACCGGGGAAGGAACTCCTCCTGCATCAGTTATCACTCACGCCCGTTTGCGGCTGGATATTATCAGCGAACTTGAAAAGAGGTTAAATGACCATGCGCGAATGGATTTTGCCTTTCTCTACAGCGAAGCTACCAACCTACTCAGCGTCGGATATAACTGCGACACAAATACCGCCGATAAAAGCCACTATGACCTTCTGCCCTCTGAAATCAGGCTGACAAGTTTTCTCGCTATCGCGACAAATCAGCTTCCGATGAAAAGCTGGTATGCGTTGGGAAGGTTGTTCACCAATATCGACAATGAAACCGCGTTGATGTCATGGAGCGGTTCGATGTTTGAATACCTGATGCCGAATCTTGTGATGCCAAACTGGCGCGGCAGTTTGCTTGATGAAATGGGTAAATCAGCGGTGACGCGCCAGATTAACTGGGGCAAGGAACGTGGCGTACCATGGGGCGTTTCTGAGTCCGGCTATCATGCATTTGATGTCCAGCGTAATTATCAGTATCAGGCATTTGGTGTACCTGGACTCGGTCTTCGCCGAGGACTTGCGGACGATGTGGTTGTCGCGCCTTATGCAACACTACTGGCTCTGCTCGTTTCCCCCCAGAAGGCCTGCGAAAACTTGCTTAGACTGGAGCAGAGCGGTGCACATGGCGAATACGGATTTTATGAAGCGCTGGACTACACGCCATCACGGCTTGCTACCGGGCAACTGTACGCGGTTGTACAGTCCTGGATGGCACACCATCAAGGGATGGGATTCCAGGCGCTAGCGCATATCCTGCTTGATGCCCCCATGATCGAGCGATTTATGGCAAGCCCCACTTTTATGTCGGCGAATCTTCTTTTGCAGGAACGCGTCCCGGATGAAGTCGATCTTTACAGCCCTCGCCGTCATTTTGAATCCCATGAAGGAAGGGTTAAACCGGTACGATATGAACCGAGAGTTTTTAGTCATGTAGACAGCCCTACTCCGGAAATACAGTTGCTCTCAAATGGGCATTACCACTTGATGTTGACACCAGGTGGTGGAGGATACAGCCGCTGGAATTCGATTTCAGTAACCCGCTGGCGCTGCGATACAACCCGTGATAACTGGGGATCGTTCTGTTATATCCGTGATCCGCTTACGAATGAGGTATGGAGCAATACTTGGCAGCCCATGGGCGGAAATGCGAACAGCACCGATGAGATAATCTTCACCGACGCAGGCGCAGAATTCAGGCGTACCCTAGGAAACCTTAGCGTCAGGACACAGGTTGTGGTTTCCCCGGAGGATGATATAGAGCTGCGCCGTGTCACCCTAGTTCACCATGGCCGTCTACCGCGATCGCTTGAACTAACAACGTATGCGGAAGTGGTGATTGCTCCAGAAACCAGTGATCTAGCGCATCCAGCATTCAGTAATTTGTTCATCGAAACTGAGATTGATCCCAGCCGGGACGCTATTCTTTGCCATCGACGACCGCGTTCTCCAGATGAACCGAGCCCATTTCTGTTTCACATGATGGTGGTACATAGCAATGATTATAATGAAGCCTCGTTTGAAACAGACCGAGCTAAGTTTATTGGAAGGGGCAGAAGTCCGGCTGATGCCGCAGCTATCTATGCTAACGGGCCGCTCAGTAATACTTCTGGTGCCGTGCTGGATCCTGTCTTGGCGATACGACAAGTTGTGAGACTCATGCCTGGTATTCCGATAACGATTGATATCGTTTATGGCATCAGTGAGAGCCGTCAACAAAGCCAGGCATTACTGGAAAAATACCGTGATTACCCAATCGCGGAGCGTGTTTTTGAGCTTGCCTGGTCGCACAGTCTAGTAGTGCTAAGGCAGATAAATGCCAGCGAAGATGACGCAACGCTGTTTAACCGACTCGCTAGCGCTGTGCTCTATCCCTGTCACGAACTACGCGCCGACGTTCAGGTCATAAGCCGTAACCGCCGCGGTCAGTCCGGACTGTGGGGCTGGGGAATTTCAGGTGATCTACCGATTGTACTGCATAGCGTGACCAGCGATGAGAGTATGACCTCTATCACCACACTGATTCAGGCTCATCGTTACTGGCGGTTAAAAGGGCTTGAAGTAGATCTTGTTATCCTCAATAACAGCGCCGGTGGCTATCAGCAGGCCCTACAAACGCTGATTATGGATTTAATCTATGCCGGTTCAGAAGCCAGCCTGCTGGATAAACCTGGCGGCATTTTTGTCCGTAACGGAGAGCATTTGTCTTCCGAAGATAAACAACTATTGATGAGCGTTGCATGTATGTATCTTGACGATCGCGCGGGCGGACTAAACGAGCAGCTCAATCAGCGGCTCCACTCGTCAATTAAACCGCACAGGCCATTTGTACCTTTTGTCACTGTGGGAAGCAATCGACACGAAGACTGGACGCCGCAGACAGAACATCTGTTCAACTTCAACGGGTATGGAGGGTTTTCTGAGGATGGACGGGAGTATCAGATTATCCTGAAGGAAAATGTTCCAACGCCAGCCCCTTGGTCAAATGTGCTCGCTAACTCCTGTTTTGGTAGCGTCATTTCAGAAGCCGGACAGGCTTACAGTTGGTACGAGAACGCTCATGAATATCGTTTAACCCCATGGGAAAACGATCCAGTAAGCGACCGTAGCGGTGAGGCTTTTTATATACGTGATGAAGAGAACGGAACGGTATGGTCACCCACGACATTACCTGTGCGTGGCCGCGGGGATTACTTAACCCGACATGGTTTTGGCTACAGCGTCTTCGCGCATCGCGATAGTGGTATAGATAGCGAGTTGACAATAATGGTTGCCGAACACGATCCTGTTAAGTTGGCAATCTTGACACTTAGTAACAATTCGGGCCGCACGCGCAATTTATCGGTCACAGGATACGTAGAGTGGACACTTGGGGAATCACGCTCGCGTTCTGCTCCACATATCTTTACTCATACGGTGGTCGTGCCGAGTGGAAGTGGAGTTACAGCAAATAATTTTTACGGATCTAACGGCGAAGGACGCATTGCATTTTTCGCTGTCAACGATCCTCATTGTTCGTTGACAGGTGATCGCCGAGAGTTTATTGGCCGCAATGGCTCTTTGCAAAAACCGGCTGCAATGAAGCTACGCAGTTTGTCGGGAAATACCGGCGCTGGTTTGGATCCATGCGGTGCAGTTCAGTCTGTTACCACCTTAATTGACGGTGATCAGAAGACCTTCATTTTTGTACTTGGCAGCGAGGAAAACTCCGCCCGGGTTCAGACAATACTCGATCATTATTTTGATGAAAATATCGTTCGACAGGAGTTGAACAATGTACATCGTCACTGGCACCGCATGCTGGATAAGATAGTGGTCAATACACCAGACCATACAGTTGATAAGTTAGTTAACGGTTGGCTGCTATATCAGACAATGGCCTGTCGCCTCATGGCGCGCAGCGGTTATTATCAATCGGGTGGCGCATTTGGTTTTCGCGATCAACTCCAGGATACATTGGCACTGACCCACTCTGCACCGGAACGCCTGCGCGAACAAATACTACTGTGCGCGTCAAGGCAGTTTTTTGAAGGCGATGTGCAGCACTGGTGGCATCCACCTCACGGTAACGGCGTACGCACGCGATGTTCAGATGATTTTCTCTGGCTCCCGCTCGCCGTCTGTCACTACGTCGACGCTTCTGGGGATATCGGGATACTAGAGCAGATGATTCCTTATCTAGAAGGACGTCAGCTTCAGCCTGGAGAAGAATCCGTTTACGATACGCCGCTAATCAGCCATACCGAAGAGACGCTTTGGTTACACTGCGTTAAAGCCATTAAACATGGGCTACGATTTGGACAGCATGGTCTGCCGCTAATGGGCGCTGGCGACTGGAACGATGGGATGAACCGGGTCGGCATCGAAGGAAAAGGTGAGAGCGTCTGGCTCGGGTTCTTCATGTTCGACATTTTACAGCGTTTTGCGACGCTCGCTGATCGGCGACAAGATGAGCATATAGCGTCACTATGCCGCACTGAGGCGGTGCGCTTGCAAAAAAATCTGCACGCTGCAGCTTGGGACGGCGAATGGTTCCGGCGAGGTTATTTTGATGATGGAACACCTTTGGGATCCACAGGTTCTCAGGAATGTCGAATTGATGCTATAGCTCAAAGCTGGTCCGTTTTATCCGGCGCGACTGACGATGAACGCGCCGGCAAAGCTATGCATGCTCTGGACAAGCACCTGGTAGATGCCGAAGCCAGGCTGATAAAGCTACTTTCGCCTCCATTCGATGGTCATGGACCAAATCCCGGCTACATACAGGGTTATGTGCCAGGTGTACGTGAAAATGGCGGACAATATACTCATGGTGCTATCTGGGCCGTAATGGCATTTGCCCGCATGGGGAATGCAGATCGTGCGTGGTATCTCTGGTCATTAATCAACCCAATAAACCACTCGTCAACTGACCAAGAAGTAGGGATTTACAAAGCAGAACCTTATGTCATGAGTGCAGATGTCTACAGTGTCGCGCCACATACTGGACGTGCAGGTTGGAGTTGGTATACCGGATCCGCGGGTTGGGCCTACCGTCTTATTACAGAAGAATTAATGGGTATAAAACGCTCCGGTAATGTCTTGACAGTCCATCCCCTGTTGCCAGCAGAGTGGGAGTCTTTTTCTCTGACATATCAACATGACGAAAGTCATTACGAGATTAATATTACACGTGGCGATGGGGAGTATCAGGTTACACTTGACGGTATCGTACTACTAGATGACAGAATATTTTTAAAAAATGACGGGCAAAGACATAAGGTTGAGATCCTTCAAAACTGACAATCTCTAAAAAACGCATTAACGCCTGCCGTTAATGCGTTGATTGTCCCTAAGAACTTCAATCGCGGTCTGCATGGCAACTTTATCATCCCGTTTTTTTTGCTTAACCTGCATAACTTGAAGATACTCAAGTAAGGTTCGAGTGTTGATTGGCCTTCCCTGTTTGCCAACTGCGAGCACAGCTTCACCTAGGATAATTTTTACAAGAGGTAGCTGCGCAGGGTACCAGTCAAGTGTGTCTTCTGATTTCATTACAAATATCTCCTGGAAGGGCATTTTATCATAAATCCAACACTCATATTAATTCTCTTAAGCATACGTTGTGTAATAATTACACATAACTTAGCCAAAACATAATTGCATTAAGGGGTATAATGAATATTACACTTTTGAGGGTATTATTTATGTCTTATACAACAGGACTCAGACATTTCAAAGAAAGGCCTGTACTTGTCGCTTGCCCGCTATGTGACCACAGGGCTGCTCAGAAAGCGGGTAAATTGCGCAAGGATTCAGTCCTAGAATGTCCTGCATGTAAATTGTTGTTTCGCCCGTCTGAGTGTTGGTGCATTGGCGGATAATCATCTTAAAAGCTAAGCCGAGCGGAGAAGGAGAAGTCAATACGTTTAGTTATACAATCAAATGAAGGTCTAGATTATGAAAATTAAAAAAGATGTTGTTATTGAAGGCGATATAATAGCTAGCCGTCTAGCTGGTCAGAAAAATCAGTTTTTCTGTATCCATTTGATTCATTTCAAAAATGGGAAGTATGCTATCATTCGGGCAGCGTCCGGGGCCTGCTTTGATGTTGGCCATACTGTTCGACGTACCGCAAGCCAATGGTTTTACAATCATCATGAAATTCGCCTTTTATCTTTTGAATATCTGGAGGAGCAAGAATCCAGAAGACAATTTCTCGAATGTGATTAGTGTCCATTGATCTTATTGAAAATTACGTTTAACTATTTTTTAATCATGAAACTTGCGAATAAATATTACTAGAATAGTCTCCTCGCTCATAGCTATCTGAATCCGTTGACATTGACGACTTAGTTATTATATCAGTTAAAATATTACTACATATTCTTAGGATAAATATATTCTTTTCTATCTAATGGAAGAGTTACTTCTAGTGGCTTAGTACCAGGATACAAGAGGTGCCCCGCTACGACGAGTATCCTCTTTTATGTAAGTTATTTTGCTACCAACACCATTAGTTTGTCTTTGCAGTCTAAACCATCTTCATAATTCCCCCAGCTGCCTTAATTCGTTCGTACTTTGCTTTTAACAGTTCTGCCGGAGTAGGACCTTTCGAATCTGCTGGTGCGGCCAGCGCTCTGCGAACAGGCGGAATCGGCTTCCCAGATAGCACCCGCTTTTCCCACATACCCAGAATCTCGCCAGCCTCATGCTCGAGCTCTTTATGGCTCAACTGCCCATCAGTTCCCCGGCGCCGCAGTTCGAGGCATATATGGTAATAAACTGGCTTCGGCCACGGATACTGCTCACTGCTCGGGTACCGGAACACCAGCTTGCGCCACTTCCAGTACTCAGCCATGACGTCAGCGGTGGTGATCCCCAGGGCACATCGCCCTTCCCTGCACCACTTGATGAACTGGCCTGGTGACGGCAGGAATGGGTGCTCCTGGCTGCGAGCTACACGCATACCGGCTTCAACCTGCTCCAGAGTGGTGATCCCGTTTTCTTTGAACGCCAGCACCCACTGGCGGCGAATTTCGTTCACGTCTTCCTGGCTGCGATTAACCAGGCTTGCAGGAAACGCGGCCGCCAGCTGTAAGAACAGACCGTTGATAATCTGCGCCACCAGCTGCGTTTGTTCGCGTTCGGTGTACTGCTCTGGCATGTTGTGTGCCACGCGGCGGGCCTGTTCCCGGTCAAAATTGCGAATGCTCTCGGCTAGGTTTTTCATTCCAGCACCCCATCAATCCAGTCGGTGTTATGCAGGTCAATGCTGCCCCGGGAAGGTTTTGCCGTTCCGGTTGCACGCAGCCGTTTGGTGGTGAGCTGATCCCACTGCTTGCGCAGACTTGAAGGGCTCAGGATGTTGTCTTTCCAGAACTCATCCCGGTTAGCCCACTGGAACAGGTCACAAATTTCGTAGTGAGTACGCTTGTCCTGGACACGCATCAGCCTGATGGTGTTTGCCCATTCAGCCCAGTTTGGCTCTGATAGCGATGCGTTGACGGTGAGAAGCCTGTCGTAAATCCAGCGTGCGGCCTTGAGGTCATCAGCGGACCCCCATGATTTACCTGCCGGGGTGTATATCCCGGCGGCAGCTTCTGGATGGCGAGAGAGAAACTTTTGAGTTTTCTGGTTTCGGAATTCGTCAGAATTCCGAGACGAGGATATTTTAATATTGTTCTTGTTATAGTCTTGGGTGTCTACCGTTTCCGGGAAGGTTTTTCCCGTTTTCGGTAACACTTTTCCCGATTTCGGGAAGACTTTTCCCGTTTTCGGTTTGTCTAAAATCCAGGCGGAAAGGTCAGTATTTATACCGACCGTTTTCATTACGCCCTGCTTTTGACTGAAGATAATTTTGCGTTCAGCGAGCGATTTGAGCGCATCAGAAACATGGGAATCACTCAGCCCTGTAAGCTCAGCAATCACCGTGTTCGTAACGCGGTCCTGCTTCTTGTTCCAGCCGTAGGTAAGCCAGATCACCGCCTCAAAACATTGCCATTCCCGGCCTGACATTCTCAGACGAGGCTTAAGCTGTTGGATCTCGTTAGCGACCTTGGTATACCCGTTCGACAGGTCGGCCATACGACCTCCCGGTTGTTCGGTTCTGTGGGGGAAATTGATAATTTCAGCTGTGTTTGACATACTTAGCTCCGCAATTACACTCCGTTTTTGCACCTGAAAGCCGTTGGTGTTCGAGCACCGCGGCTTTCGCCTTATCTGAAGTCTTCACATTGCCCCCAACATGGTTGTCACCATAGCCAGTAGCGGCGCTGTAAGGTCCGGATCGACTCTGAACATCTCAAAAATCCCCTCGCCTAACTCCTTCAGCTTTTCCTTCTTCGGTGCATCGAGCATCAAAGCTTGCTTCGCCTCACTCACCTCTTTTTCCAACCTGGCCATGCGATACGCGAACGAGTCGTTTTTTACGACGCGGTCGCGGTATCGAAGCGGTAATACAGACATGATCGCGGGCACAAGTTGTTCGATGTTCTTTCGGTACGATGCGGAGTCTTCTTTGTTGTCGAGCCAGCGAAACAGTTTCACGTTCCAGACATCGGCTTGGCCTGAGAAATCAACGCCATCAAGTTGGAGTTCTTCCGCCGCTTCTTGGATTTGAAGCGCAACAGCTACGCGCCCTTCTGCTGCCGCCCAAGCTCGGACCGCTGAGCAAATATCGCGATGATCAATATCCTGATATGCCGATTCGCTTTGATGACATGCGAATATCAGTGGGTTAGAAGAAGCTCTGCTACTCTGTTGATAAGAAACAGTCTGCATTATTAAGGCTCCTCTTTAGGTAAACCATCAGTGGGGTTTGGGTAGAGATCTGGGCGCAGCTCGTGCGGAGTTACGCCGGTCAGGTTGAAGATTGAAAAAATGTAATTTGGTGGGACGATTCCATGGTCACGATTTTTCCAATGACTAACGGACATACTCGTCACACCCAGTGCTAGGCTGAGCTTTCTGGCAGAGCCAGCGGCTTTTATTGCTTTATTGAGTGCGGACATGTGCTTCTCCTGCTTATTGACAGTGAAAGTAAACCACAGATTTATGCACCTTGCAAACCCCTGGCTTATTGCGTGTGTAAACCAAATATTTACAATGACCCTATGAGAAAAGAAGAACCCAACCTCGTTCTGGTAGAACGCCTTACTGAGATCACTGATCGCGGCGTTACCAAAGCAGACATGGCACGAATAGCTGGAGTCACCCCTCAGGCCGTAAACGGCTGGTTCAAAAAGGGGGTGATTAGTAAGAAATCAGCACTGGCCATAGCAGATGCTGTTGGAATTTCTGTCGCCTGGCTGCTCGGTGAGGATGTCGGCGAGAAAAACGGGCTTAAGCCGGACGAACAACGTCTGCTGGAGCTTTACCGCCAGCTGCCAGTAGAAGAGCAACAGAACATGCTCCGCGTATTTGCGATTCGTCTTAAAGAATTAGACGAGCTGTATGAAAAGTACATGAAAGGTCGGATTCGGTCGCAAGAGGATTAAAGTTTTCTGGTCAGCGCATAGTTGGTAGCTTCAAAGATTTCATAATCATTGTTCCTATTCAGGTCAAGTTAAATATAACTGGGTAATTGTAATGAAAGACAGCAGACAGAAAATAGTTCATTATAAAAAGGCAGTCATCCCAAACGGGGCATCCTCATTGCAAAGTATTTTACTTGAAATCATAGGAGATGGTGGTTCCGCTGAAAATGTTATGCTTCGCCAAGAAAAAATCTCTCCCGCAGATGATAATTCTGGAATAAGATTCTTAAATAAAAGCAACACATATAAGACAATTCTATTTGGTCAGCTAGTTCTTTTCGAGAAAGATAAAAGTCAATCTCTATTAGAAATAAATGACAATGTTAGATTTTATGACATAAACTCAATAACTTCGAATGACATTATTATTGATGGGGATAATGCACAAGATAAAAAAAGAGAGTTTGTCGACTCTATTTTATATTTTGGCGTTTTAGGTAACCATGTGATAATTGTTCAGTCAACGTCCCTTCGCGCCCGAGAATTTGAGTCTCATCTTAACTGGCTTATAAACAGCTTTACTGATATAAATGACTTTGTCTTACTCCTGCAAGATAAGCCATCAGAAGCAACCATGCAAAAGATGGAAAAGTCACCTGCTAAAAGCATTAGAATCGGCGGCTTACCGATAACTTCTGAAGCAAAAAAAGATGACGCATTTTACAAACCAAAAGCCACAGGCTCGGTTAAAACGATCAAGTACAGACCTTCTGGTAAGGGCGGTTCGTTGCTTAAAGCCTTTTTGGGCGATAACTGGGCGGACGATATCAATTTGAAGGATTCCTTAGATGATGCAAATCTTCAAGTAAGTCTTGAAATTACATATTTCAGAAAAACTAACGATGGCGGTCAAGCTGTTATTGACAGTATCGCTACATCACTAAGGCATGTAGATGAGGATGATTACAGCATAAAACTTCAAGGTGGCGGGGAAATTACTGGTAAAGAGATTAAACTTTCAGGCAATATTAGTGTCGAATATAATAATGGCATTATCGATGAGAATGATTTATTCTTAAAGATGCACAAATGGCTGTTCTCCAAGCTTGAGGTGGGAGAGCTTAATATAAAGTAAAAAGATGAATAAGGAGGATAATAATGAAATCTAAAACCATCCACCTTGTTCTTGTGTTTGCTTCCTTTTTTATTGGCTATTTTATAATCAAAAAGTCACTCAGCTTTATTGCTGAAGGTGTTATTATTGCGGCACCATGGGCTGTAGTGGGTTTGATGCAGTTGCCCTTATCGTATTGCATACAGGCAATCTTTAAAACAAACGAAGTTAATGATCACTCTTCGTTAACCCCCTCGGAGCTGCGAAGGCTTTCACCTCTGGTTAAATCCAAAAGGCGACTAATGGTCTTCCTTTTGGCATTCTATGTTTTCTCGACACTATTTGTGGTGTTAGGCCTGATGGTTAGCGCAGGAAATCAAGAGTTATTATACCAGGTGCTTAAGGTATCAGGGGGCTTACTCTTCGTCTCGTTCTATACGAGTATTTTTGTTCATAAAATTATGATTGAGCTTCAGAGTTTCAAGGCAATTCTTAATAGAAGAGACTCGAATAAGAAAGAAAGAGAATCCTTTCTTGATAAACTGAAATGACCCGGCCACCGAGCCGGTTTTTTATACCCCTTTACTCACCAGCTCCGCCGCCTTCTCAAACACCTCTTCCTGTACGCCATCCTACTTCTGCCTCCCTAACCTCGCCTGTTCATCGATAATGCCCGCCCGGTTGATAGGTTTTGGTGCTGATACCAGGCTAATCACCACCACGCCGATCACCAATCCATTCAACCCAGTTTGCTAGTCATTGTTATTCATCGTTCTGCTCCATTGTGCCCTCAAAAAGATCAGCACAGACTGTGGTACATGCTTTATGCCTGCTCTTCACTCCGATCCCGGCATTTTAGCAGGGATTTTTTTGTCTGCATTCCAGCAATAACCTCACAAAACCCAGCCATATAAACTATCGATTTACAATCAACATCAACTCATAATTGACATACATATAAACCAGTGATTTAATAACTATCACCAGGACGCACTACGAACCACCAAGGCAGGACGCCCACGAAGTAGCCGCCGACGGCATACGAATAGTCGGATGAGGTGGAGAAATTAACGCGCATCAGGTGTAAACGTTCCGCTAGCCGGCGAGAAGGCAACTAAGAGGAGAGGTTAAGGTGAGCGATAAAGAGTCAAACGCGATTAAGGTCAAACCGATTCTGACAAGTAACAATCTGATAATGAAGGCTGCTGATGCTGCATTGAACGCAGTGCAAGACACTATGGGTAGTCTTCGCGAAGACGATCATTACCTCTATATGAAAATGGCCAAAGCCGCCCTCGATTCTGCACGGGCAGCTCTTGGTAATGATTAATACGTAGTGCCGATATCAATCCCGTATGCGTATTTAGGTTTTCTGAGACTCACTATAGCCACGCATTCTGGCAAGAGAGATTCGACTTTTTCGAGTAAAGCATCCGGTGTGTTGATTGACGGGTCCTTTGAGGCGAGAGCTAGCGCGAGATCGTATGCGACGGAATCAACCGTTCGCCCTGAATTAAATAGGTTGTCTGACATAATTATTACCCTTACTGGTTGTGTGAGAACTCCAGTATACCACCGAGCCTGAAGTGGCAAAAAGACAGGCATAACAAGGAGATCAATATGATTGATTACGCACGCAAACCAGGACGGCAGCAGGCCGTAAAACTGAATTTCTTCGAAGTGATTCTTCGTCGGCTCTGTTACCTGCTGGCGCAAAAGGGGAATCCAGATGTGTAACTCTAAGAAATGCGGTTACTGCGACAAGCCGGTTAAACCGGAGGAAGTAGTCAAAAGTACCCTTCTCTATCGCAACGGCGCACAGCTGGCGCGCAAAGAAAAAGAATACTGCTCTGAACGTTGTGCTTCGTACGACCAGATGGCCCACGAAAGCTAACGTAAAAGCCGCGCAAGGCGGCCCGTACGTCCGGTGCTCCCGACCAAAGTTACACCGGAAAACTACTTAAAAAACCAAAGTTCACCCAATGGGCGCTATCTCTGGCCCGGGGATCTTACATCCAAAAAAGAGGATCTCACATGGAATTTTTCTATGTAGTTAAGGCTACGCAGAAATCTGGCAAAGACGACGCGGTGATTTGGTTCACTGCTAAATCAGAAGCCCGTGCCAACCTGCAGCTCGATGTTGAGCTGGAAGATGCCGGTATTGAAACCGGCCGCGGTAAGGATTATACCAAACCGGTTCGCACCGATTTCCCTGTTTACAACGACTTGCCGGAAGAAAGCACCGTGGATTACACCTGGTGCAAACGCTACGAACTACAGGACGATGGACGCACCTGGCTGCCAAAGGCTAGTGCTGAGTCAACTGGAGCCGCGGACAACACTGCCACACCGGAACCGATCGTTAAAGTCGAAACTACCGTCGAGAGTGTCCCGCTTGAAAACCGCACTCCAGCGGTCCGTTTTGCCATCCACCTGACCAGCGACAAATACCAGTCACACATATCTAAAGAGCAGCAACTGGCTGCCAGCGAAATGTCACTGGATGAAGGCAACACCTATCTCCAGAACCTGCTGCTGGCGAAGAACGACATCCCTGAAGTTGCCGAACTCAGCCTGAACGCTGAGTGGAAACTGGTCCAGGCGATTAAGCAGGTGTTCGCGCCAGATGAAGCGCACGAAACTGAAGTTATCGCTGCATTCATGGCTGACTGGACGAGAGCAGATGCCGACGACCGCAATCAGTTAGTTGAAGAGTGGAGAAGCGGAAAGCTTAATCTTCTCAAATCAGAAATCACCAGCGACGCCGACGTTACAACCAGTCAGGATCCAGAACCTGAAACCGGTATTCAGATTGACGAGAATGATGACGAAACCACACGTTATCCAGTCGTTCGTATGCCCTTCCGCAAGCAGCTACTCGCCCAGTTCACCGCCGACGAACTACTGCGCCACCACGTAACCCGGGAAGAGTACGAAGCTATCAGCGCGCTGGAGATGGACACTGACAACAGCTACGTCCAGAACTTGCTGCTGGCGGCAGAAAACTGCGAAGAGGTTAAGGGTTACGATACCAAAGACCTGTGGCGCTACACCGACGCCATTCGCAAGGTGTTCAGCCAGGAGAAGCGTCACGAACTCGCTTTGGTTCTCCGATTCACCAGAATTTGGGCTGCGACTGATTACATCGACCGCGGCACTCTGGTGCGCGAATGGGCGGATGGTAATCGCATTTCAGAAGTAGGCGCTCCTGCACCTTTAGAACCAGCAAAGCCAGAAACTACACAATCCTATAAACGAGCTGTTGCCCAGAACATGGCGAACCTGAGCATTGAGATCGCGATTGCTCAGCTGTACCCAGATGCAGTACCTGGACAAATCAACCGTACGCAACTCCTGGCCGCCAAAGAACTCGCTGACAAAAAAGATGAGTCGCACACCAAAGCGCTCAAGGTTCTTGGTAAAACTACCGACATCCTCGACTACGACGCAAACAGTATTTTCGGCGTAACCCGTGCCATTTCATGGTCTGGGGAAGAAAGCACAACCGAACTGCGTTGCCAGGTGCGCGAGTGGTTCACGGCAAACGGCATCTATGAAAACGGTGAGCGCTCAAAAGGCTATCCAGAATGGAGTGAAGATTCCCGCACGGTTCGTCATTCCACAGTGGAAGAACTAAGCACTCCAAGCCAGCCACAGGTCGCAAGCCTTGGTAGCGGCGTGTTCTCCATCGATGGCCTGGTGGATGGAAATACCGAACCGGTCGTCAATACCTCCTCAAATGAAGTCGAAAAAACGGAAAACACAACGGAGACCACCAACGATGTGCTGATGGAAACGGCTAAGCCAGAGAAAGACGAAGATGTTGGTTCGGTACCACCGGGCGAAAGCATTGATGCAGCTAATTCGCAGGCAGATTCCATAGCACCGGAAGAGCAGTCATTAGAGCCAGTAATTGAATACCCGACCTACTTCGAGCCTGGACGCTATGAAGGTCTGCCGAATGACGTTTATCACGCTGCGAACGGCATAAGCTCAACCCAGGTGAAAGATGCACGGGTTAGCCTGATGTACTTCAATGCGCGCCATGTGGCTAAAACCATCCCGCGCACAGCATCCAAAGTGCTGGACATGGGAAACCTGGTGCACGCCCTTGCATTGCAGCCGGAAAACCTCGAAGCAGAGTTCAGCGTAGAACCAGAGATCCCTGAAGATGCGTTTACGACCACCGCTACTCTGCGTGAGTTCATCGACGGGTACAACGCCAGCCTGCCGGCACTGCTGAGCGCTGACGAGATTAAAGCGTTGCTTGAAGAACACAACGCAGCCCTTCCCGCTCCAGTGCCGCCTGGCGCTAGCCTGGAAGAAACGGCTCAAAACTATATGGCTCTTCCTGCTGAGTACCAGCGTATTGAAGAAGGCCAGAAGCAAACGGCAACGGCAATGAAAGCGTGCATCAAAGAGTACAACGCCACTCTGCAGACGCCGGTTAAAACCAGCGGCAGCCGTGATGCGCTACTCGAGCAATTAGCGATCATCAATCCTGATCTGGTCGCACAGGAAGCGCAGAAACCGACGCCGCTGAAAGTGTCCGGCACCAAAGCAGACATGATCCAAGCAGTTAAGTCGGTTAAGCCCGATGCCATATTCGCCGACGAACTGCTGGATGCCTGGCGCGACAACCCTGGTGAAAAAATTCTGGTTACCCGCCAGCAGTTGGCCACAGCGCGAGCAATTCAATCTGCTCTCTTGGCGCACCCGACCGCAGGCATGCTGCTGACACATCCAAGCCGCGCCGTTGAAGTGAGCTATTTCGGTTTCGACGACGAAACCGGATTAGAAGTGCGTGTACGCCCTGACCTCGAGATTGAACTGGACGGCGTGCGCATCGGTGCTGACCTGAAAACCATCAGCATGTGGAATGTGAAGCAGGAAAGCCTGCGCGCCAGGCTGCACCGGGAAATCATTGATCGGGACTACCACCTCAGTGCGGCTATGTATTGCGAGACCGCGGCGCTGGATCAGTTCTTCTGGATTTTCGTCAACAAAGACGAGAACTACCACTGGATCGCCATCATCGAGGCGTCCACCGAACTGCTTGAACTGGGCATGCTCGAGTACCGTAAAACGATGCGCGCCATCGCAACCGGATTCGACACGGGCGAATGGCCAGCGCCGATCACTACCGATTACACCGATGAACTGAACGACTTCGACCTGCGCCGCCTCGAAGCGCTGCGCGCTCAGGCTTAAGGGGGATTTATGCATAACACTAACGTTACCGTTGCTGACCAGAACACCGTTATTAACTCCAACGTGGCTCTGTTCGATTCCCAGTATCTGAATGCCATCAGCACATTCGCGCAGATCATGGCGCAAGGTACTGCCACAGTTCCTAAACACCTGCAGGGTAATCAGGCCGACTGCATGGCTGTAGCGATGCAAGCGGCACAGTGGCAGATGAATCCCTTTGCCGTGGCGCAGAAGACGCACCTGATTAACGGAGTGCTCGGGTATGAAGCGCAGCTAGTTAATGCCGTCATTTCACGCAGCGGCGTGCTGGCCAGTCGCTTTGAATATGAATGGTACGGGCCATGGGAAAAGGTCGTTGGAAAATTTCATATCCGTAAAGGCGACAAAGGCGAGTATCGCGTTCCGGGCTGGACCCTGGCTGACGAAGCCGGGATTGGCATCATTATCCGCGCAACGCTTAAAGGTGAAGATCAGCCCAGAGAACTGGATTTACTGTTGGCTCAGGCCCGTACCCGAAACTCTACCCTGTGGGCTGACGACCCACGCCAACAGCTGGCGTACCTGGCCGTCAAACGCTGGGCGAGACTGTTCTGCCCGGATGTGATTCTGGGCGTTTACACCCCGGATGAGCTTGATGATCGCCGTGAAGAACGAGAGGTAAACCCCGCACCGGCGCAGCACGTAAGTCTTGCAGACATTTCAGGTGACAACGTCACCACTACTCAAACTGCTCAGGAATCTAGTCAAAACATCGACGCCCTTGCTGATGATTTCCGAGACCGCATCGAGGCGGCTCAGGATGTGGATAGCGCTAAGGCTCTGCGCGCAGATATTGAAACCGTGAAAGCAACGCTGGGTTCTGCCCTGTTCACTGAGCTGAAAAACAAGGCCGTGAAGCGTTATTACCTGGTTGATGCTCGTAACAAAGTCGAAGCAGCCATCAATTCCTTGCCACCTTCAGATGATCCAGATGCAGCTGCTCGGTTCGCAGAGGTTGAGCGCGTTCTTGCATCGTCGAAACGCCATCTGGGCGACGAACTGCATGGTCAGTTCAGCATCACCCTGGCGGATATGAAACCGGAATACGTGGACTAACGAGATCGGGAGGGGAAACCCTCCTTCAAGGAGAAGAAATGCGACTGATTAATCGAGGCAGTAAGCAATCCCCTTTGGCTCGCCAGGCATGTGAAATCGCACTCGCAGCCCACCAGCAAAGATATGGTGACTATGGGCGCAGCAAAATGAAAGAGACCTATACGGTCAGAGTGGAAGGCGTGAAGGTCTGGGTTGAAGTGATCAACTGCAAGGCAAGCTATGTGGCCACAGCAATGACCGGCATGCGCCGACTGCGATCCTTACCTGGGCAGGTTACCTGATATTGAAATATCACACTACATAACTTTGAGAGCTCATATTTATCAAACTGGAGGTTTTCATGGGACAGCTCGTTAGCTTGGAGGATTGGGCTTCCGGTCCAAACGGCTTCAAGCAACCACCATCCAGAGCGGCGCTGCACAAGATTGCTAAAACAGGACAAACGATCCCAAGGGCGCTGAAACAAGGTCGTCGGTGGGTTATCGATGAAGAGGCCAAATTCATTGGTATGCTCGCATCGCCGGCTCTACCACCACGCATGCCGAAAGCGGTTAAGACGCTTATGGAGAGAGTAATTAATGGCAGCCAGACCACGTAATCACAGGGTTGATATCCCAAATCTCTACTGCAAGCTTGATAAGCGTAACAGCAAAACCTACTGGCAATATCGGCACCCTTTAACCGGTCAGTTTATCGGTTTTGGTACCGATCAAGAGGCGGCCAGACTGGCCGCCTCTGAATTGAATCGTCTGCTTGCGCAGCAGGAAGTTGCCCAGTCGTTTGCCCTGATAGATATGGTCAGCCATAAGAAAGTTAATTCCAAGAAATCGATGCGGATGCGCCTATGGATTGAACGGTATCTGAAAATTCAGGAGGAGCGACTCAGCAATAAAGAGATAAAAATTAATACGCTTAAATCAAGAAGGACATGCACAAACGTACTGGTTGAAAGGATGCCTGATGTTGGCATTCAGGAAGTCACCACCAAAATGCTGGCAGCCATTACAGACGAATATAAAGCCAGAGGCAAAGCACGAATGGCGCAAACGCTCCGCAGCGTCTGGATTGACCTATTCAAAGAGGCGCAGCACGCAGGCGAAGTTGAGCCGGGATATAACCCGGCGCTAGCCACAAGAAAAGTCGTTGTCCGGGTAAGTCGTTCGCGACTGAACCTTGAAATGTGGAAGTCGATATTTGAAGCTGCCTCCAATATGGCACCCTACGTCCAAAACTCCATGCTTCTGGCAGTTGTCACAGGGCAACGGCGCGGCGATATCGCCAAAATGAAGTTCTCTGATGTCTGGGACGGTCATCTCCACGTTGAGCAGCAAAAGACCGGAGCGAAACTGGCTATACCGCTCTCGCTACGCTGCGAGATGTTGGATATTACACTGGCGCAGGTGATCAAGCGATGCAGGGATCGGGTCGTAAGCCCCTGGCTTCTCCATCACGTGACCTCAAGCGGTAATGTGAAAGCAGGCGATCAGGTTGGCGAGAACAGCCTTAGCATCTCCTTCAAACTCGCGGTCGATAGTACTGGCATTTCCGTAGAGGATGGAAAAACAATGCCGACTTTTCACGAGCAGCGTTCTCTATCGGAGCGTCTGTATGAGGGGCAAGGCATTAATACCCAGCAGCTACTAGGTCACTCATCAGACAGGATGACAGCGCAGTATCATAACGATCGCGGTCTCGAATGGGTGAAAGTTAAGGTGTAGCTACGTCAATAATTGGACCGTATCCCCCTGCAAATTTCGCAGAATTTAAGAATTCATTTTGGGGAGGAATTTTGGAGGAGTTTTGGGGAAGAAAAAATCGGGCAAAATCCGGGCACCGCGCCCGGTTCTGCTTCCAGCCTGAAAAAGCCCTTACGAACTCAACCCGCGGTTATCCAGCATCGGTTCGATCTTCGGATCATGGCCGCGCCAGTTCCGGTAAAGTTCAGCTAAATCAGTACTATTCCCGCGCGACAAAATGGCCTCGCGGAATTTCTGTCCGTTTTCGCGGGTCAAACCACCCTGCTCGACAAACCACTGATAGCCATCGTCTGCCAGCATCTGGGTCCACAGGTAGGCGTAATACCCCGCCGCATAGCCGCCGCCGAAGATATGGGCGAAGTAGCTGCTGCGATAGCGCGGTGGAACGGCGGGCAGATCCAGCCCCTCTTTGTGCAGTGCTGCCGCTTCAAAGGTGTCAACATCGTCCACGGGTTCGCTGATGCCGTGCCAGTTCATATCCAGCAGCGCAGCGCTAAGCAGCTCGGTCATGTCATAACCTTTATTAAACTGCGTCGCGTTAAGCATTTTATCGCGCAGCGCCTCCGGCATCGGCTCTCCGGTCTGATAGTGGCGGGCATAGTGGGCAAACACCTGCGGATGGCTCGCCCAGTGCTCGTTGATTTGCGATGGGAACTCGACAAAATCACGCGGCGTATTGGTGCCGGAGAGGGAGGCGTAGCGCTGGCTGGCAAACAGACCGTGCAGCGTATGACCAAACTCGTGGAACAG
>Ga0308158_10001740_pt1 | contig 22055 bp, 19 predicted proteins | sample PhyBR2_FD_201038 | JGI IMG/M metagenome (GOLD analysis project Ga0308158, IMG submission 201038) | Phyllosphere microbial communities from UC Gill Tract Community Farm, Albany, California, United States - DLSLB.R2 | ecosystem: Host-associated > Plants > Phyllosphere > Unclassified | place: USA...
CGCCTTTTTCGTTGCGCAGGTTCGGCGGCAGGCCGCGCGACAGGAAGGCGGCGAGATGGTCGGCGTCGCCGGTCCGCGCATACTGGAACATATTGCGCGCCATGTTCAGCGCAGCCTCGTCCAGCTCGGCTTTTGTCGGCGTCGCCGCCTGGTCGTTCGTGTGCATTGCATGCTCCGGATCGAAATAAAGGTTGATTAAAACATATCTCAATCCGGCGCGTGGTCTACACGCTCTGGCGTGCGGCCGCATGCCCGACTGCTTCATGGAGCCAGACCGGCAGCGCCAGCGCCGGCAGCAGCATGCCGACCAGCAGCGCCGCATGCCAGCCATACGCCGCGTACACCCAGCCGCCCAGTGCGGAACCGAGCGCGCCGCCGGCAAAGAACAGCGCGAAGTACAGGCCATTGAGGCGACTGCGCATGTCGGCGCCCAGCGCAAACAGCGCGCGCTGGCCCAGCACCAGGTTGGCCGCCACCGCGGCGTCCAGCGCAATGGCGGCCACGGCCAGCAAGCCGAGCGCGACCGGCCTGGACGACGGCGCGAACAAGGGCAGCAGGAAGCTCAGCGCACCCACCACGAGGGCGACGGCGGTGGCTTTCATCGTGTGGCCGGCGTCGGCCAGGCGGCCGGCAACAGGCGAGGCCACGGCGCCGGCCATACCGACCAGCGCAAACAGCGCGATGCCGTTCTGCGTGAGGCCGAACGCCGGGCCGGCCAGCGCCTGTGGCGCGACGGTCCAGAACAGGCTGAAGGCGCCGAACAGGCCGGCGTGATACAGCGCGCGCCGGCGCAGCACCACGGTCGTGGTCAACAGCGGCCACAGCGAGCCGATCAGGCGACGATAGGGTTGTGTCGCCGTCGGCTGCCGCAGCGGCAACTTAATATGCAGCAGCACGGCCAGCAGGGCGACCAGCGCAGCGGCGATGCCGAACACGGTCTGCCAGCCACCCAGGCCGGCCAGCACGCTTGCCACCGGCCGCGCCACCATGATGCCGAGCAGCAGGCCGCTGACGACCTTGCCGACCACCTGGCCGCGTGTGGCTTCCGGCGCCAGGTGGGCGGCAAATGGCACCAATACCTGGGCCACCACGGCGCCCAGGCCGATGGCCAGCGCGGCCAGCAGGAATGCCCACGCGGTGGTGGCAGTGGCCGCAACCACCAGCGCGCCGCTGGTGACGAGCAGGCCGGTGACGATCAGGCGCCGGTTTTCCAGCAGGTCGCCAAGCGGGACGATGAACAGCAGGCCCAGCGTGTAGCCGATCTGGGTCAGGGTGACGATCAGGCCGGCCGCCGCGGGCGGCAGCCCCAGCGCGGCGCCGATCGGGCCGACGAGGGGCTGCGCATAATACAGGTTGGCGACAATGATGCCGGCGGCCGCTGCCAGCAGCATGACCATGCCGGACGAGAGCGAGGATGACCTGGGGGTGTTCATGGCGAACTCCATGGAATGGGTGAGGGAATGTGGCCATGCTACGCAGGTCGCGCACAAAGATAATCAGGGCATAATGCGCTTATACCATTCACTTTATATGAACAATCATGGACAAGGTGAAAGCGATGCAGACGTTCGTGCGCATTGTCGAGGCGAACAGTTTCACGCGCGCGGCCGAGTCGCTTGACCTGCCGCGCGCGTCCCTGACGGCCACGCTGCAGAATCTCGAACGCTACCTGGGCGCGCAACTCCTGCAGCGTACGACGCGCCGGCTGTCGCTGACGCCGGAGGGCGAGCGCTACTACGCCCACTGCAGCGCGATCCTGGCTGCCATCGATGATGCGGAAGGCGACTTTTTGGGCGAGCATGCCGGCCGCATGCAGGGCCGGCTGCGCATCGACCTGCCGGGCGCGCTGGGCCGCGCCATCGTGCTGCCGCGCATCGGCGAGTTTCGCCAGGCCTATCCGGCGCTCGACCTGACCATCAGCCTGGGCGACCGCCTGGTCGACCTGACCGCCGAAGGCATCGATTGCGCGTTGCGCGTGGGTGACTTGCCCGATTCGAGCCTGGTGGCGCGCCGGATCGGCCTGATGCGCTTCGTGATCGCGGCCACGCCCGGCTACCTGGCGGGGCGGGGCACGCCTGCGACGGTCGACGAACTGGGCCAGCACGACGCGATCGTGCATTTCTCGGGCCGCACCGGGCGCGCGTTTGAGTGGACGCTCTCAGGTGAAACAGAGGGTGTAGAGGGCGCGGTCCGGGTGGCGATGAACGGCGGCATCGCCGTCAACGACGCCGAGGCCAACCTGCTGTGCGCGCTGCAGGGGCTGGGACTGGCGCAACTGGCGCGCTATCAGGTGCGCGCGCACGTGGCGCAAGGCGCGCTGGCCGTGGTGCTGCCCGCCCTGCGCCCGACGCCGATGCCGGTGTCCCTGCTGTACCCACGGGGCCGCATCGCCAATCCGCGCCTGCAGGCGTTTGCCACCTGGCTGGCCGGGGTGTTCGAGGCCGACCCCGACCTGCGCCTGGCGCCGGATTAGCGCCAGTGCAAACGCGCCTCAGAAGTCCACGTTCATCGACAGCCAGAGCCGGCGTGCATCGAGCGTGTTGACGTAGACGCTGCCGTAAGTCGGCGCCGCTGCCGGCGTCGTGCGATAGGGGCGGTAGTCGATGAAGTCCTTGTCCAGCAGATTGTAGATCGCGGCATTGAGCGTGATGGCCGGCGTGACCTGGTAGCTGGTGCCAAGGTGCAGCATCGTGTAGCCCTTGAAGTCGCCCAGCGCTTCCTTCGCTGCGCGGGTCGCGGCCGATGTCCCCGGATCGCGGAAGCGCTCGCTGCGGTGCTCGGCGCGCAGCCAGGCATTCCAGCCGGACGACACGTCCCAGGTCAGGCGCGCATTGAACGCATGCCTTGGCGTGTCGGACAGCGGTTTGCCCGCATTGTCGCCGCTTTCCTGTTCGCTGTCGGTATACGTGTAGTTGGCGCTGGCGATCCAGCCGGCGGCCAGCGGGAAGCGCGTCGCGAACTCGACGCCGCGCGTGACGGCCTCGTCCACGTTGATCGACTGGCCGAAGGCATCGACGTTCGGCCAGTTGCCGAAGCTGACGCAGCCGGGCCGGTTCGGTGCCGGGCGGTAGGTGCAGTTGATGAGGCCAGTGCCGCTGGTGATCTTGTCCTTGAAATCGTTGTTGAAGACCGTGGCATTGGCGGTCCAGCCGGCGCCGTTGTCGAAATAGGCGCCCAGTTCGGACGTGACGCTGGTCTCGGGCTGGAGGTTCGGGCTGCCCACGAGCGGGATCGTGCCCTGGCCGCCGAAGCCGTTGATGCCAGGGGTCAGCTGCTCGACGCGCGGGGTCTTGTAGCCCTTGCTCACGCCGCCCTTGACGGTCCAGCGGGGCGAGGCGCTCCAGACCAGGTAGCCGCGCGGGCTGGTCTGGCCACCGAAGATGCTGTGGTCGTCGTAGCGCGCACCGACCGTCAGCGACAGGCGCTCGTGCAGGCGCCACTCGTCTTCCACGAACAGCGCTTTCTGCGTGAACGCGAACGCTTGCGGCGCGACGCCGTCGATCATCTCGGCATCCCAGTGCTGGGCGCCGATGGTGGTCAGGTGCGCGCCCCACGGCACCAGCAGCTTCGTGTCGAACACCTTGCTCTCGACCTCCAGCGTGCGGGGCGTGCCGGGTACCGCGCCCGGCGTACCCGGCGGAATCGTGCGGCCGATGGTTTCGGTGTTGTTCACCATATAGCTGCTGTCCCAGGTGCCGAACGGCAGCCGCGCCTTGTACGACAGCGTCGTCTGGTCGCGGTTGTACTTCTGCTCCGGTCCGTAGCCGCCCGTGCCCAGCGTCCCGAGCTGGCCGCGTGTGTTGTCATAGGTCTGGCGCGTCCTGTCGGCGTCCAGTACGAATTCGTGGTTGCGGTGCGGGGTGAACGCCAGGCGCGCACCCAGGTTGTCGACCTTCTGCTTGACCGGGTTGGCGTTCTGGACCAGCGGCCGGGCCGGGTTGATCTCGTCGTACGAGATGCTGGCCTCGTCGCGGCGCAGCGTGCTGCCGCGCAACGACAAGCCCAGCACATCGGCCGTGAGCGGGCCGTTCAGGTAGAACTTGGCGCCCTTGACGTCGCCGAACTGGTCGTCTTCCTGCAGCGTGTAGTCGGCTGCCACCGAGCCGGCCCAGCGCTTGCCGACCTTGCGCGTGATGATGTTGATCACGCCGCCCATGGCATCCGAGCCGTACAGCGTCGACATAGGACCGCGGATGATCTCGATGCGCTCGATGGCGCTGACTGGCGGCATGAAGCTGGTCGAGGTACCGCCGAAGCCATTCGGCGTGACGTTGCCGGCCGCGTTCTGGCGCCGGCCATCGATCAGGATCAGCGTGTAGTCGCTCGGCATGCCGCGGATGCTGATGTTCATGCCACCGGTCTTGTCGCCGGACGCGCCCACGTCAATGCCTTCCACGCTCTCGAGCGCCTGCGCCAGATTGCCGAAGCGCTCTTTCTGAAGCTGCTCGCGGCTCAGCACCGTGATGGACGCCGGCGCTTCGCGGATCGTCTGCTCGAAGCCGGCCGCGGTGACAACCACGGTGGGCATGGCCGCCGGCAAGTCATCAAGCAGCGCGTCAGCGGCGAAACCGGCAAGCGGCATCGCGCCGATGGCCAGGCTCAGGATGGTGCGGGCAAACTGTGGGGCAGGCGAACGGTCGGTCATTCTTCAGGCATCCTTTTTTATCATTAGCAGTAAAGCGCCGCGTCACCTCGTAACAAGAAGTAAAGATTGCGGAACGGCGCCATTCTAAACATAAATGCGAATCATTCCCATTCATATTTCATGGCGCGCGTGTCGGAAGCTGGTCATGCACCGGCGCGCTGCCCATGTCACCGGGGTTTCCCGCTATGATGGCGGGTGGTGCCCACAGAGGGTGCCGGCCCCCTGCGATCAACCCAGCCACTGGAGCATCATGAAGACGTACCTGACCCTGACCATGGCGGTGACATTCGCCGTCGCCGCGATCCCTGCCGCCCACGCGAACCCCGACCTGGCCAAGGCCAAGGCCTGCATGGCGTGCCATGCCATCGGCGCCAAGCTGGTTGGCCCGTCCTACAAGGATGTCGCGGCCAAGTACGCGAAGGATGCCAGCGCCGAGGCGCGCCTGGTCCAGAAGATCCAGAAAGGCAGCAGCGGCACCTGGGGTCCGATCCCGATGCCGGCCAATCCGCAGGTTACCGAAGCCGATGCCAAGGTCCTGGCGAAATGGATCCTGGCGCAGAAATGACCCACCGGCGGCCCCGACCGGGGCCGCGATCACCGTGCCTGGCGCGTTCTTTGCATACAAGCAATGAACTCAACGCCAGGAGCGGCCGATGTTCTTGCACAACGATGTCATCGAATACCTCGATCCACCCGGCCATCTGATGCGGATTCTCTGGATCGACGTGGCGCATGGCGTTGCGTATCTCTACCCGCTGCGGCAGCCGAGCGCCACGCCGTGCAGCACACCCCTGCGGGTCCTGATCGCCGACGTCTCGATGCGACGCGCGCGCCTGCTGCTCACCGATCCGTGTCGTGCGCCGCGCGCCGAGGCCCCGTCCGGCAAGCACCGCCTGCTGCAGATGAAGGCGTGGGATGCCGTGAGCGCGCTGCACTGTGACGTGCCGCAGGTGTACCTGCCACGCCCGCGTGCAGCCTTGCTCAGCGCCTATGCCGGCACCCATGCGGTGTCCGTCGCCACGCTCATGCGCTACCTGCGCCGCTACTGGGAGCGGGGCCAGACGATCGACGCGCTGCTGCCCGATTACGCCAACTCCGGCGCGCGCGGCAGGACGCGCTCGGCCAGCGCCGGCGTCAAGCGTGGCCGCCCGCGCAATGGCGCGACGAGCGGTGCCAATGCAGGCACGAACACCGACGCCGCGCTGCGGGCGCTGTTCGTGGCCGCCGCCGCGCACTTTGCCGCCACCCACCCGCGCTTCTCGCGGCCTGCGGCGTATCGCCAGATGCTGCTCGACCACTTCGCCGACTGTGCGCCCGGCGTCATTCCCAGCTACGGCCAGTTCAACTACTGGCTGGATCGCGACCGCATCGACCACACCCATTGAAGTGCGTATTTACGCCACAACGGTGCAGTGTCGATTTGGCACGCTCCGGGCGCGTGCGCAGGCCCGACCGGCCACCGGTCCCCGTTCCGTTCCAGGTGCCGGCGAATAAAGTCTGGACGCGCCATGCCGTGCGCATAGGGTACGCCAGCGTCACGTTTGTCAATACGAATGACAGTGTGCCTGTTCCGAATCTTGTTTGCATAGCACGACTTACGCGGTGCTTACATTCGGAAAAACAGGCGCAGCACTTTATTTTAATAAGTAACGTATTGACGTAATTGCCTCCCGCTTGGCACAGGTATTGCTGATAGGCCACTAGTTGCAAGGTCATTCCAGTAACACCAAGTGGAGGTTATGCATGGATCGTTCGACACCGTCGTTGACCCGACGTGAGTTTCTGTACCGCGCCGCCGCCGTTGGCGGTTCGGCGTTGTTGATGAGTTCAATGAATGCCTGGGGCATGGGAATCGCGTCCAGGACCACGACCCCGCCCGTGCTCGCCGGCAGCGGCAAGGGCAAGAAAGTCGTCGTGCTGGGCGCCGGCCTGGCCGGCCTGACAGCAGCATACGAACTGGGCAAGCTGGGCTACGAAGTCCAGGTGATCGAGGCGCGAGCTTACGCCGGCGGGCGCTGCCAGACGGCGCGCAAGGGCTTCGCGCTGCAGGAGCTGGGCGGCGAGGCGCAGCAGTGCCGCTTCGATGCCGGCCAGTACATCAACCACGGCCCGTGGCGCATTCCGCTGGACCACCAGTCCACGCTGTATTACGCGCGCCAGTTCAAGGTGCCGCTCGAAGTGATGGTCAACGAGAATGACCATGCGTACGTGTACCTCGAGGATGGCGGTCCGCTGTCGAAGCAGCGCCTGCGCGGCGCCCAGATCAAGGCCGACATGCGCGGCCACGTCGCCGAGCTGCTGGCGAAATCGGTCACGGGCCACCAGCTCGACACCCAGCTGACGGGCGACGACCAGCGCCTGCTGCTCGATTACCTCAGGCACGAAGGGGCGCTGGACGCCGGCGACCTGGCCTACAAGGGCCGCAGCGGGCGCGGTTTTGCCACCAACCCCGGCGCCGGCCTGGTGCCGGGTGCGGGCACGCCGTCCGATCCGCTGGCGTTTCGCGATCTGCTGGCGGCCCGGGTCGGCAAGGTCTACAGCGCGGTGCAGGAGTTCCCGATGCACGCCACGATGTTCCAGCCGGTCGGCGGCATGGACGCGATTCCGCGCGCATTCGCCCGGCGGCTGAACGGGCGCATCCGCTATCACGCCGAAGTCCAGCGCATCCGCCAGGGCGACGACAAGGTCACGATCGACGTGCGCGACACGGTCAGCGGCGCGCTCTCGCGCGTCACGGCCGACTATTGCCTGTGCACGGTGCCTCTGTCCGTGCTGCGCATGATCGACACCGATTTCTCCGATGGTTTCAAGGCCGCCATCAAGGCTGTCCCGTATGCGCCGGTCGGCAAGATCGGCCTGCAGATGGGGCGCCGCTTCTGGGAAGAAGACGACCACATCTACGGCGGCCACGTGCTGACCGACCTGAAGGGCATCAACACAATTTCGCTGCCGTCCGGCGGCTGGCAGCAGAAAAAGGGCGTCGTGCTGGGCTACTACCACTACGCGCTGGACGCCATTGAAGTCAGCGGGATGACGCCGCTTGAACGGACCGAGTTCGCGCTCGCGGCCGGCGAGAAGATCTTCCCGGCCTACCGGACAAGTTACGAGAGCAGTTTTTCGGTTGCCTGGCACCGGGTGCAGTACAGCCTGGGTGGCTGGGCCGAATGGACCGACGCCGCGCGCAAGAGCGCGTATCCGGTCCTGCTCGATGGCGAGCGCCGGGTACTGCTGGCCGGCGAACACCTGAGCTACCTGACCGGCTGGCAAGCCGGCGCCATCGAATCGGCGTGGCAGCAGGTCGAGGCGCTGCACCGGAGGGCCAGCGCATGAAGATCCTGACCATTGCACTGGCGATTGCCTGTTCACTGGCCGGCGCAGCCCAGGCCCAGACTGCCGCACCGGCAGACGGCAAGACGCTCTTCGCGAAAAACTGCGCCGCCTGCCACCAGGCCAATGGCCGCGGCATTCCCGGCGCGTTTCCGGCGCTGGTCGCCAGCCCGGTCGCGACCGGGCCGGTCGACGGCGTGGCCGACGTGCTGCTGAAGGGCCGCGGCGGCATGCCCGATTTCAGCGCCAGCCTGAACGACACCGATATCGCGGCCGTGCTGACCTATGCGCGCAGCAGCTGGGGCAACCACGCGCCACCAGTGGCCAGCGCCGAAATTCAGGCGCGCCGCATGGCGCTGCAGGTTGCGCCAGCGGGCGACAACCGCTTCGGCAACAAGCACTGATGCTGTTTTCTTTTTCCACGCCCATGAAAGACGATCCGATGACACTCGCTGCTTTTCGTTCTACCTCGTGCCTGGCCGTAGCGCTGCTGCTGGCCCCTGCCATCGCCAGCGCCGCAGCCGCGGACATCGTGCGCCACAAGATCCCGAACTCGGATTTCCCCATTGCCCTGGCGGTGTCGGTGCCGCCCGGCGCCACCATCCACTTCATCAGCGGTCAGGTGCCGCCGGTTGTCGACAAGGCGGCCGGTGCGGACACCATTGCGGCCTTTGGCGACACCAGGACGCAGACGGTCGGCGTCCTGCAAAAGATCAGGGAGATCCTGGCCGGCATGGGCCTCGGGATGGGCGACGTCGTCAAGATGCAGGTGTTCCTGGTGGGCGATCCGGCGCAGAAAGGGCGCGCCGACGTTACCGGCTTCATGGCCGGCTATACCCAGTTCTTCGGCGGCGCGCAGCCCAACCTGCCGGCGCGCGCAGTGATGCAGGTTGCGGGCCTGAGCAATCCGGGCTGGCTCGTTGAAATCGAAGTCGTGGCAGCAAAGAAGTAAGCGGCGCGGCGCCGGCCCGGCCACGCCAACCATACCAATAACAGAATTCGCCAAACAGGGATCCACCATGTACAAGACCATCATTCATACCAGTGTCGCCGCCGCCTTGCTGTCGTGGGGCGTGGCTGCCCACGCCGCCGACAAGGCGCCTGATCCGGCGGTCGACACGCCGGCCGCCGCCATCGCGCCCGACGCCCCGGCGATCGCCAGCGCCGGCGTCGTGATCGTCACGGGCACGCGCGCCGCCGGCCTGACGGTCGCGGACAGCGCCTCGCCGATCCAGGTGCTCGACGCGTCGTCGCTGGCCCGCACCGGCCAGCCCGACCTGATCCAGGCGCTGGCCCAGAACCTGCCATCGCTCAATGCCCAGGCCTTTGGCAGCGACATGGCGGCCATGACGCTGTCGGCGCGCCTGCGCGGGCTATCGCCGAACAACACGCTGGTGCTGGTCAACGGCAAGCGCCGCCACGGCACCGCCAACCTGGCCGTGCTGGCCGGGGCGTTCCAGGGCGGCGCTGCGGCCGACCTGAACTTCATCCCGGTGGCGGCGATCGAGCGCGTCGAAGTGCTGCAGGATGGCGCGGCGGCGCAATATGGCACCGACGCCATCGCCGGCGTCATCAACATCATCCTCAAGTCCAATTACCGTGGCGGCAGCGCGAACGTGAATGGCGGCGGCTACATGGACGGCGGCGGGCACACCGGCGACGGCATGGTCAACCTTGGCCTCACGCCGTTCGCCGACGCTTTCCTGTCGCTGACGGCAGAGACGAAGTACCACGGCTTCTCGGAGCGCGGCGGGATCGATCCGCGCGTGGTCGATCCGGCCACGATGGCGGCGATGCCGTCGCTCGTGAATGCGCCGGGCTACCCGTACCTGAACAAGATCCAGGGCGACGCCCAGTACCGCCAGCACATCTTTGCGGCCAATTTCGGCGTCGACCTGGGCGGCGACACCGAGCTGTACAGCTTTGCCACCTACGGCAAGAAGGAAGCGCGCGCCTTCGAGAACTACCGGATGCCGAACCGCCTGCCCACCATTTACCCGCTGGGCTTCAGTCCGCAGGAGACGTTCGACGAAGAAGACTATGGATTCACGCTCGGCATCAAGGGCAAGGTGTTCGGCAACTGGAGCTGGGACCTGTCGAGCACCTACGGCAAGGACGTGGCCAAGCTGGGCGTGGTCAATTCGGCCAACATCTCGCTGTTTACCGATACGGGCGCGACGCCGCTGTCGTTCAAGGCCGGCGAATTCCAGGCCAGCCAGTGGACCAACAACCTCGACCTGCGCCGCGAGTTCGATGTTGGCATGGCCACGCCACTGACGCTGGCGCTGGGCCTCGAGCACCGCCGCGATACCTACGCGATCGTCGCGGGCGACGCCGCGTCGCGCTACAAGGAAGGTGCGCAGTCGTTCCCGGGCTTTTCGCTGACCGACGCCGGAAAACACAGCCGCAACAACAAGGCGGTCTACGCGAATATCGCCGTGCAGCCCGTTGCTGGCTGGACCGTCGACATCGCCGGACGTTTCGAGGACTTCAGCGACTTCGGCAACGCCAAGGTCGGCAAGCTCACGAGCCGTTACGACTTCACGCCGGATGTGGCCGTGCGGGCCACCTACAGCAACGGCTTTCGCGCGCCGACGCTGGCCGAATCGTTCTACTCGGCCACCAATGTGTCGCCACGCAGCGCCTTCGTGCAACTGGCCCCGAATTCGCCGGGCGCGCGCCTGGTGGGCATTGATGGCCTGAAGCCGGAAGCATCCACCAATATCAGCGCCGGCCTGGTGCTCAATCCGGCCGCCGGCGTGGCTGTCACGCTCGACGCCTACCAGATCACGATCCGCGACCGCATCGTCGGCAGCGGCTCGCTGTACGGTTCCGGCGGCGCGATCAATTCGCCGGCCGTCACGGCGGCCATCCTGGCCAATGGCAATGTGCTCGATCCGACCGTCGTGCAAACCGGCATCAATATCTTCACCAATGCGGTCAACACCCGTAGCCGCGGCGCCGAAGTGGTGGCCACCCTGAGCAGCAACTACGGCGCGTACGGGCGCGTGGACTGGTCGGCGGCGGCCAACTACAACAAGGTCGAGGTCATCAAGATCAACCAGGCGCCGACGCAGCTGGGCGCGCAGACGCTGCTCGACGCTACCGCGATCTCGCACCTGGAAACGGCTTCGCCCAAGGTGCGCGTGAACCTGGGCGGCTTGTGGCGCATCGGCGACTGGACCGTGAACCTGCGCGAGAATTATTTCGGCAAGTCGTCCGAACAGTTCTCGACCGACGGCGCGGTGTATCGTGAAAACCGGATCAAGGCGAGCCTCCTGACCGACCTGGAAGTGAGCTACCAGATCAGCAAGGCGTGGAGCGTGTCGCTGGGCGCGAACAACCTGTTCAACGAGTACCCGGACAAGGTCAATCCTTTGATCCTGGCAGAGCAGCGCGCCAACCTGGATAACGGTGCGGTGACGATCTACCCGGGCTTCTCGCCGTACGGGATCAACGGCGGTTACTACTACGCGCGCGCGGCCGTGAAGTTCTGAGCGCGGCTCTCACACGTCGAGCGGGTGGCCGTGCCGGGCCAGCCGCTCGAGCACGAGGTCGCGTTCGATGTAGTTGCTGCTCTTGGTCAGCAAGGCCCGCTTGAGGAACGGGAAGCCGGCATCGAGCAGTTCCATCGGTTTGACGAGGGTCGGGTTGTGGACGCGGGTGGCGTCGCTGTACCACAGCGCGCCGACCGTCATCGAACGGGCCGCCACGCGCGCCATGCGCGTTTCCTGCAGCGCGATCACGTCCTGCGGCGCGCTCAGAGCGCCGAACGGAAAGAACACCGTCGCCAGGCGTGCCATGCGCGCCGGCGTCACCCCGCGCAGGCAGAATGCATACGACTGCACATGGTTGGTCATTTCGCTCGAGGCCGTGAAGCCGGTCAGGTCCCAGTGGCTGTTGTCCAGCACCGGGCGCAGTGGCACGAATGGCCCGAACACCGAATCGTTCATGACGATGACGTCGGCGCCCGGCGAGTGGCGGCTGAGATGGCGCAGCGCCAGCGTGTACGCCGAAAAATCGTAGCCTTCCATCGCTTTCCACAACAGCGCATCGCACAGGTCCGGCAGGTCGGCCGGCATGCGGCGCGCGTCCGCGCAACTGCACACGACGAGAATCGGCAGGCCTTCTTCGCGCAGGCGGGCCAGCGTGAAGCGGTGCGCCGGATGCAGGACGCCATCCGGCGCGAACAGAAAATACACGATCCATGCCGGCCGCGCGCTGGCCGGTTCCACGACGCTGGCGGCCGGGCGCCGGTGCACGGCGCGCACGAAGCGCTCGGCCATCTGGCGTCGTTCCCAGCGCATGACAGGGGAGGGCGTGAAGTCCCAGTCGCTGGTGATGCCATCGAGGATGAGTGCGTTCTGCGCGTGGGATGCCTTGGAGTAGGTGCTATGCATAGTTGTAAATATGCTACCTGAGCACAGCCTGACAGGCGCACACGATTCAACCGCACTGGCCGCAACGCAGCGGATCGATCATCGAAAATATCGACGATAGGAGTGCAGATAACTCGTTTTTCATCCGCAGGTGCGGCAGGCATAATGACACCATCGCATCGAGAACAAGGCGACAGTCGACAGATGCCGGTGACGGCAGACAGATTCGAGCAGCTCGATCATCCCATCACGAAAGGAGCACACGATGTTGAACGTCCGTAAAAGCAATGAACGCGGTGCCGCCAGTTTTGGCTGGCTGAATTCGCAGCACTCGTTTTCGTTCGGTCATTACCACGACCCGAAACACATGGGGTTCGGCCCGCTGCGCGTCATCAACGATGACCATGTGGAGGCTGGCCGGGGCTTCGATTCACATGGTCACCGCAATATGGAGATCATTTCGTACGTGCTCGAAGGGGCCCTGGCGCACAAGGACAGCATGGGCAATGGTTCGGTGCTGCGCTATGGCGACGTGCAGGTCATGAGCGCCGGTACCGGCGTCGTGCACAGCGAATTCAACGGTTCCAAGACCGAAGGCGTGCACTTCCTGCAGATCTGGATCGAGCCGAACGAGATCGGCGCCGCGCCGCGCTACGAAGAAAAGCATTTCGACACCGCCTCGAAGACCGGCAAGCTGCGCGTCGTGGCGTCGAACGATGGCCGCGACGGTTCGGTCTCGATCCGCCAGGATGCGTCGATCCATGCCGGCATCTTCAACGGCGCCGATGGGGCCACGCATGCCCTGGCCGATGGCCGCCAAGCGTATGTCCACGTGATTCATGGCCAGATCACGGTCAACGGTGTGGCGCTGAGCGGTGGCGACGCGCTCAAGATCACCGGCGAACCGGCGGTGACGCTGGGCCAGGCCGACGCGGCCGAAGTGCTGGTGTTCGACCTGCCGCAGTAAGGCTGTCCGGTTCACATGACCGGACACGGATCAACGGCCATGCGCGCGAACGGTGAACTCGTGCGCATCCGGTCGATCCACCATGTCAGCGCTGCGCCGTCCTCGGTGCTGCGCCAGGCCAGGTAAAAGGTTTCATCGGGCTTGGGTTCGACCACCTGCTTTTCGATGAGCAGGCCACGCGCGATGGCCGGCCGGGCCCAGGCCTCGGGCAAAAAGCCGAAGCCCAGGCCCTGCACCTGGAACTCATACTTGGTGCGCATGTCGGGCACGGCCAGCGTGTCTTGCCCGAACAGGATGCCCACGGTGCGCGCGCCCAGCACGCGCGCCGAGTCCGATACCGTGATCGCCCGGTACGGCAGCAGATCGGCCTTGTCGAGCGGATGCGCGATGGCGGCCAGCGGATGGTGCGGCGCGACGGCAAACACGAAGCTGCTCGTGCCGATCGGTTCGGCCGTGTAGCCGCCGCCCGACGGGCCGTCGCCGGCAGCGCCCACGAGCAGGTCGACGCGGCGGTCGAGCAGGGCGTCCCAGGTCCCGCCCAGCGACTCGCGCGCGATGCGCAGGCGCGTGTGGTCGGCCACCTCGTAGAACGCTTCGATATCGCGCTGCAGGCCGCTGGCGGCCAGCACCGAATCCATGCCGATGGCGAAGTCGGTTTCCCAGCCCGAGGCCACGCGCCGCACGCGCGACTCGAGGTCGCCCGCGGCGCGCAGCAGGTAGCGGCCTTCCTTCAGCAGTGCCTCCCCGGCCGGCGTGAGCGTGACCTTCGGCCCGAAGCGGTCGAACAGGCGCACGCCCAGGTCGTCCTCCAGCTTGGCGACGGTGTACGAGATGGTGGACGGCACGCGAAACAGTTCCTTGGCCGCGCCGGCAAACGAGCCGCGGCGGGCAATGGTGTCGATGATCTGGAGGGCGTCGAGGCTGAGTTTGAGCAAGTGGGCATCCTGGGTTCGGTATCTGGCCATGGTAGCGGCAAGTGCAGGCATCACCAACCCCCCGGAGGCGAAACATCGCATCGGCGTGTTGACCTGCGTGCGCAGCAGAACAGATGTGTTTTTTAAAAGTCGTTATCGTGGAGGCTGCCAAATCCTATGGAGTGCGTCCCGTGTTCGAGTTCATCACCGAGTTCATGCAGAAAAGCGGCTATCTGGGCGTCTTTGCCCTGATGGCGCTGGAAAACATCTTCCCCCCGATCCCTTCAGAATTGATCATGCCATTTGCCGGTTTCGTTGCCGCACGCGGTGACCTGAACGTGATTGGCGTGCTGGTGGCCGGCACGGCCGGGTCGGTGGCCGGCGCGCTGCCCTGGTATTACGCGGGCCGGGTGTATGGCAAGGAGCGGCTGGAAGCCTTCGCCGACAAGCACGCGCGCTGGATGACGGTGACGCACGGCGATATCGAACATGCGATGGCCGCGTTCGAAAAGCATGGCAAGAAGGTGGTGCTGCTGGGGCGGCTGATTCCGGCGATCCGCACGCTGATCTCGGTACCGGCTGGCCTGGCCAAAATGTCGATGGGGCAGTTCCTGCTGTTCTCGACGATCGGTTCGCTGATCTGGACCGGCATCCTGACCGGTGCCGGTTACGCGCTGGAGAGCCAGTACGAACGCGTCGCGCAGTACGTCGACCCGGTGTCCAAGGCGGTCCTGATCGGCCTGCTCGGCTGGTACCTGTATCGCGTCGCGACCTTCAAGTCGCGCAGCAAGACCTGATCCGCTGCGTCAACGGCGTTCCTGGTCGGGCAGCGTGACGCCGCCGTGGTCGATGGCGCCATGCAGCCGCACCGACCACCCCACACCGGCGATCAGCAGCGCAATCGCCGCCAGTTCGAGCGGCCGGGGCGCAGTGCCCCGGTAGATGCAGCCGTACAGCAATGCGAACAGCGTCTCGAACAGGATCAGCTGGCCCCCTAACGTTACCGGCACGCGGCGGCTTGCCACATTCCAGAAATGGTTGCCGATGACGGAGGCGCCCAGCGCGAGCAGCGCGTTGCAAGCCCAGAACACGGTCCAGTTGCGGGCGCCGGCGTCCGGCGCGCCTGCATCGAGAAATGCGAACGGCACCAGCAGCAGTGACAGCACGCCCGTGGCCAGGCCGTACAACGCCGACCACTCGGCGCTGCTGAAGTGCGGGTTGGTCTTCAGGTAGCGCGCATTGTCGAGCGCGTACCAGCTCCAGCACAGCAACGCACCCGCAGCGCACAGCACCCCACCGGCGATGCCGATGGCGGAGGCGTCGACCGGGGCGTGCGCGAAGGTGTCGATGTTGATGCAGGCAATGCCGGCCGCCACCAGCAGCAACGGGGCCAGCATGCGCCGCAGGGGCACGGCGCCGTGGTCGTGGCGGCCGAGCAGCGTGACCACCAGCGGCACCATGCCGACGATCAGCGAGGTGGGCGCGATCCCGGCGTATTGCACGCCATACGCCAGCAACACGTAATACACGATGTTACCGGCGAGTGCGTGGCGGGTCAGTGCGTACAGGTCGGCCCGGCTCAGGCGGCCAAGCAGCCCGCGCAGGCGCGGGCCCACGAGCACGAGGGCAAGGGCGCCATACGCCAGATAGCGGCCGGCAGTGAGCTGCAAGGGCGTGAACGCCGCCAGATAGGCCGGCGCGAGGAACACAATGCCCCACAGGGCCCCGGCCAGCAGGCCGCACAACACACCGATACCCATTTGCGGTTCTTTCCCGTGATCGCGTCAGCCGGGCATTCTAGCAGCGGCTCAGGCTGCCAACGCGATGCGCGACGCCGGGCGCGCCAGGCGCGCAGCCGTTGCCGGGGCTGGATCGAGGCGGAAGGTGGCCACCACGGATTCGAGCTGACCAGCCTGTTCGCGCATCGCGTCGGCGGCGGCTGCCGCCTGTTCGACCAGCGCGGCGTTCTGCTGCGTGACGCGGTCCATCTCGACGATGGCGGTGTTGACCTGCTCGATGCCGGCCGTCTGCTCTTCGCTCGCGGCGGTGATCTCGTTCATGATCAGCGTGACCTCGTCGATGCTGCGCACGATCTGCTGCATGGTCGTGCCGGCCAGATCGACCTGACGCGTGCCTTCGCGAACCTGGGCCACGGAATGATCGATCAGGCCCTTGATTTCCTTGGCCGCTGCGGCCGAACGATGGGCCAGCGTGCGTACTTCGCCGGCCACGACGGCAAAGCCGCGACCCTGCTCGCCGGCGCGGGCGGCTTCAACCGCCGCATTGAGCGCGAGGATATTCGTCTGGAACGCGATGCCGTCGATGACGCCGATGATGTCGACGATGCGCTGCGACGACGCGTCGATGCGGCCCATCGTCCCGACCACGTCGGCCACCATGCGGCCACCTTCGCCAGCCACGCCGGCCGCGGTGGCGGCCAGGCTGTTGGCGCGGTGCGCGTGCTCGGTATTCTGGCGCACGGTCGAGGTCAACTCTTCCATCGAGGCAGCCGTTTCTTCGAGGGAGCCCGCTTGCTGCTCGGTCCGTGCCGACAAGTCCTGGTTGCCGCTGGCGATGTCGGCCGAGACGTGCGCGATGGTCGCGGTGCCGTCGCGCACCTGGCCGACGATGCCCGCCAGGTTCGTGTTCATGCGGCCCAGCGCATCGAGTAACTGGCCCACTTCGTCGCGCCGGCCGGCCTCGATGCGGCTGGTCAGGTCGCCGGCAGCGACGCGTTCGGCCACCGCGACTGCGCTGCGCAGCGGCTGCGTGATCGAGCGGGTGATGAACCAGGCGCAGGCGACACCCAGCAGCAGCGCCGCACCGGCCAGCGTGAACAGGACGATCCGGGTATTCGCGTACGTGTCGAGAATGGTGGTGGCAATGACGCTGGTGGCTGCGCTCTGCATGTCGGCAAACTTGCCGACGACTGCCAGGTACGAGCGCGTCTGCGGCACCATGCGATTGCGGTAGATGTCGTCAATCCGGGCAGGGTCGCCGGCGCGCTTGGCGTCGAACAGCGCGTCGCGCGCTGCCATATAGGCGACCCGCTCCTGCTGGACCGTCTTGAACTGTTCGCGCACGCCGGGGTTGGCAAGGGCGGCGTCGATTTCCTTCTGCAGCACGTTCGAGCGCGCGGTGATCGCGGCACGCCGGGCGGCAACGACGTCCAGGATCGTGGCGTCGGGTGCGTGATACACGGTCTCGTTGATGGCCGAGTTGACCTCGATGTTGCGGCGCCATTCAGCGATGTTGCGCTGGTTCTTCATGCTGGTGTTGACGAGGCGGTGGGTCTTGCTGCCTGCCTGATCCATGCGTGTGAGCGCGGTCACGCTCATGGCGGCAAGCAGCACGAGCACGATGGCAAAGCCCAGGCCGAGGCGGGCACCGATGGTGAGATTCTTCATGGGGATGGTCCTGACGGTCGGATAGTGCGGCGCCGGATAACGGCGCTGCAGATGGCACAATGCGGGAGACGCTCTGGCACTGGCACGGGCGGTGCCAGGCATGCGGTTCGTCGGCAGTATAGCGCCGGTAAAGACAGAAATGTTGCATTGCGGCAAAACCGCAACTCGGTAGTGGTACCGATTGCCAAGGGTTGCAGGTGATGCATGCCGTGCACTCCCAGTCCTACACGGGACGGGCGCACGCGCCTATTGCGGCACACGGTGGCAGGACTAAGATGGTTGCACTTAATCTCATCAGGAGCGCAACATGCCAATCGATAACGACAACAAGGATCAGGACATCAAGGGCCGCAACTGGGACCAGCTCACCACCGGCACGACCAGTGTAGCGACGATGGGCGCCGGCTCCACCGGCGACGTTGCCGGCAGCGGCAGCAAGGAATCCGCAACTGAGCCGGACAGCGAGAACGCAGGGACCGACGCGCTGGCAGCGAACGGGCAGGCAGGTCGCACCGACGACCTGCTGGCTGGCGGCTCCAGCGAAGAGCAGGGCGATGAAGGCTTCCAGGGGAAGACCGACGCCGATGGCAAGCAAGGCAGCCAGTCCGCAGCCGGCACTGGCAGCGGTAACAAGTAATTCCCACGGAGGGCAATGTGCAGTCTGGCGCATTGCCCTTGCAACACTTGCCTTCCCGATAACCTTCCTGGGCCATCGTGCATGGCAGGCCACCAACTGATGTCGTCAGGCGGCCGGCCAGCTGTCCTCAGTTCCCCATGTCGCTCAGAATAGATAGGAACGTCGTTGCAGCGCTGATCCATTGATTGTCTGCTAGGCTGACCGGTAACCCGGATGCTGTGAGCTCGAGTCAGTCCCGGTACTGACATGACAGCTTGTCATCATTATTAGTGATAATGTGTCAGAATGTTGCAATGACTCAAGAGCTATCCAACTCCCGCTCCTATCGCGGACAGACGCCAGAGCAACGTCGCGCTGATCGACGCAGTCGGCTGATTGCCGGCGCGATCAGCGTATATGGCGAGCGCGGCTATCACAATGCGACCGTCAAGGCGGTTTGCGACGCTGCTGGTCTCACCGAGCGGTACTTCTACGAATCGTTCGCGAACAGCGAAACGCTCTTGATCGATTGCTACAATTTCGTGACAGATTCGGTGCTGAAACAAATCCTGCAAGCGGGCGGAACGACGCGCGGCGGCAAGGTTGCGCGCGCGCGAGCCATGCTCTACGCTTATTTCTCTCTGCTGCAGAGCGAGCCCCGCTCGGCGCGCGTCTTCCTTGTGGAAATACGTGGAGTCAGCGTTGCCGTCGACTGTACGTTCGACGATTCGCTGCGCGAGATCGGCAAGGCCGTGGCAGGTCTGCTGGCGCCGGAAGCACTGGACGACGAGTTATTGCAGGCTGGGGTGGTCGGTGGCGTGATTCATATAGCAATGCGCTGGATCGCGTGCGGCTATGCGCCGCCGATCGACCAGGCGGTGGCCACCGCGCTGCGCCTTGGTACCGTTCTGGTCGACCGGCGCCGTGCGGCGCCGTCTGCGCTGGACTGAACCAGCGCAGACGACCGCACTACCATCCGTGTGTCGGATGGCGTGCGGATCAGATATGCAGTGCGTGGCCCAGCGCGCGCAGCGCTGCTTCCTGCACCGCTTCACCGAGGGTAGGATGGGCGTGGATCGTGCGCGCCACGTCTTCCAGCTGCGCGCCCAGTTCGATCGACTGCGTAAAGCCCGCCGCCAGCTCCGCCACGCCGACGCCCACCGCTTGCCAGCCCAGGATCAGGTGGTTGTCCTTGCGCGCGACGACGCGGACAAACCCGTCCGTGCTCTCGATCGTCATGGCCCGCCCGTTGGCGCTGAACGGGAAGCTGGCGCTGATGGCGTCGATGCCGGCCGCTGCCGCTTCGCCAGGGGACATGCCGGCCACGACGATTTCGGGATCGGTGTAGCACACCGCCGGAATGGCCGCCGGATGGAACCAGCGCCGTTTGCCGGCAATGATCTCGGCGACCATCTCGCCCTGCGCCATCGCGCGGTGCGCCAGCATCGGTTCACCGGTCAGGTCACCGATGGCCCAGACATTGCGCATCGACGTGCGGCATTGTTCGTCGACCTTCACGGCGCGCCCGTTCATGTCGAGCATCAGGTGTTCGAGGCCCCAGCCGGTGGTTGCCGGCTTGCGGCCCACGGCCACCAGCACCCGGTCGGCTTCGAGATACGCTTCCACGCCGGACGCGTCGCGCACCTTGACCCGTTCGCCCTCCATGCCCAGCACTGACGTCGCCAGACGGACCTCGACACCCAGGCGTTCGAGCGAACTGGCAACCGGCTTGACCAGGTCGGCATCGTAGGCTGGCAGGATGCGCTCGGCCGCTTCGACGACCGTGACCTGGCTACCCAGCTTGCGAAACGCCGTGCCCAGTTCCAGACCGATATAGCCGGCGCCGACGACCACCATGCGGCGTGGCACGGCGTTCAGTGACAGTGCCTCGGTCGATGAAATGACCGGCCCGCCGAATGGCATGAACGGCAGTTCGACGGCGTGCGAGCCGCTCGCCAGCAGCAGGTGTTCGCAGCGGATGCGCACCGGCTCTTGCCCGCTGCCTTCGTGCGGCTGCACTTCGACCGTCTTGCCGTCCAGGACACGCGCCCAGCCGCGCACGACGCGCACGCCCTGTTTTTTCAGCAGCGCGCCGACGCCGCCGGTCAGGCGCTTGACGATGCCGTCCTTCCAGGCCACCGTTTTCTCGAGGTCGATGCTGGGCGAATCCACCCTGATGCCGAGCGGCGAGGTTTGCGCCGCGTAGTGGACGGTCTTGGCGTATTCGTCGGCCGCATGGATCAGCGCCTTCGACGGAATGCAGCCGATGTTCAGGCAGGTGCCGCCCGGCTGCGCGCCCTCGACGAGGACGGTGGGGATGCCCAGCTGGCCGGCGCGGATGCCCGCCACGTAGCCGGCCGGGCCGCCACCGATGATCAGGAGTGTCGTATTGATCGTCTCCATCGCTTACTCCACGAACAGGGTTGCAGGAAACTCGAGGTAACCCCGGATCGACTGCACGAACTGGGCGGCCACCATGCCATCGATGACGCGGTGGTCGAACGATGACGACAGGTTCATCATCTTGCGCGCGACCATCGCGCCGTCACGGATGACGGGACGGTCGACGATGCGGTTCACACCGACAATCGCGACCTCGGGCCGGTTGATGACGGGCGTCGTGACGATCCCGCCCAGCGCGCCCAGGCTCGTGATCGTGATCGTCGAGCCGGTCAGTTCGTCGCGCGTGGCCTTGCCGCTGCGGGCGGCTTCGGCCAGGCGTGCAATTTCGGCGGCGCTCGACCATGGATCGCGCGATTCGGCGTGGCGCACGACCGGCACCATCAGGCCCGATTCGGTCTGCGCCGCGATGCCGATGTGGGCCGCGTCGTAGGTCGTCAGGGTGTTGGCTTCGTCGTCGTAGCGCGCGCTCATCATCGGATAGCTGCGCAGCGCCAGCACCACGGCGCGCATCAAGAGCGGCAGCAGCGTCAGCTTGCCGCGCTCCTGCCCATAGCGGGCATTCAGTTGCAGGCGCAGCGCTTCGAGTTCAGTCACGTCGACTTCTTCGACGTAGGTGAAGTGAGGGATGTTGCGCTTGGCTTCCTGCATCTTCTCGGCGATCTTGCGGCGCAGGCCGATGATCTGCGTCGCGTGCTCGCCATGCTGTTCGGCATAGCGCTCGTCCATCGCGCCACCCGCCGCGCCGCCGCGGCGCCCGGCCACGTGCGCATCCAGATCGGCGTGCGTGATGCGGCCCGCAGGCCCGCTGCCGGGCACGAACTGCAGCTCGACGCCCAGGTCCCAGGCCCGCTGCCGCACGGCCGGCGGGGCCAGCGGTTTTTCGCCGTCGGCGCGCAGTAGCGCGCCGGACGTGGCCCGCGCCGGTGCTGGCTTGGCTGCCGGAGCAGGTGCCGGTTTGGCCGGCGCAGGGGCCGGTGATGATGTTTCTGCGGCATGCGCCGCCACGGCCTCGAGCTGCGGTTCAGCCACTTCTTCGGCCGGCGCGGTGGCCGCGCCCGATTGCACGGGCTCCTTGCGCGCCTTGTCGGCGCTGACGTTACCGGCGCCAGCGACCTCGAGCCGGATCAGTTCCGCGCCCACGGCCAGCGACTGGCCAATGGCGCCGCCCAGGCTCGTGATTGTCCCGGCGACGGGCGACGGAATTTCCACCGTCGCCTTGTCGGTCATGACGTCGGCCAGCACCTGGTCTTCGCGCACCGTGTCGCCCGGCTGCACGTGCCAGGCGACGACTTCCACTTCGGCGATGCCTTCGCCCAGGTCCGGCATCTTGATGACATGAATCCCCATGATCAACCCTCCATCACGCGTTTCAGGGCCGCGCCGACACGGTCGGGCCC
>Ga0308158_10001741_pt1 | contig 22053 bp, 19 predicted proteins | sample PhyBR2_FD_201038 | JGI IMG/M metagenome (GOLD analysis project Ga0308158, IMG submission 201038) | Phyllosphere microbial communities from UC Gill Tract Community Farm, Albany, California, United States - DLSLB.R2 | ecosystem: Host-associated > Plants > Phyllosphere > Unclassified | place: USA...
TCCGGCGGATCGACGTGCCCGACCGTCCGCTGCAGCTGGTGATCGGCGGCCCAGACAACCACACGCTGTTCATCCTCACCCACCATGCGCTCTACGCGACGGCGATCTGAGGGCGTGCGCGTGTAAGACAGCCCATATCCTGTCATCTAAACGCCGACGAAGCGCAGAAACGCGTGTGCTCCACGACCATTACCTGTCATTGTTTTGCACGTAAGCTGTCGTCATGGCCTGGATTTCGCGGATAAGACGTCCGCGAGTATCGTGCGCCAATTCGCATGCTCGACGTCCGCGAGCTCGACCGGATCCGTCACGAACATCCGCCGGTCTCCGTCATCCTGGACGATGCGCACGAGATCCCGAACCGACAGCCTGGCGCCCCACGACTCGGTCATCACTCTGAGGCGCCCGCCGTCCCGTAGCTTCGCGATGGCGTTCTCGGTGGGGATCCTGCGGTTCCAGAGCGCGGGCAGATAGGAGGGCAGTCGAACGAACTCGTCGTCGATGATCTGGATGGCCGTCTTGCACAGCATGCGCTGGCGTTCGAAGTCGGGACGATGCAGCAGTCTCGCCCTCATCCCTTCCAAGTCGTTACCAGCCGGGCGTGAGCGGATGGTGCCGGACAGCACGTCCTCCAGCATGTAGCGCTGGCGGTAGATCGCGCCTCGCCTATTATTGAGCTCGACCGAGGAGGCGTAGTCCCGATCGTCTCCACCGCCGTCCGGGAGATCGCGCACGCGGATCAGAAGAGCATCGAAGTTGGCGCGGCGAACCAGAACCGCGCCATCGGCATGCCTGACGGTCCTGATTAAGCCCGCCTCGAACCATGATTGGATCCGAAAGCGATCCCCGACGTGGAGGCGCGTGCCGAACTCGAAGGCTGACACAAAGTTGGCGTCCACCCGCGGCTCCGATACCCTCGCCGAAGGTTCGCAAGGCATCCGCTCGTAGTGGCCCGACGTCCGCTGGACGAGTTCCTTGTCGGGAACGTAGCCGACGATCGCCTTCAACGCCGCGAGCCGCGCATCCTCGGCGAACCGGATGATCCGTCTGTCGTGGTCGACGAAGCTCCGGAGGGCCACGTGCCCTGCCTGGGAGGAGAACCGGCGGAGGAGCGCGTTCACCGCCTCCGGATCCTGGTTCCGATCGAGCAGACGCGCAAGGACGTCCTGATAGGCGTTCGGCCAGTCCATGAGGAGATCGGCGGCGGCGGTCGCGACCTCGCGGTCATCCCGGATGCGTCGTCCCTTGTCGGTGCGGTCGGGCGTCCTTGCGCCGACGTTGTGGTGTGACGTGCTGGGTCCATCGTTGCGCTCCAGCACGCAGAGCCGACCCAGCCGCTCGATCACGGCGGCGCGTGCGCTGAGCGGTTCCGCCAGAAGCGCGGCCGGCAGATCGCCAGCGGTCTCGCCCGGATCCGGGGAGAGCAGGCGGGCGACGAGCATCTCGCCATCGGTCGCCCGCTCCCTCCTCGCGTCCGCCGGGTGCGCTCCGCAGGCGGGACAGGCCCAGACCGTCGTCTTCTCCACGATGCGTCTCGCCCGCCCGCAGACGCACTCATCGTCAAGCTGCAGCCCATGCCTCGCACAGGCCGTAATCTGTCGGATCGAGAAGCGGTTCGGCAGATGGCCGTCCTCGATGAGGCATGCGGGGCAGGATCGCAGGTGCACGCGGTCCAAGAAACCGTATTGGAAATCGGCGTCGTCGATCTTGGCGAGCTTGTTCCTTTCGTCACCTGAATGGAACATTCGCAGCGCATCGAGACGACCCGGCTCGAAGCCCGTCGCTTCGGCCAGCCGGGACCAGGTCCGTTCGGCCGACGTCGGACTGAGCGTGAGCAAACCGAGATAGGAGATGAGCGCGTAAAGCGAGTCCAGTTCGTTCGCCTTCGCGAGCCGCCGCACGTAGCTGCCGAAGTGCTCATCTGCGGCGGGATACGGAGCGACCGCAAGCGGCTCGAGGGGAGGGAGTGGGTGATCCGATGGGGGCCGCATAGGAGGGCACCATCTCAGGATTGGGTTACCCTAGAGTTGACGATGTGGGAATCAGATGACTGCGTTCGAAGCCGCGTTTCTCTCGCGGATCGTGACCATCCGATGATCCCATCGGCAGCGCGTCATCATCGATTTGCCTCATGACTGATCCGGTGATCGGTTCCTTCGACTGCCGTATGCCACGTCCATCGACGAGATCGCGCGACCGGCCCGAACATCGCCGCGAAGGGTCAGGACGCGTCCAGCGACGTCGCCGCGACGATCGTGCGAAATTCGCCGACGATCTCTGGATGCCGCGACTCGAGGTAGGCGGCGACGTGGCCGTTTCCGATCAATCGTCCGAGGTAGCGTGATGCGAGGACGAGTTGCAGCACATCGTCGCCGAACGTCGCTTCGATGCCGCGATAGTCCTGGTTCAATTTTTCGAGCTCGCGTTCCATTCTGGCCATCTGCTCGGTGGTGACGCCGGCTATCGCCTTGGGTCGGTCGGGCTTTGCTAGATCGTCCTGCCGGGTAGCGGCGAGTATCGCCTTGGCGTAGCTGAGGGTGAAGTTGTTCATCGAAGCCATCAGCTCGGTCGTCTCCATCTGCCGATAGTCCTTCATCCGACGCAGGACGTCGAAGATCTGCGGGTTCACCGATCGATCCTTGAGGATCTCGACCGCGTCGGCGGCTATTCCATCCAGCAGGTTGCGGCGCCGGACGACGGCCTTCTCGTCCACGCCTAGGGCGGCGGCGATCAGAGCCGCAGGCACGCCGCGATCGATCGCGCGGGCGATCATGTAATGCTCCTGCACGGTGGCGAGACGGTTCACCCGCTTGTTGTATGTGAAGGCCTCGTCGTCGTCAGACACGAGACAGGCCACGGTTTCATCTCCCCGAGTCTGAAGGACGTGAAATCTCAGATGACCGTCGAGCAGCATGTGCCGACCGTCCTTGTCGGCCCGCGTGACGACGAGTGGCTCGATCACGCCGATCTCACCGATGGAGCTGGCGATGCGGCCATAGCGCCGTGAATCGGTTATGCGCTTCGTGATCGGCCTGAGCGGCAAGATCGCCCTGATCGAAAGCAGCAGCACTTCGCGTTCGAACGAGATCCGCACGGCGATCGAGGCATCACGCATCGGACATTCCAAGTCGCTCGGCGATAGGTTGCGGCAGGCTCGCCAGCCGCTCCGCCCGCAGGAGCGTGACGAAATGGTCCTCGGCTAGCAGCTTCGACATGGCACCCACGATGAAGGTCAGGCGATCCTGCGTGAGCCGGGCCTTCCGCACGAGCAGCTTCTGCCGCTCGACCTCCTTCTGGTAGGCGCGGATCAGCCCGGACGCGGTCGGCTTCCGGCCGCGCTTCTCCCCCTGTCGGATCGACTTGATCGCCTTGCCCATCATGTTGCGCTCGTCGACGATCCGCCTGATGGCAAGGATCTGGTCACCCGGAATGTCGCCGTTCTCATAGGCTTCGGTCAGCGCCTTCTGCACATCCCCGTCCTTCGCGCGCGCGATCTCCGCGGCGATGGTATGGGGAATGACGCCTCGCTCCACCGCGTTGAGCAGTCTCTCCTCGCCCTTTTCGAGGAGGAAATTGATCGTCCAGACGTATTCAGGACTGAAGCCGATCTTTTCCGCGATCTCGGTGTGGGTGTAGCCCCGCTGACGCAATGCGCCGACTTCCCGGATGAGTTCCAGGGGCGTCTGGTTCCGGCGCGCCATGTTCTCGACGAGGCTCATCACGAAGCATTCTTCGCGGGTCGCTTCGATGACCATGGCGGGAATGTGGGTCTCCCCGAGCCGGAGGAACGCCTCCATGCGCCCTTGGCCGCATATCAGCTCGTAGCCATCGCCACCCGGTGTGCGCCTGACGGTGATAGGGCGCTTGAGTCCGACCAGCCGTATGCTTTCCACGATCTCCTCGAAAATCCGTTTGTTGCGGCTACGGGGGTTGAGAACGTCGATCGAGGCGATGGCGATCGTGGCGACCTCGGGTGTCTCGGCGTCCAAGTGCTCAGTCATAACGCGTTCTCCAGCGAATAACGGCGTAGCAGATGGTAGAGGGGATCGAGCCTGTCCGTGCGGTAGGCGTCGATATCTAGACCGTTGTCCTCACCCATTCCCAGCCGTCCTCTGGCACCGACATCGATCCATGGCAGGAGGTAGTGGTCGCGGACCGTGGTGTTGTTGGGCTCGAGCCGGACGACGACAGTGATGTCCGGACATAGGCCCGCATCGAGACGCACGCGCCATCGCAGGGTGCCGGTCGGTGTCGCCTGGCAACGGCATATGACGATAGCCAGCGTGACCTCGCGGTTGACGACCAGGAGGTCGGTCGTCTCGTCCACCACAACCTCGCCGCCAATCGCTTCGATGCCGGCGATGGTCTTGGCCAACACGTCCGGGTGCATCAGCCGCAACTGGCGGTTCGTCTCAACGTAGCGATAGTCGCGCGCCGGCTGGTAGCCGATCAGTTGATACGCGCGCAGCAGGCTGCCGAAACGGCTGCGGTAGGCCGCGGACGACGGCATGTCCTCGACCTCGTCGATGATCATCCCCGACAGGCTGCCGTGCGACCCGAGTAGATCGGCTAGCATCCGAAGAAGATCATCGTCGCTGAGCCGGCGCGCCCGTTCGGTGAGGATGACCTGGGCTGCATCGAACAATGCTGGATCGACGATCGCCTCGAACGCGCCATCGCTCCGCACCCACATGTCGGGCGTGTTCACGATGCGCTTCTTCTTCAGCTTGAAGGATACGCGGTTGTAGACGTTGTTGCCGATGTATTTTTCGTTGCAGAGAATCTGACGTATGGTGGCGCGGGACCAAGGCTTGCCGATGTCGGTGAGCTTGCCTTCGCCATTGAGCATGGTGGCGATCTCACGCTCCGAACGGCGGTCGACGACGAACAGTCGGTAGATGCGGCGGACGGTTTCGATCTCCTCGTCCGGCCCCGGAACGAGAATGACGCGATCGGTCTGGAGGCTCTTGTGTTCACCCCGGGCGAGTGGCGCCTTCGGCTCATTGGCCTCATCCACGAGGAACCGGCGAAGGCCGTAGCCGGCCGGCCCGCCCTGACGATAGCCAAGCGTTATCAGGCGGCACTGGCCCGTGAACACTTTGCTGGAGAGTTCGCGACTGTATTCTCCAGCCATCACCCGCTTGATGCTCTTCATTACGCTGGATGGAAGGCTGCCATCGTTGTCGAACTGTTCGGCACAGTAGTGGACGTTGATACCGTGATCACGGCAGATGAATTCGTAGTAGGCACTTTCGTCCGCGTCCTGGAAGCGGCCCCAACGACTGATGTCGTAGACCAGCACGGCTTCATAATCTGCGCTGCCGGCCTGAACGTCGGCGATCAGACGGCGAAGCGAGTCGCGCCCGGCGATATTCAGACCGCTGCACCCCTCGTCGGCATATGTGCGGACTATTTTGAAATTGCGGCGCGCGGCGTAGGCTGCGATGATCTCCGCCTGGTTCTCCGTTGAACAGCGCTGATGGTCGGTAGACATCCGCACATATTGCGCGGCACAGACCGGTCCTGATGCTTCTGACTGCACCGTCTTCCCCGACATCTATCACGAGCGCTTCACAGAACTCGTTCAATTCGAGCCCTTCTATCGATCGGAGGACGGAATGTCGTTTGCGAGGAATGACCGAAAAGTTCGCGTCGAAAGTGGAAGGGAGTTTCCGATCGATCCCGGCGCCGACACCGAGGCGGCGTTCGCGACCGTGATCGCGGACGCCCTGCGGCGGGATTTTGGAGATGCTCCGACCCATGTGAAGCACATCGCGCGATTGACCGGGGTAAACGGGCGGACGGTGCAGAACTGGTTACAGGCCAGGAACGGGCCGAGCGGTGCTGGCCTCGTGGTCCTGATGCGGCATTCAGACGAGGTGACTGCTGCGGTGCTGACGCTGGCGAACCGCGGCGAGCTTCGGGATGGCGCCTTCGCCGCGATGAGGGTGGCTGATCTGCGCAAGGCCATCCTTGCGGTGCTCCCGCATCTGCCGGAAAGGTGATCCACGATGGTCTCACCTCATCGCTTTATCTCTTCGGCGGCTGCGGGAGGGTGTTGGTCGTCGAAAAGGGGGGGCGTGGATTTCACCCATAACAGAACAGTATATCCCTATCGATGTTGCTCTCGCCATTACGCTCGATGCCGGGCTCTGTTTCGTCCGCATCGTCCTTATAGCGGCGCATACCCACTAGGGATTGAAGGTGTGAGTCGTCCATTCGATGCGCGAATTCTTCGCCAAGGCACACTCCTTCCATCGATCTAACAGGCCGAAGTTGAAGACGCCAGTTGTTCCCACTACGTTCTAACGATGTGGGGCGATGACGCTTCGAGGGAGGATTGTCATGGGTTCTGAGTCATACAGGTCGGAACTGGTTCGCCTTCAGAAGGACGAGGCGAACCTGAGGAAGGATCTGGCACGGCATGAGGGCGATGCCGCGAAGGCCCGTGCCGCCGCCAACGCCAAGCGCAAGTCGGCGGGGTCAAGCAAGTCGACGTCGACGATCGCGACCAATCTGCGCGCTGCGGAGGTTGAGGATAAGAAGGCCGTGGACGCGGCCAAGAAGGTCGCGGCGGTGCTGGACAAGCTTGCGACCAACGCCACGCGGCAGCGCGACAAGCAGCGCTCCCTAGATAACGCGCTGAAGTCGGAGCAGTCGTCTAAGGACCGTGCCGACGATGCACGTCGGCGCAAGGAGAAGGACCATGCGCGCGAGGTTGCGCGCCTCTCCAAGACGACTGTCCATCACGTCTACGTGAATCCGCCGGAGCCGGAGAAGCTGCGCGTGCTCTATTTAACTGCCAGTCCGCCGGAGGATGGTGCCGGCCCCCTGCGCGTGGACGTAGAGGTCAACAATGTGCTGAGGGCGGTGCGCGCCTCCAAGCACAGGGATATGATTGACATCCAGCATCGTCCGGCTGCGGCACCGCAGGATCTAATCGACGGCATTAACGATCTGCGGCCGCACGTCATCCACTTCTCCGGGCATGCCGGTGCACCTGGCCTTTTGTTCGACAATGCCGACATCGTCGATCCCGGTGAGCATACTGTGGCCTACCGTCAACTTGCCAGGCTTCTCCGCGCCACGGACCGGCCACCGATGTGTGTTGTGTTGAACGCCTGCGACACGTCGGAAGGAGCGCTTGAGTTGCTGGAGGCGGTTCCGGTGGTGATCGCCATGAACGCGCCCGTGGGTGATGCGAGCGCCGTGGTTTTTGCCACAAGGTTCTATGCCGCCGTCGGCAGCGCGCAGCCGATCGGCAAGGCCGTTGAGCAGGCGATGGTGGCAACCGAGATGGCTCTATCGACCGACATGGATCTGGTAACACTGTGCGCCAGGCCGGAGGTCGACACATCTCAGTTGAAGCTAATCGAGCCTTTCGAGTGATCCACAGAGGTATCACTTTCTCCAGCGCTTAGCTCAGACGGATATGGCAAGGTGAACGTCGCTCTGTTTCAAGGCTTGGCAGCCGAGCAGGCGTGGCTGTCCGACGTGAAGCGCGCGGCCGACGGCGCGGCATCGGGCAAGTCATCGTTTTGACCTGCACCGCTTGTGCTTTTCCCTTCGAAGAACCGTGATGCTATGCGTGCGAGGCAATTGCCACGGAGAATGGAGTGCCTCGTACATGGACCAAGACAGATGCTTTCGGGCATTTCGGGGTGATGCTGGCGAATACACGCTGGAGCTGGTCAGGGGTATCGCGAGATAATGATGTGGTCGCCCTCGTCCTCTGGAAGGATGCCGTAAAGGCGAGCAATGGAGCTTTTACCTATGCGGACGACGACGACCTCGACGCGGAGTGGCGCAAACGACATGGTCACGGAGATCGTGTGAGGCACCTGATACTCTGCCGCGATCGGTTGGACGGGCGTTTTAGGGCCGTGATAGCGCGCGCCGTCGACGTCGACGCCGATCCAAGGGAGATCGCGGCCTGCTACCCGCAGGAAGGTGTCTGGTGGAAGATCGATAAGTTTGACGAAAACACTGGCGCCTTTACTGCGCATGTCATTGCACCGGCCTAACCTCGCCCACCATACTTCTTGATCTGAGCGGCGACTCCCTTCTTGATCAACGCGATGGCCTTGTCGTTAGAGTTGCCGCTGAGCAAGAAGAGCGAGAACTGACGCAGCTTGTGCCTGGTGAGGATAGGTATGGGCTCGGACACGAAGCTAAAGACGGTCCGTAGCCGCTCCGCAGCGAACCGCTCGACCTTGTTGGGATCCGCCACTCGACTGGGTGCGGCGGCGTCGGCGAAATCGAAGAGGTTGGTCGGCGCCGGCCGGTGTTCGTAAAACCGGTCCTCCCAGTCCGGCGTTCCGAACACCTCGTTCAACGCGGTGCGCTTGCTCGGATCGAGAGCGGCGTGATCATGACTGAGCTGCCGAAGCGCCGCGTGCAGAGGGAAGAGATACCATACGTCCGCGCGCGCCGTGCCGGCCAGGAACCTCAGCGTCTCCCAACGGACGGACATGCCATACGGATCGAGAAATACGACGGCACGTTGAAGCCCCCGCCGGGCGGGGTCGATCCAAGGGCCGTCCGAGAAGATGCGGCGTATCTCGTCGTTCGCGTCTCCGGGAACGCAGCGGATATCACGTGTGGGATGGTCCGCCTTCACCCGTTTCAATGCGTTGAAGCGCTGAGCGTCCTTTTCGACGAAGACGAGGTGGCGGAATGGCGGGTCGATGGCGACGGCACGTCTTGCTGATCCTTCCAGCCGAACGCGATCAAGTGTCCCACCGTCCGATGCGAACAGGCCATCCGTCTTGGCTTCGATCGTGCGATCGCCCGTGCCTGCGAAGGCGTCGACATACCACGTCTCGAACGGATCCTGAGGCGATGGGCTAGCCTGCAGGGCGCGGGTATAGAAGTTGAGGTAATCGGAGACGGCATTCAGCTTGATTTCGGTCCAGCCACCGCCGAACCTGTGTTCGGCCCGATCCGCCGTCGTCATCGCCTCTCCTCTCAGTTACGATAAAGCTGATGGCATGTGCGGAACTCGGTCCCATATGCCCGCGGGTGGATCACGCCGCCCGTGAAGCGACCGGCACGGGCAACTCATTCCATTCTCTGCCATCGAGATCGCGACCGCCGGTCTTGGGTCTGATCCCACCCCATTGCTTGAAGAAGAAGGCAACGTCCTGCTCGGCACACTGGTCTCGGATCTCCCGCGCCCATTCTATCGCCATTGGTCTCGCCCCAGGCCCACTTTCGCCGCCGGCGATCACCCAGTGGATTCCGCCAAGATCGACGAGTCCAACGGCACCGATTAACGGCTCCACCGATAGGAAGCGCACGGCAGCAGGTGCCTGACGCAGGTGTGTGATCCGAGCGCTGGAGCGGCTGTCCTCGACCGACACGCCGAGCCAGATGTGCGGCGGCGGCGACACGGTGCGGTAGCGACTCAACAGGTAGTCGCGCATGAGGGAGCTGCGCTTCGTCAACACCTGGAAGATGTGCCAGTCGGCCTGCTCCATCGTGTCGAAGACGCTATCGATGAAGCTGCGCGGGACGTCTTTGTGGAAGAGGTCGCTCATCGAGTTCACGAAGATCATCCTCGACCGCTTCCAAGCCAGTGGCTGGCCGATGCGCTCGGGTCGGAGTGTGAGGTCGAAGCCGTTTTCGAAAGGATGACCTGGTATTCCACGCCACCGCTCCGAGAAGCGGGCGGCATAGCAGTTGTCGCAGCCTGCCGTGATCTTCGTGCAGCCCGTCACCGGGTTCCACGTAGCATCCGTCCACTCGATTGCACTGCCGTCGGCCATATATCACGCGCCCCTGGAACGAACCGTGAATCTGCCATATCGCGAGTCGCGGCGCAATGACTTTGCGCTGCGATCATCGTGAAAGCGAGAAGCATTGGCTGCGGGGGGCTGGACAGCAACCGCACACGCGACCCATATTGATCGATGCGGTCACAGGGCGCCGCTGAGGCAGCACTCCATGTCAGCAAGTCTGGGATACGATTGGATCGTTGGCGGTGCTCTACCGGAGCTTGGCCGTCATAGTGCAATTAAGCACGAGATCTTCGACGCCTACATTGGCGCATATATTCGCACCTTGACCAAGAGTCATCTGACCCGTGAACTCAATCTTACCATCGTCGATGGGTTCTGCGGTGGCGGACGTTATCTGCTTGATGGAGCGGAGGTCGACGGATCTCCACTTCGAATGCTGGCCTCGGTCGAGCGTGCTCAGATTGAAGTCGCTGCCGCGCGGGCGCGCGGGGTGGCGATCAAGGCGGACTTCGTCTTCGTCGATGCGAACCGCAATCACGTCGACTTCCTCCGTGATCTCCTTGATCGACACGGGCACGGCGATCGCATCGGACGCGATATCCACATCGTAACGTCTAAGTTCGAGGAGGCCGCGGACGGCATCATCTCCCGGATCAAGGCGAAGGGCCGAGCACATCGGTCACTGTTTTTTCTCGACCAGTATGGCTGGAGCGCAGTCACATTCACTACGATCCGTCGGATCATGGGATCCCTCCAGAATCCCGAGGTGGTGCTCACCTTCATGGTCGACCACCTGGTCAATCTGTTGAACGACCGCATGATCGATACGGCGGGCCTCGCAGCCGTGGATCTGAATCGTGAGGACGTTCAGGACATGCTGCGAATGAAGCAGATGCGTGGCTGGAAGCGGTTCATCCAGAACACGCTCTACGAGCACATCCAGCGTAACACCGGGGCGGACTACTACACGCCCTTCTTCATTCATCCCGAGGGTGGATCGAACAGGGATTATTGGCTGCTTCATCTCTCAAAGCATCATCAGGCACGGGAGGAGATGGGCAAGATCCACTGGTCCATGGAGAATACGTTCGAGCATTTCGGGCGGGCAGGATTCAATTCGCTCGGCTTCAAGCCCGGCAAGGATGTGCGCGATGACATGCTCGAGTTCGGTTTCAACGACAACGCGCGAACCCGTTCGGAAGCGACCGTGGTCGATCAGCTTGCCCGGATGCTCCATGCGCGGACGTTGGCGGGAGAGGGGCCGCTGACGAAGAAGGCGCTGTTCGCGTCCCACTGCAACGAGGCGCCTGTGATCGGAGACATCGTCGATGCGGCGTTGGTTGAGCTTCGTGGGGCCAAAGACGTCGTAATTACTGCTCCGGACGGCGCATTGCGTCGCTCGGTGACAAAGTTCACTTGGGATGACGAGATCAGGCTATCCCGTGAACCGAGTCTATTCTCGATCATCGATCAACAGGCGGCCTGAGGGAGCTGGCGAGCTCACTTGAAGCACCATTCTGTTTTGGATCGCGCCAAGGGGAGCGTCCTAACAGCGTGACTTCTGCCTCGAACCGATCTGCGGAGGGCGCTACGTGCGACTGATCCTATTCTCGGTTGTCGAAAGTTGCTATCTTGTTCCGGATCATCCGTCGCCCCGCCGAGGCCGTCGGCTTCGTCTTAAGGGAGAGCGGATTTGAACAAGATTGTTGCTCTGGCAATCCACAAGCTCGATCGTGTCGATGGCACGTATCAGATCAGGTTGGCTGACAAACAGCTGCCCGTCACCGCGACCACCCAGCGGGTGATCGATGAGCTTTACGATCTGTATAACGGGCGGGCGTCCAAGTCGCACGGAAAGTTCACAGCGAACGAGGGCTATCCGACCCAGGCTCAGGTGAAGGACTACGTCGACGGATCGCATTGCGATTTCCTACAATTGACGTCGCGGATGATGGAGACCCTGCGCAACCAGGCCCAGGCGAGGTCCGCATCAATGGGTGGGCATGTCCTGTTCGCTCACTTTAGGCGTGAGGCTCGAGACTTCCTGCTTGTCTCGATCATTACCGAGAAACTCAGCGCCGCCCTGACGTCCCAGAACGACATGCAGGACGTTAAGCACCTCGACCTAGATGGCTTCAGGTTCGCTGGCCGGATCAATATGACCGCCTGGGCCGCGCGCGAGGAGCGTTACATTAGCTTCTTGAAAGGCAAGGGCGATGTATCGGAATACTTCCGCCACTTCCTAGGCTGCGACTCCGTCGTTCAGGACCGGGTGGACACCTCCAATCTGGTGAGCGCGCTGCGCGAATTCGCCGTTGAAACACGGATGCCCGAGAAAGAGGCGAGCGAGTTCCTGGGGCATGCCAAGGCGATCTGTGAACGAGTATCGCGTGCCAAGGAGGAGCTGCAGTTCGACACGTTCGCCAATGAACTGATGCCTAAGGACCCGCGGAAGCTCGTTGATCATCTCGCTCATACGGACCGGGCGCTCAGCGACGGCTTCGTTCCTGATCGCCGCGCTTTGGCGGCGCTCGTCCGTTACCGGGGCGGCACGAAGCGGTGGAAGGTGGAATTCGATCGGGACGCGATCGGCGACCGATCGGTCATCTACGACGCGAAGGCGAACACGCTGACGCTGACTGGTTTGCCCCCCGAACTCGTCGAGCAGCTCCGTTCCGATGGATTCGAGAATGTCTGACGTCGGCTTTGCCGATCTGGTCGAGGTGTATCGCCATACCAGCTTCGACGGGGCAGGTGGCGGCGTTCTGACCATCGCCGATGAGAACGTCGCCAAGACGATCCGCACGATCGAGGCCGATGAGGACCTCTACGATCTGACTCAGATTAGCTTGGTAAACCCGGTCGATCCCGCCGTCGGAACGTCCGTGAGCATTAACGTCGCGGCTCCGAGCCATCGGCTGGGAGTGTTGGCACAAGACCTCGATAGGCTGTTCCTCGCGCCTGGCGCCGCGTTCGCTGAGCCCGCCGCATACTACGTGATCGACCCTGGTTTCGCTCGTGGCGATGAGTCTCCACCGGGCGATCTGGTCCGGTATCGTGTTCTGCTCGGCGTCATTGGCGTGCTGCGTGACGCCGCGACCTACGTGGGCGAACTGCAACGGGAACTTGTGTTCATCAGCGATGAAAAGGTCGAGGTCCCTATCGTGTTCACGACCGCCGATCTGCCAGAGTCCTTAATTCAACAGGCTGAGCGCCTTCGTCGGATATTCGATGATGCGCTACACGCAGATGAGAAGACGGGATTGCTTGCCGCCGCCGTGATCGAGATCGCTGGGGGGCACCGCAGGAACGCTCGGTTCACGCACCTCGTCACCAACCTCGACCGTGTCTGTGACGAGGTGGAAAGGGGATATCGCCTATTCGTCTCCAGCTTCTCGTATTCCAAGATCCGGAAGGAGATTGAGACTGCGCGGCTGGATTACATCGGCAAGATCCACAAGACGATCGTCGACATCCAAGGGCAGTTGCTAGGGATTCCGGTCGCGACGATCGTCGTCGCATCCCAGTTGAAGCGTTCGAAGGATTGCGGCGTCGAGTTCTGGACTAATTCCGCGGTTCTGCTCGGCGCCTGGATCTTCGTCGGGCTGCTATGGTTGGCGGTAAGGAACCAGTGGCATACCTTGGCAACCCTCGACAGAGAGATTGTCAGTCAGCGAGAAAGGTTGGCGAATGAATACGCGGCCGTCCGGGCAGACTTCATCGACATCTTTGACGACCTGAAGAAGAGGATCGGCTGGCATCGCAAGGCGCTAGTCGCTGTGAGCGCGGTCGCACTGGCAGGCGCGGCCCTTGCGACGCTGGCGTTCCTGATGCTGACGGATAAGGGATCGGCCATCTGCCTTATGTCGCACTGATGGATGGCCTCGACTCCCGGCTGGCCCATTTCCTTTTGGAATGGCGGCGATGTCAGGCATCCCGCACCGAGATTGCTCGACTGACGAGCTTCCTGGATAGTGTCGCGCCACTACTTCCACGACGGGAAGCCCGGCCGAAACTCGCTGAGATCGATGTGCAGAGGCTGAAGATGCTGCTGTCCGACCTTTCGATGGCGTTGCATGCTACTCGTTCCAACGGCGGGTCGCTCAATGCGTGGGCCGTCGCTGGTCTGAAGCGGCGTGAGGTGCGCAACGCGGCCGTGCTCGGCTCGCTATGGTCTCCAATGCAGTGTGGGGAAGTCGCCATCGCGTTCGTTACGGCCTTCCTTCTACGGATCGAGCACGCGGGCATATCATTTCCCGATGGGACGGAGTTGTCGAAGGGTTTCGCGGTCCGCACCGAGCATAGTCCTGGAGCGGACGGCAGGGATAGGGTCGATCTGGTGATCGAGAGCACCGGACATTTGATCGGAATCGAGGTCAAGATCGACGCCGGCGAAGGACCTGATCAACTCGCGAGATACATCGACTCCATCCGCCGAAACGCGAGGAGCCTAGGCAAGTCGCCGGCGGTGATTCTTTTGGCGCGTTTCGCGCCCTCGCACCCGGAGGTATTGTCTGCATCATGGTCGGATGTTCGTGCTGCGGGACTGGCGATCCTGCCGCCTCGCCAAGACGAATATACCTATGCTCATCATCTCATTGCCGACTTCACCCGGCACGTGAAGACATTTTGATCGGAGGAAAACATGGCCGATAGTGGCGAACTGGACGCGCTCGTCGTGCGGAATATCGGAGACATCGCGGCTGCGATGAAGCACGCCATAGAGAAATTGGGTCCCCGTCTATGGGATGAACTTGGCAAGGCACTTTTAGCGGCGACCGACTTTTCGAGCTGGTATGCGTCCTCGGACGTCGAGGAGCAGGAGATCTGGACGGCTCACCGCTCATGGCTGATCCCAGATGCCGATCCGGCAAATGCGGATTTCTGGCTTGGCTTGGACGAGCGCACGGCCTTCGGCAACGATGGCGAGGACAGCTGGATAGCCTCGTTCACCGGAAGTGGTCCAAATAGAGCCACAGCGGCCTTGTGGATCGATCAGACCATCCTCGGTAAGGTCGCCTGGAAGAGATTGGTGAAGTCGAATTTGGATCTTGTTGACGAGCTCCGCACAGCCGGATTCGGTTTGGATGAGGATGACGACCGACGGTTGTTTCTGCCAATTACGATTGATCGTGAGAAGTTGGCGCTGGCGTTCGAAAATGGGGATTTTGATACCGCGATGATACCCATCGTCGAAGCCAGGCGCAGGATTGTCGAAGCATTTCCAGTCCTGGATAAGCTCCGTAACCTCACAAGGATGTAACCTCGGTTTCAGGCAGCGCCTGTTTGGTTTGGCCCACGGTGTGCGGCGCCGACATTGGTCCCATCGGCGTGACTGCTTGTCACCGATAGGCCGCGTTCTCTAGGTGTGGAGAAGCAATAGTTCTTCGTTGAAGTCCTTGCCCGCCCTTGGGAGCATAACGCGCACCATAAGGCCAAGTGCTTCGAACGCATTACTTGCCCGGAGCACGGCATCTCGTCCTGTGTCGTCCGCGTCGCCGCAAAGTATCACCGATTTTACGGCCGCCGGCAGCACCGCGTGGGAGAGGTTGCCGTCGCCTAGCGCAGCCCACACCGTGGCTCCGGGAAACATGCGGTCAAGTGAAAGCGCATCCTCGACACTCTGTGAGAGCATGATCTCCGGGCGAACCGGCCCCAATCGTAGCGCAGCGCCCCGGATCTGCCCGAGGCTCAGGCGGGGAGAACCACGACGCGCCTTGCGCCCTTCGCGGTCGAGGAACGTGCGCTGGATGCCGACGACGTTTCCGCTCACGTCCTGGCACGCTGCGATCATAGCGGGCTGGCGCGGACCTTCGGATCCGTCGTCTCGCCAGTAGCGGGGCACCCATGAATGTCGGATGCAGCCGGGCACTCGGCCGACGATGCCTCTGCTCATGAGGTAGTCGTCCACCACGGTTCCATGGATGGAGATACCACGATGCCACTCCGCCTTTGCGCGCTGGACGTTAGTCTGACGCTTCGCCCTTGCCTGGGCCACGCTGATGCGTGCCTCGGGCGGGCAGGTCCGTTCGGATCCGACGAGCCATTCGCACGACTCAACAAAGCTGCGGCCGCCTATCCGCCGGACCAGATCGATCACGTCACCGCCGCGACCGCAGCCGAAGCAATGGTATAGGCCGCGGGCCTCGCTGACGAAGAACGATGGTGTGTGCTCGTGGTGGAGCGGGCAGAGCCCCTTCATCTCCGTGCCGGCCGGCTTCAGCTTGGTGACCATCCCGGCGATCTGCACGATCGACACGTCCAGCTTGAGGCGGGCGATGTCGATCTGGCCGGTATCGGTTCTGTAGTTGCGTGGAACGCTGGTGGCGCGCATGCCCATTTCTCCCATCTCGCGTCCGTCGTGGACGCCTACGAATGAGCCGGGCCGACTTTCATACGGCCTCGTGCTCACCGTTTCCCCTCCCTTCATTCTGCGGCGTCTGCCGCCGCCATCGATCGCTCGGGAATGACGCCGTCGTTGACGGGTGCGCGGTGGACCGCGCTTGGAGGTCGTATGGTTTGGGCGTTGGATTGGGGCAGGTGGTGGCCTGCCGCGCCCGAATGATGCGCAGAGATACTAACGACAACGCCCGCGCTTAGGCCGTTCTGGCGCTTTCGGTGTCGGCGACGTCGAACTCGATCGTGTTGGTGCTGCGCTGAATGAGTGCGACTAGGTCACCGACATGCCATCGAAGCTGGCGCCGGCCTTCGCCGGGTGGATGGTAATAGGAGAAGTCCACCGCACCGCCTGCGGCGAGATGGCGCGCGTCGCTGGAACGGGGGACGGCGTCCTCATGCCAAACCCTGACGGCGACTTCGCGGAAGCGGAACATCGCCACATGCGCATCGTCGCGGATCCATGCCCGCAGCTTCGCCAGGGCGGCACGTCGCAACACCGCCTCTCGCGAGAAGCCGAGCCCGGCGAGGCCTTCCAACTCCGGAGTCACGATCCATGCGCCGAGGCGGCCGTCGAGCACTTCGCGAAGGAAATCCGATTTGTCGTATTCATCGCGGCACGTCACCGACCGGTCTATCCAGGCGATGTCGACGGGATCGGCCCGGGGCTCTTCATCGGCGACGAAGCGGATGCTCTGGACCAGCATCGACACCTCCTCGGTGCAGAAGACCGCCCGGTCGGGTGTCGGGCGGATTTCAGCGAGCAGACCGGCGTCGATCCACCAGCGTGCCAGCCGTCCGTCGCGGCGACCTTCGAGGCGCTGCATCGCGTCGGCGTGGCTGATGGGCACCGATGCGGTTGCCGAAGCGACCCGGGCCGAAGCCCGGCTTCGGCTGCTGGTCGCCCGCTGCCCGGTTCGATAGCCGGCGGTTGATCCGAGGACGGCTGCCACGACGTCGGCTACGAAGGCGATGGGTCTCCCGGACTGCGTGAGCGGCGGTCGGGACAGGAGCTTGCCCACCGGACCGGCGAACTGCCGTAGTGAGGACCCGACTTGGATGCGCGCGTCGCCTGCAGGGTCAAGCTCGGACAGCGCCTCCATGAAGGTCGTCGGCCAGTCTGCCAGCATGCGCGCGGCGCGTGCGCTCCCGAGGGCGGCTTCGGATGGCCTCGGAGCCGGTGCGCGCCTACCGTCCGAGAGCGATGGCGACTCCTCGAAGGCGGAATCCACATTCGCTAGCAGATCGACGACCGCCGCCATGTCCGCCACCGGCAGGGCATCGAAATCGGATGGTAGGGTCGAGGATGGGCACTGCGTTCCGCCCCGCATGGCCCTGATCAGCGCTGCGGAGATTGCGATCTGTGCCTCGCTCGCTCCATGGGCTTCGCCATCGAGGAGGCCGCCGCCGCAACTGCCGCAGTGCCATACGTGGGTCCGCTCGTTCAACGGGATCGGCCATCCGCAGATCAGGCATTCATCGCTGAGTGGGACGGCATGTGTCGGGCACGCGGTGACATGTCGGAGCGACCATTCGGCGCGGACGATGCCGTCCTCGGCGAGGCAGCTGTGGCATCGCTTCAGATGGTCGAGGTCGAGGTGCCGCTGTCGGATCGCCTTTCCCATTACCGAAACCCACCGTTCGCGGGTCCGTCCCACCCGAGGCCACCGCAGCAAGTCGAAATGGGAGAGTGGAAGGCCTGCAGCGGTAGCGAGCTTCCGCCACGTCGCCGGTTCGCTGATGGGTGAAGGCGGCGCGACGTCGAACAGCCGATGCAGCTGGCGTAGACTGTCCAACCCGTTTGCCGACGCGAGCCTGCGAATGTAGCCGGCCACATGTTCGCCGGGAACGGGGAACGGCGCGACGGCGAGGGGCGGGCGGCGTTTCAAGCGGCGGCGAGGCTTGCGAACGGATTCGTAAGGGACGTCGAATCGCGATGGCCCATGTCCCATGAGGCGCGGAGATCACGATCGCGGACGCAGGCCGCTCCCTCTTCGATCGCCATCCCCGCAGCACAGCCTATCAGATTCTTCAGGGGGCGGAGCAGTCCGGCTGTGGCGAGGAATATCGCCGCCGACCGCTCGTCGGCTTTGAAGCCCGATACCGTATCGAAGGGAAGCAGACCATCGAGGCCCTGGAGGAAGTTGCGGAACGCCTTCTTCTGACCATCGGTATGGAATTGATAGCGCGGGATCGCGTTCCTGTATGGCGTGATCGTCTGAAGCTGGCGGTTGTGGTCGATGAGCTCCGCAAGCTCGGGCAGTCCGGCCATCACGACCGGGATGCGGCTGCGCTTGGTGATGCTCTTCACGAAGTCCGCGGTCTGCGACTTGGTCTTCTCGCGCCCCTTGCTGGCGGCATGCTGGAAGTCGTCGAGGATGATGAGTTCGACCTCGTTGATGCGGAGCTGGCTTTCCAACTGCCCTTCCTTCGATCGGCCGTTGGTGCGAAGATCCCGACCCATGACGGCGGAGAGGATCGCGTCCGAGCAGACGTTGACGGTGGCGTCGGAAGGTAGCTGGACATAGATCACGGGCTTCGGCCGCCTGATGCCGGTATCGGAGACGATCTCGTCGACGCGTGAGCTGTCACGGTAGTGCTCGAACAGCGTCGACTTGCCAACCCCTGGCTCGCCGACCACGACCATGCATTTCGTCTCCGCCTTCTCGCGAAAATCGCGACGCATCCTGTTCATGGTCACGATGATGGAATCCAACCTGGTGCGCTCGACGAAAGCCGAATTGACCAATTGGCGTCGTTCGGAGGGATCGCGATTGCGCCAGCTGTCGGCTGCGAACGTAGTGAGGGCGACCGACCTCATTCTTCGTCGAACGATATGGAGGTGAAACCGGCCGGTGCAGCGGCCACGCGCGCTGGAGTGGACCTGGTGGTTGATTCCGGGCGTGGCCGTGACACGTTGTCGTTGATCGGCGAGGGTTGGCGGCGGTGCTTACGCTTCGATGCCTCGCTGTGCAGCGGGCTCGTCGATGCGTCGTCACCGGCTGGTGACGTGCGCCCGTAGCCATCGAGACGTGCGCGCAGGCGCCGTCGCGCGATAAGCCTCGCTCCGGCGGCGTCGGTTTCGTCGACCAATTTCCGGCGCGAGCCGGCCAGAGCATCTGGATCGAATGCGGCGTCCGTTGTGATGCGGTGATGCGCCATCACCTGCGCATGCTCCCAAACCGACTTGCCCGACGCATAGTCGACCCAACGGGGGCTGACGGGCACCTTCATGTAGCGCTTCGATTGCGGGAGCTGGATCCACAGTTGGGATATGTCGGCGGGGTCGTATCGCACGAGGACCTTTCCGTCCCCGCCGTTCTGCTTCGCCGACCGGATGGACTGGTGGAAATCCGGACTGCGCCTGACCTGATCGAGTTCCGGCGATACGTATTCCATGTTGAACAGCAGGATGCCGTCCCGATGGACGACGCGACGCTCCGTGCGGGTGAAGAGATGGACGATCTCGGACAGCGGTCGTGGTGGAGCCGATGGATGAAGGTGTATCTTCTCCTTCCATACCCGAGCCGGGATGTCGTTTCGAAGTCCGGCGTGTTTCGAGTGGGGATAGATGTCGACGAAGTAGCGATGCAGATGACGCTGGAACTCGGGGAGCGTCAGCACCGCATGCTTGCGTGGATCGTAGTCGCCGCGGTCCCCGATGTTCGAGAAGGTGGTGCCCTTCTGTTCGTGGAGCAGCTTGCGGTTGAGGGTTCGGAAGTGGCGCTCGACCGCTCCCTTCTGCCGGCCCTGCTTCGCCGCTGCGAAGATGACGTCGCGGACTCCCAGTTCGCGCAGGCTCGGTCTGAGATCACGGCCCATATTCTCCCGAGCGCGATCCAGCACGATCGTGCGCGGTGTTCCCCAGGCGTCCCAACGATGCCGCAGATCCCATTCGCCGCTTTCCACCATCTGGGCGACGTAGGTCTTGGGGAGGATGGTGTGCTTCAGTATTTGCATCACGGTCAGGACGCTGGGTTCCTCGAACCCCACGTATAGACCGAGGGGCATCCGGGTGCATCGATCGATGGCGAAGCCTATGGTGGGCCGACCAATGGGTAGATGGTCATCCTCGCTCACTAGGAAGATGTCCGCTCGCGTATGATCGAGTTCCACACGGTCCAGCGGCGCTGCGGGGTCGGCCTGGCGGTCGACGGCACCGTGCTTCTGATGCGCCCAGGCCTGGCCGTAACGGGCGGCGTCGACGGCTTGCGGATTCCGTTCATGCAGAACCGATTCGATCGCACGACGTCCGGGGATGGCCATCTTCAAGTCGTCCGTGAGCGCGACGTTGCAGACGTTCACCTCGTCACGGACCATGGCTACCAGCGAGTCCACCGAGGGACGCGTCGGTCGCAGATGGTAGTGGTCGATCATCCGGTCGATCAGCTCACGCTGCGCGTCCGTTATCCGATCCGTCCGGTTGCCCTTGGCCGAATGGTCGTCGATCAACCGGTAGGGATTGGGAGGGTCGCCGGCCTTGGCGTCCCAGCGTTTGACGCTGCGACTGGACGGGACACGGTGATCTTCGAGCCGGGCGGCGACAGCGGCGATGACTTCTTCGAATAGATCGATCTTCGCCCGTTTCGGCAATGCCGCAGCCCTGACTGCCTCGACATACTCGAATCGGCGGAACGCGGCGGCCATGTCGGCTTCGCGTATGTCTTCGGGATCAGGCGTCGGCTCCGGTTCGAACGATCCGCCCAGACCTTGGAACTCTGCCTGGTCGTCCCCGATCAGCTGAGCGATCTCGGTGTCGGTGAACGTGAAGGACGAACCTGTTCGGTCGCAGGTCCAATCGATCGCATCGGCGCGCCGAGCCACCATCCGGAGGTTCAGGCGGCGGTAGAGCAGTCTGGTTGCCTTGGTGATGTCCAGACGGGTCATCGCTGGTCGCCGATCGGGCTGGTGAAGGGGATCAGGCGGGTGAACCGGACGCCGCTCGTTCGCCCGTGGACGATCATCGTCTCATCGGGCGGGGTGGTCATGTCCGCGACGACGTGGCCACTCGCCAACATGTTGTGGAAGTCGGCGATGGCGGCATCGCGCTTGGAGAGCATTGCGCATGCCTCCCCGATGGAAAGCGGTCCATCGCTCAGGAGGTCATCGACGGCGAGCAGCAGCTCTGGCGCGACCGGGTCGCCGAGGCGCCGCCAGATGGCCTCTATCGCGGCCTTATCGTCTTTGCGGTGCAGGTCACTGCTCAAGGTGACCGCGTAGCGGTGGCCGTGGCGCGCTGCCGCGTGTGCCGTTGCAATCAGCCGACGTCGAACATCCGGACGAGCATACTGATCGTCCGGCTTCACCTCGTGGACCTCCTCGACTCCATCGATCTCGATGAGGAAGTCGGGGAAGGCGGATGCCGATCCGTCTTCCCCGGTCAGGATGTCATACCGAACCGGCTGGTAAAGGATTCGGGTGATTCGCGGATCGAGCTCGGCCCTGATCAGGAACATGCGTTCGTGTGGCCCGACCCAGTCTATCGGGCCGTCCATCTTCTCGCTGAACACGGTCCCGGTGTTGTGGCGGGAGCCGCGCGTGTTCGCTTCACGGAGTGGACGATCGTAGATCTGTCCAGCAGGGATGTCGTTCAAGGTCGTTTCCTCCATGCTCCGGTGCCCCCATCGGCACTTGAACATGAGGATCGGCGTTGCCCCGACGCGGCGCGCTGCCTTTCCAACCCCCGCCTTAATCGTCGAGCGTCAACCTTCAGTTAATCCAAGGACAGCTTATGCGCCAAAACGGCCAAAATGACGCCTTATGCGCCACGAAACGACAGCTTATCCGCTAAATTACAGCGCGGTGGTGCGGTCGGGTGAAGGAGTGGTGCCGGTTGCAGGAATCGAACCCGCGACATCCAGTTTACAAAACTGGCGCTCTACCAACTGAGCTAAACCGGCAGCGGGCGCCTCATGCG
>Ga0308158_10001742_pt1 | contig 22051 bp, 18 predicted proteins | sample PhyBR2_FD_201038 | JGI IMG/M metagenome (GOLD analysis project Ga0308158, IMG submission 201038) | Phyllosphere microbial communities from UC Gill Tract Community Farm, Albany, California, United States - DLSLB.R2 | ecosystem: Host-associated > Plants > Phyllosphere > Unclassified | place: USA...
CCCGACATCCCGGTCACCACGAACTTCATGGGACCGTTCCGGAACATCGACTACTGGACCTGGGCGCCGCACGTCGACGTCGTCTCGGACGACCTGTATCCGGATCCGGCGGATCCGGATGCGGCCCGTGGTGCGGCCATGGCCCGTGATCTCATGCGCTCCCTCAGTGGCGGCAAGCCGTGGCTGCTCATGGAGCAGTCCACCAGCGCCGTCATCATGCGGCCCGCCAATGTGCCGAAGGCGCCCGGGCAGATGCGCGCGCTCTCGTACCAGTCACTCGCCCGCGGGGCCGACGGGATCCTGTTCTTCCAGTGGCGTCAGTCGGCGGCCGGTGCGGAGAAGTTCCACTCGGCGATGCTCCCGCACGCGGGAACCGACACGCGGACCTGGCGGGAGGTCGAGCAGCTCGGCGCGGAGCTTGCGACGCTCGGAGCAGTGGTCGGCACCCGGACGCGCGCGCAGGCCGTCGTCGTTTTCGACTGGGACAGCCGGTGGGCGATCGAACAGGCGGGCCTGCCCACGACATCGAGCTACCTCGCCCTGACCGCGCACTGGCATGCCGCCCTCACCGAGGCCGGACTGACGGTGGATCTCGCCCGCGGCGATGAGGACCTGAGCGGGTATCCGATCGTGGTGGTGCCGAGCCTGTTCGTGCTGACCGATGCCCAGGCCGCCGCGATCGACGCCGCGGCGCGAGCCGGATCGACGGTGCTCGTCACGAGTCAGACCGGCATCGTCGACCAGGACCTCCGTGCGCGGCTCGGCGGCTACCTCGGCGAGCTGCAGGCGACGCTCGGCGTGTGGATCGAGGAGTTCTGGCCGCTCGGCGGTGCGTGGGCGCGGCCGGGTGCGATCCCGGTGACGCCGGAGTCCACCGTCGACCCCACCGTGCGGGTGCGCGGCGATGTCTTCGGAGCGGAGGAGGCGACCGGGATCGAGTGGAGCGAGGCCGTGCGCGTGCGCGATGCATCCGTGCGCGCGGTCTTCGAGGGCGGTCACCTGGACGGCTGGCCCGCGCTCACGCGGAAGACGCGCGGGGCGGGGGCTGCGTGGTATCTGGCGACGCGCCTGGGCCGCGAGGACACGGCGGCCCTGGTCGCGCAGCTCATCGCGGAGAGCGGCCTCCGGGTCCGTACCCCCCTCGCCGACGGTGAGCACGGATTCGTGGAGACGGTGCAGCGCGGGGAGCTCCTCTTCGTGATCAACCACGGTGCCACCGCCGTGACCGTCGCCGAGGAGGGCACCGACGTGCTGACCGGCGCCGACACGCAGGGCATGACGCTCGAGCCGCACGGCGTCGCGGTCATCGCGCCGCTCACCGAGTCGCAGCGCGCCGATCGTCTCGACACGCTCTCGCAGCCGGAATCCGCGCACGCCCTGGACCCGTCGCGCATGGAAGAGTCGATGCCATGATCACAGCGCAGCGAGCACGACGCCAAGGGCTCCCAGGATGACGGTGACCCCAGGCATCTATCAGCACTTCAAAGGTGCTCGCTACGAGGTCATCGCGGTCGGACGGCACAGCGAGACCGAGGAACTGCTCGTCTTCTACCGCAAGCTCTACGACGACTACAGCTATTGGGCGCGCCCGCTCGCGATGTTCGAGGAGCATGTCGAGCGGGACGGGTACAGCGGCCCGCGTTTCGCGCGCGTGGCGGAAGAACGCTCTGCTTGACCCGCCCTCCGCGAGGGAGTAGGCACGGAGCAGCATCCCCCAACGAAGGTGAACCCCGTGTCGACTGATCCCGTCTCCGACTTCCTCGCCCTGCATCACGGCAGCGGCTTCATCCTGCCGAACGCCTGGGATCCGGGATCCGCGCGGATCCTCGCGCAGCTCGGGTTCCCGGCGATCGCGACGACCAGCGCCGGCATCGCATGGGCACTCGGGGTGCCCGACGGGGGCGCGCTGGACCTCGACACGATGCTCGCGCACGTCGCGGCCATCGTCGCCGCGGTCGACCTCCCTGTGTCCGCCGACCTCGAGGCCGGGTACGGCGAGACCGCCGAGGAGGTGGCCCGCACGGTGGCGCGTGCCGCCGAGACCGGTGTCGTCGGAGGCAACCTCGAGGACACCGCGGGTGGCGTGCTCTTCGGCATCGACGAGGCGGCCGAGCGGATCGCCGCGGCCCGCGACGCGGCGCCGCGGGGCACGTTCGTGCTGAACGCCCGCACCGACGCGTACTTCTTCGGAGGGGCGTCGGATCCGTTCGCCGAGACCGTGGAGCGCGCGTTGCGCTACGTCGAAGCGGGTGCGGACTGCGTCTTCGTGCCGGGCGTGAACGACGAGGACACCATCCGGCGACTGGCCGCGGAGATCCCGGCCCCGCTCAACATCGTCGCCGGGCTCGCCGCGCACGTGATCCCGGCGCCCGAGCTGTTCGCGCTCGGGGTGAAGCGGGTCAGCCTGGGCGGCAGCCTCGCCCGTGCCGCTATCACCGCGCTCGAGCGTGCTGGTCGCGAGCTGCTCGAGACGGGCACGCTCGGCTTCCTCGACGGCGCCCTGCCCTACGCCGAGGTGCAGCGCCGGTTCGCCGACTGAGGACGAACCGGCGTCGCAGAGCCCGGCGTCGCGGCGCCCGGGGTTGCAGCGTCCGGGGCTGCAACGCCCGGGCTGCGGGATCAGCGCCCGATGCTCGACATGTCGGCGTAGCGGTCGCCGGCCGCCGGCGGCAGCGCGTCGAGAGCCCCGAGCTGCTCGGCGGTGAGCACGAGCGCGTCGGCGGCCACGTTCTCCTCGAGCCGCGAGACTCGCTTCGTGCCGGGGATCGGGGCGATGTCGTCTCCCTGCGCGAGCACCCAGGCGAGCGCGACCTGGGCGGGCGTCGCCTCCAGCTCCCGGGCGATCTGTTCGACCGCGTCGACGATACGCAGGTTCGCGTCGAGGTTCTCGCCCTCGAACCGCGGGTTGCTCCGGCGGAAGTCGCCGGCGTCCAGGGCGTCGGCCGACCGGATGGCCCCCGTGAGGAATCCGCGGCCCAGGGGCGAGTAGGGCACGAGGCCGATGCTGAGCTCGCGCAGCACCGGGAGCAGCTGCTCGGCCTCGTCCCGCGTCCACAGCGAGTACTCGGTCTCCAGCGCCGTCACCGGGTGCACCGCGTGCGCCCGGCGCAGGGTCTCCTCGCCGGCTTCGGAGAGTCCGTAGTGCAGGATCTTCCCCTCGCCGATCAGGTCGGCAAGCACCCCGACGGTGTCCTCGATCGGGGTGTCCGGATCCTTGCGGTGCTGGTAGTACAGGTCGATCCGGTCGGTGCCGAGCCGCTGCAGCGATCCCTCCACCGAGCGCCGCACGGTCTCCGGGCGACTGTCGAGACGGCGGCCCCCGTCGGCGCCGGCCTGGATGCCGAACTTGGTCGCGATCACGACGTCGTCGCGGCGGCCGGCGACGGCCTTGCCGACGAGTTCCTCGTTGATGTGGGGCCCATACATCTCCGCCGTGTCGAGCATGGTGACGCCGAGATCGAGGGCGCGGTGGATGGTGCGGATGGACTCCGCCTCATCCGTGTTCGCGCCGGAGTAGAACGCACTCATGCCCATGCAGCCGAGGCCGAGCCGGCCGACGGAGAGGGTGCCGAGAGTCGCGTGCTTCATGAGGAGAGCCTTTCGCTGTAGAGGGAGATCTTGAGGTCGATGGCGCCGAGCGCGTCGTCCAGCTCCGCGCGGCGGGCGAGCACCGTCTCGCGGTGCTCGCGCAGCAGCGCGAGCCGGGCCGCGTTCGTCTCCTCGCCCGCGCGGGCGAGTTCGACGTAGCGCCGCAGCGTCGCGATCGGCATGGCGGTCGAGCGCAGCTTGCGCAGGAAGCCGAGCCAGGCGAGGTCGCCGTCGGTGTACCGGCGCCGGTCCGACGAGACCCGGTCGACCGGAGTCAGCAGCAGACCCTCCCGCTCGTAGTAGCGGAGGGTGTGCGCGGTCAATCCGAGTTCCTGCGCCGCCTCGGATATCGTGCGCGTAGTGATCGTTTCGGGCATGCGCCCCACGCTACGACTTAGAGCGCACTCTAAGTCAAGCGGATCCGGTCACTCCGCGGCGAGTACGGACAGCACGTTGCCGGCGGGGTCGGTGAACCAGGCGATGTCGGGCCCGCGCCCGGGTGCGCCGTGCGCGATTCCCTTGGCGTCGGTGCCGAAGTCGGGGTCGGTGTAGATCTTCGTCACGACGCCGCGCGCGTTGAGGTCGTCCACCGCGGCCTCGACGTCGTCGACCGGGAAGTTCAGGATCGTGAAGCTCGCCGGGGTGTGGTTGGGCTTGGCGTAGACGAGGATGGATCCGCCATCGGCCAGGCGGATATCGAGGAATCCCATCGGGTTCGTGGACACCTCCATGCCGAGCGTCTCGCCGTAGAAGCTCCGGGCCGCATCGATGTCGTCGACGCTGAACCCGCTGAACGCGTGCGTGGTCTGGAAGGCAGTCATGATTCCAGCATGCGCCCCCGGGCAAGGCTGGTCCAGGCCCGGCTTCGATGAAAGCTTGACTACGTAGTCAGAGGCGCGCTACGCTCGCAATGCTCAACGGAGAGGAGAGGTGATGTCTGTGATGGGACCCCGAGCGAAGCGCGTGTCGATGACGGACGTCGCCCGCCAGGCCGGCGTCTCCCAGAAGACGGTTTCGCGGGTCGTGAACGAAGAGCCGTACGTGACCGATGCCGTGCGGGATCGCGTGCTCGAGGTCATCGAGCGCCTGGGTTTCCAGCCGAACGAGGCCGCCCGGGCCCTCGTCACCCGGAGGGGGCGACGCATCGGCGCGGTCGCGATGGGTGGCAGCGCGTTCTACGGTCCCACGTCCGCGTTGGCGGGCGTCGAATCCTTCGCTCGCGCCGCGGGCTACGCCCTCAGCGTGATCCGCACGGATCCGGCTGCCGGCGACGACATTCAGGACGCGATCACTGCGCTGGTCGGGCAGGGATCCGAAGCGATCGTGATCTCGGAGCCGGTCGATTTCGGCCACGGCCTGCTGCGCATCCCCGATGGTGTCGAGGTGCTCACCTTCGGGATGGGCGCCGTCACGAGCCACCCTCGCGAACTGGTCGTGGGCACCGATGAGATCGGCAGCTCCCGCGCCGCCACCGAGCATCTGCTGGCGCAGGGGCACCGGAGCGTGCAGCACATCTCAGGCCCGATGAACTGGATCTCGAGTCGCAGTCGACTGGCCGGTTGGCGCAGCGCCCTGGAGGACGAGGGGACCACGGTCCCGGAGCCGATCGAGGGGGACTGGACACCGGAGAGCGGCTATCGCGCGATGTCGAGGCTGATCGAGACGACCGACTGCGCCGCCGTTTTCGTCTCGAACGACCAGATGGCGATCGGTGCCATGGCTGCGGCCCAGGCTGCCGGTCGGCGCGTACCGCACGACATCGCCGTGGTCGGATTCGATGACATCGACGTCGCCGCGTACCTCGCCGTTCCACTGACCACGGTGCGTCAGAACTTCGCCGAAGTCTCGCGCATCGGCATGCATCGCCTGCTCCGCGCGCTCGACGGCCACGTGCCGGAGAGTCTGCACCGCGCCCTTCCTGCCGAGCTCGTCATCCGCGAGTCGAGCATCACCCCCGTCCCCACGCGCTAGATCCGCGCACAACGCCAAGATCAGTGTCGATCCACGTTATGACTACGTAGTCAGGAGTTTTCACAACATGATTCCGCTCTCCTCTCCGCCGCCCGGAATGTCCCGGCGCAGCGTCCTGCGACTGCTCGCCCTCTCCGGCGGTACGGCCCTGGTGGCACCCGCCCTCGCAGGGTGCGCGCCGGCATCGACCACGCCGATCCGATCCGGTGCGGTGGACCTCTCGTTCTGGACGCACGACGACGGCTACATCGCGTTCTTCCGCAAGGCGGTGCCGCTCGCCGAGAAGAACTCGTCGTTCCGGTATCGGCTGCACATCACCAAGGCCGGCGCCTCGGACATCGTCACCAAGCTCATCGCGCAGGCCGTGGCCGGCACCGGCACGCCGGATGTGGTCGGACTCGAGATCGGCAACTTCGCGCGCATGCTGCGCGGCGACATCGCCCCCGAGCTGCTCAGCGACCTGACGAAGGCCGTCGCCCCCGTCGCGGACGACCTGATCACCGCACGGCTCACGCCGTTCAGCAAGGACGGCAAGCTGTACGCCCTCGACTCGGACACTCCGCTCACCGTGCTGTACTACCGATCCGACGAGTACGACCGGCTCGGTCTGCCCACCGACTTCGGCACCTGGGAGGAATTCGGCAGGGTCGGTGCAGACCTCGCCACGCGCGAGGGCGTGGCGCTGGGAGCGGTCGCGACGAGCGACCCCGGCGGCACCGTGCAGAACTTCCAGATCCACCTGCTGCAACGCGGCGGCGACCTCTTCGACGCCGACGGCAAGGACACCCTGCAGACGCCGGAGGCCGAAGACGCACTCGCGTTCCTGGCGACATCCGTGCAATCCGGTGCGCTGGCCACGGTCGCCGACATGTACGGGCCGAGCATTCAGAGCGGCCTCAAGTCGGGCAAGATCCTCGGCGTCAACATGCCGTCCTGGTATGCAAGCTACGGCATCAAACCGAACGTGCCGGAGCAGAAGGGGAAGTGGCGGATCACGCCGCTGCCCCGTTTCGCCCAGGGCGGCGGACGCACAGCCGTCGGCGGCGGCACCGGGTTCGCGGCCCTGCGGAACAAGCCCGCCACCGCGGCCGGCATGCATCTCATCACGACCGCGTATCTGGACCCGGCGCAGCAGGTCGCCCGGTACAAGGCCATGGGCTACCTGCCCACCCGGCGGTCCGTGTTCGACTCCGCAGAGCTCGCCGCGCTCGAGGACGAGTACTTCGGCGGGCAGCGACTGTTCGAGACCTACCGCGAGATCGTGGACGACGTTCCCGACGTCCACCAGAGCGCCAACAGCTCGATCATGAACACGGTGCTCGCCGGGCACATCCTGCGCGCATACAAGGGGCAGGTCAGTGCCGCGCAGGCGCTCGCCGATGCCACCGCCGACTTCCGAGGGCAGGCCAAGCGATGAGCACGCACACCGAGACCACCCTCGTCCCGGGCCTGCGGGCCCGACGCGCGCGCAGCGGACGGATCCGCGGCGGTGCGGCGCCGTACATCTTCATCGCGCCGTTCTACGTGCTGTACGGACTGTTCATGATCGTGCCGGTCGTCGCGGCGATCGTGCTGTCGCTGACGGAATGGGTGGGACTCGGCGCCCCCGACTTCATCGGCATCCAGAACTATGTCGACCTCGCGCACGACACCAGCTTCGGAGGTGCGCTGGCCAACTCCGCGGTCTACACCGCGATCGCCGTGCTCATCGTCGTCCCCGTGTCGCTGCTCGTGGCGCAGGCGCTGAACGCGCGCAACCTGCGTCTGCGGGACATGTTCCGGGTGGCGTACTTCGTGCCGATGGTGCTGTCGCCGATCGTGATCGCGCTCATCTACAGCCTCATCTTCGATCGCGATTACGGCCTGCTCAACTCGTCGCTGCAGGCGCTGTTCGGCCTCCCCCACATCGACTGGCTGGGGGATCCGACCATCGCGAAGGGTGCCATCGGGTTCGTGCTGATGTGGCGCACGGTCGGGTATCTGACGATCTTCTTCCTCGCCGCGCTGCAGAACGTTCCGGGTGAGCTCTACGAGGCTGCTGCCCTGGACGGCGCGGGGCCGGTGCGATCCTTCTTCACGGTGACGCTGCCGTCGATCCGTCCGGTCACGGCGTTCGTCATCGTCACGTCCTTCATCAGTGCTGCGCAGCTCTTCGACGAGCCCTACCTGCTGACCAAGGGCGGGCCGGGCGAGGCGACGCTGAGCGTGGCGATGTTCATCTACCGTGCCGCTTTCGAGCGGCAGCAGTTCGGCTACGCGGCCGCCGCCGGCGTCGTGCTCTTCGCCATCGTGTTCATCATCAGCCAGGGCCTGAACCGCCTGCTCGGCATCGGGAGAGAATCATGACCGCTTTTGCTCAGACCCGCGAGGCAGCGCACTCCGCACAGCCGTCGCCGACGAGGAAGCGCCGGGGTGGCGCCGTCGCCCGTCGCGCGCTGCTGTACATCACCCTCATCGCGTTGCTTCTCGTCTTCATCGCGCCGCTGCTGTGGGCGCTCAGCGGATCGTTGAAGCGGCGAGGCGACATCTTCTCGGTGCCGCCCAGCCTGATCCCGAATCCGCTCACATTCGAGAACTATGTCAACCTGCTCACCACCCAGCCGTTCGCCGCGTGGTTCGGGATGAGCGTGGGCACCGCCCTGCTCGCCACCGCCATCTCCGTGTTCGTCTGCGCGCTGGCAGGCTACGGGTTCGCGAAGTTCCGCTTCCGCGGCAAGCGGGTACTGTTCACCGTGATGTTCAGCTCGCTGTCGATCCCGTTCGCGGTGATCCTCGTTCCGCTGTTCATCCTCGTCACCAAGAGCGGTCTGGCCAACCCGTGGTTCTCGCTCATCGTGCCGTGGGTGGCGCCCGCCTTCGGCATCTTCATGATGCAGCAGTTCATCGTGCAGTCCGTGCCCGACGACATCATCGAGGCCGCGCGGATCGATGGATGCAGTGAGTTCGGCACGTTCTGGCGGATCGTGCTGCCGCTGCTGCGCCCGTCGCTGGGCGCGCTCGCGGTGTGGAGCTTCCTGCAGAGCTACAACAGCTTCATGTGGCCGCTCGTGCTCGTGTCGGATTCGAACCAGTACACCCTCCCGCTCGGCCTCAACATCCTGTTCGCCTCCGAGAACCGGTCCTACGACCTTGTGCTCGCCGGGGCGGTGCTCGCCTCGATCCCCACGATCCTGGTCTTCATCCTGCTGCGCAAGCAGTTGCTCGAAGGGCTCACCGCGGGTGCGGTGAAGGGCTGAGCGGATCCATGCACGCACATGAAAGGAACACGATGAGCCATCTCGACGAGTCGGTGCTGTTCGGCGCCGCGTACTACCACGAGTACCTGCCGAGTCCCCGGCTGGAGGAGGACATGCGGCTCATGGCGGACGCCGGCTTCACCGTCATCCGGGTGGGCGAGTCGGTGTGGTCGACTTGGGAGCCGGAGGACGGCGTCTTCGACCTCGACTGGCTCGAGCCGGTGCTCGACGCGGCCCACGCGCACGGCATCGCGGTCATCCTCGGCACACCGACCTACGCGGCGCCGATGTGGCTCGCCCGGCAGCTGCCCGAGATCAACGTCGAGCGCCGCACCGGGGAACGGATGGGCTGGGGCGCCCGGCAGGAGATCGACTACGCGCACCCGGCGTTCCTGTTCCACGCCGAGCGCGTGATCCGCAAGATCGTGCGGCGCTATGCGCAACACCCCGCCGTGATCGGATACCAGGTCGACAACGAGCCGGGCATGGTCTCGTTCCTGAATGATCAGGTCTTCCAGCGCTTCGTGGACGCGCTGCGCCGCGAGTACGGCACGGTCGAGGAGCTCAATCGGCAATGGGGGCTTACCTACTGGTCGCACCTGCTGTCGGACTGGGCGGATCTGTGGCGCCCGGACGGCAATGCGCAGCCGCAGTACTCGCTCGCCTGGCGCCGGTTCCAGGGCGAGATCACGACGCGGTTCATCTCGTGGCAGGCGGACCTGGTGCGCGAGGACGCGCGCGCGGACCAGTTCGTCACGACCTGCATCGCCTACGACCGCGAGACCGCCGATGAGCAGCGGCTCACCACGCATCTCGATCTCACGACGGGCAACGCGTACTACCGGATGCAGGAGGGGCTCGAACTGCCGGACCGGGAGGAATCGCCGCAGTTCTGGACCAGCAGCGGGGTCTGGGCGCTGATCAACTCGGCCGACCGGATGTACGGCTCCAAGCAGGCGCCGTTCCTCGTCACGGAGACCAACGCGCAGGCGATCGGCATGCCGTGGATGAACGAGCCGGCCTTCGACGGGCAGTGGCGGCAGGCCGCGTGGGCGCTCGTGTCGCGCGGAGCGATGATGATCGAGTACTGGCACTTCCACACCCTGCATGCCGGGGCGGAGACCTACTGGGGAGGCGTGCTGCCGCACAGCCAGCAGCCGGGCCGGGTGTATCGCGAGCTCGCGCAGCTCGGTGCGGAGTTCGGCACGGCCGGCAGCAGGGTGGCCCGGCTCACGCCGGATGCGGATGTCGCCATCCTGTTCGACACCGACAGCAAGTGGGCCCAGGCCGAGCACCCTTCCCTGAACCGTGCCGGCGAACCGGATCGGCGCGCGTTCCAGACCGTGCGGGACGCGTTCGTGCGCGGCGTGTTCGACGCCGGGCTGCAGGGGCGTGCTGTGCATGCCGCTCAGCTGCGCGCGATGGATCCAGCGTCCTACGCCGCGGAGATGCCCGTACTGGTCGCGGCCGCCTTCACGATCGCAACGGACGCGGATCTGCGCTGGCTCCGCGACTATGCGGCCGCCGGTGGGCATCTCGTGCTCGGGATCCGCACCGGGTACGAGGATGAGCAGGCGCGGGCGCGCCTGGAGCGCAAGCCCGCGCTGCTGGATGAGGCGGCCGGCGTCTGGTACGACGAGTTCTCGAACCTGCGCGCGCCGATCGCCGTCCAGGGATCGGACGCGCTCCCCCTGCCCGCGGACGCGCACGCCACCCTCTGGGCGGACGGGCTGCAGGTCGAGGGTGCAGAAGTGCTCGCGACTTACATGCACCCGCACTACGGACGGTGGCCCGCCGTCACCACGCACCGGCACGGGGTCGGCCGGATCACCTACGTCGGCACGGTGCCCGACCACACGCTCGCGCGCGCGATCGCGGACTGGGCTGTGAGGGTGGGCGCAGGGGAACCGGGATGGCGGCCGAACGCGGAGACGCAGTCGGTGCAGAACTCGCGGAACGCGGCGGGCGAGACGATCCATGTGGTGCACAACTGGTCGTGGACTCCGAGCAGCTACACACTGCCGGAGCCCGCGCAGGACGTGCTCTCCGGTGCGGATCTGCCGGTCGGCTCCGTGCTGGAGCTCGGATCCTGGGACGTACGGATCCTCGCGTCTCGCTGATGTGCCGGGGAGGGGCGCCGATACGCGGCCCTTCCCGGGTCCCGGACAGATGACGCGGCCAGGCCGTCGGAGTTCACCGGTCGGGCCGGTGCGGGTCAGCCGTTGAACGCCGAGAGCGCCTCGAAGCGGGTGAACGCGTCCCGGTAGGCGCCATGACGATCCGGATCCGGGGCGAACTCGGCTTCGATCTCGGCGGCGAGGCCGGTCAGATCCGCGAACGAGGCGACCAGGCCCGTCGCCGTTCCGGCGAGGCCGGCGGCGCCCTGCGCGGCGCCGTGCCCGCTCGCCGGGCGCAGCACCGGTATCCCGAGGACGTCGGCCTTGATCTGCAGCCAGGCGTCCGACGATGCCCCTCCTCCGGTGCTGATCAGCCGATCGATCTCGAATCCGGCCACACGCATCGCGCCGACGTCCCTGGCGAGGGCGAGGGCATTGCCCTCCATCGCCGCCAGCATGAGATCGGTGCCGTCGGTGCTGAGGTCGATGCCGGCGATGATGCCGCGGGCTGCGGCGTTCCACGTCGGCGTGCGCTCGCCCGCCAGGCTCGGCACCATGGTCAGACGGCCCGGGCGCGGGCGCGCGAGGATCTCCTCCGCCTGCCTCAGATCGCGTCCCCGATCGAGGGAGTTCACCCAGTCGATCGTGGCGCCCGCCGTGACCTGCGCCGTGATGAGCAGGTCCACACCCGGCACGCAGTGACGCGAATGGATGAATCCGGGGATAGCCGTGCCGCGGGGCACCGCGAGCATCGTCACGCTCGAGAAACCGGTCATGTCGACGAGAGGATCGCCGGGGGCCAGCGCTCCCGCCTCGAGCGCGGATCCGATCGCGTCGATCCCGCCGGCCACCACCGGCACGCCCGTCGGGATCCCGGTCGCGGCGGACGCCTCGGGCGTCACGACACCGACGACCGCGTCCGAGCGCACGATCTCGGGCAGCAGGGCGAGGGCGGGGACGGCGGCGCGCACGGCCGAGGCGAAGTCCCCCGTCGCCTCGTCGAAGCCCTGCATGAGCGAGGCCGTCGTCTCGTCGAGCACCGAGACGCCGGAGAGGCGGCGGACGATGTAGCCGTTCGTGGACAGGATCGCCCGGGACGCACCGAGCCGGTCGGGATGATGCCGCTGCAGCCACGCGATCTTGGCCGTGCCGAAGAAGGGGTCGGCGCCGTTGCGGGACGCGGTGTGCAGGAGCGCGATCTCGGCGGCCTCCGCCTGCGCCCGGCGATCCAGCCAGGTGAGCGCGGGGCCGGTCGGCTCGCCCTCCGCGTCCACGGTCACCAGGGTGGGAGCCTGCGAGGTCACCGCGACGGCGCGGACGTGAAGACCGCCTGCGACGACCGCGCGAGTGGCCTCGATGACCGCCCGCCACCAGTCGCGGGCGTCCTGCTCCGCTCCGGATCCGCTGGTGCGCGTCGCGTACGGCACCGAGCGGTCGGCGAGACGTCGGCCGGTGAGATCGGTGGCGACGACCTTCGTGGAGCTCGTTCCGACGTCGATGCCGAGCAGCGCGTCCACGCCCTGAGATCGGGGCGGCAGCGCGGTGCTCGCGCTCACGCCAGTGCCGCTCGGGATCCCTCGACGAGGGGGTGCAGTGCCGGCTCGCCGGCGAGGTAGCGGCGCAGCTCTTCGGCGACGCCCCGGGCGGCCCGCACCGCCGTCTCCCGGCTGGCGCCCGCGATGTGCGGGGTGACCACGACGTCGGCGCCCTCGCGGGCAAGCTCGAACAGCGGGTGCGCGAAGTCGACCGGCTCCTCTGGGTAGACGTCGAACGCGGCGCCGCCCAGGTGGCCGTCGTGCACCGCGGAGGCCACGGCGTCGTAGTCGACGAGACCGCCGCGGGCCGCGTTGACCAGGAAGGATCCGCGAGGCATGAGCGCGATCCTATCCGCGTCGACGAGATGGTGGGTCTCGGCCGTCAGGCGGGCGTGTACCGAGACGAGGTCGCTGCGGCGGAACAGGTCCTCGAGGTCCGGGACGACCTCGGCGACGCCGTCCAGCGCCCCCGCGGGGAGATAGGGATCGAACACGAGCACGTGCGCTCCCATGGCGGCGAACACGCGGGCGACATGCGCGCCGACCGCCCCGGCGCCGAGAAGCCCGATGACGGATCCGGACACCTCGCGACCGACCGCATCCGAGCGGTACAGGTCGCCGCGCCAGAGTCCGGCGAGCATGCTGCCGTGCGCGACGGGGATCCGGCGGAGCATCGCGAGGGCGAGGCCGATGGTCATCTCGGCGGTGGCGATGCCGTTGCGCCCCGGCACGTTAGCGACGCGGATGCCGCGCTCGCGGGCCGCGTCCAGATCGACGTTGGTGGGACCGCCGCGCGAGACGGCGATGAGACGCAGTTCCGGGCGCGCATCCATGACCCGCGCGGTGAGCGGCGCGAGCTGGGTGACGATCGCCTCGGCGCCCTCGAGGGCCTCGATGAGCTCATCCTCGGTGCCGGAGGCTTCGTCGACGTTGCCGACCCGGCCGAACGGGGTGTCCGGCCAGCCGAACTCGATCTCACGGACGTCGAGGTCCTGGCCGGCCGCCTCGAGGGCGCAGTCGCGCAGCAGCGACGATCGGATGAAGCGGTCGCCTGCGGCGAGCACACGGATCATGAGCGTGGGTTTCCCTTCGTGGAGGTGGTGTCCGGCCGCCGAGCCCGGCGGCCGGACACCACTGCTTACTTGCCGAAGACCTCGTCGTAGTAGGCCTTCGCGTTCGACGCATCGATGACCTTGACTGGCATGTACTGGTCCTTCTCGACCTTCTTGCCGTCCAGTAGATCCTTGGTGATGTCGATCAGAGTGCGGCCGTGCGCCTTGCCGCCGCCGAGGCTGACCGACGACTTCTCCGGGTCGCCGTTCATGATGTTCTGGATCTCCTGCTGAGTGGCGTCGATGCCGAACAGGCCGAACTTCTTGAAGTCGGTGACGCCCGCGGACTTGACGCCCTCGTTGCCGCCCACGGCTCCGCCGCCGCCGATCGTCGCGATCATCTTCATGTCGGGGTGCGCCTGCAGGAAGTTCTCGGCGTTCGCGACACCGTCTTCACTGGTCAGGGCGGGGGCCGTCGCGACGAGCTTCGCGTTGGGGGCGAACTTCGCGACAGCCTCCTTGATGCCGTTGGCGCGATCGATGATTTCGGGGAACCGCGGCAGGTCCATCAGCCCCCATTCGACGGGCTTGTCGGATCCGTAGGCCTTGGTGAGCCACTTGGCGGCGGCCTCGCCGTTCGCGTAGCCGGTCTTGTAGGCGTCGACGAGATACTGCGAGTCGTAGTTCTTCAGCACCTGCGTGTAGCCGACGACCTTGATGCCGGCCTTCTGCGCCTTCGCGGTGACGTCCTTGAGAGCGTTGGCGTCGACGGCGCAGATGATGATCGCCGAGACGCCCTGCTGGATGAAGTTCTCGATCTGGGTGACCTGGGTGGCGGAGTCGTTGTGGGCGTCGACGTAGTTGACGGACAGGCCCTTGGACTGGCCGTAGGTCTGCGCCTCCTGGACGAGCTCGGACCACACCGGGTTGCTCAGGTCGGAGAACGTGATGCCGACGGTCTTGTCGCCGCCCTTGGCGGTGCCTCCGCCGCCGGCGGCGGGCGCGTCGGGGACGGTGGTGCAGCCGGACAGCAGCAGCGCGACGACCGCGGCGGCCGCAGCGGCGAGGCCGAATCTCTTCTTCACGGGGGTGTTCCTTTCGGGAGGGTGGTGCAGGAGTGGTTGGTGCGGGAGGGATTGGTGCGGGAGGGGAGGGGATCAGACGGTGGCGCCGGTCGGAGTCTTCAACGCGACGCCGCCGATCTGCTTGGCGCGTCCGCGGGTCCGCTTGGACGTCGCGTCATAGATCACGGCCGTGAGCAGGATCGCGCCCTTGATGACGAGCTGCACGTAGGCGCTCACGTTCATCAGCACGAGGCCGTTGTCGAGCACGCCCACGATCAGCACGCCGATGAAGGCGCCGAACAGGCTGCCGCGACCGCCCATCACGCTGATGCCGCCGAGCACGCACGCCGTCAGCACGCTGAATTCGAAGCCGGCGCCGGTCGCCGACTGTGCCGAGTTCAGGCGGGAGAGCAGCAGGATCGCGCCGATCGACGTGAAGAAGCCGCACAGGGCGTAGACGAGGATCAGGGTGAGCCGGGTGTTCACACCGGAGAGGCGGGCCGCTTCGACGTTGTTGCCGATCGCGTAGAAGTAGCGGCCGATGTAGGTCTTGTTCAGGATGAACAGGCCGATGGCCCAGATGACGATGAGGAAGAGCAGCGACACCGGGACGATGCCGAACACGGCGCCCTGGCCCAGCATCGAGAACTCCTTCGGGAAGCCGAAGATCGGCAGACCCTTGGAGATCAGGTAGCTGAGGCCGTTGAGCACCATCATCATCGACAACGTCACGATCAGCGGTGCGACGCCCGTGTAGGTGATGATGAGCCCGTTGACCACGCCGATCAGGGTGCCCAGGGCGAGCGCGATGAGGCAGGCGAGGTACCACGGGACGCCGAAGGTGGCCATGAGCATGCCGGTGACGACGACGTTGAGCGAGATCTGGTAGCCCACCGAGAGGTCGATGCCGCCGGTGATCAGCACGAAGGAGAATCCGACGGCGCAGATCCCGAGCGTCGTGATCTGGCGGGCGATGTTGAAGACGTTGCCGGGCTCGAGGAACTGCGGGGTGAGCACGCTGAACACGATCACCAGGACGATGAAGACGAGGAGGATCCCGAGATTCCTGACGCGGGACATGACGATGGATTTCATGCGAGCTCTCCTTGAGCGGCCAGGGCCATCACGGCCTCCTGGGTGATGTCGTTCTTGGTCAGGACGCCCTGCTGCACGCCCTCGCGCAGGACCACGATGCGGTCCGCCATGCCGATGAGCTCCTCCATGTCGGAGGAGATCATCAGGATCGTCTTTCCCTCGGCGGCGAGCCGGTTCATGATCTGATAGATCTCGGCCCGAGCCCCGACGTCGATGCCGCGCGTCGGCTCGTCGAAGATGAGGACCTCCGGCTGCGTGGCGAGCCATTTGGCCAGCACCACCTTCTGCTGGTTGCCTCCGCTGAGGTTGCCCACGATCTCCGAGGCCGACGGGGCCTTGATGCGCAGGTCCCGCATGTACTCGGCCGCGAGGTCGCGTTCCTTGCGGCGGCGCAGCACGGTCGACGACGACAGCAGGCGCAGCAGAGGGAGGGTGATGTTCTGCTGGATCGAGAACTCCAGGACCAGGCCGTGCCGTTTGCGGTCCTCCGGCACGAGGGCGATGCGGTTGCCGATCGCTTGGATGGGCGACCGCGAGATCACGGATCGGCCATGCAGCGACACTTCGCCGGCCTCGATCCGCTCGGCGCCGAACAGCAGCTGCATCAGTTCGGTGCGCCCGGCCCCGATGAGCCCCGCGAACCCGAGGATCTCGCCGCGCCGCGCCTCGAACGAGATGTCGGAGACGCCGTTGCCGGTCAGGCCCTGCACCCGCAGGGACACCTCGCCCGGGGTGAGGTCGCGGGTCGGATATCCCTCGGTGAGCTCGCGGCCCACCATGAGCCGGATCAGCTGGCCCCGTGAGGTGTCGAGCGTGTTCTCGGTGGCGATGTGCTGGCCGTCGCGCAGCGTGGTGACGCGGTCCGAGAGGCGGAAGATCTCCTCCATCCGGTGCGAGATGTAGATGATCGTCATGCCCTCTGCCTTGAGGGCGTCGACGACGCGGTACATCGCGTCGACCTCCGTGTTCGTGAGCGGTGCCGAGGGCTCGTCCATGATCAGCAGACGTGCGTTGCGCGAGAGCGCCTTCGCGATCTCGACGATCTGCTGGAACCCGGTCGTCAGATCCTGCACCAGCACCCGCGGGTCGAGATCGACGCCGAGACGGGCGAACAGGCGCTGCGCCTCGGCGTACATCCGCTTGCGGTCGAGCACCGCACCGCGCCGGATGTAGTGCCCGAGGAACACGTTCTCGGCGGCGTTCAGGGTGGGGACGAGTGTGAACTCCTGATAGATCACGGCGATGCCGAGGTCCTGCGCCGACGCCGGGGTGAGTTGCGATTGGGTGACACCGTCGACGGTGATCGTGCCGGAGGTGGGCTCCACCGCGCCCGCAAGGACCTTGATCAGCGTCGACTTGCCGGCGCCGTTCTCGCCGACGATGGCGTGCACTTCGCCGGCGCGGACGTCGAGCGAGACGCCCTTCAGGGCCGTGACACCGGGGTACTGCTTGGTGATGCCGTCCAGCTGCACGGAGATTCCAGGACGCGTGTCCTGGTTGCGGTGGTCCTGCGCGGTTGCACTCACCGTTGACTTCCTTCCGTTCGCGGCTGCTCTGCTCGGCGACGTGACATCCTGGGCACTCCTTCGTGTCGGTCGTGTTGACAGTGTGTTAGATCATGTTCGATCTTGTCAAGTCATTGTGCGAAATCCGGGCGTGCGAATTCTGCGCCGTCGAGTCGGGCGAGCGATCGGCGCGCGGCGACGAGAGTCGTGCCGCGATGATGCGCGCGGTCGCTACGGGGTCAGAGGACCGTGCTGATGACGCGCGAGTAGGCGGACAGGTCCGGGCGGTTCGGGGCGAGCTCGGTGGCGAGCACGTTCACGCGGTCGAGGGGGACGGAGGTCGCGGTCGCGACGCCGTCCAGCTTCTCCGAGTGGGCGCCGATCAGCACTTGGGCGGCGGATCGGGTGAAGGCCCGCTTCACCTCGGCCTCCTCGAGGGTGTCCTCATAGAGCCCGCGCTCGTCGAGGGCGGCGGCCGACGCGAAGAAGGCGCTGAAGCGGATGCTGTCGAGGAAGGCGGTCACGACCGGCCCGATCAGCGAGTCCGAGCGCCGATCTGCGGCGCCTCCGGTGAGGATGGCGGTCACTCCCGGCCGGTCCTGCAGCGCCTGGAAGGTGGAGAGGCCGTTCGTGACGACGGTGAGGTCGTCGCACGGCGGCAGCGCCAGGGCGAGACGGTGGATGGTCGTCGACGAGTCCATGGCGATGACGCCGCTCATCGGCACGTGCGGGAGAAGCTTCTGCGCGATGGCCGCCTTCTCCTCGATGTGCGACCGCTCCCGCCCCTGGAAGCTCACCGGGCCGCTGTAGACGGCGCCGCCGCGGACGCGGCGGGCGATGCCGCGCTCCTCCATGCCGCTCAGGTCGCGTCGCACCGTCATCTCGCTCACGCCGAGCGCGTCGGCGGCGTCGGCGAGGGAGACGGCCTTGGACTCCTTGAGCTGCTCGAGCAGCCAGGTCCAGCGCTCTTCGGCAGCGAGGGACTTCACGAGGCCCATGCTAACCGTTCGGACAGGAACTCACAGGATTGAACGCAACGGTGATCCCCCTGTGGCGATGCGCGGCCTGGTATTGCTCCTTTCCTCGTCTGCACCGTGGGGAGAAGGGGTTCCCCTCCATGTCAGATCGTGTTAGATTTCACACAAACTCACATCTTCGCGCTGGAGGACCGGCGCGTATACGCCCTCTTGGAGCCTCAATGACGAATCCGACTGCTGCCGCCCTGCTTGCGCGTTCGAACCGCTTGGGTGCGGATCCGCGGAATACGAATTATGCGGGCGGGAACACGTCCGCGAAGGGTGCGGAGACGGATCCCGTCACCGGGGAGCCGGTGGAGCTGTTGTGGGTGAAGGGGTCGGGCGGCGATCTCGGCACGCTCACGGAGCAGGGGCTGGCGGTGCTGCGGTTGGATCGTCTGCGCGCCCTGCAGGACGTGTATCCGGGGGTGGACTGTGAGGATGAGATGGTCGCCGCGTTCGATTACTGCCTGCATGGCAAGGGCGGGGCGGCCCCGTCGATCGACACCGCGATGCACGCCCTGGTGGATGCCGGGCATGTGGATCATCTGCACCCGGACAGCGGGATCGCGATCGCGACGGCCGCGGACGGGGAGGCGCTGACCGGGGAGGTCTTCGGCGGCCGGGTGGCGTGGGTGCCGTGGCGGCGGCCGGGCTTCCAGCTGGGTTTGGACATCGCCGCGATCAAGGCCGAGCACCCCGACGCGATCGGCTGCATCCTCGGCGGGCACGGGATCACCGCGTGGGGCGACAGCTCGGAGGAGGCCGAGGCGAACAGCCGGTGGATCATCGAGACCGCTGCCGCGTACATCGCCGAGCACGGCGACCCTGCCCCGTTCGGGGCGGTGCGGGGCGGGTTCGAGGCGCTCCCCGAGCCGGAGCGGCGGCAGCGGGCGGCGGCGCTGGCGGCGACGATCCGGGGGATCGCGTCGACCGACAAGCCCATGGTCGGCCATTACACCGACACGGACACCGTGCTGGAGTTCCTCGCCTCGGAGAAGGCCCCGGCGCTGGCCGCGCTGGGCACCTCCTGCCCGGATCATTTCCTGCGCACCAAGGTGAAGCCGCTGATCCTGGACCTGCCCGCGACCGCCACGGTGCAGGAGCAGATCGCCCGCTTGCACGAGCTGCACGCCGCCTACCGGGCCGACTATCAGGCGTACTACGACGCGCACGCTTCGACGGGCTCGGCGACCGAACCGGCGTCCCCGGCGATCCGCGGCGCGGACCCCCTGATCGTGCTGATCCCCGGCGTGGGCATGTTCTCCTATGGGGCGAACAAGCAGACCGCGCGCGTGGCGGGCGAGTTCTACCTGAACGCGATCAACGTGATGGCCGGCGCGGAAGCCCTCTCCACCTACACCCCGATCTCCGATGCGGAGAAGTTCCGCATCGAGTACTGGGCGCTGGAGGAAGCGAAACTGCAGCGGATGCCGAAACCCCGCACCCATCAGGGCCGGATCGCGTTCGTCACCGGCGCCGCGTCCGGGATCGGCAAGGCCATCGCGACCCGCCTCGCCGCGGAAGGCGCCTGCGTCGTGATCGCCGACCTCGACCTGGACAAGGCCCAGGCCGCCGCCGCCGAGCTCGGGGGCACGGATGTCGCGATCGGGGTCGCGGCGAACGTCGCCGACGCCGACGCCATCCAGGCCGCCCTCGACACCGCGGTGCTCGCGTTCGGCGGGGTCGACCTGATCGTCAACAACGCCGGCCTCTCCCTCTCCAAACCGCTGCTGGAGACCACCGAGGCGGACTGGGACCTGCAGCACGACGTGATGGCGAAAGGATCCTTCCTCGTCTCCAAAGCCGCGGCCCGGATCCTGATCGATCAGCACCTCGGCGGCGACATCATCTACATCTCCTCCAAAAACAGCGTGTTCGCCGGGCCGAACAACATCGCCTACTCCGCCACCAAAGCCGACCAAGCCCACCAGGTCCGCCTCCTCGCCGTCGAACTCGGCGAACACGGAATCCGCGTGAACGGCATCAACCCCGACGGCGTCGTCCGCGGATCCGGGATCTTCGCCTCCGGCTGGGGCGCGAACCGCGCCGCGACCTACGGCGTCAAAGAAGAAGACCTCGGCCAGTACTACGCCAACCGCACCATCCTGAAACGCGAAGTCGTCCCCGAGAACGTCGCCGACGCCGTCTACGTCCTCACCGGACCCGACCTCACCCGCACCACCGGCCTGCACATCCCCGTCGACTCCGGCGTCGCCGCCGCCTTCCTGCGATGAGCTGAGAGCCTCCGCGGTGAACAGAAGGAGCCGGGCCGACGACCGTCGACCCGGCTCCTGCGCACGGTCCTGATCCCCCTCACCCCGCCGCGGAGGCTTCGGCCTCCACCGCGCGGCGGAACGCGAACGCGGCGTTCGCGAACACCACATAGAGCAGCAGCCCCGGCACGAGCGCACCGAGCACCGGCTGCACGACGCCCGCGGCCGCCGAGAACCCCAACAGGACCAGGGCGACGAGGCTGAAGTACCAGCGTCGCACGGACAGGTAGACCGCGGCCTTCACGATCGCGCGCACCGACACCTGCGGGTACAGCACGAGCCCGGCGACCGCCGTGGTGCAGGTCACGAGTGCCCAGGCGGCCACCACGGCGAGCGTGGGCGCGAGCAGCGGCGCCCACACGGTTCCGGCGAAGACGGCGCCGTCGTACAGGACGAACCCGATCACGAGCGCCGTGGCCACCCCGAGCAGGGCGGCCGTCGCGCCGCGGCTGCGATACCCGTGCCAGAACGCGGCGAAGGGGCGCGCCGGCTCGTCGCCGCGCATCCGGCGGAACACCTCGAACGCGCCCGCCAGCGAGGGGGCGAGCGTGAGCGAGGCGAGCAGCACGGTCGGCCAGGCCTGCAGCGCGTCGTGTGCGACGACCAGCAGCACGGCCAGCGGCAGGTTCGCGAGCACGAGCAGCAGATCCGTCATCAGGATCGCGTACGCGTACCCGAACATCGACTCCATCGACTCCTGCCGCAGATGCGGGATCCCGCGGCGCGGCGCCGTGCCACGATCGTCGGTCATGGCGCTCATCCCTTCATCCCGCTCGTCGCGATCCCGCTGATGAAATAGCGCTGTCCGGCGAGGAAGATGACCAGGATCGGGACGATCGAGATCACGGATCCGGTCATGATCAGCGCATACTGCGCGGAGTACTGGCCGATGAACGACTTGAGTCCGATCTGCACCGTCCACAGCTCGTTGCTGGAGAGGTAGATGAACGGTCCCATGTAGTCGTTCCACGTGTTGACGAAGGTGAGCAGGGCGAGCGAGGCGAGGGCCGGCTTCGACAGCGGCAGGATGATCCTGGCCCAGATGCCGTAGTCGCTGAGCCCGTCGATGCGCGCCGCCTCGTTCAGCTCGTCGGGAATGGTCAAGTAGTACTGCCGCATCAGGAAGACGCCGAAAGCGCCGAACGCCTGCAGCAGGATGAGGGCGGCGAAGGTGTTGGTCAGGCCGGCCTTCTGCATCATCATGTACTGCGGGATCATGTACGCCTGCCACGGCACCGCGATGGTCGCGATGTAGGCGAGGAATAGGGCGTCGCGTCCGGGGAAGCGCACCTTCGAGAAGCCGTAGGCCGCGAAGCTGCCGGTGATCACCTGCAGGATCGTGATGACGATCGCGAGGAACGCGGAGTTGGCCAGGTATCCGGCCATCGGGATCTGCGTCCAGATCTGCGCGTAGTTGCTCCAGACGAACGTCGTGGGCAGCCACTGCACCGGCACCGTGAGCACCTCGTCGTCGTGCTTGAACGACGAGGACAGCATCCACAGGAACGGCAGCAGCACGACCGTGAGCAGGACGACCAGCAGCACGTACATCCCGACGCGGCCGAGCCGGGAGCGGATCCGGCGTCCGCGGCGTCG
>Ga0308158_10001745_pt1 | contig 22044 bp, 19 predicted proteins | sample PhyBR2_FD_201038 | JGI IMG/M metagenome (GOLD analysis project Ga0308158, IMG submission 201038) | Phyllosphere microbial communities from UC Gill Tract Community Farm, Albany, California, United States - DLSLB.R2 | ecosystem: Host-associated > Plants > Phyllosphere > Unclassified | place: USA...
TTTTCCGGTCGTGCACAACCAAATTCTCTCAAGCATCGGTTAAATCACGGCTTATTCTGCCATTCAGAAAGCTTGGCGAAAGGCGAATCAGGCTTTTCTTCCTCTTCCACGTCGCCGAAAACAGCTGGTTCCGCGTCTGCTGGCAAGCCGGGCTTTCGCGGATAGGGGTCAAGTGCGAGTTCAAAAAATTCTTCGGCAACCGCACCAATGTCAATTTTATCGCCGACAAAAGTCTCCGGAATATCAGCACCGTCAGCATCCAGCAGCAATTCACCACTTTCGTCGAGCTGAATTTTAGCAAGGCGCGAATTTTCCGGTACGAAAATCGTATCCACTTCTTCGGCTATCGCGGCATCGATCGGTTCCAGCGTCACAACGCAAGACTGCACGATGTCTGCATTGATGGTACCACGCAGGCGGATGCCGTTCTTTTTCCACGGCGTCAACAGAAACTCAGCGGCAAAGGAGTTCACAGCCTGAAGACCATGTTCGGCTGCCAATGCTGCTCTTTCCCTGTCGTTGGTCCCGATCTTCACCGTTAAGCCCTTATGGGGCAGATGAAGAACCGGAACGGGATAGGTCAGCGCCGGTTTGTCAGTCATTCTCGTTTGCCTCTTTTGTACTATCGATGGACGTAAGCATCATTTTGTCCGCATCCATAAAGGATATGTCGCCCGCTGCCAAAGCACTGTCTTCAATTTTTGCCAACCGATCACGGCACGCAAATACATATTCACTCAAATAGTGAGCATGTGGCCAAAATTCGAGATCGGGCCGAATGTTTCGCGTCAACGCGGTCGCCAGTGCGTTTTTATCATCGGTGTCCAGCGCCGTGCCATACGAGCTGACGCGCCCGTAAAACATGCGGGCAAGCTTCTTCATACGCTTGGGAACGCCTTGATCACCGATTCCCAATTCTCGCAAAGAATGATCGACATCCTTGAAAAATTCGTCTGCAATGTCCTGCGCAAGTGGCATCAGTACCGAATTTTCGCCCTTCATGCGATGAAGAGATATGAAAATATGAACCGAAAGCATCTCATAACGACCTAAAGGCGTATCAGGCACCTGAAATTGTGCATAAAAACGCTTTTGCCGCGCCGCCGCCACGATCGTCTCGTAAACGCGAAGCACAACTGTCTCATTAGCTTTTGATTTGCGGCGAAAAAGTCGAAGAATCATTCCTGTACGACCGTACTTGTTGCATCCAGAAGCAAGGTGGTTTACCGAAGTTCTCCCGACGGCGAAAGTGCCGCGCTGATATAGAATGTATGGAGAGGTCTTTGTTGCAGCGAATTTTCCTAAGCGCACGCAAACAGCGTGCCCTTCTCGCAGGCACAGCAATTCTCTTTTCGGCGGCTCTTGCCGGATGCAACACCGCATCCACGCTAAACCCGTCGGAAACGCTTACAGAGGGTTATGTGCTCGATCAGGAGGCACTTGATTCGGTTCCGGTTGGCTCCAGCCGTGAACAAGTGCTTCTCGCACTCGGTACGCCGTCCACCACGGCAACCTTCGACAATGAAGTGTTCTATTACATTTCGCAGAAGCGCTACCGTGCGGCACAGTTCATGAAGCCGAAGATCGTCGATCGTCACATTCTTGCGATTTATTTCGACAAGGATGGCAAGGTTCAAAATATCGCCAATTACGGCCTCCAGGACGGTAAGCTGTTTGATTTCGTATCACGCACGACCCCAACGGGCGGCAAGGATCAGACCTTTATCGGTCAGATCATCCAAGGCGTGGGCAAGGCTCCGACATCGTTGCCGGGCGCTGCAGGCGGCGCAAACAACTGATCGACTACACAATTCACAAAAAAGGCCGGGGAAATCCCGGCCTTTTTTCATTATGGTGACTTGCATCAAGCCATATGGGCCAAAACCGCCAGCAACAAAAGCGCCACGATGTTGGTGATCTTGATCGCCGGATTGACCGCCGGTCCAGCCGTATCCTTGTAAGGATCACCCACCGTATCGCCGGTTACAGAGGCCTTGTGCGCTTCTGACCCCTTCATGTGCTTCACACCATCGGCATCGGTAAAGCCGTCCTCGAAGCTCTTCTTGGCATTATCCCATGCACCGCCACCCGACGTCATGGAAATGGCCACGAACAATCCATTGATGATGACACCCAATAGCGACGCACCAAGGGCTGCAAATGCTGCAGCTTTTGAACCCGAAATCAGCAACACACCAAAATAGACAACAAGCGGCGCCAAGACCGGCAAAAGCGACGGAATAATCATTTCGCGGATTGCCGCTTTGGTCAGGAGATCCACTGCCCGTGCATAATCCGGACGTTCCTGCCCCGTCATAATGCCGGGTTTTTCACGGAACTGGCGCCGCACTTCCTGCACAACGGCACTTCCTGCCCGACCAACAGCCGTCATTGCCATGCCTCCGAAGAGATATGGAATCAAGCCGCCGAAGATCAGACCGGCGACCACATATGGGTTGGAAAGTTCAAACGAGACCGGCCCCATATCGGCAAAATATGGATAGGTTTGCCCATTCGCGGCAAAATATGCCAGATCATTGGAATAAGCTGCGAATAGCACCAGAGCGCCCAAACCTGCCGAACCAATTGCATAGCCCTTGGTGACGGCCTTGGTCGTGTTACCAACTGCATCGAGCGCATCGGTTGATTTGCGAACTTCCGGGTCAAGACCGGCCATTTCCGCAATACCACCCGCATTGTCAGTAACAGGGCCGAATGCATCAAGCGCCACAATCATACCGGCAATGCCCAGCATGGCTGTCACAGCGATTGCAGTGCCAAACAAGCCTGCCAGCTGGTAGGTGCCGATAATGCCGCCAACGATGACAATCGCAGGCAGAGCGGTCGATTCCAGCGAAACAGCCAGCCCCTGAATGACGTTTGTGCCATGTCCGGTAACGGAAGCCTGTGCGATGGAATTGACCGGACGCTTGTTAGTGCCGGTGTAATACTCCGTAATCACCACGATCAGCCCCGTAACAACGAGACCAATCAGACCACAGATGAAGAGATTGGTGCCTGTAATCGACATCCCTGCGACAGTGCCGATTTCACCCCAGCCAATTGTCAGCGTGTTGGCTACTGCCAAGCCCACGATGGACAGAAGCCCTGTTGCAATAAGGCCTTTGTAAAGGGCGCCCATGATCGAGCCATTGACGCCAAGTTTGACAAAGAAGGTGCCTGCAATCGAGGTCAACACGCATGCGCCACAAATTGCCAGCGGATAGAGCATCACACTGGAAAGCACATCAGAGCCGTTGAAGAAGATCGCACCCAGAACCATCGTCGCAACCACAGTGACTGCATAAGTCTCGAACAAGTCCGCAGCCATGCCAGCACAATCGCCGACATTATCGCCCACATTATCGGCAATGGTTGCTGGGTTACGTGGATCATCCTCAGGAATACCAGCCTCGACCTTACCAACGAGATCGCCACCAACATCCGCGCCCTTGGTAAAAATACCACCGCCCAAACGGGCAAAGATCGAAATCAGCGAGGCACCGAAACCGAGCGCCACAAGCGCGTCAATCACGGTGCGGTCGGATGGTGAATAGCCCATCCAAACCGTGAGAATGAAATAATAGACGGACACACCGAGCAGCGCGAGACCAGCGACCAGCATGCCGGTAATAGCGCCAGATTTAAACGCGAGTTCCAGTCCGCCAGCAAGGCTGAGGGAAGCGGCTTGCGCGGTTCGTACATTTGCACGGACAGAAACATGCATGCCAATAAATCCGGTCCACCCGGAGAGAACAGCCCCTATGAGAAAGCCGATACCAGCAGTAATCGACAGCAGATACCAGACGGCCAGGAAGACAACGACGCCAACAAGGGCGATCGTGGAATATTGTCGTGTGAGGTAGGCGGACGCGCCTTCACGGATAGCGCCGGCGATTTCCTGCATACGCGGCGTGCCCTGATCGGCCGCAAGCACTGAGCGGATCGCCCATGCGGCAAAAAGAACGGAAACGACACCGCAGGCAATGACGAGAAGAAGAACTCCAATTCCCATTTAGGCCAACTCCCATTGAGCTCGCGCCAGCCACAAGCGGATCGCTCACAGTAGAGTAGCGATTACCTGCACACTCGGCGCATAAAAGACCCGAAAACCCCTCCCCGGGTCAGGACTGGCGGCATGGAAGTGCCTGAAACCGACTATTCACCGGGCTTCATCGGCTCATTCTTATTTGTTCTTAGCTCTCGAAACATCTGCTTGAAATCAAATAATTGGCAGACGTTTCTGCATTTCAGCATTCTCAATGCCGCAGACTCAACATGCGGAAGCTGTCTGCAAAGGTCAAGCCGTAGTTTGTTGGTGAACAAACCAAAAAGGCTGCGAAAAATCGCAGCCTTTTTCAGTTCTCGTGATCCGTTGATTATTACTTGCCGCGCGGCTTTGTACCACGGCTTTCGCCGCGAAGCTCAAAGGCAAGTCGATCAAGCACAGCATTGACCAGCTTGGGCTCATCTTCCGTGTAGAAAGCCTTGGCAATATCCACATATTCCGAAACGATCACAGCTGTTGGCACGTCTTTGCGGGTCTTCAATTCCCACGCACCTGCACGCAGGATGGCGCGCAATGTGGAATCGAGGCGTGAAAGCGGCCAGTCTTCGGTCAACGCATGATGGATCAAGGGGTCAAGCGTAAGCTGATTATCGACAACACCTGCAACGATACCGCGGAACCATTGTGGATCGGCATCGAGATATTGCATCCCGTCCACTTCCTTGCCAAGACGATGGGCCTCGTATTCGGCCACGACTTCCATAACGCCCGTCCCGGCAACATCCATCTGGTAAAGAGCCTGTACGGCCGCCAGACGGGCAACGCCGCGCTTGTTTGCAGATCGTGGGGCGTTCGGTGCGGAACGGCCTTCAGAAGAAGAAGTCATCGTCTCAGGCTCCGAATTTCTTGCGCAGATCAATCATGGTAAGTGCGGCGCGGGCAGCAAAGCCGCCCTTGTCCTTGTCTTCACGACGCGCACGCACCCAAGCCTGCTCGTCATTCTCAACTGTGAGAATACCATTGCCGATTGCCAGGCCTTCCTCAACCGAAAGATTGGTCAGAGCGCGGCAGGATTCGTTGGCAACAATATCGAAATGATAGGTTTCGCCGCGGATGACTGTGCCAAGTGCCACAAACCCATCATACTCCGTGCCACCATTTTCAGCGCCATCAAGAGCAAAAGAAATAGTCGCAGGCACTTCCAGTGCGCCGGGAACTGTCACAACATCATAAGTTGCGCCAGCCGCATCGAGAGCCGCCTTTGCGCCATCGAGAAGCGCATCGGACAAATCCTCATAGAAACGCGCTTCGACAATGAGCAGGTGCGGCGCATGCGCCTCGTGCTTGGACATGAGAAACTCCATGACAGAAATCGCGGACCGCAAAACCTGCGGTCAACGCTAAATTCAGAAAATAGCTTAGGGTTGTTAGGCTCTAAGCTTATTTCTGATATTGCGCAAGCCTTGCTGCGTAACGCGCAAGCTGATCAATCTCGATATTGATCTTGTCACCCGTCTGACGATCACCCCAAGTGGTCACTTCCAGGGAATGACGAATGAGCAGAACATCGAACTCATTTCCGTTCACGCCGTTGACCGTCAGCGAGGTTCCATCAAGCGCAACCGAACCCTTCTGGGCTATAAACGGCGCAAGCTCTTCTGGCGCGCGCAGGGTAAAGCGGACTGCATCGCCCTCATCCTTGCGCTCAACGATTTCCGCCTGACCATCGACATGTCCAGAAACCAGATGTCCACCCATTTCATCGCCAAGCTTGAGCGAGCGTTCAAGATTAATCCGCGTGCCATTTTCCCATTTTGAGATAGTGGTCAGGCGAAGGGCTTCTTCCCATGCTTCGACTTCAAACCACCGTGCATTGGTACCTTTTTCCGGCAGAGCCACCACGGTCAGGCAAACACCCGAGCAGGAAATCGATGCACCCAGTTCGATCGTTTCCGGATCGTAAGCCGTTTCGATACGCAACAGCACACCTTCATTGAGTGGCTTGATACGATCCACTTTGCCAATGTCGGTGACAATACCTGTAAACATCAAGTCTTCCTTACATATTCCGCATAAGCATCGTCGCCGTATTGCGCTTCGCGCAAAATTGCGAATTCTTTATCGATATGGGATTGCAGATCCGTGACAGCAACCCCGCTCGCAGAACCAATTTTCACCGGCGATCGGAAAAGCACAATCCGGTCCACGAGTTCTTCTTCGAGAAAACTCTTCGCGATCCCCGCCCCGCCCTCAACAAGCACAGAGGAAATGCCCTGTGCCGCGAGATCGTCCATCAGCTCTGGTAGAGCAATTCGCCCGTCATCACTTTCCGTCGCAACAATGCGACAGCCGGCTGCCTGCATTTCATAACGCCGCTCTGGCGACACGTCTTCTCCGCAAGCAATCCATAGTGGCTGCACGTCTGCTGTCTTAACCAGCTTCGATGACAGCGGAAGCCGCAATGTGCTGTCGAGTACGATGCGGACCGGCGACCGCTGTTCCAGCCCCGGTAAGCGACAATTCAGAACCGGATCATCAGCGAGAGCTGTATCGATGCCGATCAGGATCACATCGGTCTGCGAACGCAGGATATGCGATTGCGCACGCGACATTGGGCCGGTAATTGCCACCTGTCCTTCGCCCTTTTTGCCGATCATCCCGTCGGCAGAAAGTGCAAGTTTCAGAATCACTTCGGGGCGTTTTTTCGAAGATCGATTCAGATAGCCCGCGAGGTCATCAGCAGCCTTGTCCGACAGGATGCCAGGCACGACCTTGATGCCCGCCTCACGCAGAATGGCAAAGCCTTTTCCACTCACCCTCTCATCGGGATCGGTAGCCGCAACGAATACCCTTGCTACGCCAGCGCGTACCAGCGCTTCTGCACAAGGCGGTGTGCGACCGTGATGGGCGCAAGGTTCGAGCGACACATAGGCGGTTGCACCTTGCGCTGCTTCGCCAGCATCCGCCAGCGCCTGCGGTTCCGCATGAGGCCGTCCGCCCACCGCTGTTACACCACGCCCGACGATAACTCCGTCCTTGACGATAATCGTACCAACGGAAGGATTGGTGCCAGTCAGGCCTTTGTTGCGGCGCGCATAACGGATGGTCGCTTCCATGAAACGGAGGTCATCTGAGGTCACATTGACATGCGGGAATTCCAAGCCGTTCATATTATGCGTCCGGATCGCGTTCATTCTCGATCGTTGTCAGTTCATCGATGACATTGTGGAAATCAACGGCCTTGCTGAAATTGCGATAAACCGAAGCAAAACGGATATAGGCGATATCGTCGACGCCCTTAAGCGCGTCCATTGCCAACCGACCAATTTCATCTGAGGTCACTTCCGCCTCGCCTGAGCTTTCAAGCTGCCGCACAATGCCGGAGATGGCGCGTTCGATCCTGTCGATGTCCACATCGCGCTTGCGCAAGGCCACATCGATGGAGCGGGTGAGCTTGTCGCGATCAAAAGGCACGCGGCGACCGCTCTTCTTGACGACCATGAGATCACGAAGCTGTACGCGTTCAAACGTCGTAAATCGTCCGCCACAAACCGAACAGACACGACGCCTGCGAATAACCGCGCCGTCTTCCGCAGGACGAGAGTCTTTCACTTGAGTGTCTTCAGACTGGCAATAGGGACAACGCATGGCACTCTTTCAACTTACTGTTAAGCACGTCGTTACGCATTTAGAGCGCCGTGCGCCTTCCTGGACGCACAAAGGACCCTCTAAATTCTAGAATCTACGCATCGTGCTTTCCAAAAATCAAATCCGACTTTTGGGCCAATGCTGTAGAGACACTGATTCCTCTCAATCATAGCGCATCCGCGCAACGCTGCATAATCGGGGCAGAAACGAAAAAGCCCCGCTCAACAGGGTTGAACGGGGCTTCAGTAATTCGTGAATGATTATCCCTGATAATCGTACATCGGGAAACGGTCGGTAACCGAAACGACCTTATTCTTAACTGCCTGCTCTACGGCTGCATTGCCTTCGTCGGAATTAGCAACCTTGAGACCATCCAGAACTTCTGCGATCAGAGAGCCGATTTCCTTGAATTCAGTGATGCCGAAACCGCGCGTTGTACCTGCTGGCGTTCCGAGGCGAACACCCGAAGTTACGAACGGCTTTTCAGGATCGAACGGGATGCCGTTCTTGTTGCAGGTGATGTTGGCGCGACCAAGAGCTGCTTCAGCGCGCTTACCCGTAGCATTCTTCGGACGCAGATCGACCAGCATCAGATGGTTGTCAGTACCGCCGGAAACGATGTCGAGGCCATGCGACTTCAGCTCTTCTGACAGAGCGCGGGCATTATCGACGACGTTCTTCGCATAGAGCTTGAATTCAGGCTTCAGCGCTTCGGCAAAAGCAACCGCCTTACCGGCGATGACGTGCATCAGAGGCCCGCCCTGCAGACCCGGGAAAACAGCCGAATTGAACTTCTTTGCAAGATCTGCATCATTGGTGAGGATCATGCCGCCACGTGGGCCGCGAAGCGACTTATGGGTCGTTGTGGTGCAAACATGGGCATGTGGAATTGGCGATGGATGCACACCACCGGCAACCAGACCGGCGATGTGTGCCATGTCGACCATGAGATATGCGCCGACTTCATCGGCGATTTCACGGAAGCGCTTCCAATCCCAGATACGGGAATAGGCAGTGCCGCCAGCCAGAATAAGCTTTGGCTTGTTCTCGCGTGCAAGGCGGGCAACTTCGTCCATATCGAGAAGATGATCGTCTTCGCGCACGCCGTAGGAAACAACATTGAACCACTTGCCTGACATGTTGACAGGCGAGCCGTGAGTCAGGTGACCACCGGAGTTGAGGTCGAGGCCCATGAAGGTGTCGCCCGGCTGCAAGAGCGCGAGGAACACAGCCTGGTTCATCTGGCTGCCGGAGTTTGGCTGAACATTCGCAAATTCGGCGCCAAAAAGCTTCTTGGCGCGTTCGATTGCCAGTTCTTCCACAACGTCGACATACTGGCAGCCGCCGTAGTAGCGCTTGCCCGGATAGCCTTCGGCATATTTGTTGGTAAGAATCGATCCCTGAGCTTCAAGAACAGCGCGCGAAACGATGTTCTCGGACGCGATCAACTCAATTTCATGACGCTGACGACCGAGTTCGTTGCGAATTGCGCCGAAAATTTCGGCATCAACTTCTTCAAGGCTTGCGTTGAAGAAAGCATCCGAGAACGCATTCTTGGCGGAATTGGCTTGCGACATGTTTCACACCCTCCGGTTTAGCCGGTCAAAGCTATATGAGATGAGGCGCATTATCACACTTCGATTGGCAAGGCCAATGGCGCTTAAGCGAAAAGCATCTTCCAAAATGCGGCATGACGTAGCTTGCAGCGTTGCCTGCAAACAAAAAAGCCGTCTGGAACGGGTCCAGACGGCTTTTTTGAGTAAATTCAGATCAAGTATCGGTGCCTAGCGCCAATGCGGTTGCGCCATCCATTTTGTAAATATCGTCGCGGAACTGCACCACACCATCGCCTGTCGACCATGCGGTGATGTAAACGAAATGCAGCGGCACAGGATCGGCTACCTGAATCGGCGTATTCACACCGGAAGCAATAGTGCCCTCAATATTCCGGCGATCCCAACCAGCGGTGTTCTTCAACAGCCAGACGTCAAGATCGCGAACATTCTGCACGCGGACACAACCCGACGAATCGAAACGCATGAGTTTGTTAAAGTAACTCTTCTGCGGCGTGTCATGCATATAAACGGCATGCTGATTATGGAAATTGATCTTCGTCGAAGACATGGCATTGATCTTGCCCGGGTCCTGACGGAACATCAGCTTCACAGCATCATCCGTATTCCAGTCAACGCTTTCCGGCGCAACTTCCTGCCCCTGCGCATTGTAAAGGCGGATCTTGTTGTTTGCCAGATATTGCGGGTTTTTCCGCATCAGCGGAATAATATCCTTCTGAATGATCGACTTCGGCGCAGTCCAGTAAGGGTTCAGAATGACTTCGTGAATCTTGGATTCCAGAATAGGCGTCTGGCGATCGATCTTGCCGACAACAGCCGTGTGACGCTGTGCGACGTTGCCACCTTCAACAGCCTCAATACGGGCGGCCGGAATATTGACCATCACGAAACGCTGCTCTGACTGGCTTGCAGCAGCCATGCCCGAAAGGCGCTGAAGATTGGTTTGCAGCTGCCCAAGACGCGTATTGGCGTCCACATTCATGGCCGCATAGGTAAACTGGCCCATAACACCATCGGCTGGAAGACCATGACGCGACTGGAAGCGTTTGACGGCTGCATCGACATAGGTGTCGAACGCGCCAGAAACGCCCGCTTCGCGTGGGAGGTCGCCGGAAACGATGAGGCGCTGACGCAGAGCCTGTACCGTCGGTGCGTTCGCGCCAAGCTGCAGCTTCGCATCGCCGGGAACCTGTGGCCAGCCACCGCGACCTGCGATATCTGTATAGTGAGCAATTGCGGACTGAAGATTACCAACCGTCTGCTGGCTTAGAACCGGCTGATTGGTTGCAACTTTCTGACCGCCTGTCGCACGGGCATCGAACTGGTCATCCCAGTTGCCACGGCGCGGTGCGGCAAGAATATCGTTCAAAGTCTGCTGCTGAGCAAAAGCTGCAGGAACCATTGCCGAGGCAGCGACGGTAAGACCGGCAGTTGCTGCGCCACGGAGGAAGCTGCGGCGACCTACATTGAAAGCTTGCGTCTTCTTGTCGGTTTTGGTCATAGATTTGGTCCCAAAGGCTAACCGGTTGCACCCAGACGCGTCGCATCTGCAGATAGCTCTAAATTATGCGCTGTATATATTCGCTTATGTCGATTTTTATGGCTTATTCATGTCGCGGAGCCCGGATTTCAAGTCGGGCCACGCTGAAATAGCTCGCAATCATGAAGCTCGACACACAAAGCATGCCAATTGTGACCGTTCTGCAACAAACCTTCAGCTTACTAAAGCGTGTCGCGGTTTATTCCATTCGTACGGCACGCTTTGGCTTTCGGTTTTGTCGCATGTCTTTATCCCAAACCGGTTCCCATCTTTGGGGGACATGCTTTAGAGCCTGTAAGCGATGCTGTCGTTCCAGAAGCGATCGAGACGCTGAAGCGAGCGGTTCATCGCAGTAAATTCTTCCACCTGAATACCGCCGACCTGCTCAATCGAAGCAATGTGGCGCTGATAAAGAGCCTGTACCTGATCGGCGATTTCATTGCCTTTGTCGGTCAGGCTCACACGAACCGAACGGCGATCGGTGCTGGAGCGCTCATGATGGATGAAGCCCATCTCGACCAGCTTCTTGAGATTATAGGATACGTTCGAGCCCAGATAATAGCCACGCGAGCGCAGCTCACCTGCAGTAAGTTCCGAATTGCCGATGTTGAACAAAAGGAGCGCCTGCGTTGCATTGATGTCGCTGCGGCCATTACGGTCAAATTCGTCCTTGATAACATCGAGCAGACGGCGATGCAGGCGCTCAACCAGCTGCAGAGCTTCGAGATAAAGCGTACGCAGGGCGGCTTCGGGATTCAAAAGCGGAGCAGATGCATCCATTCTGTACTGTGCATTGATCATTTCTTTTGCCTCTCTGTCGGAGCAGCCTTTCAAGAGACCGCTCTCTTTGTCCTGTTTTATGCGGTGTATTTTCTCACCGTTCATGAGAGGACTTTAGGCGAGATGCATAAAATTCGAATTAAAAGTCAGCCTTAACAGTAGCTTACCAAGGGAAATGCAGTTTCAGGCTTAACGTTCTATTACTCGTAGATTGAATTGGACGCTTGAATCCCGACTGACATACAGGCCGTCAAACTTGAAAAATCCGCTAGATTCATAAGCTTGCTAGTGGTCATTCAGATCCCGGCCTTTGCTCGATATCTGTAATTGCGGGATGCAAATGTCGAAATGAGATCATCCGGCTGCAATTTCAATTTGCAATTCCCATGCGTAGCCCTCTACGCGATTGCCGTCTTTTCTCGAGAAAAAGCACTACACGGAAAATGAGATAGATTGTGATGCAAACCGCGTTAAACCCGACCGTAATCGGCTTATATTCAAAGTGGCGCGCAAAGACAGAATAGATGGCGATTTCGCCAATTGCTGCAACAAACCACAATACGGCTCCCCATGGCGCGCGCATCCAAAGGCCTGTCGCTGCAACGGGCATGAGAAGAGCAAGTGCAACAGACGCCGTCTGCCATTGCCAAGGCATGAGATCAAAGCGCCACAGCAATCCCGGCTGAATGCCGATCAGTTTTATCCAGTAAAAGACGCCGCTCGCCAGCGCGGCCAATGCGAGCAGTCGCATGAACCAGACAAAGGACCATTCGGCTCCGCTAGGCTGTATATGCTGGTGCAGCTCATCCTGACGCATCAAAAGCTCAGTTCCCTCTCGCCAAGATTTGCAAAATACGCGTTCACCATTTCCGGCCTCACATCTTCGATTGAAGCAGGCTTCCAAGCAGGCGCGCCATCCTTATCGATCAGGACAGCCCGTACGCCTTCGTAAAAATCATGCGCCTCAAGCATACGCGATGCGATGCGATATTCCATCCGCATGCAATCATCCAGATCAAGTGCCCGACCATCGGCAATCTGGCGGAACGTGACCGCGACACTTGTCGGCGAACGCGTTGCAAGAACAGTCAGAATATCATTGGCAGGTTTGCTGCCATCCTCAGCCGATTTTTTCAGCGCCGCAACACATTCGGCCAGCGTTGCATGGGCAAAACTTGCTTCAATCAGCTGCCGCGTTTCTACAGGGGTTTCAAAATCCGGGTACTGACAGCGCGCCAGTGCCGTATCGACATCTGCCGTAGCGATGAGATCGTCGCGCAAATCATCAAGATCATTTACAGCAACGGCATGGGTGGCAATACCACTTTGCAGGCAATCACCCCAGCGAATACGGTTTCCTGTCAGCGCCAGATAATATCCGAAATTATCGTGCAGATGCGGAAGGAAAGCACTTCCACCCACATCCGGAAAGAAGCCAATTCCGGTTTCCGGCATTGCGAAAAGTGTATTCTCGGTCACGATACGGTGGGAGCCATGCACAGAAATACCTGCCCCTCCGCCCATAACGATGCCGTTCAACAACGAAATATACGGCTTCGGGAAACGCCCGATACGTGCATTGAGGCGATATTCGTCGCGGAAAAAATCAAACGCAGGTGTGCCGGTCTGCCCCGCCTTATAGGCTGCAACCACATCGCCACCGGCACAGAAGGCACGGCCCTCTCCCTCAAGAATCACACAGGCGACGTCTGGATCGGTTTCCCAGGCTTGAAGCGCGCGGTCGAGCGCAAGAATCATATTATGCGTTAACGCGTTGAGCGCAGACGTGCGCGTTAGCTTGACGATGCCTGCCTTGCCCTTGCGTTCAAAGCCGATCTCGCTGCCACCACCGAAGTCAATCTGCATGTCATCTCTCCCGTTTGATTGGAGCGGTTCCAGTTAAGACTAAATCGTTACAACCGTTCTAATCATTCATTCTTGCACGTGATCTCACGCAAAACCGCTTCGCACTTTTGCTGGAAATGCTTTAAATGGGTAGAAACTGCGAAGCCCCGCGTCAATCCTGCACAGGCCATTGTGCTTGGTTTAGCCACTTTTCCCGTGATAAACCGTCCGCATCTGATAACAAGCTTCCGAACCGTTAGATTCCCAAGCTTTCTTCTCTCGGGAACATTTCCATGACTGATCGTTTGTCCAACATTTCTTCTGCCAACATTTCAGGTCACGTTGATGACGTGACAGGTGGCCGCCGCCTGCGCCGCATGCGCAAGGCCGATTGGTCGCGAAGACTGGTGCAGGAAACCCATCTCACGGCGAACGATCTTATCCTGCCATTTTTCCTTACCTATGGAACGGGCGTCAGCGAGCCCGTGGACGCCATGCCGGGCGTGGAGCGCTATTCCGTGGATATGGCCGTACGCATGGCCGAGAAGGCTGCGAAACTTGGCATTCCGGCGATTGCACCCTTCCCGCGCGAAAAAGCTGAGGTGAAGTCCGAAGATGGTTCTTTTGTTGCAAGCCCTGACAATCTGATTAACCGCGCTGTCCGCGCCATCAAGAAGGAAGTACCAGAGATCGGTATAATTACCGATGCAGCACTTGATCCATTCACGACCCATGGTCATGACGGCATTTTGCGCAATGGCGAAATCATCAATGACGAATCTGTTGCCATGGTGGTTCGTGGTGCACTCGCCCAAGCTGAAGCGGGTGCCGATGTCATCGCGCCATCCGATATGATGGACGGCCGCATTGGCGCCATTCGTCAGGCGTTGGACGCGCATGGTTTCAGCCATGTCCCTATCATGTCCTATGCGACGAAGTTCGCTTCCGCTTTCTATGGCCCTTATCGCGATGCAATCGGCACTGCCGGTCTGCTGAAAGGGGACAAAAAGACCTATTACCTCGACCCTGCAAACCCGGATGAAGCGGTGCGCGAAGCCGAACAGGACGTAGCCGAAGGTGCCGACATGCTGATGGTCAAACCAGGCATGCCTTATCTCGATATCATCCATCGTCTCAAAAGCACGTTCCGTCTGCCGACCTTTGCCTATCAGGTGTCGGGCGAATATTCGATGATCAAAGCTGCAGGCATGAATGGCTGGATCGACGAAGAGAAAGTCATGATGGAAAGCCTGCTTGCTTTCAAGCGTGCGGGCTGTGACGGCATTCTGACTTATTTTGCGATGGATGTGGCCGAAAAACTAAAAAGCCAGAGCTGAAAGTTCAGAACCACTCTTTCCTTGAAATAGTCTTGTTCATTCACCACTTTGGTAACTGTTCCGCAGAGTGCGGAGCAGCGGACGGGCTTTATTTTTCCGGACGCTTCTCGTTTTAATGACTGGAAGGGACAATGTCCGACCATATTCTGCACGGCGAAATCATGGGGCCGCGTTATGAAAGCCGCGCATTTTTTGAAGGCGTACGTACGCGCCGCATCATGGCTTTCCTCATCGATTACGTGATCGTCTTTTTTCTCTGCATTCCAGTGGCAATCGTGATTTTCATCCTGGGTATTATCACGCTCTCTTTGGGATGGGCGCTTTACGCTATCATGTTCCCGGTCGTTGCGTTGTTTTACATATCGCGCACGTTGGGAGGTCCTCAGCAGGCCACCAAAGGCATGCAGATGATGAATATCAAGCTGGTGCGCCTTGAAGGCGGCACCGTCGATCCGATGCTGGCAATCGTGCACTCAGTTCTGTTCTGGGGTTTGAATGTCGTACTTACGCCGCTGATCCTGCTTGCTACTCTGGTGACCGACCGCAAGCGCACAGCACATGATCTTCTGCTCGGAACCGCAGTGATCCGTTCAGATCGTTAATTGAAGCATCTCTCCAAAATGGAAAGCGGCTTTGGATAAAGACAGGTGTTAAAACAAAGATTTAAAGTGCTGCGCGCTTCAAGCATCAAAAAAATTCAGGGCCGGATGTGCAGAATGTGTATTGACGTTTTGTGCAGCCGGCTCAATCTTTAAGCTCAGGATATATCGTGATGGTTCCGGTATTGACGTTTCGTGGATATTGAATGACCCATCAACCGCAACAGTCTCCGCAGTTCTTTCTAACGGCTCCATCGCCCTGCCCATATCTTGAGGGTCAGCTGGAGCGGAAGGTTTTCACGCATCTCGTTGGCGACAAAGCCAGTGAGATCAATGACCTGCTGACACAGGGCGGCTTTCGTCGTTCCCAGAACATCGCATATCGGCCGGCCTGCGAGCTATGTCGTGCATGTGTTTCCGTCCGCATTCTGACCGGTGAATTTGAAATGAACCGGAGTATGCGCCGGGTCTGGCACCATAATCGCGATTTGATTGGCCGCCAGCACAAGGCGCAGCCAAGCACCGAACAATATGCACTCTTTCGCGATTATCTTGATGCCCGTCACCATTCTGGCGGCATGTCCGATATGACGGTTCTCGATTACGCGATGATGGTAGAAGATACGCACGTCAATACGCAGATCATCGAATATCGCAGACGCGGGCCAGATAGCTTCATCAGCGCAAAAGGCGATGGCGAACTTGTCGCTGTAGCTTTGACCGACGTGATGGCCGATGGCCTATCAATGGTCTATTCGTTCTTTTCGCCGCATATGCATGAACGCTCGCTTGGTACGTTCATGATTCTCGACCATATTCAACGCGCTCGCGCTGCTGGCCTGCCCCATGTCTATCTTGGCTATTGGGTAGAAGGCTCTCGGAAGATGCAGTATAAAGTCCGCTTCAAGCCTCAGGAGCATCTGGGGCCACGTGGCTGGCAACGGTTTGATGGCTAGAGGACATCCCGAAAAGGGTGAAATGGTTTTCGGAGCAAGATGCGCGTAAAAACAAAAAGTGAGACGCATTTCCCATGATTCAATCAAAACAGGAAATGCTCTAGTAATCCGATTCCGACATTTACATCCTCCGGTTACAAGCGTCAAACAATTCAATCTTAACTAAAGCAGGGTTGAGTTCAGCAGCCGCTTTTCCATAGGATAAGATAACTGACCAGCGCGCCAAAGCTGCGGTTCCCCAATCTGCACATATCCCAGATTCTGATAAAAACGGCGCGCGGTACCAGTACTCACCAGCTGGGCAACTGCCACACCGCTGTTGCGCAAATGTTCTTCCATAGCCTGCATGACAGCCTTGCTGACACCACGAAAGCGGAAATCGGGGGACACATAATTGAGCAGAATTTTCCCCTCGCTGGAGACTTGCCCTACCCCCGCAATATTGCCGTCAATCTCGGCTACCACAGTTAACTGAAGCGGTGCCGTGATCCAGTGGCGAATATTTTCAGGCGTCTTGTTAGCAAGCCAGGCTGAGAGAATATCGTCCCGCTCTTTGTGATCTTCAACACACAGCTCGGCAATCGAACGTCTTATCGCATTGCAGATAGGGTCGACATCATCGGTTCGTGCTGATCGTATCTGCAAATGCCAACTCCTCCTCCGTCAAAACAGATACCCGGAAGAATAAGGCCTAATGCTGTCGGTATCGACCACAATTTAGAGCGCAGATCTGACTGATTCAGATCAGCGCTCTAATCATTTGTTTTTACTCATTATCTAACGAAAAATCCGCTTCAAGTGATTGTTGGAAATGCTTTAAAACTTGCCCGAACGCGGGAAGCCTTTTGGCACCAGACGCCCTGCTGAGGCGCGAGCAGCAATCCATTCAACCAGCTCTTCCTTGCTGCGATTGAAGGTGCGTTCCGCCGAATCCTGCCATGACAGACCCTCGGCAATCGCAAAGGTACGGACATCGGACACGCCACCGTCCTTGTACTTCTGCAGACGTACACCCTTGCCGCGCGTCATTTCCGGGATCTCGGAAAGCGGGAAGACAACCATCTTGCGGTTCTCCCCCACGACCGCAATGTGATCGCCCGAGACGCGCTGACACAGCTTTGTTTCGTCCGGCACCTTCACGTTCATTATCTGCTTGCCCTTGCGGGTATTGGCGACTGCCTCATTTTCAGGGACAATGAAGCCATTGCCCTCGTGAGAAACCAGAAGAAGCTTAGCCGACGGGTCGTGTACGAAGGCCGTGAGAATATCCTGATCGTTTTCCATATCGACCAGAATACGGATCGGCTCGCCATGACCGCGACCGCCTGGAAGTGTATTCGCACCGATAGTAAAGAATTTACCACCTGTCGTGACCAGCAGAATCTTGTCGGTCGTCTCCGCATGGAAAGCGAGCTTGAGCTTATCGCCTTCCTTGAAGGCCAGCGTGGAGAAGTCAGCCAGATGGCCCTTCATTGCACGCAGCCAGCCTTTTTCGGACACGACAATGGTCACTGGCTCGCGTTCGATCATCGCCTGATGAATGTCTTCCAGATCATGGGTCGGCGCTTCAGCAAAGGTGCTGCGACGCTTGCCCAGCTTAGTAGCCGGACCAAATTTCTCGCGCACGGCCTTGATCTCGGCACTGATCTTCTTCCACTGGCGAGTGCCAGAGGCAAGCAGCCCCTCAAGATCGGTCTTCTCAGATGTCAGGCCATCGAATTCCTTACGGATTTCAAACTCTTCGAGCTTGCGCAACGAACGCAGGCGCATGTTGAGAATCGCTTCGGCCTGATTATCCGTCAGATCGAAAAACCGCATCAGTTCCTGTTTCGGTTCATCCTCTTCACGAATGATGCGGATAACTTCATCAAGATTGAGATAGGCTTTCAGGAAACCGCCCAGAATTTCCAGACGCTTGTCGATTTCCGCCAGACGATATTCGGAACGGCGAACCAAAACTTCCTTGCGGTGTTCCAGCCACTCGCGCAGCACGCCGCCGAGCGACAGAACGTTCGGCACCTTGCCGTGCGAGAGCACGTTCATGTTGAGCGAAACGCGGTTTTCAAGCTCGGTCAGCTTGAACAGCGATTCCATCAGTAGCTCAGGATCGACAGTGCGGTTCTTAGGTTCGAGAACGACGCGGATATCTTCCGCAGATTCGTCACGGATATCATCGAGAAGCGGAAGCTTCTTTGCCAAAAGCAGTTCCGCAATCTTCTCGATCAAGCGCGATTTCTGCACCTGATAAGGGATCTCGGTTACAACAATAACCCACGTCCCGCGGTTGCCTTCTTCCTTGTGCCAACGTGCACGCGCGCGGAAAGAACCGCGTCCGGTGCGATAGGCTTCAACGATGTTGGCGTGATCCTCAACCAGAATACCACCGGTCGGGAAATCCGGGCCGCGTACCTTGCACTTGAGAAGTGCAGCCGGATCGCTCTCCGCTTCCTTCTTCAATTCTTCCCACTGAGCAGGCGACGTGATGAGTTCTTCTACCGGCGCGTCAGGATGATTGATGAGATAAAGGGCAGACGAGCAAAGCTCTGCCACGTTGTGTGGCGGAATATTGGTGGCCATGCCAACCGCGATACCTGCCGAACCATTGGCGAGAAGATTCGGGAACGCACCCGGAAGAACGATCGGTTCTTCATCTTCTTCATTATAGGTCGGGCGGAAATCGATGGCGTTTTCCGTAATGCCTTCGAGCAGCAGCGTTGCCACTTCAGTCATACGCGCTTCGGTATAACGCATCGCAGCGGCGTTATCGCCATCGATATTACCGAAATTGCCCTGCCCGTCCACGAGCGGATAGCGCACGGCAAAATCCTGCGCGAGACGCACCAATGCATCATAGATCGAAGCATCGCCATGCGGATGGAACTTCCCCATCACGTCGCCGACGATACGGGCGCATTTCGCATAGGCCTGATCAGGATTGAGGCGCAGCAAACGCATGGCATGCATGATGCGGCGATGCACCGGCTTCAAACCGTCGCGCACGTCCGGCAGCGCACGATGCATGATCGTGGACAGCGCATAAGCGAGGTAGCGCTCCTCGAGGGCTGACTTGAGATCGACCCGTTCGATGTGTTCTTCGCCGTCACCCGGCGGAATCAGACTTTTACCCATACTTCTCAGTACCAATTGCGCGATTCGTCAGCAAGTAGCGATGAGAACCAATCCAGTACATTCGTCGCAATATTGCCGTCATTCAGCATCTATAGAGGAATTGTAGATGTTTTCTCCACAGCAATCAGGGCGCGAACGAAACGGGCTGTATTTCCATTCGTAAAGGCTTATGAAGGCTGTCTAAATTTACCAAATCATCAGGAGCCCTGAAATGCAGGTTTTCGTCCACACCAAGCAAGTAGTCCGCCTTTTTGCCGCAAGCACAGCAATCTCGCTCGTCTTCGGCGGCATGGCGATGGCAGCTGATGCCAATGCAGTTGCCGAGCGCATCAAGGCACTCTACACCAAGCAGGGTGGTGAGCTGAACTTTGCCGAAGTAAAGGCTGATGGTGATGACGTGCTGCTTAAAGGCGCGTCGATCAAGCTGCCAACTGTTACGACCAATGCAATGCCTGTCGGCGATATAACGCTCGAAAACGTACAGGACACGCCAGAAGGCGGCTTTAGCATCGAAAAAGCTTCGGTTGCAGATATGGACTTCGCTCCTGAAGGCGCGGACAAGAACGATAAAGCCACAATCAAAGGCATTTCGATGGAAAACGTTATTCTTCCATCCGAGAAAGCCGAAGGCCCGCTCGCCAAGATGGTCTTCTACGACAAGATGAAGATCGACGAATTTTCGGTTGGCACTCCAGGCAAAGATGGCGCTCTGATCAAGGGCGTGGAAGTGACGTTAAACTCGGCCAACAAAGCCGAAAAGATCGATTACGCGCTGACCATCGCCGACATTGATGCGGTTTTCGAAAAGAATGGCAAAAACCCGCTCGCGCCGCTCGACATGAACGCACTCAAAGGCTCGATTAATTCAAAGGGCACATGGCAGCCGAAGTCTGGCAATGCGACGTTGGATCAGTTTGAAATCGACGCCAAGGACCTTGGTAAGATCAACCTGACGGGTGCCATCGACGGCTACGATCTGTCTTTTGTCGAAGCTTTGCAGAAGACTCAGGAAAACATGGCTAAGGCCGATGCGGAAAAAGATGCTGCTGGTCTCGCACTTCTCGGTCTTGCAGAACAGCTTAGCCTTAAGAACCTGACAATCCGCTTCGATAACGAAACGCTGACACAGAAGCTGCTCGAATATTATGGCAAGCAGCAGGGTGCGGATGGCAAGCAGCTTGGCGAACAGCTGAAGATGATGGTTCCGCTGATGGCAACACAGCTTAAGAATCCGGAGTTTGCTCAGCAGCTCAAGGCTGCAGCTGAAAAGTACTTCGACGATCCAAAGTCGCTGACTATTTCCGCTTCGCCTGATCAGTCGGTCAGCTTCGCATCCATCGTTGCAACCGCATCGCTCGATCCAACAAAAATCATTCAGCTTCTGAAAGTTGGCGTCGACGCCAACAACTGATCAGATTAAGATTGATCAAACGAAGCCCGGTGAGTTCTGCTCACCGGGTTTTCTTTTTGCTCTTTCATTCTGCCAAATAAAAAGCCCGATCTCACGACCGGGCTTTTTATTTTTCAGTTTGAAACTGATCAACTCTTCTGGGTTGGTGCCAGACGAATGTGCAGATCGCGCAACTGCGCTGGCGACACATCGGAAGGCGCATTCATCAAAAGATCGAGCGCCTGCTGGTTCATTGGGAACAACGAGATTTCACGCAGGTTCTTTGCACCAACGAGCAGCATGATCACGCGGTCAACACCGGCTGCCATGCCGCCGTGTGGAGGCGCGCCATACTGGAATGCACGGTAGAGACCGCCGAAGCGCTCTTCCACGTCCTGCTGGCTGAGACCAACCTTTTCAAACGCCTTGACCATAACATCCGGCAGCTGGTTACGGATCGAACCGGAAGCGATTTCAAAGCCGTTACAAACCAGATCATACTGGTAGGCCTTAAGCGTAAGAGGGTCCTGAGTTTCCAGCGCTTCCATACCACCCTGTGGCATCGAAAACGGGTTGTGCGCGAAGTCGAGTTTCTTGTTGTCTTCGTCCCATTCGTAGAACGGGAAGTCGATGATCCATGCGAGTTCAAAACGTTCGCGATCAACAAGGTTCAGTTCTTCACCGGCACGCGTACGTGCATCGCCTGCAAACTTGTAGAACTTCGATGGCTGGCCAGCCACGAAGAAGCAGGCATCGCCATCGCCAAGTCCAAGCTGGTTGCGAAGGGCTTCAGTGCGTTCTTCACCAATGTTTTTGGCAATCGGACCTGCGCCTTCAAGCTTGTCACCTTCCTTGCGCCAGAAGATATAGCCAAGACCCGGCTGACCTTCGCCCTGTGCCCATGAATTCATGCGGTCACAGAATGCGCGGCTGCCGCCTGTCTTGGCAGGAATAGCCCATACTTCAACTTTCGGGTCGTTCGCGATCATGTTCGCGAAGACCTTGAAGCCCGAACCAGCAAAATGCTCGGTCACAGCTTGCATTTCAATCGGGTTACGCAGGTCCGGCTTGTCTGAACCATAGGTGCGGATCGCGTCATCATAAGCAATACGGCGGAAGTTCTGCGTGACTGGCTTGCCTTCGGCAAACTCTTCGAAGATACCGCGCATGACCGGTTCCATCGTTTCCCAGATTTCTTCCTGGGTTACGAAGCTCATTTCGAGGTCGAGCTGGTAGA
>Ga0308158_10001746_pt1 | contig 22038 bp, 25 predicted proteins | sample PhyBR2_FD_201038 | JGI IMG/M metagenome (GOLD analysis project Ga0308158, IMG submission 201038) | Phyllosphere microbial communities from UC Gill Tract Community Farm, Albany, California, United States - DLSLB.R2 | ecosystem: Host-associated > Plants > Phyllosphere > Unclassified | place: USA...
CCAAAACCGTTCTTTTAAATTCGGGCATTTCATCAAGAAATAAAACTCCGTTATGAGCCAATGAAATTTCTCCAGGTTGCGGGTAACTTCCACTGTATATTTGCAGAGTAAATGCAAAATAAAATGGTAAACATGCTAAGATTCGCACCTACTTTACAATTTATTTCACAAAGTAAGTGCGAACAAATTTAATTCTTATCTTAGATGAAGCAAATCATTCAAAATAAGGTGAGAAAAATCGGTTTAAGGTACAGTTCTCTATCTGGAAGTTTTTTCAGTGCAAAAAACAACAAGGAAGTCCAGTTTGAATCTTCATTGGAAAGAGATTTTATATATCTATTAGAAATGGATTGGATTATAGAATCATATTATGAGCAGCCAGTAACAATACATTATACTGATTCTGAAAACAAAAAACGAATTTATACGCCTGACTTTCTATTTTACTGGCATCCTCATTTCTCTTCTCTAGGCAGTAAACCAGTATTGGCTGAAATTAAATATAAAGATGATCTAGAGAAAAATAATTTTGAATACACACCTAAATTTATTGCCGCAGAAGAATTTTGTAAATTAAATGGATATGAATTTAAAGTGCTCACTGAAAATGACATCCGAACTGAGTATTTAGAAAATTGTAAATTTCTTTACAAATATAAAAAAAACAGCTTTGATCATAGTCATCATGATATTCAGCTTCTTTTAAAGAATATGTGTGAACTAGTGTCCACTACTCCCAGAGAACTTATGCAAGTAAGCGCAAGAGACAAATACAAACAGATGGAACTTATCTACTATATATGGTATATGGTTTCAAAGAATATTATTAGATGTGTTTGGGAACATCCTTTAACAATGGATTCTTCTATCTGGCTCGATGAACTTTACGAAAATCACTACCCAAAATGAAACAGCAGCTTTTTTATTTAAATGTAGGTCAGCAAATCATTTACAACGATATTTTGTGTACAATTATACGCAATATCGATGTTCGACGTGTTAGTATTGAAGAAAATTCCAGCGGAATAATTCACACAGTAAATATAGGCGAGATCTCACCAGCTGAATCTGAAAAAGAAATTATCAATAGAGATCTGCTTGAAATTTCAGAGAAAGAATGGGAAATTGCTCAAAATAGATTTCGTATTATAAGACCAGCAATCGAAAATCGTGGTAATTTAAAATTTATAGAAGATGCAGCTATAGAGGCAAAAGTGAATAAAGCAACAATCTACAGATGGATTAGTAGATATGAACAAACCGGTAGTATCACTTCGATTTTAGGGAAAAAGAAAAACGGAGGACGTGGAAAGTCTAGATTGCCTGAAAAACTTGAAAGTATTATTCAAAAATGCATTAGTGAGATATATCTCACATCATCTCGAAAATCTATAAATTTCTTAATAAGAGCAATTGCTTTTGAATGCAGAGAATACGGTATTAAGATGCCACACTCGACAACAATTAGAAGGAGAATAAATGAGATTTCAGAAGAAGAAAAAGTCAAATCACGATATGGCAAAAAAATTTCCGATAATAACTTCAAACCTGTAAGAGGAAGCTTTCCCCACGCAAATTATCCTTTATCCGTAGTTCAAATAGATCACACTCCTGTTGACTTAATATTGGTCGACGAAGCCTTTCGCCAACCCTTCAACAAGCCGTATCTAACAGTGGCAATCGATGTTTATAGCAGGATGATTTTAGGGGTTAATATTTCATTTGATCCACCTGGAGCAATGGGTACAGGATTATGCATTTCAAACGCTATATTAGGTAAAGAAGTTTATCTGAGTAAATTAGGTATTGACGGATCATGGCCTTGCTGGGGTATAATGGAAACAATACATGTTGACAATGCAAAAGAATTCAGAGGTATAATGTTAAAAAAAGCTTGTGAAAACTATGGAATTAATCTTGAATTTCGCCCGGTTGCGACTCCGCATTATGGTGGACATATAGAAAGATGGCTTGGTTCGTTTTCCAAGGCTGTACATGATCTACCAGGTACAACCTTTTCAAATATTAATGAAAGATCCACCTACAAGTCTGAAAAAAAAGCATCTTTCACATTAGCAGAATTTGAAAAGTGGATGATAACGTACATTGTTAATATTTATCATAAAACAGTTCATTCAGGTATTGGTATGACACCTGAAGAAAAATATATCGAGGGAGTTTTTGGAAACGACTTAAGTAAAGGAACAGGATTGCCTCCGAGGTTTCATAATGAAAGAAAAGTTAGATTGGACTTCATGCCATATATTGAAAGGACAATTCAAACAACCGGCGTTGTAATAGACCACATACATTATTATGACGATGTACTTCGAAATTATATTAATGTGGAAAATAAAAAGCAAAGTCAAAAAAAATATTCTTTTAGAAGAAATCCAAAGGACATTAGTGTAATATACTTCTTTGATCCTGAAATAAATGAATATTTCGAAATACCATACAGAGACGCAAGACATCCACCTATCTCAGTATGGGAGTATAAAGCTTCGGTAAAGAAATGGAAAGAAGAAAATTCCGGACCCATCAATCAGGATCATATATTTGAAACATATAAAACACTAGAAGAGATAGAATTAAAAGCCATTAGGGCTACTAAAAAACTTTCTAAAAATTCAAGACGAATAATAAACAAAGAATTTGTAAACAAAGAAACAATTCTTCAGAGCATCTCGCAGATTAATAAAGATATTGAACTCAGTCCTAGCACTCATAAAATCCTAAATACTGATGATAAAGAAATCGTTTATCAAAGTGAATCTAATTTAAAACCTTTTGAAGACCTAGACGATGAAGCATTTGACATCTAAAACCAGAGAATTTGTAGTTAACAGTACTGTTGAAGAAAAAATTAAACATTTAAGAACACAAAAGTGGATTCGTTATCCTCAAGCTGAAAAGATCATGGATAAACTCCAAGATCTTTTGGAATATCCGGAAGTCGATCGAATGCCAAACATTCTGATTGTTGGAGCCACAAATAATGGAAAAACAGCTTTAATCCGAAGGTTTTTTAGAAAGAATAATCCATATGTTCGAGAAGGAGATTATGATATTGTAGTCGCACCAGTTATTGTAGTACAGGCTCCGCCAGAACCTGATGGTAGAAGTTTCTATAATAAAATATTAGAACTACTCAACGCACCGGTGATCAAAAGTGAAAATGCAGATGCAAAAGAAAGAAGAATCATTGCCCTTTTCAAAAAACTTGAAATAAAACTTCTTATTATTGATGAAATTCATCACGTATTAGCAGGCAGTCCTACTAAGCAAAGGGTATTTCTTAATATTTTAAAGCATTTAAGTAATGAGCTTAAAATTTCAATAATATGCGTAGGTACAAATGAGGCATTTAATGTAATTCAATCTAGCCCACAGCTTGCCAATCGTTTTGAAACCATGATTCTTGAAAGATGGAAAAATAATCAGGTTTTTCTTCAACTTCTAGCCAACTACGAAGCTTTACTTCCATTGGAAAAGCCTTCGTTCCTTACTGAAAGTTCGATATCAGCAAAAATATTGTCTATGTCTGAAGGTTTAATAGGTGAAATTAACACAATTCTCATCAAAGCAGGTGAGCTTGCTATTAAAAGTGGGATTAATAAAATTGATCACAAAATATTAGATAATATTGAATACGTATCTCCGGAAGACAGAAAAAAGATATTAAGAAGAAATAATTTATAGTGCCATATATTTCATCTCTACAAAAGAATATTTGGGCTTGTTATGTTTCACCTTATAAAGATGAATTGTTTACAAGCTGGTATATGCGACTTTCTCAATCGCATATGGTAAAAAGTCATTCTTTCGGAAAATACTATTTCAGGAATCAGAATTTTTGGAATAGAGATATTGACAACATGCCAGCACAAGAATTAAAAAATATTATTTACAATAATTCGCCGTTGAATTATGAAGATATTGAAAACATGTTTCTAACGAGTTATCAATATTTTTTATTTGAAAAACATAATCCACTAGGCATTACTTCAGGAATTTTACCATTAGGTATCCAGCATAGGAAGCGAAAAAACAAAGGTCTTCTATATTGCCCAATATGCTTAAAAACAAAAGGTTACTATAAAAAACAATGGAGATTATCAATTTCTTATATATGTTGCGAATGTCAAATACTTCTAGAGGACTCTTGCCCTAATTGCCATAGCTCAATATGTTTTCACAGGCTTGAGCTCGGCACTAAGACGACGGTTCTAATACCAGCTCTAAATATATGTTCAAATTGCAAACACGATTTATCTCAAACATTTACAAAAGCAAATAATCAAGAAATAATAACCCAAACCAAAATTGACAATATTCTTAAGCAGGGTTATTCTGAAAAAACCCATTACAGCTTCTCTTATTTTTATCTCTTATTAAACGTTGCAAATCTTATGTCCAGGAAAAATGACACTTGGGGAAGATTACGAAAAGCATGTGAAATTGAGTTTGGTCCACTACCCGAAAAGCATAATAATTTCAATACTTGGTCAATTCATGAAAGGTTTCCCATCATAAGTGCTTCGTGCAAAATTATTGATGATCAAGATTTTCTAAGATATATGATATCAGAATATAATCTTCGTTTGAGCGAATTCAATAGAGATCGTAAATTAGTTTATTTTTTTGAAAATATTTTTAAAAATTTTTAGTTTTATAACTTCGAGAATCAAGTACATACGCAATTTCACTTTCTCTTCTTAAAAGAATAAATAATAGCGTAATGCGGCATAAAAAAAACATTTTTATATTATGAAATATGTAACACAATAAACACAATATACACAATATTTTATTTTTTAAGAACATTTAACTTTACATACAATAAAAAAAACAATAAAAAATAAATATAATTAAATGTAAGAAATTACTATATTTGCTGAATTCGTAAAATTAAATATAAGAATATATAAAGAAAAAACCCACTACCCGTACTCCTAAATACAATAGTGGATTTTAATGTTACAAAAAATAATGGTAAAGGACAATTCTTTATCCTACTCCTTTATTTTGTTGTAGCAAATATATAGATTTTAAATCATTAAAAAAATATATTATGCTAAAATTCAGGCAAATTTTCCTAAAAAAAATTACTATTTGGTTGTTTAAAAGTTTAAACCGCATTAAACACTATAAGAAAAAAACTAACCTAAGTTTAATATCTAAAAATCAGACCATTGAAAACTCATATATTGGTAATGCATTTATTGAAAATACACTAAAAAAAGAAGTTGTATTTAACCTAAAATATAGTGGGAAATTTTACACAGCCGATCAAATTTTTGTTGACCTGTCAAAGAAAATAATTGATAAAAAGTTTACATCGACTGATATAGATCAAGCGCTTAAAGAACTTGAAAAAGAGAAGACAATTTACTTATATAAATTGCCTTTTTTAGGAAAGGAACTCTGGGGTACTGCAAATCTATTTGATAGAAATCTAGTTCCTATGGAAACCTGCATAGCAGATACTGGCTGTAGAGCATTTATTCGTCGTTATAAATATCAAAATCGCATGTAGCAATTAAAATTACATTATGAACTTCACTTTTAACTTTCCTGTGATTCGAGAAGGATATTATAAAATTCTTAATTTTCCTTATTGGTTCAAGAATACAAATCTTGAAATTTACTCTAGAATCGAATTTGCTCACATCATTCTAGAGGAGGAAAAAAACTACAAAATCGAAAAAATTCAATTTAGGCATTACGAAAACGTTAATATAGAATCTCTCATATTCCTAAAGATTGGGGATAAATATAGAGCGAATGGACAAAAAATTAGTGGATCAAAGTATCAATTAACAGTATCCTTAGCGAGTTATTCTGACATTAAGCCTATTATATCTACTCAAGGCGATATGTTATTTAACTCAAAAGAATCGATGGGGACGAGATATTATTCTATTGAAAAAAAATATCCTGATAAAGATCCATTAACCATAATTATTCCGTCAATTGTTATAGGCCAAGCTTTTTTTTTAGTTAACTCCATACTAATAAAAAATCTATTTAGAGCTGATTTTTCAGAAGTGACTGATTTGATTGGATGGAAAAGAAAGAAGAAAGATGATATAATATTTGGTGAAATTTCTCTTAAAAAGCAGGGAACACCAGAAGAAAAGGCACTGGCAAAAGACTTATCTTTTTTTTTGTTTTCAAAAGATGATTATCTAATGAAAAATTTGATTAAGATGCAGACAAGTCTCTATCAGAAGCTAATATCCAAAGCAAAAGAGAAATTTTCTTATAATTTTCAAATACCTATTGATGAGAGATTAGGACTAGTAATTAAGGGCGATTACCAAAATGTTGCTAATAAAAACTTTTTTGTAGCAAGTGAAATAGTGGGAGTAAAACATCATAATAATTTAAAAAATCTTTATGACACTGATTATATAGTTTTTTATGAAAATTCAACATCACCAGCAGGATCAGAAAATCCATCGAAGGGAAATGGCAAAGGTTTTCCGACGAAGCGAAAAAACAAAAAGAAAAACACAACAGTCACTGATGAAGGCGTTAATAATAATTTAGCTGAAAGCCATATCGAATCTGGAAACAGTCTTTTAAGCGAAATAGTAAATTTTACAATAGTACAGAAAAATCTAGAAAAGGGAAAAGAAAGTCTTCCCCGTTATCAGAAAAATTCACCTTTTGGAACATTTAATAAAAAAATTACTGATCCGACTTCAAGTTCTGGAGGGATTTCTGGAGGAAAAAAGGATAATGCTGATAACTCAAATGGAAGTATTAACGAAGCTCATTTTTCTATGATAAACTTTTTAGCAAAGCATTTAGAAAAGAAATATACTGTAACTAAAGAAAATATTGAAGACGACAATGTAAGGGTTTATAGAATAACTAATCCTATTAAAAGTTGTCTGTATCTGGGAGCAGACTGCTTCAATTCACGAATTCAAATTTTCCATAATACAGATTTTGTTGATTTTGATAATAAAGATATAAAAAACTTATTTGGCTTAATTAAAAAAGTTAATTACAGTTGGAAGAAAATGGAAGCATTTAAAGAATCTTCAGGGATAATTTTCGCCCAGCCAACAAACTACAACCAACAAGGAACCCGCTTAAAGAAAAAGGAGAAAAATAAAGATGGTACTATTAACGAGATTAGAGTATCAAATTTGTGTTTTATGAATGTTTCAAAAAAGATAGAATATCTTCTGGCGGAGCCAGATGTATAACTATTTGTCCTATTTTTGATCTCCATTCATATTTTCGTACATGTTTTTGTAACGAAAAAGATTTAACCTCTTACTCTTCTTTTTAATTTTTATATTATTAATACCCAACTTGACCAGCTTACTTAAAACAGGATTAATATCGCTTTCAGGTATCTTCAAAACCACTTTTACCATAACAAATGATTGCTTTATTATATTATTAATATAATTTGATTTAAATTTTAGTTACAGAAATTACCTTCTAGTAGATACTGCTTTAATAAATGACAACCACCACCCTATCAATGTGAAGCCTAAGAAAGTATTTATCAAAAGAACAGTAATAAACTTAAATTTAATAATTGGAATCCTCAATAAACCAACAATTGTTGGTAAAAAATAGATAAATAAAATGATCTTAAAAAATAAAGACCCATCACTTTTTGCCATGGATGATGAAAGTAGTAACATATTAAAAAATTTAGTTTTCTATAAAAATTCTTTTTGTAGAATATTATTATAAATATATTTCAAATATAAAAATTAAAATTAAAAAAGCCACTAATAAGATACACTTTATTAGTGGTAACATATAAGATGCTTATTTCTAACATTTGTAGTCTTTAAGTAGACAAGCATGGAAGAAAGCGATTTTTCAAAAGAAGAAGTTCTAATAAAACTTGGAAAGCGTATTAAAGAAATTAGAATCGCCCAGGGATTTAGCTCTTATGAGTACTTCGCTTATGAGAAAAATATTTCCAGAGCCCAATATGGCCGATATGAAAAGGGGGAAGATTTAAGATTTAGCACCTTAGCTAAAGTTATTCATGCCTTTGGTATGACAATGACTGAATTTTTTGCTGAAGGTTTTGAAGAGAACTGAAATACTACTATTCATTTTTTAACTACTTTTATATACTGTATTATTGGATTATTTTGTAAATAACTTCGTGGAAGAAGGTCAACCTCTAATACAAAAGACATTAAATGGAAGTCAAAAAACTAAAAATGTTGCATTTTCCTTAAGGTAAATCTAGAAAAAGCTCCACGTAAGGAGTTATATATTGCTATTGGTCTATTAAATAAATTTATCCTATATTAAAACCAGTAAACAAGCATAAACATCTGCTTCAAAATATTGAAGAGATGGATCAAGATGCTAAAACTGCTTCGAATATTAATTAAAAGTTTACCTTAGCTAAATCAATAAGTTCATTAAGTCTTATTTTCTTGTTGAATGAAATCATAGTTTTAATTATGGTTTAATAGGAATACCTAACTTCTATATAGGATTCTTGACATAATTATTTGAGTTTATTAACGTAATTTGATAAAGCAATAATTATTTCCCACTTCAATATTTCCTTAAGACTAAAGTCGTTTAGACTTAGCTAACAAGATTGCTATTTATCAATTGATTTTTAGAATTATTTTTAGAGCGTCTGTTCGGCTCTGTAAAATTTTTCTTTCAATGACATCAATGTAATTTTCGTCAAGAAAATTAATAGTTGGATCAAAAACTTTCTGTGTTATCTCACTTATTAAATCATCAGATGCATCCTTTATCTTTTTATAGATTTCGGAATTAAAAGGTAAAATTAAATCATAAAATTTAAGCCTAAACGATCTATGTTCATCATTAATTAACTCCATTAAAATCGCTTTTTCGCTATCGAGCAAAACTTTATTTTTTTGGGATATAACTTGATTTAAAACTTGTTCATAAAAATCTAAAAATTTATCTGAATTGTTCTCTAATAATAATACTTTTAAGAAATCTAATTTTTGAACTTTTTCTTCTTTTTTATCATCTTTTTTATTTGTATAATAAAATATAAAAATGGTCAAAATAAATGTACAAGAAGCAAAAATAATATTAGATATCTTGTCCCAACGATCTAAAAAGTCTGATTCATTTTCAAACAAATATATGTGTAATAATGAGCACATGATTAATCTAACGCCGTTTTTTCTCTCAGAATTCTATCAATTGCTTCACTCAAAGGTTTTTGATATTGATATTTTCCAAGATTTACGAATTCAAACTTTTTATAAAATTTTTCTTTTCCAATCTTTTGTACGATATCAATAAAAAGTTCTTCAAAGAAGGATGGATTTATAGTAAAAAGATTATCTGGGATGATAAATTCAATAATTTCACAATTCTCTGCAAGCTCATTAATCTCAGAACTATTTTTAACCTCTAACCCTCTATCTCTTCCTGTAAAAATTTTAGCTCCAGGTGTTCTATATTTTTCTAGCTCAAATTTTCCTTTTTTCATATTATGTCGTCTTCAGTAATTAGAATTTTTGCAGTAATTATTGTGCCAGGAAAAAATGTGTTGATTTTTTTGACAAATTTACCGTCTGGCTTATCTTCAATGTTACCACTTTTATTAAAAGTCATCACTTTAAAAGTATCTTTTCCTATAACCTTATCCATTATGTCATAACTTCCATCAAATAGGATATTAGTATTTCCCGATATAATATTTAATCTTGAAATTTTATCCTTATCATTAGATGAACGCAAGTTAAAAAAACTTTCTATAAAACGTATCGAACCATTTCCTCTTTTTTTAAATTCTAACGGAGAAGTTGAAGTTACTCCTTCCTGTAACGAATATAAAGTCCATAAGCTTCCTTCATGAAATGCTTTGTTGAAAAGTTTATTACGCGTATATTTTTCAGAAAGAATTTGCATTTTATTTGCATTTATTGAGTTTTTGCAATCAGAAGATTTAAAAATTTCATAAATCGAAAAACCAAAATTTAATATTACTAAATGATATATACCAAAAGCCTTATCTAAATTGGGGTTATTTATTTTTTGAAAATATCCAGTTGAATACCTCTGATTTAATGACGAATGTTCTTCCGCATTAATCAAAATTTCTCCTATTACTGTACTGAGATCCTCTATTGAATCTTGAGATAACTGTTTATTTATCAAATCTAATGACGCTATAACGTGTTCAACTAAATTAGTAGTATCAAGTTCTTTTCGATGTGAATTTTTAAGTGATTCAGTCTCTTTATTGTGAATACAGAGATGATAGGGAACAATATCTGGAAATTTATAACTTGTTTTATTAATAATGGCAGGAGAACCAATAGAAAATAAAATTTTTCTTACATCAACATTTTCGATATTTTCTCCGCCTATTGATTTTATACTAGGTTTAGTTTTAAAATACTTATCTCTTTTTTTTATAAACTTTAATGTATCTAATAATAGAGCATCGAGACATATTTGTGCACTTAAATCTATTGATTTACATTTGGTGTAATCAATAGTAATTGTTTTGTATTTATCTGTGAGTATAAACTGTATTAATGTATTTATAAAGCTTAATGAAATTTTAATATTAGTATTAAGGCAAAAATCCTTTGGAATTGAAATAGTTAACCCTTTCGGGGTAAAGGTTAAATCTTTGTAAGGCAAATAGTTTTGTCCCGCAACATTAATAAAATATTTTACAGTTTCTGGCAACCATTTATCTAGTTGATTTTGTAAAGAGTTATCCTCTCCTAAATCTTTTTTTAAAGCTATATGACTTAACAGAATTCTTAATCTCTTGTCTCTTTTCTTTTTTTTGGATTTTAATTTTCTTTTGTATCTCTTTATGATTATGCTAAAAGGTAATTTTTTTTTCAATATCTTTTTTTATGTAGTTAGTAGTATAATTCACTATATATAAAGCCTGTTTAAACTTTTATTTTTATTGTTAAATTTAGATTTGCTATTTAAAATTTAGTATCGTTCAAATTTTGCACATTGCATGATCTGATGTTTGAAACTTTCATAATGATGTTTATTCTAATAATTATTTCATAAATGTAATAATAAGAAATATTTCGTGTTTACGGCAATCCGTATTTATACTCAATATTCCTTACAAATGTTATTTTTCAATTCCCATTTTTTTATTTCTTCATCGGTATGATTATTCAAAATCTAAAGATATCGGTGAAACGCAGCTTTGGTCAATCTAAACGATTTACAAATTTCTTCTAGACTCTTGGTAACATCGTTTTTTGAGATTATTTTTTGTCTATTTCATCAAATCCAATTGCAAATCCTTCTGAAAAATATATTCTAACACCAACCTCATTATATACAAAACATTTTACAGGATTTCCATCAAACAAGGAATTTTTAACATCATTAGGAAAACCTAATGTATCGAAAAGAAATTGTTGATCTAAAATTTTTCGTTGAATAAATCGTTTAATATCTGCTTTTACTCCCCAATGATGCTCATTAAAAATATTTTTACCGAAATAATAAGCATAACTAGAGTTGTCTTCATTGACTTTGTTAATAAGCTCTTGGATTTTATCAGATGAAAATGATTGGTTATTTAAAGTTAATATAAAAAGAGGTGTCATTGTAAAGGATTTAAAACTTATGTCTACTTGGTCTTCAGGTAAATATGCATTCCAAATCCTTCCTGATCTTTCGAACTTTTTATTAATTTCTCCTACAGTAATATTTTTAAGACTTCCAACATTGCATTTTTCGCCAGTTGGAAGATAGCACCCAAACTCATCTTGTCCATTATTTTTTTTCTTTTGAGCTACAAGAGAAAAATGCATACAAAGAATTAAAAGTAACGATATCTTTTTCATTTGATTTTATTCTTAATAATCGTTTTAGAAACTAATTTATATTTATTACAATGTTTCTGGGATAACAATGGATGACAATCGAACCGCAAATATTCAATTTGAAACATTTTTGTTAAGCAGGAATTTATATTATTAGAATATGTTATTTTGAAAACTATGCGGGATTCACTTCTGCCTAACTCTTTTAAGTCAAAGTTGAGTACATCTATTACTTTACTACTCCAAATTTTTTAAAAAATGCTTTTCTGCCTTTTTTGTTGTAAACGTAAGGGTCAGAGAATGTTTTATCCCAATTGTCTGTAATTGACTTAAAATCTGTTCCAATGAATTTTTCAAGTTCTGATTTATTTACTGAAATTTTATACGTCTCTCCCTCATAAGGTAAAATTATATTTACTTCGTCTATAAAATCGAGTTTTCTCATTATTCTGACAGAGCCATCAACAAGTGCTTTTTCAATAGCATCTCCAGATTCCCAATATGCTTTCAATTCTGATTCAGTCAAAGATGATTGCGGATTGATTTCTTTGTAATCGTTAAAATTTGACACATAAGCTATTGTCGCTTTTCTGTCGATTAATTCTACACTTTCTATTGAACCGCCAGCCCTTAAACGTGATGCTTCAGTTTTAAGTTCCTCAAGTTTAGGGTCGTTGGTTGATACTTTTGTATTAGAAACGTTTTCCTTTGTATCTTTCTTTTGTTCCCTCTTTTCACAGCTAAACAAAATACAGAATATTGTTATTGTTAATAGTTTAATTTTCATCGTTTTTTGAGAGTTTTATATTTATTTTCATGATTGGCGCTTTACGTTCAAATAGGTTATTAACTATCAAAATATTGCCAACCAATCTTTCTAAAAAAAAGCAGCGTTTAGTTTATAATTAGACGTTTAGTTTTTCAATAAATGATTTAAGATCATCTTCATTCATACGTAACTTGTATTCATTTGCGATCTCTATTATTTTCTCATCTGTAAAGTTGAAAAGATCATTCTTTATTTCGTTTGCCAGACCACTCAGGAATTCGGGAACGATTGATTTAATACGTTCATAGAAGTTTATAAGATTTACAAAATTGTAATCTGCAAAATCCTCAAATTCTTTAATGTTTTTAATATTGTCACTAACTACACCACTGTGTTTTAAAGAATTATTAAGATCTTTTAGATTTATAATATCTGCATAGCCTTCTAATTTCTTCACATTAATACTTTTGCTCAGAAAAAATTGAACTAAGGAATCCCATCTATATAGCTCTTTGTGACTGACTTTAGGATAGGCAATTTTTATTAGTGTTTTAATATTAATTTCAATATTTTTAAAGAGGTTAATAATCTGCATTTCCGCCAAAGAGGATAATTGCTGATTTAACCAGTAGGATTCAATGTAGTGGGTTTGGTGTTTATCGGACAACTGATGAATTGAATCTATGCATTCTTGTTCACATTCTAGAGTTTTATTCTCTTCTTTTATTTGTGCAGTTCGAATAGTTTGTAATTCTTCTGAAGCCTTATACATTTCGTCACAATGATCGTTATATTTTTTTTCAAGATCAACTATTGCAACTTTTATAGAATCTTCAAATAATTCCAAGTTTTGTTTTGCCACACAATCTAATTCATCTTTTACCATATCTTGATCATTGAATATGAAAAGGTCTGAGAAATCTGTCATAGTTAGATAGTTTTGATCAAATATACAAAATGCAAAAAAAAGCTAAGTAGTAAAAGGCATTTTAGTAAATATTTTAAAATAGACTTAGCTACTTTTACAATGATTTGTTGTTCTAACTATTCAAAAAAATTTATACTTCATAGAATTTACATTCCGACTCATTTACAAGATCGTTTTTTGAGACTAAATTGATAATCTGAACATAAAATATTTTAGATGTTTATGTAGTCAGAATTTTATTTATAATTTTTTAAAATCAACGATATTTAAATTTTTAGAATCAAGCATAAAATAATATTTTTCGCTTTTTCTCTTAATGTATTTATGGGTGATTTGCTCATATACAATTTTAATCAAGTACTTATCAATATTATATTTAAATTTGTTTTTGCCTGCCAAAATTCCATAACCTGGAATGTTGTCTTTTAGGTAAGCATAAACAATATTTTTCACTTGATAACCTTCCAAGTGATAATCTGGAAAAGTCATAATAAGACTATCCTTTGAGATAGTAAATAAGGTATCCACCTTAATGTCTTTACTACCTGACAGTCTCTTTCCACAGAAAACATTGTTATCTTTTTCAAAAAAAATCTCGAATTTTCTCCCAGCAACCTTATAATCTTTTTCTCCCTTCATTTTGTTTTGAAAGAATGAATTTGCTGAAATATTTTGGAGATGTCTATAATTGATGGTAATATGATTATGACTTATTCGATTTTGCGCATGTACGCATGCACTAAAGCAGAAATAAAAAAATGAAAATAAAATTATAAGCTTTTTTTTGATTTGCATGATAAAATCGTTTTTTGAGATTAATTATAAAATTTTTGATGAAGTCAAATTTCATCAATTTATCATAAAAAGAAATTATAGATCAAGGGAAATGTTATAAATGAGAACCTAAGATTTTGTTTAAACAAGCAAATTTTAACTATCTAAATGTAGGCGAAAGTTTTTTTAAACAGACTTTTTTCCTATAATTAATAACTCGTCCCAATTCGTTGTATATCTTGGGCTTCGATGCTCCTTAATCAAAGCCCATTCTTTTTCTCTATTTCCTACTGTTGCAACTTTAACTTTATTCTTCCCAAATTTATTATTTAAAGTATCAATTACATCTGTAATTTCTTTGCTTTCACTTTTACTTTTCGTCTCAAACAAACTAGTTTGTATTTCATCATCAGGGACTAAATGCAAAAGATTTATACCCACTTTTTTATATCGATATCCCGGTTTATAAATTTGCTTTAATCCTTTAAGTGCTTCTTTTGTAAGCTTGACCGTACTGTTAGAAGGGCTTTCTAAAGTTATAAGAATTTTATTTTGATATTGTTGATCGTTGGCATTTTGATAATTTGTCTGGATGGAAACTTCTATTTGAGAAGCAGAACTATTTTGTTGTCTTAATAAATCTGCGACTTCTGCCACATAATAGCAGCAGGCTTCTTCAATCAAACTATAATCTGTGAGCTTCTTTCCGAAAGATTTTGCAGTACCAATCGCTTGTTTGGCTTCCGGTAGGGATACCAAGTTTAAACAAGATTCATTATTTAATTCCCGCCACAAGCGTTCGCCGACCACTGTAAGCTCCTTACGTACCCACGAAACAGGCATATTAGCAAATTCCAAGGCGGTATTTATTCCATTTTTCTGCAATTTCTCCGATTGTTTCTTACCAATTCCCCATATTTCCTTTACTTTTAAACTTCTAAGCAAATTCTGCCTTTTCTCCTCTGTATCGACCACATAGACGTCTCCATTTTCAGGAACTTTTTTGGCAAATTTATTCGCGATCTTTGCCAGGGATTTTGTTTCTGCAATTCCTACTCCCACTGGAATACCTGTATGTTTCTCTATCGTATTCTTAATGTCTCTTCCCATAGCATCATAATTTTTATCAAGAGAATCTGAAAGATCAACAAAACTTTCATCAATACTATACTCTTCAACTAATGGGGAAAACATCCTAAGTGTATTCATGACTCGTCTGGACATGTCACTGTAAAGAGTGTAATTTGAAGAAAAATAGGTTACTTGATTTTCGTCTAAAAATTTCTTGATTTTAAAAATAGGTTGGAACATAGGCATTTCAGCTAAAGCCTTTGCTTCTTTATTAGCTGCAATAACACATCCATCATTATTGCTTAAAACAATTACTGGTTTTCCTTTTAAATCTGGTCTAAAAACCATTTCACAAGAAGCGTAAAAGCTATTGCAATCAACCAGCGCAATCATAAAGTGTTTTTGATAATATAAGTTACTACACCCCATAAAATAATTTCAGAAGAATACGCTGTTTCCATTCTTATTATCTCAAAATTTCCATCCGAATTCACCATTATTAATTGATTCAATTTAGGAGTCAAAGATTTATCTACGATTAATACATCATTTTTCTCAATGTCAAATTTTATCGCTGAATCATCGACTACTCGAATATAGAAGGTTGCTTCTGCATTCGGAGCCAATATGGCATTTAGATCGATCCTAGGCTCATGATAATGAGTGGCGGGACTTGAAAATCCAGTCTGTGTAGGTCTTTCTACCCGATAGTTCTCCTGCGATTTTTGGATCGGCTGAGGATCAGTTGATTTCATAAATTAATTCTTTTAATTTTTTAAATAATCTGATAGAACTGCTAAATTCCTAGAGCTGAATATTTAGATTTTGTAGTTCAAACAAATTAATTACTACTTTTCAACAGTCTACGATATCTAAATATTGAAAAATTGTAATTTCATCAGTAAAATCACACAGCGATTATAGTCGCAAATAAAATTTATTTTTAATCCGTCTTTCAATTGAATAATTGGTTTACGTAGTGATTTATTTTTTCAATTTGTTTCGCTTCGGTTTTTTGTAAAATGATGTCATCAATTTTTTCATCCTGTTCCTCTTTACTTAATGCTTTAAATGATTTCAAAACATCTGCATCTTCAAAACATTTTAGAACATCAGCCTTGTTATCAATTTTCTCATTGGTATGAAGGAATAGGGTAACGTTGACGGTATCGCCACCGCTTTTCCCAATTTCTTTTCTTATGTCTCCATTAATAGAGATCATTTTATCTGCGTCTGTTCTGGGCGCCAGATTCATTTCTTTCAGTTCATAATCATCGATCAATCCGGATACTTTTAGCGCTCCCCAACTTCCATCAATATCTTTGGTGTCAGGAATTACAAGATGATAGGTCCACGCACCATTGCCGGGAATATATTGGAGTTTAAGCTTTTTATTTTTAATTATCTCTTTCATAGTTTTACTTTTTATTATTAAATGTCGTTGACGAATTGATTGAGATGCTGACAAGCCTTAAAACTTTCAACAATGTCTGAAAAATTATCCTTTCCACGAAAAAAAGTATCAGGATGAAAATTTCTTACAAAGAATCCTTTCATTTTCAAAAACTCTTCTGCTGGACTATCTGCGTCAAAACCTTTGGGGATTTTCTGTAGACTTTCCTGCGCAACAATACCTTCAGGAAAAGCTTTGAGCAATTTTGTATCTTCAGCAATCTTCTTCCATTCATTGAAATTATGATCAATTTTTTCACGGATTTTCTTCAAGCGGTCAGGCTCCGGCTGAAAAGCACCAGCTCCGATGTAACATTCACCGGGACTCATCACCATAAAGTAACCCGACTTACCACTTTTTCGACCGCTTTCGTTAATAATGGAGTATAAGTATGTTTTATAAGGCGATTTATCTTTTGTAAATCTTAAATCCCGGTTTAGTCTCGGAATACAGTCTTTCGCCTGCAATTCAGACCTAGCAATGGACTGATCAAATTTTGAGATGGCGCTGATAAGATTTTGATTGAAAGATGTATAATCCTCCAGCGTTAGATCGTATTCCATGCGATGCTCATCAACCCATTTTTTATTATTGTTGATGAACAAACCATTTAGAAAATCAAAACTTGATTTTTTCAGCATAGTAAAAATTTAAGTAAATTTAGGAAATAATGTTGATTTACTTAAGAAAGTAAATTGATCGTTTTTTGAGACTTTCTGCAATTTTTCAGATATATTGCTATTTGCAAACAAGTATTAATTAGACTTAAGACTGTAATAAATATTTTTCAATGTATTCTTGCTCGTGCTCAGCTACTAAGAGTGGTAAAAATAGATCTAAGGTTATTTGTAGATAATGGTTAATAGCTTCATCTTGACTATTTCTTTTAGTCATTTGATTATGTATTATATAACAGTCGGCTATGACGAAAACTTGCGATATCACACTTTTAATTAATTTCATAGGAACATCGTGTTTGAAAATTTCTATCCTTTGAAATATTTTAACAATTTCAAAAAATTGATTTTCCCTTTTTTCATAAACCTTCATAAAAACATCTCTTAGCGGCGGTACATCACGAAATACATCAATATAACTTATAAAAAGAAATCTGTACTCGAAGAACAAGTTAAATACAGCACGTAAGTATTCACGTAGTCCCAAAATAGTTAGAATGTTCTCATTTTTAAAACTATTCATCAAAATTTCAGTTTTATCAATAAGCTCAAGTAATAAGGAAGAAATAATTTCTCTCGAATGCTTAAAATGATAATGTAAATTCCCTGCACTTATATCTAACTCCTTAGCAATGTAGCGAGTTGTAACTATATTATAACCGTCACTATTAAAAAGTTCTAAAGCCTTTCTTAAAATTTTATCTTTTGTCTTCATAATCAACACAAATATAATGATAAAAGTCATTTAGAACAATTGTTCTAAATTTACTATTTTTACAAAAAATTAGAGATGAGTAAATACAATTTTGACTATGAAAAAGCATCAGAAAAAGAGAAAAATGAGAAACCTAAAAAATCAGTAGGTGACATTACTCTACAAGTACTACAGATAATCCTTAGTATAATTATGGCAATTGCTCACGCATGATGTATTTAATGAAAGTCTCAAAATTGTATTATTTGGGATTAATCATCTGGCTTGTAATTATTTTATTAAGAAAAGCAGATATTTTCATACCATACATAAGTAATCACCTAACTGACTTATACAGTGTCTCTATGTTCTGTTACACGATTAAAATACTCATCAATTTATTTCGTGATAAAAATTGGTGCCCAAATTTCAGTTTTATATTCTCATCCGCAACCTATTTAACCATAACTTTTGAAATTATCTGTCCTCTTATATCACCAACCTATACATCTGATATTAATGACGTTTTATGTTATTATGGAGGAGGAATAATCTATTATCTCTACCTAAAAAAATATCATTAGAGTCATATAATCGATTAAGATATTGATTTAAGACAGTTTAATTTGTTGAATATAATCAGGAACTTTCATGTTTTTTTTTAAATATAAATAACACATTTAATTTTTAATAATTGTCATTTTTTATTTGACATTTCTATTATTTCTGCATCTGTATGATTATCCAGAATTTTAGCATACCGATAAAATGTTGCCCTGGTCAATCCGAATGGCTTATAAATCTCTTCCGGACGCTTAGTGACATCTCTATATATAGTGCGCAGAAGTAATAATTTAGAAATTGTTTCTTGAGTATACCCCTTGGGTCTTCCTCCTAACCTACCTCTTGCCCTGGCAGATTGCAAACCGGCATTGGTTCTCTCTCGGATCAGCTCACACTCATATTCAGATAAAGATGCCATTATATTTAAAAAGAGTCGGCCATTCATTGTTGAAGTATCTACACCATCTACAAGACCTTTTATTATAATTCCTTTATCACTTAAACTTAAGACAAGATCAATAATATTTTTTAAGCTTCTTCCCAATCGGTCCAGTCTCCAAACATAAAGTTCATCACCTTCTCTAAACTGTTCGATCATCTTATCCAGTTCAGGACGATTTTTTGTTGTACCGGAAATTTTCTCTTGATAAATTTTTTCGCAGCCTGCTTTTTCTAAGGCTTCAATTTGCAAGTCCAAATTTTGATCTTTGGTCGAAACCCGGGCATATCCTATTTTCATATTTTGTTACATTAAACTCATAATCTGTAAATTTATGAAACTATGTTTAGTGATACGTCATTATGAGAAAATAAAGTAAAAAATAAAGTGATCAGATTCGATCACTTATAAAATCTCATAATACTACCGTTTTATAAAATGACTTGTAGGCTTAAAAACCAGATTCAATAGCATAATTTTTAATAAAATTTGCATTCGCATTTAGTTTGCAAATTTTCGCCTGCACTTTATGTTTTGGCATTTACTAAGCAAATTCACAATAAAAGAGGATATAGATACGAACTTGATAGACAAAAAGGAATTGGAAAATATTAGATTTAACTATAAAAAATAAGATTATTTTTTTCAAGGAAAATTTGTTTCAAAATCAATAAATTTAAAATAAGTCTCCTCTAAACTTATAAATTCATACTTATTTCTTACACCAAGATTAGAAACGGATCATTAATAATTATTTGTAACATAAAAATAATAGCCATCTTTTGTTGCTACTAGTTCAAGTCTTTTAGTGATAATGTGATAAGTCAGAAATAGTCCCATCTTATTTTCCATAATTAAATCGTGAATTTGTCTAGTATTATTTAGATTTGAATATTGAGTAGGTACTAAACTATTGTTTGCCGTAGGCTTCGAAACCCCAGATAAACCGACAATATACTCCACTTTATCTTTTAAAGCTTCAAGTCCTGTCGCTGTCTTAGGAAAATTCATCTTAAAAGATTCTCCATCGTAAAGCCAGATATATGTGTCGTTTTTATTACTTTCATCCTCCTTATAATAAGCGTAAGTCTTATAATCGTCGGTAATTGTTGTTTGAGCTATAAACATTAGAGGAACAAGAGAAATAATGAAAAAAATTAAAGTTTTCATAGAAAATGCTTTTGGTTATTAGTTTATTAAAATTATAAAATATTTTTTAATATTCTTAAAAAATTTATTTAACAATATGAATGTTTATATATTGTAATTTGATTTTTTGTACAACGAAAATGTATTGGAATTAAAATAAAAAGACTCATTAAAAAAAATTCAAGAAAAGTGCAGGAAAACACCTTCTTATAAAAACCACTTGTAGGATTAAAAAATAGATTCAATGGCATATTTTTCAATTAAATTGTACTCGCATTTTACTACGCAAATTCACAAAAAGCTTCTATAAATATATGCATCATATCATCTTCTTCTGTTACCTAAAACCAACTAATTTTCAATAAAAGAAAAGAGACTGTCTCAAAATGAAACAGTCTCTTTTCTTTTATGATAAAATGATTTTAAAATGATTTTTTATTTATATACATTACTACAAATACAATCACAGTAATTAGCAATGATATTGACACTAAAGTAAGACCTTTTATTAAGCTAAATCCTAATAAAATTATTGAAATTAATATCAAAACTGCTAAAGTTTTCTTACTCATTTTAACAACTATAATAAATACTAACTAAAGAAATTACTTTTCCAATAGCAGCAACAGCACAATTAGGACCTGGAACTATGCAAGAAGTTAATCCTAATGTTGAAACTGCATTTCCTGCTAATGAAAGAGCACAACCTGTAGTAAAAGGTCTTCCTTTTCCAGCTTCATTTTTTGACACTTTAAAAATATCAACACCTCTCTCTTTATAATAATCGTTAATAATCAACAGGCCATTTACAAAATCATTATACTTTTTAAATTCTTCCTTAGTGAAGTTTCTACTTAATATATCAGCTTCCAAATTTCTTACAGATGTTTCGAAATCATTTTTTTCAAGATTATTAAAAAAAGTATCTAAAATGGAATAATCAGTTTTTGAAATAAATCCTTTTGCAAGAAAATTTTCTAAATCTGTATCCTGTGTTTCTATTAAATATTTATCAAAATCTGTTACCTCGACATTTGTTCCATATTGAGTGTTTATTTTATCAACCGAAGATAAAAATTCTTCATACTGAGAATTATCTCCTAATTTATTAGTCTTTAAGCCACTAGAAATGATTGGAAATAATGATTGTCTGTTATTATATGCAGAATAATCAAATTTTAGCGTCTCTTCGTGTGAAACACTCTCCCTATCATTATTACAAGAGATTACTAACATTAATGTTAGGATAAAGCCAATTAGTTTTTTTGTCATGATTTTTAAATTTTTGTTATTCGCCAAAATTAATTTTTTAAGTAAATATTCACAAATGAAGGAGTATTAAATTTCACAAACATGATAATTATCACAAAATAAGTACTGATCTAAACCCAGACTTATGACAGATTTTAGCATTAATTACAATAAATAACATTAATGAAATATTGAGGCTTATTATTAAAAAAGCTAAAAAGTTTCGCACATACTCTGCGACTTTTCGCATTTACTTTAATAATTCGCATTTACTTAGCAAATTCACATCCACCACCAACAAGCGCAACATCTGAAATCGTATGATGAGGTGAACGAAATGGACGAACGGTCATCAAAGAAGTTTCCGTTCCCATTTTCCCGGCTACGGAATGTATTTTTGTAGTTTCTAAAGCTTCTTTTAAAGTAAGTGGCGGCAAGATACTCGGAACTCTTTTT
>Ga0308158_10001750_pt1 | contig 22003 bp, 22 predicted proteins | sample PhyBR2_FD_201038 | JGI IMG/M metagenome (GOLD analysis project Ga0308158, IMG submission 201038) | Phyllosphere microbial communities from UC Gill Tract Community Farm, Albany, California, United States - DLSLB.R2 | ecosystem: Host-associated > Plants > Phyllosphere > Unclassified | place: USA...
ATCACCCCCGCCCTCTACGACACCGGCCTCAACCCCGAAGAAGGCCTCTGGCACCGCACCGGATGGCTCCGCAACCGATGACACACCCGACCCATCCACACGTTTTGGCCTATAAGCCACAGCCGTGCTGCGGAGCTACAGGCGAGCACGAAAGAAACCCCGCCCAAGCTTTCGCTTGCGCGGGGTCCTCGTGAGATCTGGCGGAGACGGTGGGATTTGAACCCACGGACCCCCGTAAGGGGGTCTCCACCTTAGCAGGGTGGTGCACTAGGCCGAACTATGCGACGTCTCCGTGGTTTCCACTCTGGCGAGTGAAGCACACCTGGCAATACTAACCGGTCTCGCCGCGATGCGCGAATGCACGCACCCCGGGCGGGGCTCAGTTCACCTGGCCGTTCGAGCAGGTGCTCTGCGCAGCCGTCGTTCCCGTGATCTGCGACGGGAGCAGCACGGATCCGTCCGGCGCCGTGCTCGGCGTCGGCTCGGTCGATGCGCCGTCCGCGGGAGCCTCCACGGCGCCGGTGTCTGTGCCGTCGACGGTGCCTTCCGTCGCGCCATCGGTCGGGGTGGCGCCTTCGGCGACGACTCCGACTCCGGCGTCACCGGTGATCTGGAGCGCGCTGTTGTTAGCCAGCGCCGTCAGCAGGATGCTTGCGGCGCCCTCGTCCGGAACGACGCGGTTGGGGTCAGACGGGTCGTCATAGACGGGGTACTGCACGAAGACGATGTCCTCGAACGGAACATCCTTCACGGCCATGGCGAGCTGCACGAGGGTCACGGGATTGGTCAGCGAAGTCGACGGATCGATGGCTGAAAGAGTGGTCTTGGCAAGCTTCAGCAGAGTTGCGGGGTTGGTGAGCACTTCCGAGCTCATCATCTTCTTCGCGAGCCGCGACATGTACTGCTGCTGATTGCTGATGCGCCCGAGGTCTCCGCCGTTGCCCACACCGTGGCGCGTGCGAAGGAACTGCAGCGCCTCCAGACCCTGGATGGTGCGCTCCCCCGCCGGCCAGTCGATGCCCGTGTAGGGATCGCGGATCGGGCTCGCCAGACACACGGTCACCCCGCCGACGGCGTCGGTGATGGCCATCACGCCGCCCCAGTTCACCGAGGCTGCGTACTGGATGTCCATGCCGGTCAGCTGTTCGATCGTGGCAACCGTGCAGGCCAGGCCGCCGGTATCGAACGCGGAGTTGAGCATCTGCTTGCTCATCGCCGACGTGACGTTGCCGTTCGCGTCGGTGCACTCCGGGATCGGGACCATGAGGTCGCGGGGGAAGCTGATCACCGTGATCTTGCGCGGCGCGTCCGAGATGTGCACGACAAGGTTCACGTCGCTGCGCGCACCCTCCTCGGCGAGCCCCTCGGCGCAACGGTCGCCGAAATACTGCGCGTACTGCGGTTCGCACACGTCCGTGCCGGCGACGAGGATGTTCGCGCCGCCCTGGATCTCCGCGATCGAGGGCGGGACCTCGCCTCCAATATCGGTCGCATCGGCGGCGTAGGAGGACGCGAGATCGTAGGTCACATACCCCGTGAGACCGATGCCAGCCACCATCACCGTGGCGACGGCGACGCCCACCAGGGTGAGCAGTTGCGCGATCGGCCGCGGGGTGCGGAGCCGACCGTGTCGTGCGATCGTGCGACGACGGGAGCGTTCGGGGGACGCTGCGCTCACACGCTTCCTTTCAGCCTCGGGACCTGCAGCCCCGTGGCGTGCAGGCGGATGCTCCCGGGGTGAACCGGATCAGAGCGGAGGGTGTGGGATTCGAACCCACGGGACATTGCTGCCCACTGGTTTTCAAGACCAGGTCCATCGGCCGCTCGGACAACCCTCCCAAGCGGCGCACCGCTCGTGAGGACGAGTCTATCCGACCTCATGGTCTCCGATTGCGCTGGGCGCGCGCTGGATGGGGGCCCAGCGCGCGCTGTACGCATCAGGAAGCGTCGTGGAACAGTCGCTGCAGGATGTGCGCGACGCCGCCGTCGGCCACGGAGTGGGTGACGAGTGATGCGGCAGCGCGCACCTCATCCGGCGCCTGGCCCATCGCCACAGCCGTCCCCTCGTGTGACCGTGACCACTCGAACATGCCCAGGTCGTTGCGCCCGTCCCCGATCACGACGGAGTGCGCGGGGTCGAAGCCGGCCCACTCGCTGATCAGCTTGAGCGCCGTGCCCTTGTCCACCCCCTGCGGTGCGATGTCGAGCCACGCGGTCCAGCCGATCGCATACGAGACCTGGTTGAGACCGATGTCCTCGATCAGGCGGGAGAAGTCGTCCTCATCGTGCTCGGCGGAGACCACGACGACGCGCGAGACGTGCTGCGCGGAGAGCTCGGCGAAGGGGACCTGGTGTCCCGACTTCACGTTCCAGTGCTCCATCTCCTCGGTGAACAGGCGCGTACCGTCCTCCAGCTCGACCATGTAATGCGCATCCGGAAGCTGTTCGCGCAGCAGTTCGAGAGCGGTGGTGGGATCGAACGTCTCGGTGTGGAAGCGCTCATACTCCTCACCGACACGACGGTAGATGACGGCACCGTTGGAGGAGACGACGTAACGGGGAGTGATGTCGAGCATCTCCAGGATCGGCTGGGTCGCGTTCCAGCTGCGACCGGTCGCCAGCGTCACCTCGTGACCCGCGGCGACAGCGTCGTGCACCGCGTCGAGGACTCCGGGGCTCGGCGTGCCGTCCTCCAGGATGACGGTCCCGTCGACGTCGAGTGCGATCAGGGCACGGGTGCTCACGCGGCGGGCTCCATCACCTCGAGTCCGCCGAGGTAGGGACGAAGCACCTCCGGGACCGTGACGGTGCCGTCGGCACGCTGGTGCGTCTCCAGCAGCGCCACGATCCACCGGGTGGTGGCCAGCGTGCCGTTCAGCGTCGCGACGGGGGTGGTCTTGCCGCCGTCGGGACGGTAGCGGATGTCCAAGCGACGCGCCTGGTAGGTGGTGCAGTTGGACGTGGAGGTGAGCTCGCGGTACTTGCCCTGCGTGGGAACCCAGGCCTCGATGTCGTACTTGCGAGCAGCAGACGAGCCGAGATCGCCCGCCGCCGTGTCGATGACGCGGTAGGCGAGTCCGAGATCAGCCATCATCTGCTCCTGCAGAGCCAGCAGGCGCTGGTGCTCGGCCTCGGCGTCCTCCGGCGTGGTGTAGACGAACATCTCCAGCTTGTTGAACTGGTGGACGCGGATGATGCCGCGGGTGTCCTTACCGTACGAGCCGGCTTCGCTGCGGTAGCAGGTGGACCAGCCCGCGTATCGCTTCGCACCACGGCCGAGGTCGAGGATCTCGTCCATGTGGTAGCCGGCCAGCGGAACCTCGCTGGTGCCCACCAGATACAGGTCCTCCTTGTCGAGGTGGTAGACCTCATCGGCATGCTCACCGAGGAAGCCGGTTCCCTGCATCACCTCGGGGCGCACCAGCGTGGGAACGATCATCGGGGTGAATCCGGCCTCGACGGCGCGGTTGAGCGCGAGGTTCATGAGCGCGATCTCGAGCCGCGCGCCGATCCCCGTGAGGAAGTAGAACCGAGAGCCGGACACCTTCGTGCCGCGCTCCATGTCGATGGCGCCGAGCATCTCGCCGAGTTCCAGATGGTCACGCGCCTCGAAGTCGAACGCCGGTACGACGCCCTCCTCTCGGAGCACGACGTAGTCGTCCTCCCCGCCCGCGGGAACCCCGTCGATGACGATGTTCTCAATACGCGCGAAGGCCCGCTGCGCGGCTTCCTCCGCCGCGGTCACCTCGCCTTGGGCTGCCTTGACCTGATCGGAGAGCTCCTTGGCCTGCGCGACGAGGGCGGGCTTATCCTCCTTGGGGGCCTGCGCGACGGTCTTGCCGAACGCGTTCTGCTCCGCACGCAGCGCCTCGAAGGCGTTGATCGCGGCACGACGCGTGGCGTCTGCGGCGATGGCCTCATCAACCGACTCCGGCGAGTTGCCACGGGCCTGCTGAGAGCGGCGGACGAGGTCAGGATTCTCACGGAGGAGTGCGGGATCGATCACCTTCATCAGTGTAGTCGGGGCCACGGACGCGCCGCGCGGGAGTGAGGGCTAGGCTGACCCCATGCCCGCCCCTTCCTCGTCCGCCGCCGCGCGTGACGACCGGTTCGCGGCATTGGTCTACAACCCGGTCAAGGTCGATGGCGCTGATCTGCGCTCCGCCGTGATCGCTGCATCGCATCGCGCCGGCTGGAGTTCGCCGATGCTGCTGGAGACCACCATCGAGGATCCGGGGCAGGGGGCCACACGGGCGGCGCTTGACGCGGGAGCCGCTGTCGTCCTCGTGGCCGGTGGAGACGGGACGGTTCGCGCGGTCTCCGAGGCGATCGCCCGCACCGGGACACCTCTGACGATCATTCCGAGCGGTACGGGCAACCTTCTCGCCCGAAATCTCCAGTTACCCCTCTCCGAACCGGAACGGATGATCCGTGCGGCCTTCACCGGTCAGAGGCGGGCGGTCGACATCGGCTTCGCGAGCGTCAAGCGCGCCGACGGCTCCGTGGAGGAGCACGCGTTCGTCGTGATGGCCGGCATCGGGCTGGATGCCGCGATGATCCGCAACACTCGCGACGAACTGAAGAAATCGTTCGGGTGGGTGGCCTACATCGACGGTGCGGCTCGCTCGCTCACCACCGTCTCCCCCTTCCGCGTGATGTTCCAGGTGGACGACGAGCACATCCTCACCACTCGCGCTCACAGCGTGCTGTGGGCGAACTGCGGTCAGCTTCCCGCCGGGATCCAGTTGCTGCCGGAGGCGTCCATCGATGACGGATTGCTCGACGTCGCGATCTTCCGCCCACGGTCGTGGTGGGGCTGGCTGGCCGTCTGGCGCACGGTCTGGTGGCAGAACAGCGTGCTCGGACGCACGCGGACCGGTCGCCGCGTGATCGCGATGAGCCGCGGCAGCAAGGCCGTCAAGTTCCTTCAGGGCGCACGTATGGATGCTGCGGTCTCCTCCCCGCAACCCATCGAGTTCGACGGTGATGAGCTGGGCGAGGCCGTTGGACTCGACGGCCGGATCGAACAGGGCGGCCTGGTGGTGATGGTCCCCGCCTGAGCGGGAACCATCACCGAAGCGTCAGTTCTGCACGGTCACGGTGACGGGGTCCGCTGCGCCGTCCAGGCTCACGAGGCTCAGCTCGGTGCCGACCGCAGCATCCGTGATGTCGAGAAGGGTCGCCCTCGGCGAGTGGTCCATGGTGCACGCCTGCTCGATGGTGGTGAAGGAGACCGTGGTGCCATCGATCGTGTCGACCACGGGCGGGCAGCTGGAGGATCCGTAGGAGATCAGCACCACCCCGAGCGGGGTGAGGGTGGCGGACAGTTCGCCTGCGGGCGTGTCGGCGGCATCTGCAGGACGGGCCGCGAGAGCGACCTCCTGCGTCTCCTCCGCGGTGGCCAGCGTCACGGTGGCCGCGGCCTTCGAATCGACGCCCTCCGGCAGGCCCACCAGGATCAGCTGCTCACGCAGATCCTGCGTGCACACGCCCTCCACGGTGGGGCCGGCGAGGACGACGTTGATGTCCTGGTTCGCGACGGTCACATCCTGCACCACGGGGTAGCAGGATCTGCTGCCGCTGCCCCACGTGACCACGCCGAGCGACTTCCCTCCGTCCAGCCAGACGACAGAAGCGTTCTCCAGGCTGGGCGGCGGCGCCGTCCACTCGTCACTGAGCGTCGGCTCAGTGGGGGTCGGCGTCGGAGACTGCGGGGCCTCCCCTGGAGCTGCCGTGTTCGTGGCGCAACCGGTGAGGAGCGCGGCCACGGCCAGCACGGATCCGATGAGAAGGGGGCGCATGATGCTCATACCCTTCAGTGTCGCCGATGAGCAGATCGTCTCGCGACGGCTACTGCAATGCGGAAGTCAGGCGCGCGAGGTTGTCCAGGACCGTGGATCGCAGCGGCTGCTTCGACCATTCCTCTCCCGTCAGCTCGCGGCTCAGCTCACGGTACTGGTCTTCCACGGCGCGCATCTCCTGCACGAATCCGGCATCGCGCACCAGAAGCGATACCTCGAGGTTGAGACCGAACGATCGCATGTCCATGTTGCTGGAGCCGACCACGGCGATGTCGTCGTCGATCGTCAGCCCCTTCGTGTGCAGGATGTACGGCTGGCGATACATCCAGATGCGGATGCCGGCGCGCAACAGCGCCTCGTAGTAGCTGCGCTGAGCGTGCCAGACGATCGCCTGGTCGCCGATCTCCGACACGAACAGCTCGACCTTCACTCCGCGCTGGACAGCGGAGGTGATGGCGAGCAGCAGGGCTTCGTCCGGAACGAAGTAGGGGCTGATGATGTTGATGCGCTCTTGCGCCGCGTAGAGCAGGGCGACGAACATCCTGAGGTTGTTCTCCGCCTCGAAGCCGGGACCGGAGGGGACGATCTGGCATTGCAGGTTGCCGTCGGAGCTGGGCGGCGCAATGGCCACGTCGCCGTCCGAGATCAGCTCGTCCGTCTCGGTGAACCAGTCGGTGAGGAAGACCGCGGCCACCGACGAGACGACGGGGCCCTCGAGACGAACCATCAGGTCCACCCAGTGCAGGCCTCGCTTGATGTTCTTCTTCAGGTTGTAGCTGGAGTCGGTGATGTTCTGGGAGCCCATCCACGCAACGATCCCGTCGACAACGAGGAGCTTGCGGTGGTTGCGCAGGTCCGGGCGCTGCGTCTTCCCGCGCAGCGGCTGGACGGGAAGCATGAGATGCCACTTCGCGCCCATCGCGTCGAGCCGGCGGATGGTGGTGCGATAGTACGGCTTCCAGCGATTGGCCCAGTGATCCAGCAGCACCCGCACGGTCACCCCGCGCGCCGTCGCGTCTTCCATCGCCTGGAACAGCGTCTCCGTGGTGGCGTCGGCCTGGAAGATGTAGAACTCGATGTAGACGTACTTCTCCGCGCGACGGATCTCATCCGCCATCCGGTTGATGCTGGCCTCGTAGTCGGGTTCCAGGTGGGCGTCGTTGTGATCCAGCATCGGCATCGCACCCAGGCGTCGGTTCATGCGCACGAGCGAGGTGAACCACGCGGGCTGACCGTCCTCGGACGAGCGCGCATCGAGATTGGCGCTCGCCTCACGGATGTAGTCGTTGACCAGCGATTGCTTGCGGCGACGGGCGCGAGGCAGACGCGGGTTGCCGATGAGCAGGAACAGCAACACCCCGAAGTAGGGGATGAAGTAGATCGCCAGCAGCCATGCCGTGGCGGAGGTGGGACGTCGGTTCCGCGGCACGATGATGATCGCGGCGATGCGGATGGCAAGGTCGACGGCAATGCCGACCACGACCCACCATGTGATCACGTGTCCTCCCGGCCTTCAGCCTAGCGTCCGGGTCCGACACTCCCCGTTTCTTGCGGGCTGACGCCCGGTGAGGTCAGTCGACGCTGGTCGCGGCGTCGGTGGCAGGCATTCCACGCTTGGCGCGCTCCTCCGCCTCGATCTGCGCGTAGACCTTGCGCTCCGAGCGGTCGAATCGGATGATGCCGCGCAGCACGAAGAAGAACACGACGAGGACCACGGCCGTGGGAAGGAGAGACCAGAGAGCTGCGAGCCAGAAGTCCATGACACCATGCTACGCCGCAGCTCCTGGGCGCGGGATCGGAGCAACGTCTCCTCCCCAGGCAGAGAGTTCCTCCGCGAACGCCTCGCGCATCCGCAGGAACAGGCCGATCGCGCCCGGCCAGGCTGTCGACAGACTCCGCCCCACGCTCTCGTCCGTTGCGAGCATCAAGCCATGAGAACGATCATCACCGCAGACTCCTCCGCCGAACTCCTCGCGCTCATCCCTCATCTCGCAGGCTACGTGCCCCGCGAGAGCGTTGTCGCGGTCCCCTTCCGAGCCGGCCGCTCCCTCGCCATGCTGCGCGTGGACCGTGTCACCCACGACGTCGACGCGTTCGCCGCGACCACCGTCGGCACGGTATGCCGCGTCCCCGATGTCGATGCCGTGGTGCTTGCCGTCTATGTGGACGGCAAGCTCGCCAGGAGCGGGGCAGGCGAGGTGCTGCATGCGCTGCGGATCCGTGCAGATGCATGCGGCTTGTTCGTCATCGACGCCCTCGCTGTGGCCGAGGACGGGTGGGCGAGCTACGCCGGCGAACAGACGCCCTCGCCTCGCCCGCTCGAGGAGATCACGCGAATCGCGTCGCCGGGCCTACTGCGTCCGAGTACCGATCAGGCAGGCGGCAGCAGGATCGTACGCGCGCCGAAAGAACGTCGACGCCGGGTGTCGGAGGCTCTCGCAGAAACCGAGCGGGCAGCGGACGTCCTGCTGTCACAGACCCGCCACGACCCAGATCCCGCGGGTGAGCTGGACGCGCAAGGGACTCGGATCCTCACGGAACTGACCGACGTCGCCAGCGCCTGGGAGACAGCTCTGCAGTTCGAATCACTCGACGACGACGTCCTGACCGACGAACGCGCCGCGTTGCTGCTGTGGTGCCTCGCGCGCCCATCCTTGCGCGACGTCGCCCTCGCGCACTGGTGCCACGGCGCCGACACCGCTCACCAGGTCCTGCAGGCGCAGCTGGAGTGGGAGGCGACCGGCGGCTATCCGGCGGGCCCGCTCTTCCTCGCTGGTGAAGGTCCCCGGCCGGACCAGGCCCGGCTGCATCAGGCGCTGAATCTCCTGCGAGGTCTTGCCGCCCTCGCCTCCGGCCGGTTCCGGGGAGCCGCGCTGGCGTCGGCCGCATGGGCGGCATGGGCACTCGGGTGGGGCACGCACGCCGGTGTGTACGCCCGCGCCGCACTGGCCGTCGATTCCGGCCAGCGCCTCGCCGAGATCATCGACGAGCTTTCCTCACGCGGTCATCTGCCGGGCTGGGCGTTCGCCCGGGTGGAACCGTGAGCTCGGCAAGCGGACCGGCGCAGCACGCGACGCGGCCCGCCGACCGGATGGTCGACGGGCCGCGTCCGCTTCGGGCGCCGCAGCACCCGATCAGATCACTTCACCAGCGGGAAGAGGATGGTCTCGCGAATACCCAGGCCCGTGATGGCCATGAGCAGGCGGTCGATACCCATACCCATGCCGCCCGTGGGAGGCATGGCGTGCTCGAGCGCGCGGAGGAACTCCTCATCCACGCTCATCGCCTCGTCGTCGCCCTGCGCGGCAAGCTTCGCCTGCTCGACGAACCGCTCGCGCTGGATCACGGGGTCCACCAGCTCGGAGTAACCGGTGGCCAGCTCGAATCCGCGGATGTACAGGTCCCACTTCTCGACGACGCCCGGGATGCTCCGGTGCTCACGCACGAGCGGCGACGTGTCCACCGGGAAGTCCATCACGAAGGTCGGGCGCTCCAGCCCGCCCTTCACGAAGTGCTCCCAGAGCTCTTCGACGTATTTGCCGTGCGTCGCGACCTTCTCGGGGACTTCCACGCCCACCGAGTCGGCAAGAGTCTTGAGTTCGGCCAGCGAGGTCTGCGGGGTGATGTCGACGCCGGCTGCCTCCGAAAGCGAGTCGTACATCGAGATGCGCGCCCACTCGCCGCCGAGGTCGTACTCGGTGCCGTCGGCCCAGGTCACCACTGTGGAGCCCGACACCGCGACAGCGGCGTTCTGCACCATCTCCTGGGTGAGATCGGCGATCCCGTTGTAGTCGCTGTACGCCATGTAGGCCTCGAGCATCGCGAACTCGGGGCTGTGCGTGGAATCCGCGCCCTCGTTGCGGAAGTTGCGGTTGATCTCGAACACCCGCTCCAGGCCGCCCACGACGGCACGCTTCAGGTAGAGCTCAGGCGCGATACGGAGGTAGAGCTCGGTGTCGAAGGCATTGGAGTGGGTCACGAACGGGCGGGCCGAGGCTCCGCCGTGCTGCACCTGCAGCATCGGCGTCTCCACCTCGATGAAGCCGTGGTCCGCAAAAGTCTGACGCAGGCTCGCGTTGGTCTTGGCGCGCGCGATCACGTTTTCACGCGCCTTGTCACGGACGATCAGATCGAGGAAGCGGCTGCGCACGCGCGTTTCCTCGTTGAGGTCGGCGTGGAAGTTGGGCAGCGGCAGGATCGCCTTCGCGGCGATGGTCCAGTCGGACACCATGATCGACAGTTCGCCGCGGCGGGAGGAGATGACCTCACCCGTCACGAACACGTGATCACCCAGATCGACGAGCTCCTTCCAAGCAGCGAGAGACTCCTCACCCACGTTGGCCAGCGAGACCATCGCCTGGATGCGCGAGCCGTCACCCGACTGCAGGGTGGCGAAGCAGAGCTTCCCGGTGTTGCGGCTGAACACGACACGACCCGCGACTCCGGCCGTCACGCCGGTTGCGGTGTCGGCCTCCAGCTCGCCGTACTGGGCTCGCAGCTCGGCGATGGTCGTGGTGACGGGAACGGACACCGGGTACGCACCGCCTGCGGCATCGGAGCGCTGCTCGATGAGCTTCGCACGCTTCGCCAGACGCACCGCCTTCTGCTCGAAGATGTCCTCTGCGGTGGGTTCGTCAGCGGCTCCGCCGGGCGCGGCGGACGGCGTTTCAGTCATGCGGGGCTCCTTGTGAAAGTCGATCCATTCTATCGAGGCCCGCCTGCGAGCCTCGTTCACCCGGCTGAGCGCACGGCCGCCCGATCTCCCCCGACGACTCAGCCTTCTCGCTCGTCCTCGTCGAGGTCTTCGAGGAAGCCGGCGGCAAGCATCTCTTCGCCACGACCGGCCGCGGTCAGCGCGCTGTCGATGCTGGAATGCGCGAGAGCCTCGAGGTAGCCGCCGGGGTTGCCCACCCCGATGCCACGAAGCAGGTCTGCGGACTGGCGGACCACCTCGGCCGCGAGCGTGGTGACGGTTCCGATGGCCTCGGCGTACGCGGGACGATCTTCCTCCGCCACGACCACCGGCTCACAGCCCATCTCCACCGCGAGCGCCTGGGCGATCGGCAGAACGGGGCCGGGGGCCGTAACGGCTGCATAGGCTCCGGTCAGGCGCCGGAGGTCCATGCTGGTTCCCGTGAAGACGATCGCCGGGTGAACGGCCAGCGGGATCACCCCCGCGGATCGTGCTGGAGCGAAGACGTCCACGCCGTAGCCCGGGTCGGTGTGCAGCACCAGCTGACCCATCTGCCACGCGCCGACAGCCGCCAGGCCGGAGATCAGCTCGGGGAGCTCCTCGTGGGGAACGGCGATGATCACCAGTTCGCTCCGACGGGCGACCTCGACCGCGTCGACCTGGGGCACGTCGGGAAGCATCGCCGACACCCGGTCGGGGTCGGATCCCACGGTGACCGCGGTCACCGCATGTCCGGCACCGGCGAGGGCTGAGGCGAGGACGGGGCCCACCCGCCCGGCACCGATCACGCCGATCCCGAGTCGTCCGTCCGCGTTCACCGAACGCTCTCCGCCCAGCGATGGGTGCGGTCCGAGCGCGCAGCACGGATGGCGCGTGACTGCGCGCTCTGGAACAGGGCCATGAGCTGCTGACGATCGACGCCCGACAGGACGCCGCTCACCTGGCCGGGAACCACGTGCACGTGAAGCGTGCCGATACGCGCGGCGCGGGCCAGCGGGCCCTGACGCACGTCGATGCTCTGCGAGCGAGCAAGCGGGAACATCGCGAGGGTACGGATGAGTGCACCACGACGGAGCAGAAGGAACTCGCCCGTCAGCACGAAGCCGGTGCGCTTCCAGCTCAGCGGGTGCACCCACCACGCGCGGGTGGGAGTGTTGACGTACGGGTCGCTCGAGGGGCGCTTGCCGAGACCGTCCACCAGCATGCGGTCGACGTCGGTGGTGGCGAGCTGGTCGAACAGGAGCATCAGCACGCGCTCGACATCCGCGCGTGTTCCCACCGGGAGGATCGTGGTGAACGGATCGCTCTGCTGGCTTTCGGCGCTCTTTCCACTCAGCCGGTTGATCTTGATGGTGTACCAGCCGAACGGCCGCCAGAGGAGCGATTGGTGCACCTCGACAGCGTGAACGCGACCCGGCGGGATGGTTTCGGTAATCGTGGTGGTGAGGCCGAATGTGATCCGCAGGCCGTCGGGGGTAGGGGCGATCGAGTAGCGCAGCACCTTCATCAGGCTGCGGAACCAGTACAGACCCACACCGAACACCGCAGGGAGGAGCGCAAACAGCACGTACTCGCTCCCGAAGATCGAACCAACGACGACCACCGCGATGTACACGACGAGCATCAGCGTGGTGGGGCTCCACAGGTGCGAGCCGATGAGCCGTCCGATCGGAATGTGCACCACGCTCGCGGGTTCGGCGACGGGGGCCTCGGCCCCATCGATGATGCCGGTGATCCCGCCACCCACCGTCTGGATGAACTCCTGTGCGCGCGTCTGCGGCACGGATTGGCCGCTCTGGCGCAGCTCCCGCTGACGACGAAGTCCCGATGCACGACCCAGGATGTCCGCGCGCACCGCTTCGGCATCCGCCGTGCGAAGGTACTCCAGCTTGACGTTGGCATCGGCGCCGGCGCCTACGACCTCGAGCTTGGCGAGACCGATCAGGCGCGCGACGAACGGCCGGGTGAGGTTGACGCCCTGGACCCGGTCCAGCGGAGCCCGACGCTGCTTGCGCATGAGCACGCCCTGCTTGACCTCCACGTCCGAATCGGAGATGCGGAACTGGTGGAAGCGCCACGACATGTAGAAGGCGACCATGAGAAGTGCCAGCACCACGAGGACGCCGCCGAGCGCCACGAGGACGAGGTTGTTCGTGAGGATCCAGTCGACGGGATCCCCGGCGTAGCGATCCTCATAGTCACGGAACTGCGGCACGAACAGCGAGATCAGGCGGTCGCGCATGTTGGCGACCACGATGCCGATCACCACGATGAGGAACAGGCCACCCTGCATCAGCGGAGTGAGCGGGTGCATTCGATGCCATTCGCCGTCGGCGAGATCGCTCTCGACACGATGCGGCTGCGGTACGCCGGTGCCGGGGAGGCCGGGGGCCGGGAAGCCCGGGGCAGGAAAGCCTGCACCAGGCATCGGTGTCGGCGAGGGTGGCGCACCCACGGCCCCCGTATTCACCAGCGGAGACTGGCCGGACACCGCGGGCTGCTGCCCCGGCACCACCGGGGGCTGCGGTGGGACACCCGGGAACGGATGCTGCTGGTTGTCGCTCACAGTCCGGTCCGCCGAGACTCAGCCACTTCGATCAGGGTGTCACGAAGCTGTTCGGCGCCGGCCTGTGTGAGCCCGGGGATCGTCGCACCCGTCGTGGCTGCGGCGGTCACGAGCTTCAGCTGCGCGATACCGAACGCGCGATCGAGGGGACCGTGCGTAACGTCGACGAGCTGCATCCTGCCATAGGGGACGGCGACCATGCGCTGCCACAGGATTCCGCGGCGGAACACGATGTCATCGGCGCGGAGCATGTAGCCGTAGGCACGCGCCTGTCGCGGGAGGATCGCCATCGCCCACACGGTGGCGGCAACGACGGCGGCGGCGGGGATGATGGCCCACAGCTGCTGGAACACGACGCCCACCACGATCGCGGCGGCGACGGCGAGCAACAGCACGAAGCCGTTGGTGATCAGCTGAACCGCGACGTACTTGCGGGAGATCTGGTGCCACGAGCCGTCGAGTTCGAGCCGGGCGGCCCCGCGCGGCTGCTTGAGTTCGGTGAATGTGCCCTCGTCCAGAGCAGGCGGCGTCGGCACGGGCGCCTGCGGTCCGGGTACGTCCGCCCCAGGGACCTGAGCTGCTGGCACATGAGGAACCCCCGCCGGCGAGCCCGGCATCGGCGCCGGCGGTGCGGGGAACGCCACCGGAGGGACGGTACCCGCCTCGGGGTCAGCCGGTGCCGCCTCCGTCGCCGGGAGGAACTCAGGGGTGGGCGGGAGCTGCGGGTTCGTCGGGTCCTGGGGCGTTGTCATCGTCGTCCTTCGGGAGCGTGCAGAAACTCTCGGCCACCAGCGCCGCGATGACGAGCAGTACGCCCGTCCCCACTGTCACGGCGATGACCGTAATCGAGCCTACCCGGGGAGGGACCGGGCGCAGGAGCAGGAAAACCGCCAGTCCGAGCGCGAATCCGCCGATCGCGGATCCCAGCAGGCTGGATGCTTTGGCCAGCACCGCCACACGGAGAGCACGGAACGGGTCGACGCGGGCGCCGCCGTGGGTTGCCCGGCGGATCGGCCAGGCCAGGATGAGCACGGCGATCGCGATGATCACCTGTGCCACCGGAAGCACCCAGTCCGGGGTGAATGTCGGTCGTCCGAAGCTGGTCAGCAACAGGTCGGTGCCGTAGCCCAGAACAGCGGCGATCACGGCGACCAGTGCCAGCACAGTGCCCCGGGTACGCTTCATGCGCGCAGTCCAGCCAGGAGGTCAGCGACGCGTCCGTGCCCGGGAAGGACCGCATCCGGATCGAGCTCCGACCAGGGCCTGAGCACGAACTCGCGCTCGTGGGCGCGGGGGTGGGGCAATGTGAGGTGAGGATCCGTACTGTGCAGATCACCGTAGGAGATCATGTCGAGATCGAGGGTGCGATCCCCCCACCGCTCAAGGCGGACGCGGCCGTGTTCACTCTCGATGCGCTGCAGGTAGCCGAGCAGCACGGTCGGCGCGAGTCTGGTGCGGATGATCGCGACCGCGTTGAGGTACTCGGGCTTGCTCGGGTCGGGACCGGACGGGGTGAGTGCCACCGACCGCATCACTGGAGACAACCGAATGTCATCCACCAGGGGCAGCCGGCCGATCTCGGCCGCCGCCGCTTCGAGGGTGCCTTCGCGATCGCCGAGGTTGGAGCCGAGCGCAATGACGACGCTGACCGTCTCGCGACCGGCGCGCTCGGGGGTCGGCAGGGTGCGGGCGAGGTCGCGGCTCATGACCGCTCCCGATGTACGGTGACCGACACGTCGGCGAACGAGCGTTCGATCGGCGCATGCGGCTTGTGCACCGTGATCGATACCGAGCGCACGCGCGCATCGGCCAGTGCCGCCGTCGCGAGGCGATCTGCGAGCGTCTCGATGAGATCCACCGGCTCGCCTCCGATGATGTCCGCGAAGGCCTCCGCAAGTTCGCCGTAGTGGACGGTGTCGCGCACGTCGTCGCTCGCAGCGGCGGGCGCCAGATCGAGACGCAGGGTGGCGTCGACCGTGAAGTCTTGTCCCTGCTCCCGCTCGAAGTCGAAGACCCCGTGCCGTCCGAAGACGGTGAGGCCGGTCAGCGTGATCTCGTCCATCACTGCCACCCTCCCATGCCAGGCATGCATCGCACACGTCGAGGGTCGCGCGCCGCGTCGACGGGCTCGCGGAACGCAGCGCGGCCGACCGGGACCGGAGCGCGGAGTTCGCGGCGGCTGAGGTCGGAGCGGAACGGCTCCTTGCGGAAATGCTCGGTCATCACGGTTCTCCTTCCCAGGCTGATCGCACGGCCAGAGCATCCCGGGTGGCAGCGGCATTGTGCACACGGACTGCCCATGCACCGGCGTCGGCCGCGAGCACGCTGGTGACGGCGGTTGCCAGGTCTCGGCGCTGCTCGTCCGCATCCTCACCGAGAACCGGCAGGAAGAACCGCTTGCGGCTCGTGCCGACGAGAACGCGCAGCCCCAGTGCCGTGACCGCATCCAGTTCGCGCAGCAGGGCCCAGTTCTGTCCGGCCGTCTTCGCGAAGCCGATACCCGGATCCAGCACGATGCGCGACGGCTCGATCCCGGCCGCGGCAGCCTGCTCGACCCGGTCGAGGAGTTCCGCAGCCACCTCGTGTCCGATACGCGTGTATTCGGCTCGCGCGTACATGTCGGCCGAGGGCCCGCGCCAGTGTCCCAGCACGTAGTCGGCATCGGTCTCGGCGACGGCGGCAAGCATGTCGGGATCCGCCAGTCCGCCGGCCACGTCGTTCACGTACCGAGCACCGGCAGCCACCGCGGCAACCGCCGTGGCTGCGTTCATGGTGTCCACGGACAGCACGGCACCCTGCCCGGACAGGGCCTCGATGACCGGGACGACACGATCGATCTCGACGGAAACCGGGACGCGCTCCGCGCCGGGTCTCGTGGACTCACCGCCGATGTCCAGGACCGTCGCGCCGTCTGCGAGGAGACGACGCCCGTGATCGAGCGCTGCCGTGCCGTCAAGGTAACGCCCGCCATCGCTGAAGGAGTCGGGGGTGACGTTGACGATGCCCCAGATGCCGATCATCGATCGACCGCTCCAGGCTCTCCACCGCGTGAGATCAGGGCGATGATCTCACTGCGGGCGGCTGGCTCCGCCAGCGCTCCGCGCGCGGCGACGGTGATCGTGGAGGCCAGCGGCTGGCGGCCACCGCGCGCGGTCACGCACTGATGGCTGGCATCCAGGACCACGAGCACTCCCCGCGCTTCCAGAGCTGTCGAGATGGTGTCGGCGATCTGCTCACCGAGGCGCTCCTGCACCTGCGGCCGCGCCGCGAGGATGTCGACGACCTTCGGCAGAGCCCCGAGCCCCACGACCGCCGTACCTGGAAGATAGGCGATGTGGGCGACGCCGAGGAACGGCAGCAGGTGGTGTTCGCACATCGAGCGGAACCGAATGTCGCGGAGCACGACCGCGCCGCTCGGTTCGGTCTCCGGCGCCGGACCGTGGGCCACGCTGATCGTGTGCGCCAGCGGTGACGCGGGGTCCTCACCGATGCCGGCGAAGAACTCCGCGAAGGACGCAGCGACCCGGTCCGGTGTTCCCACCAGACCAGGACGCGCAGGATCCTCGCCGATCGCCTCGATCAGCTCCCGGACCAGGGCGGCGACGCGAGGCTGGTCGACGCTCACGTCAGGCGGTGGCCGGTCGGGGGTGTCCGCCACCCGTCTCGGGCTGCGCAGCGGTCGCAGCGGCGGTGTGCGCGTCGGCCTGCTCAGCGGCCTGGTTGGCGGCGCGCGGGATCTGGATGGGAGGGAGCGCAGAGACCGGACGCTGATCGCTGGAGAGCCACTGTGCACGCGGCGGCAGCTTCTTCACGTCCTTGAAGATGTCCTCCAGCTGCACGTGATCCAGCGTCTCCTTCTCCATCAGCTCGAGAGCGAGACGATCCAGGATGTCGCGGTTTGCGTTGATGACCTCGTAGGCCTCGTTGTGCGCCTGCTCGATGAGATCGCGGACCTGCTGGTCGACGCGTTCCGCGACCGACTCGGAGTAGTCGCGGTCATGACCCATATCGCGACCGTAGAACATCTCGCCGCTTCCGCCACCGAGCTTGACGGGGCCGACAGCGGCGGTCATGCCGTACTCGGTGACCATCTTGCGGGCGGTGGAGGTGGCCTTCTCGATGTCGTTCGCCGCACCCGAGGTGGGGTCGTGGAAGACGATCTCCTCCGCCACGCGACCGCCCATGGCGTACGCCATCTGGTCCTGCAGCTCGTTGCGGGTGACGGAGTACTTGTCATCCAGCGGCATCACCATCGTGTAGCCGAGCGCCTTGCCGCGCGGGAGGATCGTGATCTTGGTGACCGGATCGGTGTGGTTCATCGCCGCCGCGGCGAGAGCGTGACCGCCCTCGTGGTAGGCCGTGATGAGCTTCTCCTTGTCGTTCATCACGCGCGTGCGACGCTGCGGTCCGGCGATGACGCGGTCGATGGCCTCGTCCAGCGCGCGGTTGTCGATGAGCTGTGCGTTGGAGCGCGCGGTGAGCAGCGCGGCCTCGTTGAGGACGTTCGCGAGATCAGCACCGGTGAAGCCGGGGGTCTTGCGCGCGACGACCTCGAGGTCGACCGAGTCAGCCAGCGGCTTTCCGCGTCCGTGCACCTCGAGGATGCGCAGGCGTCCCTTGAGGTCGGGAGCGTCCACGCCGATCTGACGGTCGAAGCGTCCCGGGCGAAGCAGGGCGGGGTCGAGGATGTCGGGACGGTTGGTGGCCGCGATGACGATCACGTTGGCCTTGGGGTCGAAGCCGTCCATCTCGACGAGCATCTGGTTCAGGGTCTGCTCGCGCTCATCGTGACCGCCGCCCATGCCGGCGCCACGGTGACGACCGACGGCATCGATCTCGTCGATGAAGATGATGGCGGGTGCGGACTCTTTGGCCTGCGTGAAGAGGTCGCGCACACGGCTGGCGCCGACGCCGACGAACATCTCGACGAAGTCCGAACCGGAGATCGAGTAGAAGGGGACCCCGGCCTCACCGGCCACGGCACGCGCGAGCAGGGTCTTACCGGTTCCGGGAGGGCCGTACAGCAGCACGCCCTTCGGAATGCGGGCGCCCAGCGCCTGGAACTTGCTCGGCTCCTTGAGGAAGTCCTTGATCTCCTCGAGTTCCTCGATGGCCTCGTCGGCACCGGCGACGTCGGCGAACGTCACCGTGGGCATGTCCTTCGTGGCGAGCTTCGCCCGCGACTTGCCGAACTGCATCACCTTGCCGCCGCCCTGGGCGTTGGAGAGCATCAGCCAGAACAGCAGACCCAGCAGCAGCATCGGGATCAGCAGCGAGAGCATGCTCCCCCACCAGTTGGGCTGCGGCACGGCGTCGTTGAAGCCCTCCTTCGGGGCAGCCTCGTTGACGGCCTCGACCACATCGGCCGCGCGCGCACCGATGTAGTAGAACTGCACAGATGTGGAGCCCTCGTACGCCTTGTCGAGCTTGAGGTCGACACGCTGGTCGCCGTCCGTGATGACCGCCTCGGTCACCGTGCCGCTCTTCAGAAGGTCGAAGCCTTCCTCGGTCTTGATCTCCTTGGCGCCGGTCAGGCCAGAGATGAGGAAGAACCCGACCAGAAGCAGCACTCCGATGAGAGCCACATAGATGAGCGGATTGCGCGTGAGCTTCTTGAAGTCCATGGTGCGGGGATTCCCCGATGCCCTTCTGTCGACAGACGCCTCGCGGCGTATCCCTCAGGCTATCCTGACGTTCCTTTGGCCTTGCTGGTATTCGCCCACGGCGTACGTGCGAAAACACCTCACCGCACGGCGGCGCGCTCTGAACGGGGAACGAGCCGGCTCTGCGCCCGCCGGAGAACAGCCGGCGCCGCGGTGCCTCAGCTGTAGACGTGCGGGGCGAGCACCGCGACGTCGCGCAGGTTGCGGTAGCGCTCGTCGTAATCGAGTCCGTACCCCACGACGAAGTCGTTCGGGATGTCGAAGCCGACGTAGCGGCAGTCGATCTCCACTTTCGCGGCCTCGGGCTTGCGCAGCAACGCGAGCACCTCGACGGAGGCGGCACCGCGCGAGGCGAAGTTGTCCAGCAGCCACGACAGCGTGAGGCCGGAGTCGATGATGTCCTCGACGATCAGCACGTGCTTGTCGTGGATGTCGGTGTCGAGGTCCTTGCGAATCTGCACGACACCGCTGGACTTCGTGCTGGCGCCGTAGGAGGAGACCGCCATGAAATCGAGGGGAACGAGGATGGGCAGCGCCCGGATGAAGTCGCTCATCACCATGATCGCGCCCTTGAGAACGCCGATCAGCACGAGATCCTTGCCCTCGTAGTCCACCGCGACCTGCTGCGCGAGCTCGCGCAGCTTCTCGTGGATCTGCTCCTCGGTGACGAGGACGTCGGTCAGGTCATCGGCGATGTCGGCTGCACGCATGAAGCAATTCTACGTGCCGCGCCTGTTGTGCATTTCCCCGGTGGTACGGCACAGTTGGCTTGCGCGGGCTGCCCGATGGCCGATCACGCGCGCCTCTCTACGAAAGGATCTCCCATGGCTGGGATTGAGGACATCCTCGCGAATCTTCCGATCGGCGACATCGCCGCGAAGCTGGGCGTGGACCCCGCGACGGCGACGCAGGCGATCAAGGAGGGTGGCGCGACCATCCTCGGCGGCCTCCACCGCAACGCCGAGAGCGAGGACGGCGCCGCTGCCATCCAGCAGGCGCTGAAGAAGCACGACACGGACATCGACGTCAGCAACGTGGACGAGGCCGACGGACAGAAGATCCTCGGCCACATCTTCGGCTCGGACAAGCAGGTCGTCGAGCAGAAGCTCACCGAAGACAAGGCCACGGCCGGTATCGACTTCGGCAAGCTGCTGCCGATCCTGGCGCCGATCATCATGAACCTGCTCGCGAAGCAGTCCTCCGGCTCGGCTCCCGCCACCGCGGGCGCTGAAAGCTCCGGCGGCGGCATCGGCGACATCATCGGCGGTCTGCTGGGTGGTCTCACCGGTGGCGGCAACTCGTCCTCCTCCGCGGGTGGCATCGACCTCGGCGGTCTGCTGAGCGGTCTCGGCGGCCTCTTCGGCGGCAAGAAGTAACGTTTCTCTCAGACGGCGGTGCACCCCCGGGTGCGCCGCCGTCTGCTGTTTCCGGGGTGGTGTCGTCCGGTCCGTGGCGCGGCCTGGTGCGCGCCCCGTGCGGTGGGCATCACCGGCGCCGGGCGCCGTCACGGAACGCTCCCGCCACGTCACGAAACGAGGAGATTTCGTCGAAACGAGGACTCCTCCCACGCAACGGTCCTCGTTTCAGCGAATGCTCCTCGATTGACGACCGCCAGCCGGAACCATCGCCTCGCCCATCAGGGCCAGACCCGGCAGCGCCTGGACGCTCCATCGCCGCCGCGGGAGCACGCCTCCGAGACCCGGACGTCGAGCAGACGTCGGGTGGGCGGGGCGAACAGAGGGAAGGTCAGCGGGCCGTGAACGACAGCAGGTTGCCGCGACGGGATGCGCTGCAGGAGGGAAGATCGAGAGGCCCCTGGCCGCGCCAGTCGGTGACGAGTCGCGCGACTTCCAGAGTCTGGGCGCGAGTGAGGCTGACGCCGAACTCGCTCGCGACGACGTGCCGGATGATGCGATGGCGGAGCGCGGCGGGGTTCGCCGCGAGCGCCGGAACCGAGACGGCGATTCCGGCCTCGGCATGCTCGACGATGTCCTCGATGGTCTCCTCGATCATCTCGGCGAACGCCTCATTGTCTTCGCGCAACTGCTCTGCGGTGCGCGCCAGTGCCTGCGCGACCCCGGGACCGAGCTCCGTCTCCAGCACGGGAAGCACCGTCGTGCGCACCCGCACGCGGGTGTACCGAGGGTCGAGGTTGTGCGGGTCGTCCCACGGTTCCAGGTTCTGCGCGACACACGCTTCGCGCACCGTCTCACGGCGCACATCAAGCAACGGACGCAGCCGTCGACCGGTCACCGGCGCCATTCCCTGCAGGCTGGCTGCACCGGAACCGCGCGCGAGCCCGAGCAGGACAGTCTCGGCCTGGTCGTCCAGGGTGTGCGCCAGCAGGATCGGTCCCGCGCCCGCCTCGTCGGCTGCTCGTTCGAGCGCGTCGTACCGGGCGGCGCGCGCCGCGGCCTCCGGCCCGTCGGGATGGGCCCCGTCGACCTGTACGGTGATGACGGCCGCATCCAATCCGAGTGCGCGGGCCTGAGCTGACGCCCGCTCAGCGATCTCGGCCGAGCCGTCCTGGAGCCGGTGATCGATGGTGATCGCCCGGGCACGGATGTCGAGCTTGGGCGCCTCGAACGCGACCGCGGCGGTGAGCGCGAGGGAATCCGCGCCGCCGGACAGCGCGACGACGAGCGGCGTACCGCGATAGGGCTCCAGCGCGGCGCGCACCGCACGACGGATCTCTGCGACTGCTGGATTCAGGGACGGCACTCCCCCACGCTACCCGCTGGGCTCCCGCCTCCGGGGGCCAGCCGGCGGACCGCACCAGCGGTTTCGAGTTCCGCCACCCAGCGGTCGCGCCGTGAGCCCCCACCCCCGTGCACCATGACCGCGCTTCGAGACAAACCCCACGAAGGTGACCACGACCGCGGGTGTGCGTCCGGAGATTCGCTGCGACGGTGCGTGGGGTCACGCGCTGCGCGGGAGTTCCGCGTAGATTCGCGCCGTGACTATGAAGGAGTTCGTGGCCTGGGGTGCGGAACGTTTCAAGGCCTTCGCCGATGCCGTTGTCGCTATTGCGATGACCCTCCTGATCCTGCCGCTCATGGAGGCGGTGACGGATGCCGCACGGATGCAGGAGGCGGATGCGTCCTACGGAACCGTCGACTTCCTGACCGAGCATCAGGGTCAGATCGTGAGCTTCGCGCTCAGCTTCGTGCTGATCGCCGTCTCCTGGCTCAGCCATCACCGCCTCTACGACCAGGTGGAGCGCATCACCGCTCCCCTGCTCTGGATCAACATCGCGTGGATGTTCACCATCGTCTGTCTT
>Ga0308158_10001752_pt1 | contig 21989 bp, 15 predicted proteins | sample PhyBR2_FD_201038 | JGI IMG/M metagenome (GOLD analysis project Ga0308158, IMG submission 201038) | Phyllosphere microbial communities from UC Gill Tract Community Farm, Albany, California, United States - DLSLB.R2 | ecosystem: Host-associated > Plants > Phyllosphere > Unclassified | place: USA...
GCTTTGGGTTGTATTGGGGCTGTTGCTGGTACTACTGCTGGTCACCTGGGGACTCCTGCGCGGCAGCCTGCCACAGTTGGACGGGGAACTGGCCCTGCCAGGACTGTCTGCACCGGTCAGCATCCAGCGCGACGCGCTCGGCGTGCTCACCGTCGAAGCTGCCAACGAGACCGACATGGCCCGCGCCCTGGGCTACGTGCACGCACAGGAACGCTTCTTCGAGATGGACCTGATGCGCCGCTCGGCAGCGGGCGAGCTGTCCGAACTGTTCGGCGCCAAGGCCCTGCCGCTGGACAAGCGCATGCGCGTGCACCGCTTGCGTGCCCACACCCAGCAGAACCTGGGCGCCGCCCTGGGCGACAAGCGCGGCGTCATCGAGGCCTACCGCGACGGCGTCAATGCCGGCCTTGCCGCGCTGCCCGTACGGCCATGGCCTTATCTGCTGCTGCGCCAGCAACCGCGCGCCTGGGAGTTGGAGGACTCGGTGCTGACCGGGCTGGCGATGTACGCCGACCTGCAGGACCCGACCAATACCCGCGAACTGGCGATGGCACGCATCCGCAGCGTGGTGCCGCCAGCCCTGTATGCATTGCTCGCCCACGACGGCAGCAACTGGGATGCGCCCTTGTTTGGCGAGCCCCGTGGCGATGCCGTGTTACCGGATGCGGCAACGCTGGACCTGCGCAATGCAGGCACTGCGCCGGCCCTCACTCCACCGCCTGCTTCGCAAGCGGCCCCCCTCTCTCCCGCTGCGCGGGAGAGAGACGTAGGTGGGTCGCCTGCGGCGACCGGTTCTTTTGCGCCTTACCTGGCTGCCCTCACTCCACCCCTTGCTTCGCAAGCGGTCCCCCTCTCTCCCGCTGCGCGGGAGAGAGACGTAGGTGGGTCGCCTTCGGCGACCGGTTCTTTTCCGGGTAGCAACAACTTCGCAGTAGCAGGAGCTCTGACTGCCGACGGCCGCGCCATCATCGCCGACGACATGCACCTGGGCCTGCGTGCGCCGAACATCTGGTTCCGCGCGCGCCTGCGCTATGCCGACCCGACCGCGCCGGAAGGCAAGGTCGATGTTTCTGGTTTCACCCTGCCCGGCCTGCCTGCAGTCATCGTCGGCAGCAATACGCGGGTGGCGTGGGCCTTCACCAACAGCTATATCGACACCGCCGACTTCACCACCCTGCCCGCGAACACCCCGCTGCGCACCTTCAACGAGTCCATCGCCGTCGCCGGCGCCCGCCCGGAACTGCTGCTGGTACGCGAAAGCGACTGGGGGCCTGTCCTGCGCGACGAGCCCGACGGGCAACTGCTGGCCCTGCGTTGGGCAGGCCAGCAGGCTGGCGCGGTGCGCCTGGATTTCGCTGACATGGCCAAGGCTGCCGATCTCGACTCCGCCTTTGCGATAGCCGACCGCTCCGGCATCCCCGCACAGAATCTATTGGTCGCCGACCGCAGCGGGCGCATCGCCTGGCGCCTGATCGGCGCGCGCCCTGCGCGTGACCCGGCCTGCCATGCCGATGCAGCCATGCAGGCCAACTGTGCACCGTGGCCAATCCGCACCAATCAGGCGCCGGCACTGGTCGACCCGCCGGATCATCGCTTGTGGACAGCCAATGGCCGCGTGCTCGATGGTGCTGCGCTGGCCGAGGCCGGTGACGGCGGCTATGACTTCGGTGCACGCGCCAAGCAGATCCGCGACGGCCTGTTCGACCGCGAAAGCTTCAAGGAAAGTGACCTGCTGGCGATCCAGCTGGATGACCGCGCCGTGCTGATGGAGCGCTGGTGGAAGCTGCTGCGGCAGACCGTCGAACACAGCGATGACCCTGCACTCAAGCGACTGGAAGCCGCCAGCCGCCAGTGGCAGGGCCGCGCATCCGCCGATTCAGTCAGTTATCGGATGGCGCGCGGCTTCCGCGGCATCCTGATGGACAACATGGAAGGCGCACTGCTGGCACCGGCCAAGGAGCAGCTGGGCGAACGTTACATACCGCCCAAGCTGGCCCAGTTCGAAGGTGTGCTGTGGCCGTTGCTCAGCGAACGCCCGCCGCACCTGCTGCCACCGCCGTATGAAAGCTGGGATGCCTTGCTCGCCGACAGCGCTCGCCAACTTGAGAAGGATCTGGCCGGACAGGGCCCGGATCTGGCACAACGCAGCTGGGGCGAGCGCAATACTGCCGCCATCTGCCATCCGGTCTCGGCCGCGTTGCCCAGCCTGTTCAAACGCTGGCTGTGCATGCCGGCGCAACCCTTGGCCGGCGACGACAACATGCCGCGCGTGGTCGGACCCAAGTTCGGCGCTTCCGAGCGCATGGTGGTCTCGCCCGGCCATGAGGCCGACGGCATCGTGCACATGCCGGGCGGCCAGAGCGGCCATCCGCTGTCGCCGTTCTGGGGGGCAGGCCACGACGACTGGGTGGAAGGCCGCCCGACTCCGTTCCTGCCGGGCAAGCCGGCGCACAGCCTGAGCTTGAGTCCAAGATAGAAGACAACGCCGCGCACGCAACCCGGCTGGCATCCAGGTGTGGGAGCGGCATAAGCCGCGAAGCTGGATTTACTGGAACCCTCGATGCATATGCAACCTGATGGTGTCCCTGCTTCGCGGCTGACGCCGCTCCCACAAACAGCTGACCGGCTCGCCGTCACCAATGCACTGCGCGCTTACTTCAAGCGCACTGTCCACTCCACTTCAAGCTTGGCCTCGGCGTCGAACAGGCGACTGATCTGCACCCAGCTCGCGGCCGGATACTTGCCATCGACAAAGAAGGTCTTGCGCTCAGGAATCGCCTTGATCAAGCCATCCATGTCGGTGGTGAACACCGTCTCCTTCACCACCTGGCTGCTGTCCGCATCAAACTGCTGCAGGATCTTCGTCAGCTTGCCGTAGCAATCGCGCACCGCAGCCTGCATATCCGCACCACGGCAGGGGACGCCGGAAACATGCAGCGTGTCGCCATCACGCACCACGCCGGTGTAGCCGATATCGGTTTCCCAACTACCCTGTTGATGCCGCTCCAATGGCACCTCCCTGGCGTGGGCGTAGGAACTGCAGAGCAGGCCAAACATCACGAACGCACAAGCACGCATCGAAAATCCTTTTGAGTCGTTATAGAAGGAAGAACTGCGGTTTCCTGATCGCGCACGTTGAATTGTGCGACATATAAAGCGGCCCCTTCCCCTCCCCCCCCTCTCCGGGCAGGGAAGAGGGGCGTTGAAGGCAAGGCGGGCCGACGCTTCCAATGACCTTTGGGTCGACTGACCTCTTAACCTGCCAAGGCCTGCTCGTGCACACCGGCCACGGCGCGACCGGATGGATCGGCCATGCTGGCGAAACTGGCGTCCCATGCAATTGCCGCCGGCGAAGAGCAGGCAATCGACTTGCCGCCCGGCACCGTTTCCGAGGCCGCGTGGCTGGGGAAGAACTGCTCGAACACGTGGCGGTAGTAGTACGCTTCCTTGGTCTGCGGCGGGTTGTACGGGAAGCGCTTGTCGGCGGCGGCCAGCACGCGGTCGCTGACCTGTGACTCGGCATGCGCCTTCAAACCGTCGATCCAGCCATAGCCGACGCCGTCGCTGAACTGCTCCTTCTGCCGCCACAGGATTTCCTTGGGCAGGTAGCCTTCGAAGGCTTCGCGCAGCACGGCCTTCTCGATGCGGCCGCTGGCCTTGTCGACCATCTTGTGGCGCGCATCCATCTTCATCGCCACATCCAGGAACTCGCGATCCAGGAACGGTACGCGCGGCTCCACGCCCCAGGCCATCATCGACTTGTTCGCGCGCAGGCAATCGTAGTTGTTCAGCGCGTCGAGCTTGCGTACCAGTTCCTCGTGGAACTCACGCGCGTTCGGTGCCTTGTGGAAGTACAGGTAGCCGCCGAAGATCTCATCGCTGCCTTCGCCGGACAGCACCATCTTCACGCCCATTGCCTTGATCCGACGTGCCAGCAGGAACATCGGCGTGGAGGCACGGATGGTGGTGACGTCATAGGTTTCGACGTGGCGGATCACTTCCGGCACCGCATCCAGGCCTTCCTCGAAGGTGTACTCGAAGCCGTGGTGCACGGTGCCCAGCATTTCCGCCGCCACCTTGGCCGCGGCCAGGTCGGGCGAGCCCTTCAGGCCGATGGCGAAGCTGTGCAGGCGCGGCCACCAGGCTTCGCTCTGGCCGCCGTCCTCGATGCGGTTGCGTGCATAGCGCGCCGCAACCGCGGCGACCAGCGAGGAGTCCAGGCCGCCGGACAGCAGCACGCCATACGGCACGTCGGTCATCAGTTGGCGGTGCACGGCGCGCTCGAAGGCCTCGCGCAGTTCGGTCAACGACACATCCACACCTTCCACTGCATCGTAATCCCGCCACGGACGCTCGTAGTACTTGCTCAGCGTATCGGTGCTGCTGTCATACCAATGGCCGGGCGGGAACTGCGCGACATCGGCGCAGGTATCTGCCAGCGACTTCATTTCCGAGGCCACACACAGCCGGCCCTGCTTGTCGTGGCCCCAGTACAGCGGCACCACACCGATAGGATCGCGGGCGATGATCACGCGCTGCTTTGCGCGGTCCCACAGCGCGAAGGCGAAAATGCCGTTGAGCCTGTTCAAGTAGGACGCCGGCTCGTCCTCACGGTACAGCGCGTTGATCACCTCGCAGTCCGAGCCGGTCTGGAAGGCGTAGGGCTGGGTGAGCTCCTTCTTCAACTCCTGGTGGTTATAGATCTCACCGTTCACCGCCAGCGCGAGCTGGCCGTCATCGGATAGCAACGGCTGCGAGCCACCGGCCGGGTCGACGATGGCCAGCCGCTCATGCACCAGGATGGCGCCGTCGTCCACGTAGACGCCGCTCCAGTCCGGGCCGCGATGCCGTTGGCGCTGGGATTGTTCAAGCGCCTGCCGACGCAGCGCCTGCAGGTCGTCACCGGGTTGCAGGCCAAAAATGCCGAAGATGGAACACATGGGAAAGCTCCTGGGTTGTGTGGGGACAAACATTGGAAGCAACGGCTTGAAGACCTGCAGCCGCTCGGTGTTCCCGCCCGGCCACAAAAAAACCCGCATCGGCCGATGCGGGTTTTCTGGTGTCCTGAGCGTGTTGCCTGTCCTAGCTCTGGTCGCAGTCCCGCAGTGGCCGCGCACGATTATTCGCGCGCAGATTATTGCGGTTGTTATTGTTGACGGCGGTGGCCGGGAACGAGGACATGGCGCCGACGTTATCCCGGTATTGGCGACGGCGCAACTGTTGCTTTGGCAACCGATTCAGCGGCCGGGTCGGCGCACTCCGCGATAATCGCCCGCCACCTTGCCCGGACCTGCTGGATGCCCCGTCCCACACCCCGTGTGCTGCTGTACGCCCTGCCCCTGTTCATCCTGCTCGGTTGCGCGACACCCCCCAACACCCGCCCGCCCAGCGACAGCGAGCGCGATGCGCTGTCCGCAGCCGCCGATGGCCAGTTCGATTCGGCCCTGCGGGTCGCCAGGATGTACCAGGCCTGGAACGACCCGCGTGCGTTGGAATGGTACGCACGCGCAGCGTCGACAACGCCGCGCACCCACCGCAGCACCGCCGCCGCGGAGCAACTGGGCAGGATCCTTGAGCGCGGCCGCCTGGACAGCAGTGACGAACCGCAGAAGCCCGAGGACGTTCGCTTCAAGCCATCGCCACGCAAGGCACTGCGCTGGTACCAGAGTGCCGCCTACCACGGCTCGCCGTATGCCATGTCCGATCTTGCACGCTGGTACGAACGCCAGGGCGACATCGCAGGCGCACTGCGCTGGCGCCTGCGCTCGGCGGTGTACATGCGTGAGTTGTACAAGCTGGACGCACTGCGCAAGGCAACCCATGCCTCAACCGAAGCTGCGCGCGTTGTCCCCGACCAGCCCTCCGCCAATGCGACCATCGCCCGCATCCAGCGGCGTGCTGCGCGTGGCGACGCCGAGGCCCAGGTCGACCTTGGCGCCTTGCACGAAGCAGGCATCGGCATGCCCACGGATATGCGCGAGGCACTGCATTGGTATCAGCGCGCCGGCGAACAGGGCAATGTCTACGGCCAGTACTTCAGCGGCTTGGCGCTCGGTCGCGGCAGCAAAACCCTGCCGAAAGATGAGACGGCAGCGGCAGCATGGTTCGCGCGTGCCCAGGCACAGGAGTTCTATCTGGCCGAGGAGTCGTACTGGCGCCGGGCCATCGCGCCGCCGTTCTTCATCTTCGAATAGATCGAGCAGGTCTGTACACACAACGCCCGCCGCAACAAGACTGCATCAACAGAGCGATGTCGCGCAGAATGATGCGCAAGCACCTGCAGAGTTGGACATGACGAATACCCCGGTCTTCCACGAAGAAACCATCGACCGCGCGCGCATGCAGCAGATCATCCGCGCGCATCCGCGGGCAGCGGTGTTCGAATCGTGCACGTTGGACGAAGGCGATTTCTCGCGCCTGGAGATGGACGGCTTCCAGTTCAAGCAATGCTCGCTGAACAAGGCAAATTGGCTCGCCGCATCATTGGAGGAGAGCCGATGGCAGAAATGCCGCGGCAGCCACTGCGACTTCAGTTCCGCACAGCTCAGCGATTCGCGCTTCGATCACTGTGACCTCAACAACAGCTTCTGGCGACGCGCCACGCTTTCGTCGGTGCAGTTCAAGGACTGCAAGCTGACAGGCGCCCACCTGCAGGAAGTCAGCGGCTGGGCACTGGAATTCCGCGACTGCCTGCTGGTCAGCGCCGACCTGCGCGGCATGTCATTCCGCAAGGCGCAGCTGGAAGGCATGGATTTCTCCGATGCCGATCTGTCCGGCTGCGACTTCCGCGACGCGGTGTTCAGCGGCGGCAGCCTGCGCAACGCACAGACCCGCCTCACCCGCTTCGAAGGTGCCGACCTGCGCGATACCGACATCAGCGGACTCAACGTGATGGACGGCAAGCACTTCAAGAAAGCGGTGATCTCGCAGCGGCAGGCTGCGGCGGCGCTGGCGGCGTTCGGCTTGATTGTTGCTTGACGCAGACGTGGCCTGCTACGCCCCTGCTTGCAGGCTGGCAACATCCACCCGATTCCGCCCTTCGCGCTTGACCCGATATAACGCCATATCCGCGCACCGCACCAGCGCCATCGGATCGTCCTCGATCAGCGGCGTGCAGACCGCAACGCCGACGCTGATCGTCACCCGCTGCCCCGCCGCACCAGTGACCTGCTCCACCGCGCTGCGCAGGCGCTCGCCACGCGCCAGCGCCATCGGTTCATCGCAGTCCGGCAGGATAAGCACGAACTCCTCGCCACCGTAGCGTGCGACCAGCTCTTCGGCCCCCGTCACCTGCGCGGCCAATGTCTGCGCGACGCGGCGTAACTGCAGGTCGCCGAGATGATGGCCGTGGGTGTCGTTGAACTGCTTGAAATGGTCCACATCGATCATCATCACCGCCAACGGTTCCTGCCGTTCCGCGCAGCGTTGCCACGCACGCGGGAGGGTTTTCTCCATCGCATGCCGGTTGGCGATACCGGTCAGCCCGTCGGTGACGGCCAGGGCCGAGAGACGGGAGTTGGCGCTTTGCAGCTCGGCCGTGCGTTCGTTGATCTTCTTCTCGAGCAGACGATTCTGTGCGTTGATGGCGCGGGTGCGCAGACCAACCACCCCTACCACGAACACCAGTCCCGCCAGACCAAAAGCCAGCCGAACCCATGGGCGCTGGTACCAGAATGGCGCGACCTGCAGCGGGTAACTCATTGCCTCGGTCGGCGTGCCACCCAGCACCCGGGCCTGCAACTGGAAGGTATAGGCACCGGCCGGCAAGCGCTGATAGGTCAACTCGCGCCCTGCTGCCCAGGGCGACCAATCATCGTGATAGCCCGGCATGCGATAGCGAAACTCAACCTCCGGCTCCATGCTCTGTACACCGAAGCGCAATGCCAGGCCGGCACCGGCCGGCAAGCGTGGCACTGCCCGCGGCGCCAGTGACAGCAGTACCGGCGGGTGATTCGGACCTTGCAGTTCGATGCGATCCAGCCGTGCCCGCGGCGGTGTTGCAAGGTGTTCGGCGGCCGCAGGGTCCAGCTGCAGGACGCTGTCGCGGGTGACCACGCGCAGCTGTCCATCGCCGTGCAGCGCAACCGTCATGAAACCAGGTACGCGGCTATCGCTGACCTGCTGCAACTGGAACGCGTCCGTCCCGGGCTTGCGCCACCACAACTGCCTTGCCGTCCATGCAAAGCTTCCCTTCGCGTTGTCTTCTCCTTCCAGCTCCATCGGTGCCTGCAGCCCTGCCAACACGGGCAAGGCGTCGGCAACGAACTGCTCCCCCTGCAGCCGATGCACCTGCGCACCCGAGATCGCGTACAGCACGCCCCCGCTGCGGAACAGACGGGTACCCTGCCCCGCCACCACAGGCAAGCCCTGGGCGAACCCGAAGCGCTGCTCCGCCAGCAACCGACCGTCATCCAACGCGAAGCGCCAGCGGCGCGCGCCGCCACCCGGATCGCCAGCCCATATCTCGCCTGCGGCAACTTCGTACAAGCCGGAAACCGCGTTCTGGCCTGTATTCCATTGCGCCTGCAGCTGCCAGCGCCCCTCGCGCTGGCCGAGTACGATGACCCGGCTGCGGCTGACGGCGAACATACGGCGCGCGTCAAACGCCGAGGGCAGCAGCCTGCTGACGCTGTCTCCCAGCTTTGCCGGCAACAATCGCCGCGCTTGCGTCTGCCCCGGGTCCAGCACTGCCAACCCATAGCGATCACCGATCAGCAGCCCGGCGGAGGTGCCTTCCAGTGCGAAGGTTTCCAGGTCGCGGCGTGGCCACTGCAGTTGCGAGAACACAGGTGTCCCTGTCATGGAGGACTGCGTACGCCACACGCCCATGCTCGCCACCCACAGGCGGCCGTCATACCAGGTGCTGTCGAAGATGCGACCACGCAGCCCATGCAGGCGCCCATAGCGCGTCCATGGCAGCGACCAGCGCAACCGCGCGATGCCGCTCTCGCCGGCTATCCACACCGCACCATCACGATCCTCCACAAGATCATGCATCTCACCTGCACAGGCGGCAAAACTGTCGAGCAGCTTCAGTTCAGGCGAAAAACGCATGATGGTGCCGTCGAAGCTACCCACCGCAAAACCACCATCGGCCAAGGCAATGCCGGTATACGGCTCATGCAGACCGAACGCGGCAGTGGCCTCGGTATCGAGCTTGCGCAGGCCGTTGCCGTCACTGAAATGGAAACCGTCGGCAGCGGCGAACAACAGCCCACCACGATAGGGCCACGCTGCGGGCACGCGCAGCGTGGCCAGTGGTTCCATGCCCTCGACCAGCGCCATCGCAGCCCTGCCCACCCGGTACAGGCCTTCACCCGGAACCCGGAAATAGATCTCGTCACCCGCCACCAACGGGCGCGTACGCGCGCCGGCGGGGAGTTGCAGGCGGGTGGTGCTGCCGTTCTTTTCCAGTACGAACAGCGCACCGGCGCTCACCGCGTGTATGCCACGCGCGGTCTCCCCCAACGAAAACACCTCGATCGGCCCCTGCACCAGTCCGGCAGCGGACAGGCGTGGCAGCAGGTTGATAAATCGATGGGTACCATCGGCCTGCCGCAGCAGCTGCCCAAACATGCCCGCACCAGCGACATGGAGGCTGCCATCGCGCGCCAGCATGATCGAGTACACCGGTGCCTCGCCCGCCGCCTCCAGCAGCTCCCATACACCGCTGCGGAAGATCATCACCCCTTCGCCACTTGCCGCGTACAGGTTGCCAGTGCGGTCGACGACCACGCCGGGATAGGTCGGTGCGGCCGGCAACTGGCTCGCCCCGAACTGCCGCAGCAATGGCAGGCCATGCAGCGTGGCAGTGGCGTGCGCGAACGGCAGCGCGCACACCAGCACAAGGGCCATCAGCCCAATTCGGAACCCCATTTGAACCCTGTCCATCTCGCCCCCCCGGCAAGATTGTGCACCCGCACCGTAACAGTTCAGTCCAGCAGTTTTTCTATCAGTTTCCGGTACAGGTCAGGCAGCGCTTCCAGGTCGGCGACGCGAACGTTCTCATCGACCTGGTGGATGCTGGCATTCACCGGACCCACCTCGATGCATTGCGCGCCCAAGGGTGCGATGAAGCGGGCGTCGGAGGTTCCACCGCCGGTGCTTTCTTCCGGTGCCGCGCCGGCAAACCCGGCCAGCACCTCGCGCGCGACACTGCGCAGACGCCCTTCCGGGGTGTAGAACGGCTCGCCGCTGCGGTGCCACTGCAGGTCGTAGTCCAGGCCGTGACGGTCCAACAGCGCGCCGATCTCGGTTTCCAGCATGTCCGCATTCCAATGCGGGTTGTAGCGCAGGTTGAACATCACCTGCAGTTCACCCGGGATCACATTGTTGGCACCGGTGCCGGCGTTGATGTTCGAGATCTGCAAGCTGGTGGACGGGAAGCTTTCATAGCCGTCGTCCCAATGCCGGGCAGTCAGCTCAGCCAACGCCGGTGCGGCCAGATGGATGGGGTTCTTGGCCTTGTCCGGATAGGCGACATGGCCCTGCACGCCCTTGATGCGCAGCTTGGCCGAGAGGCTGCCACGGCGGCCGACGCGCAGCAGGTCACCGAGTTTGGCGGTGGACGACGGCTCGCCGGTAATGCACCAGTCGATACCCTGCCCGCGCTCGACGAAGAGCTTGGCAACGTGGCGGACGCCATCGATGGCGTCACCTTCCTCGTCGCTGGTCAGCAGCACCGCCAGCGTGCCCAGGTGGTCCGGGTGCGCGCCAACAAACTGCTCGGCAGCGACCACGAAGGCAGCAACGCTGCCCTTCATGTCGGCAGTGCCGCGCCCGTACAGGACGCCGTCGCGCACCTCCGGCTTGAACGGGTCGCTGCTCCAGGCCTCGACCGGCCCGGTCGGCACCACGTCGGTGTGGCCGAGCAGCACCAGTACCGGTGCGCCGTTGCCGTGGGTGGCCCAGAGGTTGTCGACTTCGCCCAGGCGCAGGTGCTCGCAGTTGAAACCGGCGGCGCTGAGACGGCCTGCGATCAGTTGCTGGCAGCCTGCGTCTTCCGGGGTTACCGAGGGGCGGGCGACCAGGTCGCAGGTCAGGGCTAGTACGTCGTTCATTGCGGCCTTCTTTGATCGGTGGCTTCGCGGCTCACGCCGCTCCCACAATTATTGGAGGGCGGATCAGGCGATGTTGAAGCGGGCCTTGAAGCCGTTGTCGCTGAAACCCTGGCTCAGCGTGCCATCGTCGGCGATGACCAGCGGACGCTTGATCAGCTGCGGGTATTCGCGCAGCAGCAGCTTCCACTCGGCATCGGACTCGGGCGACTTGCGGTTGTCCGGCAGCTGCCGCCAGGTGGTCGAGGATTTGTTGATCATCGCCGCGAAGCCGCCGGCCTTGCCGGCCCATTCGAGCAGGGTTTCCGGGCTGGGCTTGTTGTCGCGGTAATCGACGAAGGTATAGGCGACGTTGAAGCGGTCCAGCCACTTGGTGGCTTTCTTGCAGGTGTCGCAGTTTTTCAGTCCGTAAATCGTGGTCATTCTGAATTCCAAAGCCCGCATGGCAAAGCCCCTCTCCCGCTTGCGGGAGAGGGGTTGGGGTGAGGGGAAGCTTCTAGCTCATTGCCCAAGCTTCTAACCCTCAGAATAGGAGCGAAGCTAAAGCTCCCCTCATCCGCCCCTTCGGGGCACCTTCTCCCGCAGGCGGGAGAAGGGACGGCGTTGCACCTCCGGCTGGCTCAGTCCGCCAACCCGCGCAGCAGGTCGTTGACGCTGGTCTTGCTGCGGGTCTTGGCGTCCACCTGCTTGACGATCACCGCGCAGTACAGCGAATGCGTGCCGTCCTTGGACGGCAGCGAGCCGCTGACCACCACGCTGTACGGCGGCACATAGCCGTAGGTCACCTCGCCGGTGGCACGGTTGTAGATGCGGGTGCTCTGGCTCAGGAACACGCCCATGCCGATCACGCTGTGGTGGCCCACGACCACACCTTCCACCACTTCCGAACGCGCGCCGATGAAGCAATGGTCCTCGATGATGGTCGGGCTGGCCTGCAGCGGCTCCAGCACGCCGCCGATGCCGGCACCACCGGACAGGTGGCAATGCTTGCCGATCTGCGCGCAGGAACCGACCGTGGCCCAGGTATCGACCATCGTGCCTTCGCCGACGTGTGCGCCGATATTGGTGAAGCTCGGCATCAGCACCACGTCCTTGCCGAAGTGCGTGCCACGGCGGGCAATCGCACCCGGCACCACGCGCACTCCGGCCTGGCGGAAGGCGGCCTCGTCATAGCCTTCAAAACGCGACTCAACCTTGTCCCAGAACGGTGCCGGGGCGCCGTCCATCACCGCCATGTCGTTGACACGGAAGTACAGCAGCACGGCCTTCTTCAACCATTCGTTGACCTTCCAGCCGCCGTTGCCATCGGGCTCGGCGACGCGGAACTCACCGGACTCCAGGCCGTCGATGACGCGGTTGACCAACGGCCGGGTCGAGCCTTCGATCTCGTCCATGGTCAGCATGCTGCGGCGCTCGAAGGCGCTTTCAATGCTGAACTTCAGCTCGGCCACGCCCGCTGCCGGCGGCTTGCGCAGGCTGCGCGGGCCAACCGACGGCGTCACCGGCTTGGCCGACTTCGGCTTGGCAGCGGCAACCTTCTTGACCGGTGCCTTGACTGCCTTGGCAACAGGCTTGGCGGCCTTTTTGGTCGGCGCAGCGGCCTTGCCCGGCGCCGCCTTTGCAGACGCAGCCTTCTTGGCGGTCGTCTTGGTCACGGTCTTCTTGGTTGCGGGCTTGCTTGCCATCAGTGGGGGTCTCCTGGCTTGTTGTCGGGATCCAGGCAGGCAAGCAATGCATCACGCAAGGCCTGCATGGAGGTTTCGGTAAGGCGGTGATCGTGGCGATCGGTAAGCTGGAACTGATCCTCGGCGCGCTCACCGAAGGTCGCGATGCGCGCGTCCTGCACGCGCAGGCGCTGGTCGCGCAGCACATGCGCGACATCGGCGAGCAGGCCAGGACGATCCGGCGCCACCAGGTTCAACACGGTGCGGTCCTGATGGCTGGAGTCGAGGAACTCGATGCGCGGAGCGAAGCGGAAATGCTTGAGCTGGCGCGGCATCACCCGTCGCGACGGGCGAAGGACCAGGATATTGCCGGCCAGCGCCTTGCGCAGCGCGGCCTCCAGCCGTGCGGCATCACCATCGGCGAAACTGCCTGCCGGGGTGACTTCGAAGGTGTCGAAAATGGTGTCGCCAGGGCCGTCCAGCACGCGTGCGCGGTGAATGCCATAACCGGCACGATCAAGCGTCATCACGATGGCGGCGAACATGCCATCGCGGTCCGGTGAATGCACGAAGACTTCCAGCGCATCGCTCTCGGGCGTAATACGCCGCACCTTGACCAAGGTGCCGCCCTTGTGGATTTCCACCAGCGACGCAGCCTGCCATACCAGCTGCTCGGGACGGAAACGCACGAAGCTTTCGTCGGGCATGGCTGCAAACTGGCGATCGATCACCACGTCGTCATGACCGAGCAAGCGCATCTGTTCGCGCACGTTGTCGCGTGCTTCCTGCACCCGCTCCGCCTCCGGCAGGGGATGTTCCAAACCCTCGCGCAGCGCGCGGCGGGTGGCGAAATACAGGTCGGCCAGCAGGCGGTCCTTCCATGCATTCCACATCTTGGGGCTGGTGCCGGCGATATCGGCGCAGGTCAGCAGATAAAGATAATCAAGGCGATCACGGTCACCCACCAGGCCGGCAAAACGGTGGATCACCTCCGCATCGGTGATGTCCTGCTTCTGCGCAGTCACCGACATGCGCAGATGCTGTTCCACCAACCACGCAACCAGTTCGGTATCCGAGCTGCTCAAGCCATGCAGGCTGCAGAACTCACGCGCGTCCACCGCGCCCAGTTCCGAGTGGTCGCCACCACGCCCCTTGGCGATGTCATGGAACAGGCCAGCCAGCAACAGCAGCTCGGGCTTGCGCAGGCGCGGCCAGACTTCGTGGGCGATGGAAAAACGTTCGTCGGCGCGGCCGCTGGCAAACAAGGCCATGTTCCGCAGCACCATCAAGGTGTGCTGGTCCACCGTGTAGACATGGAACAGGTCGAATTGCATGCGTCCGGACACGGCCGCGAATGCAGGTATCCATTGGCCAAGCACGCCCAGACGCGCCATCCGCGCCAGCGTATCGACCGCACGCGGGCCGCGCAGCAAGGCCATGAACTGCTCACGCACCGCCTCGTCCACCGCGGTGTAGGCAGGGATTTCATCCAGCATCTCGGCCAGGCCGCGCGCGGTCATCGAGTGCAGGCCGCGCACGTCGGCGGTACGGGCCCAGCAGGCGAACAAGGCAAAGATGCTGCGGATGTCGCCGTGCGGCCACAGCGGATCGTCGGCGGACAGATAGCCGCGCCGCAGTGAGAAACCCTGGCCCACCGGCAGCGGCGTGGCTTCGCCGTCAAACTGTTCCTCAAACCGCTGCAGCAGGCGGTCGCTGATGCGGCGGATGACCGTCGCACTGCGATAGAAGCCCTGCATCATCTTTTCCACGCCCAGGCTCTCGGCGTCGTCACCGAAGCCCATGCGCGCGGCCAGGGTCTTCTGGTAATCGAAACGCAGGCGTTCTTCCGGGCGCTGTGCAACCAGATGCAGGCCATAGCGCAGCCGCACCAGTACCTGGCGTTCGCGCTTCAGCGCAGCAGCCTCGTCCAGCCCAAGATGGCCCAGCCCGACCAGCGCATCGATGTTGCTGACGCCGAAGGCGCGCAGCGCCATCCAGCCCAGCGTATTGAGATCGCGCAGGCCGCCCGGGCCGTCCTTGATGTCCGGCTCGAGGTTGTCGGCGGTATCACCAAAACGCTGGTGGCGTGCAAGCAGTTCCTCGCGCTTGGCCAGGAAATACTCACGCGGCGGCCATACCAGGCTCGGTGCAATTGCCCGTGCAAGGCCGTGCTGGGCAGTGGCATCGGCGACAAGCGCACGCGCTTCGATCAAGGCGGTCAGCACGGTCTGGTCGGCGGCAGCGTGCACGCATTGTGTCGCCGAGCGCACCGCGTGGCTGGCCGGCAAGCCGGCATCCCAAAGCAGTGCGAACAAACGTGCCAGTGCGGCTTCGTGGCGGTGCTGTACATCGGTTTCGGCCAGCACCAGCAGGTCGATGTCCGAACGTGGGAACAGTTCGCCACGACCGTAGCCGCCAACCGCGAACAATGCCAGCCCGGCACCAGCGGGAATGCAGCGGTGCCAGGCATCGATGATCAGTTGATCAACCGCGCGCGTGCGCAGGCCGGGCAGGCGCTCGACATTGTCGGTCTGCTCGAAGCGTTTGCCCAGGCGGGCATCGGTATGGGCAAGTGACTGCCGTGCATCGGCAGCCCATTGCGCGTCACCGGCAGGATCTGCCGGCGTGTCCAGAATCGGGCCCGCCGGCAGTGAGGTCATGCCTGCGCGGATTCCGCCGGCGACAACGTCAGTACCTCAACGCCATCCTCGGTCACCACAATGGTGTGTTCCCACTGCGCCGAGAGCTTGCGGTCCTTGGTCACCACGGTCCAGCCATCCGGCAGTACCTTGGTGTAGCGGGTGCCTTCGTTGATCATCGGCTCGATCGTGAAGGTCATGCCCGCCTTGAGCACCAGGCCTTGCCCCGGGCGCCCGTAATGCAGCACCTGCGGCTCGTCGTGGTAGACCTTGCCGATGCCGTGGCCGCAATACTCGCGCACCACGCTGAAGCGCTCAGCTTCAGCGAATTCCTGGATCGCATGACCCACATCGCCCAGGGTCGCGCCCGGCTTGACTGCACGGATGCCGCGCCACATCGCTTCCTTGGTGGTTTCCACCAGGCGCTTGGCCATCACCGAGGGCGTGCCGACGTAATACATGCGGCTGGTATCGCCGTGCCAGCCATCCTTGATGACGGTCACGTCGATATTGATGATGTCGCCATCCTTGAGCACCTTGGCTTCACTGGGAATGCCGTGGCAGATGACGTTGTTGACCGAGGTGCACACGGTCTTGGGGAACCCGCGGTAGCCCACATTGGCCGGGATGGTGCCCTGCACATTGATGATGTGGTCGTTGCAGATGCGGTCCAGCTCTTCGGTGGTGACACCGGGCTTGACGTGCGGGGTGATGATGTCGAGCACCTCAGCCGCCAGACGGCCGGCGATGCGCATCTTCTCGATTTCTTCGGGGGTTTTCAGTTGGATTGCCATCTGTCGATTATCCCCCATTTGGGTTATTTCGCTAAGTATTTCACATTAATGAACCCGGAATCGCCCCTGCCCCAGCGCACTTGGCGCATCAGCGCCCTTTCGCAGATGAACTTCAGCCTGGCGGCCGGACTATCCCTCCCAAGCGAGCAGACAACGATGTTGCAACTGCGGTGCACCCAGGATGTCGCCTGGCAGATCACCCTGGATGAGGGCCTGCACGCGCAGGCGGCAAATCGCTTCATGGCCATGGGCGCCGAACGCATCGGCTATGAGCTGTACAGCGACCCCGGCCATTCCAGCCGCTGGGGCAACACCCAGAATACCGCCGTCAGCGGCACCGGCACCGGCGACATGCAGACCCTGACGGTCTACGGCCAGGTACCCGCACAGACCAGTCCCCCGCCCGGCAACTACCAAGACACCATCACGGTGACATTGACGTACTGACTGAAGACGAAGCGGCCGCCAGTACCTGCTCCGTCGCAGGAGCCAACCTGCATCACGGTGAGTACCGGGCGTTTGCACCAGACGGCCGCCTGCGGCAGCAAACTCTTCCCAACCTGCCCAGCCGGGGTCGTCCACCGAAGGTTTTGACTGAAACCAGCAATATCGCCTGTTCAGCTCGATCAATCACTTTAAACCCGCGTCATTCCCATAACAGCGTGTTTAGCTTTGCCCGCCAGCCGATGCCATGCCTCACCACCTCACGCATTGGCTCAACAAACGGGAGTATCGACATGCACGCGCACAACCTCCTCGTCGCTTCACTCAGTCTCGCCGTTGTTGCCGTCACCGGCCTTGCAGCGGCGGCCACCGAGACTGCGCAATTCCAGGTCCGCATCGTCATCACCGAGTCCTGTGACATCCAGGCCGCAGCTGCCAGTGACCTCGACTTCGGTACCCTGGCCCGCGCCACCGGCGCCCCGGCCGACACCCAGGGCAGCCTGGAAGTGACCTGCAGCAGCGGCACGCCCTACACCATCGGCATGAACCCCGGCGCCAACGCCACCAGCACCACCGCAGCGGCCGACAACCGGCGCATGAGCGATGGCAACAACAACTTCATCGCCTATGGCCTGTATCGCGATGCCGGCCGCCAGGATTTCTGGGGCGAGGTCGTCGGAACCGACACCTTGGCCGGCGTCGGCACGGCCAGCGTACAGAGCATCCCCGTCTATGGCCGCGTGCCCTCCACCGATGCCCCTGCCGGCAGCTACAGCGACACCGTCGTCGCCACGGTCACCTATTGAGCACGCCAGCGATGTGCGCCTCCTGCGATCGCCGGCCGGGAAACAAGGCCAACCATGGCCACAGGCTGCTGCTGGCCACACTGCTTGCCTGTGCATTCGGCTGCCCCGCCGGCAACCTGCAGGTTGCGCCGATCGTATTGGAATTCACTGAAAAACAGCAGGCGAACGCACTATGGCTGCAGAACAATGCAGACCACCCGATAAACGCACAGATCCGGGTCCAGCAATGGTCTCAAACCACGGCAAGCGACCAACTGGAACCCTCGCAGGCGCTGCGCGCCAGCCCGGCCATCATCCAGATCCCGCCCGGCCAGCGGCAGCTCGTCCGCATCGTACGACCGATGCCCATGCCGACGGCGCCCGTCCAGCACGAACAGGCCTACCGGGTATGGGTGGATGAGTTGCCGCAGATCGACGGACCGCAGCCTGCAGGCCTGCAGTTCCTGCTGCGCTATTCGATACCGGTGTTTGTGTTGCCAGACGGCGCGCAACCACGCGAACAGATCGTCAAAGCGCCAGTGGACACAAGCGCCTTGCAGGCCAGCTGGCAGGTATTGGCAGACGCGCTGATCCTGGACGTGCGCAACACCGGCAATCAGCGCGTACGCCTGAGTGAGCTCGGCTGGGTCGCGGACAAGGGAACCATCACCCCTTTGCAACGCGGCCTGCTCGGCTACGTGCTGGCCGGCCAGCGCATGCAGTGGAAACTGCCATTGGCCACGCGACTCCCTGTAACAGGCCACCTGCAGGCCAGGCTGAACGATGCCCCCGTCGCGCAGATTCTGCCCTCTGCTACTCACTAATGCGGCCCTGCTTGCCGCAGGTATTTCACCGTCAACGCCGGCGTACCCACTCAGTTTGTCCGAAGCAGGCGGCGATGCCACGTTCCAAGCCCAGGAGCTGCATCTGGAAGTCCATATCAACCAGGACCCCGCTGCCTCGTTGGCCCGTTTCAGCCTGCGTGGGCAAACCCTGTCCGCCAGTGCCCAGACCTTGCGCGAACTTGGCCTCAGGCTCCCCGCTGGAATTGCCGCCAAGTCCCCCGAGATCGCGCTGGAGCAGCTGAGCGGCGTGCGCGTTGACTATGACGCCCGCAACCAACGCCTGGACCTGGAGGTGCCGGTGCAGATGCTGGACCGGCCAACCACCTATCTGCGCGCAGGCCCTGAGCGCAGTGCCGCGGCGGTGAGCGATACCAGCCCCGGCCTGCTGTTGAACTACGACCTGCATGCCCAACAACTGCAGGGCGACCGCGATATCGATGGTTTCCTGGAGCTGCGCCTGTTCGGACTGGGGTCCGGCACCTGGAGCAGCAGTCAGAACACCCGCCTGGCCAGCGACCGCACCGGTCAGCATGCCACCAGCACCCGCTTCGACAGCCGCTGGCAGCTGGATCTTCCGGATCGGATGCTGAGCCTGAGCCTGGGTGACCAGCTCAGCGGAGCGCTCAGCTGGTCGCGCAGCGCGCGCTTCGCCGGGCTGCATATCGCACGCGTTTTCAGCCTGCAACCCTACCGGGTCACCACCCCCTTATCGTCGTTCGCAGGCGAGGCGGTGCTGCCTTCCACCGTCGACCTGTACATCAACGGCGTGCGCCAGGCCAGCCAGCGCGTGGCGCCCGGACGTTTTCAACTCGATGCAATGCCCGCACTCAATGGCATTGGGCAGGCGCAGTTGCGGGTGACCGACATCAACGGACACAGCAGCGCGCTGGAATTTCCGCTCTACGGAGCGCCCGAGCTGCTGCAGCCAGGCTTGTCGGATTGGTCACTGGATATCGGCGTTCTGCGCCGCGACTACGGCATACGTTCCTTCGCCTATGACCATCGGCCGCTGGCCAGCGCCAGCCTGCGTCATGGCCTGGGTGAGCGGCTGACCCTGGAAGCCCATGCCGAGGTTGCGCAGGACCTGCAGCTGGGCGGCCTCGGCGCAGTTGCCCTGCTGGGGCACCGCGGCGGCATGCTCAACGCCTCGTTCAGCGGCAGCCAAGCGGCCGGACTTCATGGCAGCCAGCGCAGCCTCGGCTACCAATGGAACGCACCCGGCTTCAGCGTTTCGGCCAGCACCCAGCGCCGCAGCCAGCATTTTGTTGATGCACCGGCATATTTGCGCCAGGCAACACTGCCGCTGCGCACGGATCGGTTCTTTGTCGGCTTCGGCAATGTGCACAGCGGTCAATTCAGCCTCAACTACATCAGCCAGCACTATCCCGGCAATCCAGACACCCGCCTGGCCGGTGGCGGATGGTCACGGAGCCTGCCGGGGCAGGCCTGGATCAGCTTGCAGTTCAATCACGATCTGGGCGAGCGCGGCATGGACAATGTCTATCTGTACATTTCCGCGCCGCTTGACCGCCACACCCAGCTCAGCAGCGCGCTACGCCATGCTGATGACGGCAATGGGATGACGCTGGAAGCCAACCACAGCCCAGCAGTGGACAACGACGGTTGGGGCTGGCGTGCGCAGACCAGCACTGGCACCGGTGCGCAATCCAGCGCCCATCTGGAAATCAACCATCTCGACGAACAAGGCCGCTGGAGCCTCGGCCTTGACCACGTCAGTGACATCGGCACCCTGGCCTATGCGAACAGCACCGGCAGCCTGGCCTGGTTCGGCAGCGGACTGCACAGGCTGCGTCGCGCCGACGATGCCTTCGTCCTGGTTTCAACCAGTGGCGTGCCCGGCGTACCCATCCGCCTACAGAACCAACGCGTCGGCAGCACCGATGCACGCGGCGAACTGCTGGTAGCGCCATTGCACGCCTGGCAACGCAACCTGCTCAGCATCGACCCGCTTGCGCTGCCCGCAGACATGCAGATCGACGCCATCGAGCAACAGGTAGTGCCGGCCGCGCGCAGCGGCGTGCGCGCGACATTTCGCCTGCAGCCCGGCAAGCCATTGAGCGTACAGATCCTTGGGCTGGACAAACGCTGGCTCCCCGCCGGTACCCAGGCCGAGATCGAAAGCCAGGGCCGCATCGTCACCCGCACGGTGATCGGCCATGACGGCCAGTTGTACCTGGACAACGCACCGGCCGAAGCACGCCTGCGGGTCCGCCAGGACGGCCGCGAATGCCGGCTTGCCCTGCCCGACCCGGGCAAGCCGCCCGCCACCCCACTCGCCCTGGAGCCTGCGCAATGCCAACCCTGAGATCCGGCCTTCGGCAAGGTATAAGCATCCTGAGCAAGCTGCTGCTTGCGCTGCTGCTCTGGTCGTCCCTGCCAGCGAGTGCACAGCAGTCCTGCCGCGTGCTCAACTCAACGCCACTGGACTTCGGCACGGTCTCCAACACCGGCGACAGCACTGCCTCGGCCACGCTGACCGTCAGCTGCCAAGGCCTGCCCGGAGTGCCGGTGCAGGTAACGGTATGCGCCTTCATCGACGAGGGCATCCCGCCCGGCATTGCCCCGCGCCGCCTGGACAACGGCGTCAACGCATTGATGAACTACGACCTCTATGCCAATGCCGCACGCAACCAACTTATCGGCTCGCTTACCAGCGGCCACCCCATCCTCTACAGCATCCTGTCCATCCCCCTGACCGGCACGACGCAGATCAACCTCACCGCCTACGGCCGTATCCCGCCAGGACAGAACCTGCCAGCGGCCTATCTCTATGAAGGCTTCCCCGGCCCGGGACTGCTGCGCTATTCCTTTGCTGCCCCATTTGGAGGCGCGCCTTCCCCGGAAAACTGCCGTGACGGGGTAGCCCCCGTATTTGGCAGCGCCGGCCAGAGCAGTTTCAACTTTGGCCCGGTCCAGGCCCGCGCCACCGCCAACTGCGTACTCAACCTGGCCAGCGACCTCGATTTCGGCACGGTTACCCGGCTGGACACCAGCCGCGAGGCCAGCTCGACGATCCAGTTGCGCTGCGCCACCGATACCGACTGGTCGGTCACCCTCAGCAATGGGCTGAATGCGCTCAACGGGCAGCGGCGGATGGCTTCCAACGGCAATTACCTGCCCTATGGGCTGTACCGGGACCCCGCGCTGCTGATCCCCTGGGGCGACACCCTGCCCACTGCCGCGGCCGATACCGGCGATAATGAGGACATCTCGCTGACGGTCTACGGCCAGGTGCTGGCCCAGCCGGACGCGGCAGCCGGGCCCTACAGCGACACCATCACCGTCACCCTGACCTACTGACCGGATCGCCCGCATTTGCGGCCAGTCCAGCCTATCGCTATACTCGACGGGCTTTGCTTGGGCTTGGTCCCGTCAAGCACGCTGACACCGGGCGTCACCGGTGAATCCTCACCTGTCGCCCCCATCCGTGCCGGGGTGCCCTGTCAAACAGGGTTCGGCCACGGAGGCAACAGGGAAGCCCAACCCCGGAACTGTTTGCGCGCTCTGCAGAGAAGCCGCGCATCGCTGCACGACTCCAACAAACCGGTCGCGCGCGGTGTCAGTTCCACCATCAGGAGTTTTGCAATGCCCCAGATCACCATGCGTCAGATGTTGGAAGCCGGTGTCCACTTCGGCCACCAGACCCGTTACTGGAACCCGAAGATGGGCCAGTACATCTTTGGCGCCCGCGGCAAGATCCACATCATCAACCTGGAAAAGACCGTCCCGCTGTTCAACGA
>Ga0308158_10001753_pt1 | contig 21977 bp, 15 predicted proteins | sample PhyBR2_FD_201038 | JGI IMG/M metagenome (GOLD analysis project Ga0308158, IMG submission 201038) | Phyllosphere microbial communities from UC Gill Tract Community Farm, Albany, California, United States - DLSLB.R2 | ecosystem: Host-associated > Plants > Phyllosphere > Unclassified | place: USA...
GGCGCCTTCGAGCACGAAGCTACGATGAAGCAAGAAAGGACGATGAATAGCGAGCTGCGCATACGAGTATCACCTGAAAAAATGTGTGCGATGGCCTGGCATGCAACATCTGATTTAAAAATTCGACGGCTCGGTAGTGGCGCATTCCGGAAGTAACCGGCGGCGCCATTAGAGAACGGGTTGTCGGGATCTGTCGCGGCAATCCACCGCAACAAGCCTCGGCAAACGACGCAATAGCAAGGCTGATGCATCGCTGCGACCGGGTCTCGATCGTGGCGGCATCATGGGCTGGCAAACAAGGATATAACGCGTTGACAGGAGAGTCAGGCGGGCCAGTCAATATCCCTGGCGTCCATCGAAACTGGGGGTAACTCTTATATAGGAGTTGGCTAAGTATAGCCCAAACAAAGTAGCCTTGCTTGGAGCTGGCCCTCTTAAAAGGCCGTCTCAGTATTCAAGCGGTAGCGTTCTGCGTACTACTACTGAGGCGGTGGCGCGACGTTTGTGCGGTGAGTTTCTTGAGGTGTGCGATGCGGGTTTTGAGCCGCTTTTGAGGACATGATTGAATCCGGCTGATCTGGACACATGTAGGATGTTTGATCCGGGAGTCGATGACCATGACCCATGCCACAAGCGTTGATACCGCGTCGGAGCCACACATCCTGATGATTGACGGCGCCAGCATCCGCGATATCGCCTCGTTTTATGACGAGATCAACCGCGTCTTCATGGTGGGCGAGGATTGGCGGCTTGGCGCCAGCCTGGATGGTCTGGATGACATGCTATACGGTGGCTATGGGGTCCTGCGCGGTAAGTCCCCGGCAATCGTCGTCTGGGACCAGATGGACAGCAGCCGTCGTGTTCTCGGCGTCGAGGCGACCCGCGCTTACTATCTCGCAAAGCTGGATCAACCGCAGCTATTCAAACCTGGCCCGATTCACGCGGCACTGGCGCGCCTTGGGCAGGGTGGGCCGACTTACTTTGATCTGGTGATGCAGGTGTTTGCTGATCATCCGAACATTACATTGCGCGCGGCTTAGTAATTACTGGTGCAGCTAAACCTATGCGCCACGTTTTATTGGTTTGTGGCGCGCTTTATGGGCGCGCCACAGCTGTTGAGAGGACAAGATTAAGTTTGTCAAATCTACCTCTATGAAATCAATGACTTGTCCACGTTGGTAATTCATCAATGTTTGTCAAGTCGCTCTGCCTTAAGCGGCCGCGTCCGGTTAACGGATTGACAATGTTTGTCAAATAGCGCGTTGATGACCGGAGTGTACCGGAAGCAAGGGATGCGCCACCAGAGCCACTGGGTTTCGTCATCATTGGGCTTGCTGCTTGTCCGGATCCAGCGCGTGGCATAAAGTAGGAGTCAGCATCGGAGTTATGCGGTGCCATAGTTCACTGTACCGTTATGGCGACAAGTACATCGTCGGATTCTCGGGCGCACTTGAGCGCTCGACAAGTATCGCAGGCCAACTCGGTTGAACTTGCCGGCAAAACTCGCGCTGCGCACTGCCTGGCGGTGCCCGCCTTACCCGATGAGGCCCTTATATCAGTTGTCGGGCGACATCACATACTGAGCTGTAACCGAACAACGGCGTCCACTTTTCAAGAACTGTTCAATTGCGCGCCGTTCAATCTAGCAGCTTGGGTTCCTCCTCACGTTGACATGCTCGCGCCGCAGACAGGTGACGTGGAGGGATATACGCTCGATCTACTTCGTGCGCACACGCTTTATCCGCTGCTGGCAATCTTCCACGGCCTGTCGTTTCCTTTGCGTTCAACGAACGCGACATCCGACGAAAGAACGGTTCCCCCCAAACGCCTGTCGGCTGAGCCGATCCGACTTTGCTTGGACTGCCTGCGTGACGATATGGCGACGTTCGGTGTTCGCTACATTCACCGTTCCCATCAGATTCCTGGCGTGAAGATCTGCAGTAAACACGGCACAGCCTTACTTTATAAATGTCCATACTGCGAATGCATTTTCGGCCGACGTCACGACCTCGTACTCACACCTTGGCAACGATGCACGTGCAAAAGGTATGTTTTCGAAAGCACATCCACGGTGCATGAGCCCGAGCCAATGGAGCTGGCCTATGTGCAGTTTGCTGAGTCACTTCTGCTATTGGCGTCCAAGGACACGGTAGCGCCAAGCACATTGGTCGAATGTTATCGCGACAGGGCACGTAGTATCGGGTGCGAATGGGGCATCAATAAGGTGAATCGCACTCGCCTGCAGAACGAGATAGAAGCATTCTACGGCCAGACATTTCTGAGCAGCACCGATGCCGCTTATCGACATGATCGCTTAAGCGAATGGCTGAAGATGCTGAACGAGTCCAGTATCGCCGAGCCGCCACTTGGCCGCCACCTGCTGCTCGCCCACTTCCTGTTCCGTGACGCCAGCCGCTTTCTGGCCTCGCTCGATTCACTGAACAAGAGGTGTTCCAATGGCACTGAAAGGCCGCAGATCAAGCGGATGAAAACGAAGCCCTGGAACACGAGAATCGCCGGCAAGCCGAGCGTAAAACAACGCGTCGCGAGTATGACTAGATACCTGATCGATAGTGCTCATGATATCCCTGGTTGTTCGATAGAAGATTTATGGAAATCCAACTATGGGACGATGAAACGGCTTGTCTCGCTCGACGCAGGGGTAGTAGACGTCTTAAGGAAAAAACTTCGGACGTTGCAGGCCAAGCCAGCGGCAACTAGCAAGGTCCGTCGCTTAAGTCCGAAAGATGGTGAACGGGCAAAAATGGTTCAGGCCACAGCCGCGGTCCTCTACGCCTCTACGGGCAAACCCGAGAAAGTGACAATCAACCGGCTCGCGAAAGATCTCAGCTGGAACCCGTCCTGCCTAGACAGAATTGCCTTTCCCGCAACGCTAAAGGCATTGGAAGAATGTTCCGAATCCAACTGGCACTTATATGCTCGCAGAATCCTGTGGGCAAAGCTGTGCCATAAACGTGCATCTGTCGCCAGCTTAAAGCACCTGTCGGGTGTGGAACATCATCGTGCCGTCGTCCTCATGATTTTCTTCGACGATGTTGACATTTCCGTGAAATATAACGAATCGTCGATAACTGAAATCCTGAGTACACGCGGCATTCAACGAGATTGGGCCGGCCCCTGTCCAGATCGAGAATTTCCACTCGCCGGCCGACGATTTTATGGAAACGCGTAGGGCCTCACCTCATCAATCCGCCGTCAGTTCAAATTCCAAATCAATACCTAAAGCCAAGCAGACTACCGCTCGGATCTGTGTCAGTTAGTCTCAACCTGATTAGCGGTATGTAGTCAAACGCCTGCGAAAAGTCGTTGACCGGTAGCATGTCAGTGTTGAGTGCGCAAATGTATTGGAAATTATATTTCTTCGACATTTCAGCGGCTAGCTCAAGAGCATGTGCCCGCTGCCGAGGATCTACACCGTCGAATATTGTACTGTCGTGAATCAAAAAACTGATGCCGAAGCCACGCTGGCGCGCAAAACATATGAGCATAAGGTCATAGCAAAAAATCTTCATTTTGCTGATCCCTTCGCTAGGACTACCGGCGATCTCAACATCGAACCGGTAGCCTGTATCGTCGATGTCGATCACCAAGCGCCCCGAAGTTCGATATAGATGTTCTGAAAACTCAGAGAACAAACTGAGCGCCTGAGACCACAGCGGTCGCCGTTCTTCATAATCGAGTGTGGCGGCACGCTTCAATTCGACAATGTCGACCTTGATTGTGTCTGCCTTGGTCGTCATCTGCCGTAGCTGAGCTATACGACTCGACAAGTCATCGACTTTAAGTCTTGTAACGGCGTTCAGTTCTTGAAGCTGAGTAAGCTCTTCAAGTGCTCCTTGACCGGCAAGCGTGCTGAGATATCTGGCGCGTTCTTCGGTTAGGGCGACGACCTGGGTATTTCGAGCTTCAATCGCACTCTCTAATCTGGCGATCTCATTGGTAATAAACTGACGGCGGTTGATAACGATCTGTTCATTAAAAGCCTGTGCCTGAGCTAACGTTCTAATAACGGCCCCTGGCAATACAACACCGGCCTCAGTATAAAGCGCTGTTAGCCGATTGTCCGAGGGCGTTCCCTCAGCGACCATGCTCTCGCGATATCGTTCAAGTCGTCGCTTGTCAGTGACGTTTGCATTGACGAGACTATGAATCTCTGTTGTCAAAAAATTGGCCTGAGATTCGATTTCACGATATTGCGGAAGAACTTGAAAGCTGGACAACGCAATACGCTCCCGCTCAAGCTGATTCGATAAGCGAAGCCTTTCGGCCTCAAGCTCGCCAAGTGAGGCTAGCTCGCCGTCGACAGCTCCAGTTTTGATAGCCTGCTTCAGCGAATCAAGGGCGTTTTTTTGGTCTTTCAGCTGTTGCCATAACGCAGCTTTTTCCCAGTTCAAGCCAAGCAAAAACGCATTATGAACTTGGATGTCCCAGACTTTCTGATTATCGAAATATTTGAACGGGGTATTATACGCAGCAGGTAAGCTTCGATTGAAATATGATAGCAGCGATCGTACAGATGGCCTGTATGTGAACTCTGCATTTATTTCCGAAAGCCCGAACATTGCCTGAGCGAGAACTGCTCGCCATTTTTTTACGTCGAAACCTAATTCACCTTCCTTGTTAGGTGTAGGCTGAACTGGCCATTCATCGGTTGAGCCCTCGACAACAAAAAACGATGGTGTATTTGTTGCACGCGTTATCGAAACGTCGCTGCCAAAGATGGTAATATCGAGCGTGAATGCCCAACCCTGCAACGCATCAATGCGCAATCCTTTGCCTGGTGCGGTATTGCTCGCCAAGCAAAAATCAATGATTTCGATCAGGGTTGATTTGCCCAGCGCATTAGTAGTGTCTTTATCCCCAGCCGTGTTTGACCTGTCCGCCAATACCAGGTTGAGACCTTCAGTAAAGGTAACGGCTCGGAAGCTTCGATGATTTGCTCGTACTCCGCGAATCATGCGATTCCCTTCGTAATAATGCCATCCGTCAAATCGATTGCTCCGATAATATATAGGAGATTCGCTGCCAGTACAAACCGTTCAAACGTACCCACATTAGGTTCTTTCTTGATACGCTCCCACAGTCCAGAGACAGTGACGGGCGTGTTCAGGTGCGCGAGTAATGTCGCGCCAACACCGATGAGTGCCTCATGCTGAGGAATATGCTTTGTCGGAAGAATCATTTTTCGAACACGTCGCAGATCTCGAACAAGTAGATCAGGACCGCTATCCCAGCAGTCCGGTCCGCATGATTTCTAAGGCCTCGCTGTGCAAACGAACACATGAGCTCAAACAATTCGTCCCCTTTATGTCCTTTTGCACGGAGCGAATAATACTCAGCAAGGAAACCAGACTTCAGCCGCTCTGGAAAATCAGCATCAAGTTGGGTTTCGGCCTCGACGAACGCAGCGACGGTAGAACGGGACATCATTCCTGCGGCAATAATATTCCGCGAACCATTCGTCAAAGAATTTTTCTTGATCTTCTCATCTGGGGGCGTCAGATCAAATGAACCATTTGCTACCGGTGTTTGTACGGTTACCCAGGAGATCGAACGCTCCAGTTCGGGAAAAGCCACATCTGCAAACGCATCTTCCATCGCCTGACGGACTTGCGCTTCGTGCTTCCCCTTTAATTCTTGCAATGTAGACGTGGGCCAATCAGCCTCTACCTTGTCAATAATGGTGTGGTGATCCGTACACATATAGATGAGGTTATGAACACTATCCCGTTCCTCATCGCTCATCGATGCATCATATCGAGCTGCGCCAGGTTTTTCTCCACTGATATGAGCTGCTTCAGCAACATATGTGTCCGCTCCGTTCTTTGAATCATACGTCAGGTGCTTTCCGCATTTAGGGAAAGCACACACGCCGCCACTACGAAATGCAAGAAGGACTCTGGTGGGATAGGAAGCTCCCATATTTTAAACCTTTATCCCAAGAATATTGCACATATCAAAATTCTTCCCCGTCAACGGGATGTATATCTTCGCGGATCCTGCTGAACATTTAGGTATGATATCGTGTATTCGCAATAAGAGCAGTAGGGTTGTTATAGTCTTCCCACCATGTATGCCGTCGTGCCTGAAATGCACTGGTTGCTTCGATGGCTTGACTCAACAGAACTCTCGTCATCGGCATCTTACTGATGTGCTTGTCGAGCCATGACGCGTTGCCCGTGCGTCGGCCGATCTCGTTGATGGTGACGCGCACAGGGCGTGTCGACGGGTTCAGAATCTCTGCAACAGCCTGTTCCAGGCGCTTCACCATTGCCCTGTCACGGGCACCCCAGTCCACTGGCGAACTTGCTACCGCAGGCCTGCAGACTACGGGCAGATGCTCCCGAAGCCATGCGAGATCATGCCGGTACAGCCACGTAAAATCGGCGCCCAGCGCTGCCTGGAGCGCCTTAAAGCCAGCCGACGGCATGGCGGCGGCGGCGGTCCTTAAATTGTCACGGGCTTGCCTCTGCCGCTGTTTCTTGACGCTGGCAGCACGCTGCTTTTGTAGGCCCGCATCTGCCCCAAGGATGCGATTGACCGTCGATGCGGACAACCCCGTCGTCTTCACAATGTGGAGAATGGCATCGCCTGCAGCTAGCGCATGTCGTACGCGACAACGGGCCGCGGCGTCGACCTTCTTCGTGCGGCGCGTAAAGCCGATCCCGAGCTTTTCCGCCTTGATCAGGACCGCGTTGACCGACAGGCCGAGTTCTTTTCCTATCTGGCGCATCGTGCGGTCCTGTGCCGCCAGCGCAGTGATCCGGCATTCCGTATCGGATAGTGATCGCCCCGAAACCGTCGCGGTGATCGATGGCGATTGAACCCCGGTCCACAGAAAGGACTCAATGCTTTCCGCCAGGAACCCGATCAGCAGTACATGCAGCAGTGGATGGTGCGTAGCGCGGGGCCGGCGATAAAGGCTCGTCAACCACGAGTCGTCACCCTCGCAGCGCGCGAGTACGCCAGTGAACGGCGGAATGGATTGTATCGCAGACCAGAAGTCTAACAGCTCGTGTCGCAGTGCTTGCTGGCGGACCCTCAGGCGGGCCGTGGCCAGTCCCCTGTCCGCCAGCTGGGCTAGATAATGACGCCGCCAGTCCAGGGGATCGTTGCGTAGATGGTGCAGCGCGAATAGCTGGGTACAGAGCCGTGCAACCCGAAGCAGTTGCCCACGTGCCTGCTCGCTGAACTGCGCCGCGGTCTGCTGTCCTTCCCACTTTGCGGCAGTGGCTGGAAGAAACAGCTGGTGGCGTTTGCACCGCTGTGCCAAGCACCTGATCGCAATAAGAGGAACGCCGTGATAGGGGCATACCAAGACACCGGGGAACTGGTGAGCTCGATACCAGGTTGCCACACCGATCGTCTCGATATCGACCTGAGCGCAGGTGGGGCAGTACCGCAGCACGTCTTCTGCCCCAACGCGACTCGCCAACAAGCCCAAAGCGATCTTCGTGTTGCACGCGGCACCCTTGGCCATGGCATCGGCAAGCCGATTGTAGTGGTCCGTATTCATGAATGGCCTGAAGCACGGCAGAATAGTGTGGCTTTCGATCAGCTCCTCGATCGAGCTCACCGGCAGCAGCAACTGCGCGAAGATCCGGTGCAGACCGCTTGGAAACGCCGTACCCAAGCTGACAGTGCGCCGGTTCAGCAATGCGATAAGGGTATCCCCCGACGTGGGATGACCGGTCAAGACATGATGCCGGGAGACGATGCCGAATATCGTCTCTTCGGGCACGACGGTATCGCCGGCACGGCCTGTCAGCTTCGTGGTGAGGCCTGCAGGCGCTGCAACCGGCGCTTCATCGATGAACACCCAGGTTGACGCCTTCACGGCTGATCACCCCCTTCTCGACCAGATACTGGTGCGGATCATCCGCCTCCGCCGCGGTGCGGATGTCCACATACCCGGCAGGTAGTTCCAAGTCGGCCGCACTTGGTGCCGTAGCTTCAGGGGGATCGTCACACGACAGTAACAAAGCACTCTGTCCGACCTCCGCCGCTGGTGCGGCAGCACTCGTCACCGGAAAAAGCTGGTCGAGGTGATCCTGCACGACCGTGACCTGCCTGGGGAACTCGAGCAGTTTCGCCAGAGCTTCCTCGACCGGCAGCAGGTCCTCGTACTGCGATAGCGATTTCGTCGTGTTCGTGCGCAACGCATTGATGGCGGGATGGAGCAATCCCAACGCTTCATCGTATGTCTTCCGCAGAAGTTCCGGTGTCAGCGCCTCGGTCCCATCAAGCATCGCCCGCTGCTGCGCAAGCTTGAAGAGCAACACGACGAAGTCGGGAATGCTCTGGCTGAGATCAAAGACTGTATCGAGCATCTCCTCATCCAGATCGCGCGGTTGCCGCACCCATTGATACGTCCAAATACGGCGAACAAAATCGTCCCATTCCTTCACCCGACTAGGCGGCCGCTCAAACTGGATCAAGCCGCTTTCCGACGCCCGGCGGCCGTCTTTCATCTCGTTGGTAAACAGGCCGGCCGCTTTGCTGGTACCGATTTCGACCACCGGCACCCTGAGGACGGTGCGCAAATCCTGGAAGAAGTGCAGCAGCGGGACCGTACCACCTGTCTTCTGCAAGCTGAGCCGTTGTATCTCGTCGATGATTAGGATGCCGAGGAAGTGCGTTGCAGCGATTTGGCGCATAGCGCCTTCCAGCATGTCCTCGCGCATGCGCGTTCTCGAAAACAGTCTCTCGTACTTGCCCCCGGTATCGAGTGCCACATCGACCTGTCGCGCGAACTCGCGGCAAAAACTGGAGATCGAGCCGTTCTTTGGGCACGTCACCTTCAGCCAAACTAGTTGCGTGATCGGCAGGTGGCGGCCTCGCCAGGCAGTGTGATGAATGACCTGCTGCGGGTAAGTCCGCAAAATCGCGTCAGCGCACGTCGTCTTACCAGAGCCGCTTAGTCCGACAATGAGCAATTGCGATTCGCACGGGATCAATTGCCAGTCGAGGTTTCGCCATTGCTCACGGTCCTGGGCCGTATAGATGCTGCGCCAAGTCGCCGCCTCGAACGGATTGCGCACCACATAGCCGGCCCGGAGCAGGCGCGAAATGGTGCGCTCAACGTCATAAAAAATTAGGCGCGGGATCACGACGTATTTGAGCCGCGCGAGCAGATGCCAGCGCTCTTCGGTCGACATCGCCCGCTCTTCCGGCTGGATTTGCGGACGCAGGATCATCGCTCGTGCCGCTTCCTTCTCCGCCAGGATCGGGGGCAGTGACTCGATGAGCGGATTGTCACGATACTCCGCGATGTTCTGCTCGACATATGAGGGAGACAAACTTTCGGTACTCATCGGCTTCTCCATCGTAGCTACCGCTCATGGATCGGGCCCACTATAGACTCCAGATTTCGTCGAGCGGGTTTTGTTTTCGCATATCTGGACGCAGCTTCACCACATTGTCCTGTGCCACACGGTCACCATACGACTTTGCCGCTTCGCGCGCGTGCTCAACCCGCTCGGCAGTTTTCTCGAAAGCGCGATTGGCTTGCACATTTGCTTTCTTCTCCTTCTTGCTCAGACCCTGCTTGGCTTGCCCCGCAGCCCTCTTTGCATTCTCCGTGATCGCGTCGCACTTGGCGTCTAGCGTGGCACCTACCTGACGCACCTCTGACGCCTTGCGGTCCGCCTCCAAGCCGAGCAATTTGGCGCGGTCGACCATTTCCTCCAGCCGTGCCAATCGATATTTCTCGTTGCTGTCCAACAGTTCGCAGGGTTCCCATTTGCGTAAGATCGCGTTGAGAATCCAGATGCGATCCGGCGCGTAGGGCAGATGCCGGATCTCGATCGGCTCGACCTTTCCAATCGTTCTAGCCCGGGCAAACCACTCTTCGCTGATGGAGCGCTCACACGCGTATCGGCGCCCGTGGAAGTAGATGCCGTCGCGCCGCACCGATGCCGTCGCGGCAGGCAGCAGTTTCGTCCACACCTTCTGCCTCTCGATTGTCTTTGCACCACCGGTCAGGTGTTCCATGCCCCAGTTCCACACTGTCAGCGGGGTCGCATCCGTGATGTTCTCGCCCAGCATTTCGGCAGGCAACGCATCAGCGTGGTAGGACTCCAAATTGTATTTGATCAGCTGGTAGGCCAGTATCCGGGTCAGCTCGGGAAGCGTCAGGGATGCATCCAACACACACTGACGCCGCTTCATCTCGTCCAGCCTGCGGTTTAATGCCCCGGGCTCGAAGTGGACAGTATGATTATTAATGAGGTTAAACTGCTGCTCTACATTGGGCTTCCAGTCTGGCCTGCGCACCGCAGCGTTCTGGATGGTGATACCGAACTCCTTCGGCAACGCATCGGACGCCTTGGATTTTAATTCTCCGTTGTCGCACAGCAGTTTATGAGGCAAATGATGGCAGGGCCACAGTTCTGGGCTGACGTCGATACCAAACTGCCGGAAAAAGTCGGCTTTGTCGCAGAACGCGTTGAACAGTGCCAAGCGAGCACCTTCCCAGCTCGGTCCCTCCAGCCCGAGATAAAAGCCGACTACCATCCGCGAGAACACGTCGACCACGACGTACAACACCGGCCGTCCGATCAGCCAGGCACGGTTAAACACCGACACCAGATAGACGTCCACAATGGTCGCGTCGATTTCGAATCGCGCCGCGGGACCGAACACCCGGTTGCGGGATGCCCCCAACACGCCCCGATGCTTCAGGTTCCATGTGGTCGTACTGATGTTGCGCTTAGTTAGCGAGAAGTCCCGGTCCAACTCTTTTACAACTTGCTGGAACTGATATAGCGAAGGCGCTTCGTGCGCCTCCGGGGGTACCGGAACCAGCGTGCCCCCTTGTTCGACCTCGGCGGTTTTGAAGTAAGTCCGCTTGGTATCCTTCCAAGCTTTGGTTACCGGTACACCGGGCTTCAGGAAAGCGTGAATCCCCTGCACGATTCTGGTCCGGGTATCAGCCCTTGAAGGTCCGAGCAGGGAAAGATCATTTTGCAGTTTGACCCGGTCCGGCCGCTGGCCGCGCTTGTTCGATCCCGCCTGCTGCGGCTGGCCAGATGGGCCACACAGGTCGTAGCGGGCGATCAACGCGTCGATACAGCTGCCATATGCCCAATACCGGTACAAGGGCCTGTACACCTGCTTCGGGTCAATGCCCAACTCCGCGGCACGCATCAAGATCAGGTGGCCGCGGGTGCGTGGCAAATAAATGTCGGGAATACGATCCTCGCGCACCAGCGGCTCGATGATTGCCCATGCACGGTCCCGAATATCTAGGCTTCGACGGAGGATCGCTTCCTCGGCCTGAAACAGATACGGCCTCAGCTTCACTTCGACCCGTTGCAGGCTGCCATCGTCTAGGAGGTCCTTCACCTCCTGCAGGCTATGCACTTCAGGCCGCTTCAGCGCTGGCTGAATTCCGATGGTGACGAGCTTGTCCTCATCCGGTTCAACCCACAGCACACGCTGCGGGCATGTAAAACCAGTGTGCGCGGTGCCGGGAGCCGGCTCGAATACTTCAGCAGGGCACAAGGGGCTCATGGCAGCCACCTGCTTGAGTGGCGGTGAAACGAGGGAGAGTTGCAATGGGTAGAAACGCCGGAACACGGCGCAGGCCGATCGGGACATGCAAGTCTAAGTGAATCAGGTTGTGCCAGGCACAGTAGCGGAACATATCCGTTACCAATTCAAGGGGCGTCGTAGCGTCGAACACCGCTACGCACTCCCGAAGATGGTCCGCGAGGGGCAGTCCCTGCAAGCAGGGCATGTGAAAGGCGGCGAGGAACGCGGGTATCCACGCCGCGAAAGCGTCGCGATCGACATCATCTTCGACCATGAAGTAACTGAGCCACTCGAGGTTGTCGATAACGGTCTTGTCGAATTCGGCATTAGTGACCAAGTACCATGGTACGCCGCGCGCAAGCCAATACCGCCGCTCAATTTCCAGCTTGCCCAGCACGGTTTTCTGGCTTCGCACGCGAAGCTCGTCCGCGCTCTTGATGCAATATGCCTTGAAGGAGAGCTCTCCAGTCTCGCTCGTCACTGTGAGCAGAAAGTCCGACGTCATGACAGTCGGCGTCGCGCTTTGCGGATACGTGGGATGACGTATGCCCAGCCCATGAGCGATGCCCAGAGTTGCCGACTCGGGAAACAGCGGAAATTGCTCGCGAATGTCCACCACGCTCGTGGCATAGTCCGCCATCAGAAAGAAGCAACTTTCGTTATCGGAGAAGAGGTGGTGTACTCGGCGGGTCGTGGCGCCGAGCCGGCGGCTCATCCGGCCTCGGGATGAAAAGCACCGCACGTCGATCCAAGGCTTGTAGTGCGCGCCTTCGCCCAGGCCTAATCCTTGCGCCTTCCACCGTATGATGTCCGCCGAAGTGATGGGTGCTCGCCTCATCATTACCACCTTGCACCGGCAACGCCGGCGCTGCGCGAACGCGCGTCTTCAATCTACCCATTCTATACCCGCGAGCAGCGTGGTCAAGACCGTGTAGGAAAGCCGATGCTCAACTTCAAATCATCCCGCGCCGCTGGCTCCGTGCTCGCCGGCATCGAGCTGGTCCACATGATCCGTGAAGGCCAGTTCGCCATTAACGGCGCGAATGCGATGTCGTTCGCAGATAACTTTTCTACACTGGCAGGAATGCTCTGTCCAGTTGAGCGAGACAGTACCCTTCCAGGAAATTCCGCCGTTTGATCAACAACGTGACAGAGCTCTGCGTTGTCTTGTAAATGACTCCAAGCCTGAACGCATCGTTTAAATCGACCTGTGCGTTATCGCGCTTTCTAACTTTCGTCGGTCAAGGGGATGTCTGGCCGATTTATTTTTCCAAGCCTGACAAGTTGCGGTAGAGTAGGAAAATGTAGCAATAATAATTTACCCAGTCGATTTTTTGATCGCCGTGGCTTTAGCAATAGCTGAAATGGAAACAAAGTGCATCTGGCAAAACTAAGCATTCGCAACTTCCGAAATTTCGAGTCCATCGATATCCCCTTAGTCGGCAGCGTTGTTTTACTGGGCGCTAACCGTGTCGGAAAAAGTAATCTCCTCTTTGCGTTCCGGCTGGTGCTCGACGCCACACTTCCCGATTCAGCGCGCCAGCTGAAAATTTCCGATTTTTGGGACGGTTGTGACCTGACGAAAGACCAGCAAATCGAGGTCCATGTCGATCTCGCAGATTTCGACGGCGACGACGCTTTGGTAGCATTGCTGACTGATTTTCGGACTGCGACCGATCCCACGGTTGCCCGACTCAGTTATATCTACAGGCGCAAGGCGGAAATAACAGGCGTGCCGTTGTCGAGCGGAGACTGCGAGTTTCTTGTGTTCGGAGGTGGCGACGAAGCGCGCGCCGTCCCGAACCGAGTACGTCGCCGGATCGCACTTGACATGCTTGATGCGTTACGTGACGCGGAAGGTCAACTTGCGTCTTGGCGCAATTCGCCATTACGTCCATTACTCGAGGATGCAGTAGCGGCAGTGAGCCGGCCGGAACTGGACCTGGTGGCAGCAGATCTGGAAGCGGCGACCAAAAAGATGGAAGGTTTCCCATCTGTGCAGGGCCTGGAGGCGTCCTTGCGTGCTGGCATCCTCGACCTCGCTGGCAAGGCTTACGATGTGGACGCGCGCCTGCGCTTCGCACCAGCCGATCCCCTGCGCTTATATCGTTCCCTCGGCATGTTCATTGACGGAGGCAAGCGGGGAATCGCTGAAGCCAGTCTGGGTTCTGCCAATGTCGTTTTGATTGCGTTGAAGCTGGCCGAGTTTGCATGGCGCCGCGCAAAGAACGAGCGTAATTATTCTTTGCTATGTATCGAAGAACCTGAGGCCCATTTGCATCCGCAATTGCAGCGTGCGGTTTTCGACAAGCTGTTCCAGACCACCGACACCGCGCAGGCACTGATCGTCACCAGTCATTCTCCGACACTTGCAGCCGCAGCGCCCTTACGCTCAATCGTAAGTTTGAGGGTTGTGAATGGCGGATCCAAGGCATTTTCGCTTGCGGCGCTTCCTGTGTCGGCAGATGAAATAGACGATATCGAGCGCTATCTGACTGCGACCCGATCGGAATTGCTGTTTGCGCGGGGCGTCATCTTTGTTGAAGGGGATGCTGAGGAGGCGCTGCTGCCTGGATTTGCCCAGGCAATGGGAGTGGATCTGGACCGGCTCGGCATTACGGTTTGCAATATCGCGGGAATCAACTTCATTCCATACGTCAAGCTTGCTGGAAGTCTCGGTTTGCCGTATGCGGTCATTACCGATTGGGATCCACTTGATGGGACAAAACCTCCTTTGGGTAAAGCGCGGACACTTGGGATATGGGACGCTTACTGCAGCGTCTCCGGGAAGATCCCTTTGAGCCCGCATGACCGCTCACGATGGGAGGGTGCTGACTTTGCCACTTTCAGTGCCGGATTTGCACCGGCGGGAATATTTCTTAACGACCAGACCTTTGAAGTGGCGATCGCGCAAACGCCCCATTTGCTCGACGTGCTGCTGACCATCCTGAGCGAACAAGGCTTCGGTGCTAAGCGATCTGCCCGTATCACAACTTGGAAATCTGGAGCTGCAGTCGATCCGGAGCAGCTACTGGCAATGGTGTCCGACATCGGCAAGGGACGGATGAGTTCAAAACTGGCCAAGAAGCTGCCGGGTTTGAAACCGCCTGCCTATATTGCCGCAGCAATCGACTTCGTAGCGTCCCGTGTCTAATAGCCTCGCCCTGAGAGAAGCACTGGCGCAGCTTGCCGGCAACCCGGAACAGGACGATGCTGCACATGTGCGCACGCACTGTGTCGTACTGGCGGGGCCGGGCAGCGGGAAAACCAAGACGCTAACGACAGCCATGGCGCGCACCTTGATTGAGGATGTTGCCGACCCACGTGGCGTGGCATGTATCACCTACAACAACGAGTGTGCCATTGAACTAGAAACGCGACTGGCAAAGTTCGGCATTCAGACCGGGGAACGTACATTTATCGGTACCGTACATAGCTTTGCACTAACGCAGGTAATTGCGCCTTATGCACGATGCATAAAAGGCGGCCTTTCAGGTAACTTTCGCGTTGCAACCGCCCAGCAGACGCGCGCAGCGGTCGAAATGGCGTACAACGTTGTTTTCGGGGACGGCGGAAATCCTGCGGATCGTTGGCGATTTGCAGAAGTAAAACGTCGCCGTGATGTAGACCGCACACTGCCTGCTTGGAAAGAAAACAACCCCGAACTTGCCGGCTTCATTGAAGCTTACGAGGCTGAGCTGCGCCGCAACAGCCTAATCGATTTCGACGACATGCCGCTCCTTGCGTACCGTATGGTCAGCGAGCATAGGTGGATTGCTGACGCATTGCGCGCGCGCTTCCCTGTACTATTCGTGGATGAATACCAAGATCTCGGACACGCGCTGCACGAACTGGTGCTGTTGTTATGCTTTGCCGGAGACATTCGTCTGTTCGCCGTTGGCGATGCTGATCAGTCGATCTATGGTTTTACCGGCGCCAATCCTGAACTCCTGCAAAGCTTGACCATGCGGGCTGATGTTGAAACTATCCAGCTGAAATTTAACTACCGCTCCGGATCCAAAATTATTCGCGCGTCATTGGGGGCACTGGGAGAGGAGCGTTCCTACTGCGGGGTTGATGGTGCATCAGAAGGCGAGTTGAGATATTGCCCAGTCGTAGGCGGCCACGCTGAACAAGCAAAGCACATCGCAGATGTCGTTGTTCCCAACTTGCTGAGTTGCGGTTTCCACTCCGAGCAGATCGCGGTGCTGTATCGCACAGCCAAGCTGGGCGACTTTGTGGCTGATGCACTCAAGGCAATCAATATCGCATTTGTCCGTACCGATAACAACGCGCTCGTAAAGCGGAGTTCGCGCCTTGCGCGATTCATTGAGAGTTGCGCTGAATGGGTAACTGGAGGATGGCGTGGAGCAAACCCTCCCTTTAACCGGTTGCTCAGACAAGCTGTCGGCTTAGTTTACGCAGTCCGGGCTACTGAGAACGAAACACAGGTCGTGTCACATCAATTAATACAGTTTCTTCGCCATGGCATCGGTGCCAACGAGACCGCACATACTTGGCTGCTTCGATTACACCAGGAACTGATTCTACCCTGGCAAAAACTTGCCATGAATCCGCACCAGGAGTGGGACGTGTGCACCGAGATATTGGAGAAAACCGATCCAGCACTTGGGCGCGACATTCCTCTCAACGTCTTCGCCGGCCGCATCGAGGGCACTGGCAGAATAACCTTAAGCACCCTGCACAGCGTCAAGGGGCGTGAGTTCGACGCCGTCATCATGTTTGGCGTGAATAACGGAGACTTCCCGAATTGGCACGACAATAAAAGTGCGGTTGCAATTCGCGAAGCGCGTCGCCTGTTTTATGTCGGTGTTACGCGACCGAGAAAAGAGCTTTGCCTAGTTTACGAAAAGGGAAATCACTCACCTTGGATTGCTGAATTGCACAGACGAAGCAAGCAGAACTAAAGGTAAGCCAGGCAATTTTAAATCGCGAGATCTTCGATCTTCTTTCCACTCATCAGTGCATCGACGACCCATTGGGGTCGACTGCGCCCTGTCCATTGTTCAGCGGCTTTGTCCGGGTCTTGATGCTTCTTAGGGAAACGCCGATTTAATCGTCGACCGATCCTGGCTAGCGTTCAAGCTGGCACAATGACGTCTTCGAGTCCTGCCGAGCCGCCATGAAGTCAAACCACATTCTCCGACGCTGAGTTCACCAACAAGAAGAAGTAGACCACCGCGACGGCAGTTAGGTCCGACGCTGGTTTTGTCACATCGGAACAGCGGTGCAACCTATTTGTTCAGCGCTTCCTTAAGAATCCCCACTCCCCTGACAAACGATCGAAGTTCTTCGCTCTTGCCCGCTATTACTTCACAGTAGAGACCTTCTGGGCAAAGACGCCACCCGTTGGCCGAACAACGTTAACCCTTGCACTGACTCCAGCAACAGGATTTTTTTAATTTTGTCCGCTTGTCACGGCCGAATAGTGTTGTATGTGCGATAATTCCTATCTTAATCTTCTAGAAACAGAATTCTCATGCGAAAAGTCGCGGCATTTGCACTTTTTTCTGATGTGATGTCGGGCGATCTTGCCCAGCACCGGTATCAATCGATATCGGATGATATCGCAGCGTGGCGGGATGCGAAAGGCCATTTATTGGAGAGCCCCGAAGGCTCGAAAATTGTATTCAACGATGGGCGCGTGGCGGATTACGACGTGTTTCGCAGCGAGTCAAATGACGGTGTACTACTCGACTATCGTTTGACCGAGCCATTACCAAGTGCCTTATTGCGTACCATCATATCGGTGGCGCGCCTCCAAAACCGAGTTATCGTTTACGTTGAGCTTCAGGCCGCTGGAGGGGCATATCATTTAGGACCGATGCATGTCGACATACGTAGTCCCCGAATAGTGCGAGAGCTGGTGGGAAAATACGATGATTGGCACGTTGGCGAGGCACCGCTCTCAGCGAAACCTTTTGAATTTAGTGGACCCGAAGGTGCAACTCGTCTTGCTGCCGTGCTCTGGCATCCTAAACGCAATCTTCCGGTACTTCTAGTCTCTTCTTATGAGGATAGATTTTTAACTGATTCGTTTGCGGAAGAGCTTGCCACTGACCTTGTAGGTGTGGCGATAGTCGCCACCATTGATGCTGCCGCTGCCTGGAATCTAACAGCAGAGCGCGGTAAAGATTGGTCGTGCTACAACGGTGCCGTTCGATTGTATTGGCCCCAGATGGGTCCGACTAAAAATCCATTAGGCAACCCTCTCTGGACGCGGTTTTCACTGTTGTCACAAGGTACGAAGCCGCAGGAAGCTACTTTTGACTTTAAGCGGCAGATTCGTAGGCAACTACTAGGACTATCAGCGTTCGTGGTTGCTGAACCAGCCGAATTCACTAGCATTCGGTTGGCATATTCACGAGCGACAATCGAGGCGGCACGTGAACCACTACGTAATAGCGATGATTGGGAAGGTCTTGCGGCTTCGTACGCAGAAGAGAACACGGGACTTCGTAATGAACTGGAAGATAAGTACACTAGGGTCGCTGACCTAGAGGCACAAGTTGCAAACCTCCAGCTATCGCTGCAATGGCGGCACCAAGAGCAAGCAGGGGAAATTGTCCCAGAAGTCGATTTGCCCCCATCAACTGTCCAGGAAGCAGTGGAAAAAGCTATTAAGGATTTTCCAGACATCTTAACGTTTGGCCGTGACGTTGATACCGGAGTACAGGGTCTTGCGCCGGATGCAGGACCACCAGAGAAAATCTATATCTATTTTCAGACATTGGCTGAAATGGTCCGCCTTCGTCGTGGACCCGGCCTAGGACTGGGCCTTATACCTTGGCTGCAAAATAAGGGAGTAAGTGTTTCGGGTGAATCCGAAACAATCAGAGGCTCGACAGCCGAAAATCGGAGGAGAACGTGGAATGACGGCGCCGGAAACCGGGTGTTTGACTTACACCTGAAGCCTTCAGATGGCACCTCTCCTGATCGGTGTGTTCGGATCTACTTTGATTACGATGACGCACGACGGGTCGCCGTTGTAGGATGGGTTGGCAGACATTTGTAAAGACTAGTCGCCGGTATCCCATCCATATCTCTTTAGTTTCGTGTGTCTGCTGTTGGCAGGTCGCGGGTCAGACTCGAAAGTCTGCTTCCGACCCGAAGGGACATCAGGGGACTTAAAGGTCTTCAGCAGCTCGTGGCGGACAACCCAACGCGGCCCTAACGGAGCCGCGAGCTCAAGCAGCACGCCGATCAGCCGCTAAGTGACTTTGGGCTTGTTGGAGTGTTCTATAATCTGGAGCCCAGCACAGCTTTCCCGCGTCCCCGGTCACTGTGAAACACCTTATTTTAGCGACTGTCGCGAATTAAGGAGCCGCGGTCATTTCCTTCAAAAGGTAAGTACCAAGATGATAAATTCGAAGCGTGGCAGGCGGTCAGGCAACTCAGTAAGGAAGAGTTCGAAGAAAGGATCAAGCTTCAAAAATTGCCGAAGGATCGACAAGATCTACTGTTCAAGTTCATACAAGCTGAGATACAGGTCAGCCACAGCTGTAAACCGGATCTTGAAGCGTACGCCGTTAAATCGTTGATTCCAGAAGTATATGAGTCCTTACCACACGAAGGACACCCCTACTCCAGCTGTGAACTGTATGAGTACGACCCGCCTAAGAATCGGCAAAACATCATCAAGCATGGCATTGGATTTGGTGAGGTTGTAAGTTATTCACAGCAGTTTGGCGCCTTGATGGTACCGTGCCCAGACGGCCGAGATGGAGAAAGGCAGGTCATCTTTTCCGATGTCAATTTGAAATGTAAGGGCGATGAGTTGGCATTGCCACCGCTCGGCATCAGGGAGATGAACTACACCGTCTCCATAGCGCACTATAGAGGTGGCAAATTCAGGTTCATTTTTTCTAGGCTCATGAGCTCAAAGAAAGACAAGTACCGAAAAACCATGGGACAAGCTTTCGGAGAAATTATCCACGACGAACAGGCACGTCAGGGCTTCATTGATCGCTGGATGGAAATTGTAGCAACTCAGCTGATCAGGCCAGGATTGTAGTTGTTCTGTCCAGATTGTATCGATGCACTTGAGTGTTATGCGCGCAGAGACGATGCGTGTATCTGGGGACCTAACTTAATTTACGCTAAAAATGAGCTTACAGAATCAGCCGGTTCAGATCCCGCGGCCGACCGGCCGCTTGTCAGGGGCCTGTTATGATGCCCTACTCTACGTTCGCAGTTTGCCCGCCGCTGACAGACGTAACGTCCTTGGGTTCCTGTCTTTTGATTTTTTGGATTCTCTGGAGCGTGCAGTCCCTCACGTGCCACCGATCCAATCTGATCAAGAAAAGATTCTGGCACTGCTCAGCCAAGCGGGGCTGGCGCAACTGACCGCGGAACAAGCGAAAGAACTCAAGGAAGCCTATGACCGGTCACTTGAAGTTGCTTTTCCGACTACCCAAACATACCTACGCTGGTCCCATCAGTTCCATGGCCTGTCGGTGGACCACAATCTCGAATCAATCTCATTTCCTCGACTACTACATCTGGAAGTAGCCTCATTTGCCGATGCAGACTTGAGGGATCTGCTCAAGGAAATTCACTCAGCGTTTGGACGCATCAAGAACTTAAGTGATAGCCAGGGATTTAGGCAAGTATTCGAGTACTACGGTGAAGCCGTCGTTTACTCATTGCTCAGTGCAAAGTTCAAGACTAAAAGGATCGTAGCAGGCTCAAGCTCCATGCCTGACTTCTCTTGCTCGCTTCCGAGTGGCAAGGAATTCTTCGTCGAGCTAAAGTCTTTCGACATCGTTGATGGCCCATATCGGTCAGACCAGATGCACGAAGATGCGATGCAACAGCAAATTGAAATCGAGAAACAGACGAGTCAAGGCGAGCGAGTTGCGATGGCTGTGAGAGAGGTGTCCCCGTACACGCGAGCCTATGGAAGGCGAGACGAGTATGACCCTAGATCGCTACTCACCGTGGTTAACGCACTCATCGGCAAGGCTCGCTCAGCATTCAAGTCCAAGCAATTTGCCCAGGGGCCGACATTTGCTTTTGTTTTGGGCGATCGGCTCCTATTGCCGGACGGCAAACACAGTGTTGCACCCCATTATTTTGAGAGAGGCGCAAGTGGGGCGGTTATATCGGGTGTGCTTTGGCACGTCTGTTTCGGTCAGACAGGTTGGCCGATCTTTAGGATGCCGGACTTTGACGGCCAGCCGGGTTTAGAGGGATACATGTCCGGCAACGGATTATTTTCTGACCCTAACATTCCGTTTCCGTCTGGCGCTTTGATCTTTGCGGATACGGGCTGGCGCGAGGACACCGTATTGGGCCTGTACGACTCTAATTGGCCACTGTCCGACCCGTCTTGGACGGTAACGGATACAGAGCAAGTCATACATACGCTGTGTTCAGCGTTCAATGATGAAAAGAACTCGTACGGGCAGTTAGTTGCCTCGACGTAATTGGGCATGAAATTGTCGGAGACCCGTCGTACGCGAATAGCGTTTGCGAAATGAAGAGGGCATCGCATAGAGCCGGTAACTGCGTGGGTCAAGCGATGCGCCAGAATCGCTTATATCGACGAGGAGGTCCGCGCGATGCCAGTGGGTTTCCACATTGCTACCTTGCCACAGCTTCAGGATGGAGAACTGATGTAGAGAAAATGCCCATCGTTCTCAAGCGAACGATGGGCTCAGCAGTTAGATATTAGACATGCGAGGAGTCATGTTTGCATATGGAACTTTGACAAACATGATCTGGGATTTGACAAACATAATCTAGGTGTGACATACATAATCTAGGTTCGTCAGCTGTGCCTCAACCAGTAAACGTTTATTCCACCGTCACCGACTTCGCCAGATTACGCGGCTTGTCCACATCGGTCCCGCGAGCCAGCGCCGTGTGATACGCGAGCAACTGCAACGCTGCCACGTGCAGGATCGGTGACAGCAAACCGTAGTGCTCAGGCAAACGAATCACGTGCAAGCCATCCCCCGACGTGATGCGCGAATCGACGTCGGCAAACACATACAGCTGACCACCGCGCGCGCGCACTTCCTGCATGTTCGACTTCAGCTTTTCCAGCAGCGCATCGTTCGGGGCGATCGTGACCACGGGCATCTCTTCGGTCACCAGCGCCAGCGGGCCGTGCTTGAGTTCACCGGCCGGATACGCTTCGGCGTGGATGTACGAAATCTCCTTGAGCTTCAGTGCGCCTTCCAGCGCGATCGGGTAGTGGATGCCGCGGCCCAGGAAGAGGGCGTTTTCCTTGCGGGCGAAGTCGTCGGCCCAAGCGATGATCTGCGGTTCGAGCGCCAGCACGGCGGCCAGCGCGACCGGCAGGTGACGCATCTGCTTGAGGTGCTCGGCTTCTTCGGCATCGGTCAGGCGGCCATTGACCTGGGCCAGCGTCAGCGTCAGCAGGAACAGGGCGG